>Ga0306920_100009755_pt1 | contig 12835 bp, 12 predicted proteins | sample flu12Cox44000170_FD_204666 | JGI IMG/M metagenome (GOLD analysis project Ga0306920, IMG submission 204666) | Lab enrichment of tropical soil microbial communities from Luquillo Experimental Forest, Puerto Rico - flux4day.12C.oxic.44.000.170 (v2)... | ecosystem: Environmental > Terrestrial >...
AGTCCCGCAATGGCTACCTTCCTAGGATCCATTCGCACTCTCACCTGCATCATTTCAAAACATCCGGCGGTGGCTCGGACGGGTTATGCGAGTCCAGAAACCGGAAGGATCTGAGCTCTTAGTATTCTTTGCAAACGCACAAATGTGTACATACCTATCCTTGGCCCAGAGGGCCGCGCCGGTAATCTCGGGTCCGTTGAACCGCAGATCCTTTCCGAGTCCGATGGCCTGCTCCGCGAAGCTCTGGGCCATCCCGATTTGAGTCACAAGGGCGCACACCGCTTCTACACTTGCGGGTTCGTGTGCCGACAGATCTGCATCTAGGGCGTCGAGCGCGTAGCTTCGCACCAATTTGTTGAAGAATCTGCGCATTACTTCGGGGTGATCGAATATTTCCAACCCCAAAATTCGGCCGGCAATTCCGAGCGCCACACCACACTGCCCCTCCTGCCATTTGAAAGCGCGAGTAAATTCCTCCACTGAAGCCGCATGGCGCTCATAGATGGCGGACATGGCACCGGTTGGTGATGACGCCTTGAGACGTGTCGCTTTGGCAGCGATGTTTCTCCAAACAGCCCCCTGGTTAGACCTACGCGTCCCATTTGAACGCATGGACTCTGTGACACTGGCAAGACACTCTCCGCGTCCGAACGAATACATGAAATAGTCGGTCGGCTTCATATCCGGAGACGCCATGTTCCAACGCCCCGCTTCAACACAAGAGACAGGGATTATTGTGGTGTGCTTTGCGAAAGCGAGAATGGTCAGGTTCAGAACCCGATTCTGCTTCGCACCGATAAGTTCCTCTCCGTACACGAGGAGCACCGGAAGGTCTGCACTATTTTCGAGACGTAGCTCTGGAACAGCGCCCCCTGTGCTAAGTTCGGTCACCCGCACACTCCTTTGTGCGATCCCATCCTCTAGGAGCAGGTAGTCAAGCGGTCGGACAGGTGTGTCTCGGCGCACTAATGGAAAGAGAGTGAGATTTCGGAACTGCGAAGATTGGCCGATCTCAATTCGCGAGAATTCTTCCTGAAGAGTCCACATTTTGGCCGCCCCTCTCTTGGATATTTATTGTCCCCGGTGAGGAAAGGCACGCCATGAACCAAACGACAATTGTGCAGAATCAAGCATTTACGGAGGGAATCAATCGGCCGGCGACAACCGAGGTTTACTGCCCGTCAATCCTGGTTGTCGTTCTGACCCATGACGAACTTGTTGACCGCCTGTTTGGAAACACCCAGCCGCTCGGCGGCTTCCGTCTGATTGCCGTTGCACACAGCCAGCGCCCGCAGAAAAAGCTGCTCCCGCACCTGCGCTAAGAATGTGTCAAGCTTGAAGCCCGGGAACGGTTCGGGCAGTCCTGCGAACGGATCATCGCTGGGCTGATCGTCCGTTATGAGTAAATCGTTCGCGTCGATAGCCTCATTGGGTGAGTAGAGCACGGACCTTTCCAGGACGTTGGATAGTTGGCGCACATTTCCAGGCCAGTCGTATCTCTCCAGGCGCATCAAAGCCGCCGAGGTGAGCTGCCGTGGTTTGCGTCTCCGTTGATTGATCTGTCGGAGTAGCGCCAGTGCCAGTTCGGGAATTTCACACCTGCGTTCCCGCAAAGCGGGAAGCTTGATCTGGACAACTTCAAGTCGGAAATACAGGTCCTCGCGAAATTTCCCCGCGCGCACTTGAGGATCTCTTAGGTCGCGATTGCTTGCCGCGATAACTCGTACATTGACCTTCCGAGATGCAGTGCTCCCCAGCCGCTGAACCACGCCATCCTGGATGACCCGCAGTAGCTTGGCTTGCACTTCAAGGCTCAGCTCCGCTACTTCGTCGAGGAACAAGGTGCTTTTATCGGCGCTCTCGAATATCCCTTTCTTATCGATGCTCGCGCCAGAAAAGGCCCCTTTCATGTGGCCGAACAGGTAACTTTCCGCGAGCGTCTCCGGAATTGCCGCACAATTCACGGCCACGAGGTCACGCAATCCCCGGGGGCTCATCCTGTGGATTAGATGAGCGAATCGTTCTTTGCCCGTCCCTGTTTCTCCCAGGAGAAGCACCGGCAGATCGCTTTCCGCTGCGATTCCTGCTTCTTCTGCGGCGTGGCGAAGAACTGCGGATCCCACGTGAATCCCCAGCTCTTGCAGCATGTCGTCAAGACCCGGAACTGGCAGCCTCTCTTGCTCAATTTCAGTGCTCTCCGTCTGAGGCTTCACGCCTTCAAACGAGCCGCTCCCAGAGTCCAAGTCGCCGTATATTTCCGCTTCTTCAGGCACCTCTCCTCTTGGTGATTCTTCTGCTGCAGCTCCATCTATTACTTCACCCTCAGATTCGGGCGTCTCTAGTCTCTTATGATTAGATACACTCTCCTCTGTCTCCTTTCCCGCACCTAATGGCACTTTCTCCGCTGTTTGATCCTCCGCGTGCACTCCTTGGAGAAGACCCTTTAGATCTGGTGGGAGCGCACGCGCAACATTTCCTTGCATTCCCTGGCGGAGACCATCTAGCTGACTCGGTGTAAGCTTCAATTCATTCAGAACATTTGCCGCCTCAAGGTCAGATTCCTCCAATCCAGGGCTCACGCCTGAAGCTCGATAGTATTCCAGCAGAATATTACTACAAATGGAATTAACAAACGTGGCAAAAGACTCAGGCTGACGGACAGCCCTCAGCGCCTGGATAAGGGAATCGACCTCTGACTGGTGGACCAACATTACACCCTCATGGACCTCACGCAGGATTCCCGGCCTAATAACGGCGGCAAGCCTTCTCAAGGTCTGATCCGTCAAAGTCTGTACCGAATCGGGGGGCAATCCCGTGGACAGGAACTTGCGGCGCAGACCTGGCAGGAGATTCGTCAACGTATCCCCGTAAAGCATCCGCATCCGTTCCACAAAAGCCTTGTCGAAAGCGAGTGTCTCTACACCGGCCTTGGGTTCTTCACCGAGTACTACACCCTTAGGCTTCTTTGCTCCTGGCATCCGCCACACTATTCCTCTTAGTCCTTCAACCGGAGGCGATTCCGCTGGGAGCGATTCCCTTGGCAGGGTAAGAAAGGACTCTGCTGTTAAGGCAAGGTCTCGCATTGTTTGCCAATCCATCGTGTCCAGTCGTAATTCCTTAACGTTGATCTTCCCGAAGAGCGGCTGTACCTGCGTTCCAACTTGAAGGAGTCTGGCTTTGATAATGCCTGATGTAGTGAGAAGGAACCACAAGGCCCTCATCTCGGCCGTACCGCTTGAAACACACGCATAGTGTTCGTCAGCGTCGAACCGCCGCAATATGTCGCCGGCATGTCGCCAAAGGCTACCCAATAAAGACAAATAATCCTTCGGATCTGAAACTGGCAGTTGCCGTAACTCGACGCGACATTCCGGATACTTTTGGGATATTTCATCCTTGGTTGCCAGTGCGTTCTGACGGGTATGCGGTGTATAAAAGAGGACGGCGGAGTTGAAGTCCTTGGCGCTCAGGATCGAAAGGATCGGACCGGGAAGTTCCTCGCCAGCAACTTCGCTAGGTGTAAAAGGGTCCATTCGATCCACGAAAGCGAAGAGGGAATTGATATTTTTCATCGGCTGGGAACCTTGCACTTCTGAGTTAGGCGTCTGAGGCTCGGGGTCTTCTTTGTCAGCCGACGTATGGCTTCGGTCCTTGGCTGTGCCAATTTGTCCCCAAAGCCCAGCGCACCCTCATCGCTGCCGCCTTTCTTTGGGCCAAATATTTTTCGGAAAAATGAAATGGGCATTCGCCCTCTTTCCCACATTATACAGAAGCAACATCGGCCAGTGCCTGTCGTGAGGCTGGGGTGTTCATCTTTGCGAGAGTGGCTACCGCGAACTCGCCGCTCGATTCGGAATTCAGCATTCCAGTATCTTCCTGCTCTGGGAGGGTTGCCCAATGCTGCCAATGTTCAAATGAGCACCAGATTGCTGATAATCGTCCGGCGACACCGTAGGCTCCACGCGACGCCAAGTCCGTCAACAATAGATTAATCCGTCCCATGGCCGGATTTGTGCCATGCCCTTTAGTCACGGTCGGCCTATACTCCGCGACGACATCGCACGACAGCGGCTGGCCCCATGAGCATGTCGCTCCATGTCGCTTGTGCCGCGCGCCTACTGCCTGTAGCGTCCTTTCACCGTGTGAGATGCACCTCACCGAGGTGGCGAAGTGGCGCGATCGCCTGGGCTCGCGCATCTCGCTGCATTGCTTTCCTGGCGGAGACGGAGCTGGGCAAAATGAAGCGTATGAAATTCAATTTCTGGGACTGCCTGGTGGGGGCCGTCTTGCTCATATTTGCTTTTATTCAAAGTGGTCTTGTTATCCCACTCAGCTTGGTCGCATTCCTTCTATATATGCTCGTTCGCGTTCAATTCAGTTCAGCCACCAACGACACGACTTCGATCTGTACACGTGGGATCCTTGCACCGGAACGTTTACGCAACAGTTGGAGAGATGGGAGCGAATTGAAACCTCTCGAACTTCTGCGTAGGGAACTCGCTGAAGCGGAAGCCGAAGAAGTGGAGGTCTTTAAAGAGGTTCGCCGTTGGGGGAACCGGTGGTACGAAGAACAGTGGATGAAAGCGAAAGAGAAGTCTCGATGCTTGGCTGCGGAATTGTCCAGGAGAAAAAACGGGAGGAGAAGGCATCACAATTGACAATGTTCAGCAGCAGAACAGACGCAGAAAACGGAGGGCAGTTGAGAGCCTTCGGGCGCCAAAGAGCGAGGTGCCTGGTGAACGAGCGATACTGGTGGCGCGTAAATCGAGGCCCCATAAGAAATGGAGTCTGGAAATTCTGCTGGAAATCAACTCAAGCGGAAAGGATCATATCATTCAGATTCTCGCTCAACTGATTTCGGGACAGCGCCAGGACGAGTCCTTGAAAGGCCCGAGACTTCTTTGTACACTTCTGCCACTTTTCAGGCCATCTGGCATCCCGGTTCAATCACGTGACAGCGCTCGAAGGTCGAGGAGGCAGAATTATGCTGCATTCCACCCGGGCAATCGCATTTTCCCCACATAGGTTTTTGGAGCATTTCCGGAATAGCATATGATGGTAAAAGGTTCGTCGATCTCTCCACTCGATCGCCTTGATCGTTGTACAACATCGTGGCGGTCCCGCCGTGTCCAGTGAACTTCTCGAGCCATCCTTCGATACTTGTCTAGAGTTTCCTTCGATTCCGCAAGGCGAGGTATGCCCGCTGCACTAAAGACGAGCACCGGGGCTTTTGAGCAACTCGACCCACAAGGACTCCGGCAAGGAGAAAAACACCTCAACGACCTTCGGGTCGAATTGCGAACCGCGGCACCGACGGATTTCCTCACGCGCGTCATCGCATCGAGTGCCTCCGCGACCGCGGATAACCGCGCCCCCAGAGGAATCTCTTCGCCCTTCAAACCACGCGGATATCCGCTTCCATCGAAGAATTCGTGGTGCGAGAGAACAATCTCCGCGGCATCGCGGAGAAAAGGAATGCGCCTCAGGACGTTGTAGCCGATTTCGCAGTGCGTGCGCATGATCTGTTTTTCGTACTCATTCAGCGGACCGGGCTTGTGGAGGATGGAGTCGGGGATGGCCATTTTGCCGATGTCGTGGAGGAAGGCGGCGCGAGCGAGGATGGGGAGATAACTGACGGAAACGGGGACTTTCTTGGCAATAGAAATCGTGAAGGCCGTGACTCGTTGGCAATGTCCGCGCGTTTCAGCGTGCCTCAACTCCAGCGCGGAGCCCAGAGCTTCCATGGTATCGTCATACGATTGTTCGAGCTGCTCCCGCGTCCCGGAAAGCTGAGCGGTTCGTTCCTGGACCAACTGCTCCAGTTCCCGGATGCGGCGGTCTTTTTCATTTTCCGCCGGAGTTTGATTCATCGCGGTTTCCTGTCCATGTTGCCTCTTGCTTGGAGGCGGGTCACGTCTTCGCGCTCAGCCGCACTATTGGAGATGTCTACTGCTGATAACGGTTCAACCAGAAAAGTTGGCATTAGGTCTCCAGTGAACGAGTCAATAAATTTCGATAGATGCCCACAGTCTCTACGTCGAAGCAAACGAAAATGACCTTGTCGAACAATTCGGCGTGTCTTCGCACTTCGTTGACCGCAATTTTGGCGGCTTCTCGTTTTGGGAAGCCGAACCTCCCTGTGCTAATTGCGGGGAATGCTATGCTTCGAGCTTTCAATTCGGCGGCTAACTCCAGTGCCTTTTGATAACACGAGGCAAGTAACCGTTCTTCGTTAGCACTCCCGCCTCGCCAAACTGGCCCAACGGTGTGAATCACAACCTTCGCTGGCAGATTGTAGGCTCTCGTGGCCTTCGCTAGGCCTACCTTACAACCACCCAGTCTCTGGCACTCTGCCAGAAGGCCCGGTCCAGCAGCCCTGTGGATCGCTCCGTCCACACCGCCGCCTCCGAGGAGGGATGTATTTGCAGCGTTGACTATCACGTCTACTTTTTGCTTCGTGATGTCGCCTGCAATGACACAGATGTTTTCGCTCATCTTACTCGATTATATTTCACGAATGGAGGTCGCTGCTCGATCCTATGGGATCGAATGGCCTTCGCCTCCAGTCGTGTTCATTACAACCCTCATTTTCGGAGGCTTTCGTTCAAGTTTTAGTCTCAGATTCAACGGTTGGCATCCCATCAGTCTTTCGCTTGCGCCGCTCCAGGAACAGCAAAGTCAATCCAATCATGTATAACTGGGGAATTATCAGTGTCAGCCGTCTTAGCGGCTCTTAGGGGGTACTCGCCTTGGGCTGTCCTGATGTTTGCCAGATTTCGACAAACGCGCTCGAGCTGAGTACCTCGATTTCGTAAATCATCCAAGGTCGCGGCCAGTCCGGACTCCATTCCATGGTGTACTCGCGCCCGTCTTGCAAGTCCATGTAAGTTACGCTCTGCCCCGCATTCGTCCTGCGCACCACCTTGTATTTCTTCGCGGCGAAGTTCCAATCGGGGTTGCGTGAATAGGTGAGGATAAAAGTGCCATCTTTGACGGACGCGGGCGCTTTCTGTGAATCTGAAGTCCCGATGACCCGTACCTTCCATATCTTGTACACGCCGTAGCGAACTGTACTGTCGGTTATGATGTCAGCACCGTAACCGAAATTGTGGTGACCGAGCATCTCTTCGTGACGGGCCAACTCTTCCAACTGACGGACCAGCTCTTCAGTGTAGAGATGCCGCTCCATGAATTCTGCTTCCCGCGTTAATTCATAGTAGTTCTTTTCGGGCCGACCTCCTCGCCACACCACAAGATACCGGAGACCATTATCGACCCTTTGGGAGGTCGCGAGTGCCCACCCGCCCAGCACCACGACCAGTGGTAGTAGCAATGGGACAGATCGCAGTACCGCCCACATCGTATGGAATCTCGAGTGTAGTGCCACTGGCGCACTCCATTACCTTACATAACTGCACACGAAGCATAACCTACATCTATGCGGACCATCTGCTGATCAATCGTTTTCCACTTGCGCCCTCGGCGGACTCAGACATTCCGGCTCTAATTACAGAGGTTCTTGTTCAGCACGATTGTTTCGACAGCTAAACTGCTCACTTCGTTTTGAAACTGCCGAGTCCTGCCCCCGCGGCCCTGTTGACTGCTGCACCTCTGATCGAGGTGCCCCCGCAATGATTTGAACGCGGCAGAATAGGGGCTCGTCTAGTCTATTTTGGGGACCGCTTTCAACTCCGCAAGATTTGCATCTGAGACTTTTGTGACGTCTTTGTCGCCGAGTTGGTGCAAGGTCGCAACTTTGTCTTCGCCATCTTCATTGTCAACCTGCACAAGACGGTTTTTGAAACCACGCTTGGATACGGTCAGTTGCATTTGCAGGTAGAGCTCCTGGCCTTCTTCCAAGCGCACTTCAACGCCTTGCTCAAAGCTCGAACGGAAAAAGTATTTTCCAGGGGGCAACTGAATTTTCAGATAGGCGGGCCGCGGCAACTTGGCCAAATCAACTCTGCCGCAGTAAACCGGCGGGGCGCCCAACATCCTGGTCTCAGCGGTCCGAAAGATCGTGACGGTAGCGGGCCCTTTGCGTTGGACCGGGACGGGCTGAACGCGGTCCAAGGCACTTCGGTCTAGAACAACGTCGCCGTTCAAATATGCCCTAAATTTGGTCCCGGCAGGCCAATAAGCGTCATTGCCCTTTTCCAGCATCGAGAATAGTACAATCGGTATAGCAATTCCAAAGGTCCCTATACCTGCACGAGGGATATCGGCGATCGTACCTACGTCCCGGCTTTTTCCCTCCGAGTGTTGTTGTGCCCGGAGAGGGGCAGTTTCGCAGGTCAAGAGCTGGACGGACTGAATTACGATATCTAAATTTCCAGGTCGACCCTTGCGCCTCTTAGGTTGAACCGCAGTGACGAGACCCCAGGCATCCGCACCCCGAGGAATGACAACTAAATCTGCGACTCTTACGTCCTTGACGACGAGGAAAGGGACGCGGTCACCCACCTTAACTGTTCCGGAAGAAAGGTCCTGCTTGGTACGCAGAATGACTGGAGTTGAATCCTCCAACTTTATAGAGGAATTCGTATTGGAGGGAACTTGAACGTCCGAGGTCGGTGCTTGCGCGTAGCAGGACCCACAAACAAACAGAATCGCAACAATTACACGGAAATTACTGCTCATTGGCAGTCCCGGTGGACATTGTGTTGTCTGTGTCCACGACGCGATAAAGAATCAACGCTGGCCCGCCCGTGCCTGTAGCTTTCATATCGGCGGGTATTAACGGTGACAAACCTGAATCCTGCGTACGCACAGCAGATCCGCACGCTAAGGAAAGAAACAAAACAGAAATCCCTGCAGGAACCGGACCTGCGCAGTGTACTGAAGGCATGGGCGGCTCTCCGTTGCTCCCCCAGTTTCAGCGTTCAGCTATCCTCCCACAAGCGGTGTGAGATGACATTGCCATGTCGTCAACTGCCGCCTGCAAAATGCGCACCACCGTTCGCCGAAGCTGTCGTTACTATTCTTTTGAGTTTGCTGAAGGGACTGTCTGTGGGACCCCTCTTGGATCGCTGAAGGTACGGACCTGATCGACGCCGTTATCGACCAGGCCCCCTGTACTTAGGAACGCTGTCCGGTATCTTCGCATCCGTCTAATGTCAGTTAGTTTGCGGGCGGTAAAGGAACATTAATCATTACGTTGTCGTAAAAAACCTCGACTTGTCCGAATGTCTGAACACTGCTGCAATTCGCGGTGTCTACCGCAGCGTTAAGCGATCTTTGGGTCCACGTAGCTGGGTTTGTATCAGACACGTAATAAGGAACCGCCACCCGCACGCTCTGACTGGGGTCCTCCTTGACCTTCAGAGCAGAAATAAACTGGTGATTTGCCTTGTCCCATCCAATCGTGGCAGTGAAAGTGGTTCCTATCGGGTAACTGCCCATGTCAGTCGAGACCCCCAAGCCACTGCCGGACATCCAATTGATTACGTGAATGATCTTTGGATTGTTGGTGTCGATCAGAAAAAACACCATGTCGTTAACGTCGTCGACCTGCTGTCCACTACCTGTGTTGAAATAAACCCCACCCACACTCGTCACGGTGCGGGTAATTGCACTCGTGTTTGTAGCACATGAAGAGCCGCTGAAACTGTGCACGGTAACGTCGCTTGCAATGCTGTTAATTGCGTTCGGATTACTGAAGTACAGCGCGGGGTCGGCATACTGAAAACCAGAATCCGAATTGGTCGCCCCGAATTGCCGGACTGCGAGCCGCAGTTGCCCGTTCTGAATTTCACGGACGCATTCCATCGCCAAGGGACCACAATCAAGGCCTGTTAACCACTTCGCGGGGTCAAGCCACCGCTCGGCGAACGTGTCGTAGTAAACCGGCCGAGCGGGGGGAGCAATAGAATCCGTAACAGCCTGCTTCGCCTCAGGAGTCGTTCGCCCAAACATCGATACTGTCACGCATCCAGCCAAAATAGCTACTGCCATCAAGCTGAGCTTCATGACTTCTCCTTTTTCAACCTGAACTTCCGTCGTGCATGTGTGCACACTAGCGATTGCCAACTCCCGCATCAAGCGACAAGGCACGACAATAGCGCCACTCCCACGCTCGTCGTGTTTTGTCGCCTCCATATCTATGCTTTGTGGGATGGGTCTTGCGTCTCACGGTGGCCATTCGAGCGCTTTCGCGCCCTCACGGAAGCGGTTAGGGGATTTATCGATTTATCCACATCGTCTGAAAGACTAGCTGCTCGAACCACGAAAAACGCGATGCCGAGAAGAATACTTACTTGTAATAAATGTTACCTTCGGATGTAAAGCTCTTCGACAAGTTTGAAGAAATCGTTGACGAGAACGCTACGTGGCGCTCCCAAATTCAGCGAGCCCTTGATGAGAAACTAAGAGACCGGGATGACATGGAACTCGACGTCCGCGCTTCGCGAGAAAGGCGAAAGAGGGTCAGAATTGCACGCTCTTGATAGTTGGTTTGGGCGCGTCTGGATCCGCAAAAGGGTTGATTCCCGCTTGGAGTCACGTCTATGGTCCTTGAGTGGGAAGCTCAACCTCTTTTGGTTTTCAGACTTTCCAATCTGATCTGTTCCAAAGCCTGAAGTAAATTCGCATCTTTGTCGCTGGTTAGGCCAGCTCGGGGATCTCCATTGACCACTGCCCAGGCAACTTCTGGCGAGAGGGAAAGATCTCCTGGGTCTTGGAAAACACCGAAAAAGCCAGCCATCAGAACGACGTCTAATGGTTGTGAGGAGTCAGAGAACTGAATGTTGACAGGAGCAGAGGAAAGCCCACAAGGAAAGGATTCGAGCGCTACACCTACGCCGCGAGAATTGGAATCAACGGGTAGCCAGTCTCGGCGTTCCGTCTCGAGAATTCTATTTCGACAGAATTTCGGGTTGGGGATTCTCTGTGAAAGGTAGGGGAAAAGGTCAGCAATCCATCCGGTAGCCGGATCCGTAACATAGAAACGCGTCGGTTTGTAGATGGCTTGCCAGAAGGCGCGATCGGGGCTGCCCGCGGAGGTGGTAACAAACTGCTCCAGAATCGGGGTTAGTCTGGAAGTCCACCATTCAAGATCGAAGGTTGCAAGCACTTCGACTCGCTCTCGTATTCGTTGCCAATCTTCGGGTGTTCCTTCCAAAGTAATGGCTGGTATTCCGCAAATGCACCTCAGCCCATATTCAAAATAGCGCTGGTAGGCATCCATCAACGCTACCTCAAACGCAGTTCTCATCGTCGGTGTGGTTGTCGAGAAATTGCACAGTAGCGTCTCGTGGAGCACCGGATCGGAATTCCGTCGGATTTGCTCTGAAAATTGGGAAATCATCTCCGGCCAATACTTCTCGTCCAGGGATTCGGTTTGGACAGTGAGTTTCTTTTTTTCGTCGTGCGCGACGATGCGGCCGCGTAAGGATTGGGCGTTCTCGTGCATGTGATGGGCAAAGCCTTGAACGATGGTCAGCCAAATGCAATCGGGCGAAAGAACGAGAGGACGATGTTCGCTGAAGGCGAGGTGAACCGCTTCGATCAGAGGGTGAACAAAAGAATACCGATCGGCCTGCTCACAATTGCTTGTTTGTCGAAGGAAGCCGCCCGGGGCGAGCGCAGGTTCATTTTGGTCGGGCATTATGAGAATGGAAGAGCCGCTGCGAAGCTCAAGATTTTCGCGCAGGGTGGTTATAGAAAACTGACGTTGGGTGGTCATGACATCGTCGACCACGAAAGAGATGCCGGTTCGCGGGCGCTGCCGAGATTCCAGGGAAATGATTTTCGTCGATTGTTCTGGAACGATGTGCTCTTGTGGTTTCGGAACGCTTTCGGCTGTTGGTGTGGGGCGGGGAAAGGGGGGCGTTGTTGAACTGCCCGCCGGGCTTATTCCTAGGAGAGACTTTAAGCGTTCGTACATGCTGAGCCTCCGTGGAATGCGGCATGGTAATTACGCCGGTGGACTTCTTTGACCGCTAAGGAGCAGGATGCATCGTATACGATTACTTGTGGAAACGAAACGGTGAACGTTCGGCGGATTGGGCGTAAACAAAGGTCTAGGAAGTAGCGTCCGACTTCGGCTTCATTTTTTTGCCCATTTTGCTCAAACTACCGGCCATTGGCAAAATTACTTGGCAGTTGTCGGCGGACAAATGTAATTTTGAGCCGTGAGCTGGGAGCTCTGGAGGAGAGTCCTCTATTGCGACTGGATGCCAGCTGAGGGTTGGACGCTAAAGACGGGAGCCTACAACACTTGGTTAAAGCGAGCCAACGACGCCAAGGCTCAATAACAGAACGCAATTTCGACTCACCGTTTTACTTGTAACTAGCGTATTTGCCATCAGTACGCTCCTCACGCGATCATCCCTTTTGCACCGAGCATGTTTTGCAATGGGCACTGATCCTCTACCGCCGAAAGTGCCTGGCAAAAATCGTTAGCTTTTACCCAACCGCGTACTCTCGGCGAGGAGTGATCGGATGCGGGGCTCCCGCCCAATAATTGCGCCCAGTTTTGAAGTCTGACCGATCCGATCGATAAACCATCTGCTTAGCCTTATTTATATAGATCGTTGCCTGACAGAAAGGCGCCGTAATTATTGGATTCGAGCCAGTTGCAGGAGATGAACTTGGTACCGATAGGAACCACGGAGTTCTTCCACTGGCTCGTGCGATCACCGAAAGCTCCGCTGCCACGTGCGCTTGGGATTCTCTTGTGCCATTTGCACGATGAGCTTGCGGACGTTCTCAGGAATTCGTGCCCGGCCAGCTTGCGACTTCCATTTTTCAAAGCAACTTGAAACCCTTGCGATGCTAGCTAATAGCGTCTCGGTTTTGACGATGACCAAGGCCTCTTCCAATTGCACAGGCGAGA
>Ga0306920_100009756_pt1 | contig 12835 bp, 12 predicted proteins | sample flu12Cox44000170_FD_204666 | JGI IMG/M metagenome (GOLD analysis project Ga0306920, IMG submission 204666) | Lab enrichment of tropical soil microbial communities from Luquillo Experimental Forest, Puerto Rico - flux4day.12C.oxic.44.000.170 (v2)... | ecosystem: Environmental > Terrestrial >...
GAGATCTGTTTGGCCAAGGAAGATTTGATCGAGTTCGAAGGCACAGTACTGGAACTTCTTCCTGACGCAAGATTTCGAGTAAAACTCGACAATGGACACGAGACTCTTGCCTACTCTTCCGGAAGAATGAAGAAAAATCGAATACGTATACTTGCGGGTGACCGTGTCACGGTCGAAATGACCCCGTACGATCTTACAAAGGGGCGGATCAACTTTCGTCACAAGGACGAACGGGCGGCTCCACCAATGTCGCCTCGGCCGCAATACCGACGACGCTAAACTCGGTATCTGGCCTGTTCCAAGAGCATTCCTCCGGCAGCTGAAAAAATTTGACATCTCTCTCGTCAAACCCAATCTACAGCCCAGGTAAACCACGTTAATTGTTACAAAAAGGCTACAACTCCTCAATGGGTTTTTCAGAACTTGATCTATCGCCTGAAGTTCTTCAGGCAGTTTCCGACGCCGGTTACATAAATCCCACTCCGATCCAAGAACAAGCAATCCCCCACGTCAAACGTGGTCGGGACGTGCTTGGTTGCGCCCAAACGGGGACCGGCAAGACCGCCAGCTTCGTGCTGCCGATGATCGATATGCTGGCGGTCGGACGGACGCGGGTGCGAATGCCTCGATCGCTGATCCTCGAGCCGACGCGCGAACTGGCGACGCAGGTCGCCGCCTCGTTCGAGCTTTACGGCAAACACCACCGGCTGACGATGGCGCTGTTGATCGGCGGCGAAAGCTTTGTCGATCAGGAACGTAAGCTCGACCGCGGGGTCGATGTACTGATTGCGACACCCGGACGCCTTCTCGATTTACACGGGCGCGGCAAGATCTTGCTGTCGGATGCCCGCATCTTGGTGATCGACGAGGCCGACCGGATGCTCGACATGGGGTTCATCCCGGATGTCGAACGGATTGTCGGGCTTTTGCCGGAAAGCCGGCAGACCTTGTTCTTCTCCGCAACCATGCCGGCGGAAATCCGCAAGCTGGCCGACGCTTTTCTGCGCAACCCGGTGGAAATTGCAGTGGCGCCGCCGGCATCACCGGCCGCAACCGTCATTCAGTCGCTCGCTGTCGTCGATCCTCAAGACAAGCGCGAGGCGCTGCGCCGCCTGATCCGCTCCGAGGACGTCAAGAACGCGCTGATCTTCTGCAACCGCAAGCGGGATGTGGACATCCTCTTCCGCTCCCTCAGCCGCCATGGGTTCGATGCGGCGGCGCTGCACGGGGATATGCCGCAGCCGAAACGGACAGAGACGTTGGACCGGTTTCGGAACGGCGAGATCAGGCTTCTCGTCGCCAGCGACGTTGCGGCCCGCGGGCTCGACATTCAGGGTTTGAGTCACGTCTTCTGCTTCGACGTCCCGGTCCACGCCGAGGATTACGTCCATCGCATCGGCCGCACCGGCCGCGCCGGCCGGGAAGGCCGGTCTTTTATGTTGGCCGCGCCGGAGGACGGCAATGCTGTTGCTGCCATCGGCAAATTGATCGGCAGCGAGTTTTCGCCTATCGCAATCGACGGGATCGAGGCAGCCCAGCTCGAATACGGAGAGCGCAAGAGACGCAGCAGACGGCGATCCGACAAGCCGTCCGAGCCAGCTCGCCGCCGTCAGGTTGTTCGTCCGCAAGGCGCCGAGACGGGGTCGAGACCGGCCGATGAGCGCCCGGCCCGGCGCAACCGCCGGCCTGCTCTGGTCGATGCGCTTCAGCAGGACGTCGCCGGCTCGAATGTTAAGCTCTTTCCGCCCACCCCGGCGGCGCGCGGCCCGCGACAGCCGGCGCGCAAACCGGAGCCGGATCGTCAGGTTGTCGGTTTCGGTGATCATCTCCCAGCGTTTCTTGCCCGGCCACCGCGGGCCGTCGCTCGCCCCTAAGCCATCCATCCTTGACCCGATGAAAACGATTTTTGTCATGGTCAAGTGCGACTTGGGCAAGGCCTACGCCGTTGCCGACGAAGCTGCGCTTAACCTTGAACAGGTATCGGAGGTCTATTCGACCTCCGGCCAATACGACCTCTTGATGAAATGCTACCTACCGGAGAGTGCCGATATCGGCCGGTTCGTCACCGAGCGGCTGCAAACCCTCCCTGGAGTAAAGGACACTTTTACGATCATCGCCTTCAAGGCATTTTCGGAAGACACATCCGTTTAGCTTGGGGGATGAGATGAGCGCGGACGAGACGGGTTGGGTGTGGGCCGCAAGCCGCACCGATCTCCCGGAGGGCGAGGTGCTTGGCGTCGAACTTGCGGGCCGTTCGATTGCCCTCTACGGGGTCGATGGCAACATCTTTGCCACCGATAATATCTGTACCCATGCCTATGCCCGCTTGTCGGATGGCTGGCTCGACGGGGATCTGATCGAATGCCCGCTGCATGCTGCGCGTTTTGACGTGAGCACCGGAAAGGTGCTCGATCCGCCGGCCACCGAAGATCTCAAGACCTACCCGGTCCGCCTTGTCGGCGACGACATCGAGGTCAAAATCGACTAATTCCGGACGGTATCAGTCGAAAACCTTGCGGTAGAGGCCGACGATCTCCTCGTTGCTCGGCACGCGCGGGTTGTTGGCGGGCGAGCCTGAGGCAAGCGCCTGGTCCGCCATGATCGGCAGCAATTCCTCGTAGCGCGTGGCGTCGATGCCCCATTCGCGCGGGGTCGGCACCCGGAGATCCTGATTGAGCCGGCGGAGTTCGTCGATCAGTCGCGCGACCGCGGCCTGGCGTCCTTCGATTTCGTCGGCGATGCCCATCGCCCGGGCGCAATCGGCGTAGCGTTCCAACGCCGCCGGTGCCGAGAAGGCGGTGATCTCCGGCAACAACATCGCGTTGGACAGCCCGTGCGGAACGTGGAAGAACGCGCCGATCGGTCGGCTCATGCCATGGACCAGACAGACGCTGGCATTCGAGAAGGCCATCCCGGCGGTCGTCGCGCCGAGCATCATGGCCTCCCGTGCCGCCCGGTTTTCCGGCTCGGCACAGGCCAGACGGATATGGCGCGCAATCAGTCCCATCGCGTTCTTGGCGAGCCCGTCGGTATAGGGGCTGGCCTGTCGGCTCACATACGCCTCGATCGCGTGGGTCAGGCTGTCGAGCCCCGTGTCGGCGGTCAACCGGAGCGGCATCGACAGTGTCAACTCGTAGTCGACGATCGCTGCGATCGGACAGCAGGCGAGCCCGGAGATCAACATCTTCTCGTCAGTCTCGGCATCGGTAACGACGGTGAAGCGGGTCACCTCGGAGCCGGTGCCGGCTGTCGTCGGGATCGCTACCACCGGTAGTCCGACTTTGGGGATTTCCGCCGGGACCTTGTAGTCCCGCATCTGTCCGCCGTTGGCGGCCAGCACCGACATAGCCTTTGCGGTATCGATCGAGCTGCCGCCGCCGATCGCAACGAGGCCGTCGAAATCTCCCTCGGCGAGACGTGACACGCCGGTCTCGACCGCTGTGGTCGTCGGGTCCGCAACAGTATCGGAGAAAACCTGCCACCGGACATCAGCTCGGTCGAGGAACTCGGTGGCCCGGTCGAGGTGACCCGAGCGGACAAGAAAGGGGTCTGTGACGATAAGCGGCTTCACCAGCCCGAGCCTCGCGAGCAGGCTCGGAAGCTCGGCTAGCGCGCCGCCGCCGATGGCCATCAAACGCGGCGTCGTGATCATCGTGACCATGAGAAAGCCCTCCTCGCGCGTAGACTGCCGTATCGAGCCGCTCCAGGTAAGAAAAACCTGGGACAACTCGGCGAAGCCGCAACGGAGATCGAGCCTCTTGGCATTCTTGGTGACCAGCAGCCATCGGCGCAGATTCTGAAGCGGCGGATGAGCCAGGATCGTGTCAATCAGCCACTGTCCAAGCCCGGCGTAGCGTTCTTCTGCGACGATGAAGACGTCGGCGAGATAGGCGAATGTCGCCTGCTCGGTAACGACGCGAGCGAATCCGATCTGCGCGTCGTCGCGATAGAGGCCGAACGGCAGCGAGTGAGCGATCGCACGAAGCAAGACATCGAGCGGGATGTCGCTCGCCCATGCGAACATTTCGTCAGAAAATGGTGGATCAGCGCAATATCGAGCCGGTGGGGGTCGGTGTCGATCTCATACCGCACGCCGCCGATCACGTGGCAGGCAACGAGGCTGTTGGTCATCGAAGTCATCCTGCAACTTGGCGTTGACGTTGCCCGTGCCGCGGAAATACGCCGCCGGGCGCAGCCGCGGCAAGACGCCGGGCTGCTAGCGCATTCGTCGTCGCAGTATGAGGACCGATCCCGACATGGTGGAAGAAAGTACGACCGCGCGGCTGTTTTTCAACCCGGTTTTTTCAGGCGAAAACGCAACACGCCCCCCGGCTCTTCGCTGGCCTCGAGCAATTTGCAGCCGGTCGTTTGGCAGAAATGCTCGAAATCCTTTGTAGCGCCGGGGTCGGTCGCCAGGATCTCGAGCACCGCACCGGCGGCGAGAGGCTTCAACGCTCGCCGCGCCTTTAACACCGGCAGCGGGCAAAGCAACCCGGTGGCGTCGAGGGTGGCGTCAACAGTGCCGTTACCCGCTTGCGTCATCGCACGCACCTGCTAGGACCGCACGCGCAAGATGTGACCAGATTTCCAATATCACCCAACATCTGCTGATCCACCCGACTGGTCATCCCCGCGATCGGTGACGAATGCGCTGCTGCTCGACACACCTTACAGCATGTAAGGCAGCGTTGGCGTCCGCCAGCGTATTAGTTCCGTTAATAGCTCACCTGAAGTGGTTTGAGCGAGGGAAGCCGTTGGGGACGAGCCTTCCGGCGCTGCCGCGATTGCCGAGCCAGGGGATGAGGTTGATCTCGGTGCGGGTGCGGTTTTCGCCCTGCCGCCAGGACAGTCCCTCCTCGATCCGGAACACTTTGCAATCGGCGAGGCCGCCCGATTTGTATCGCTGCAGGATCACGCCGCGGCCGCGCGTCATCAGCGGGATATCGTCGAGCTTGACGATCAGCATCCTGCGGTTGTCGCCGACCAAGGCCACGGCATCGCCGAGTTCGGCCTGGATACAGATCCTGGCGACCGCGCCCTCGGCCGGGGTCAACACCTGCTTGCCGGCTCGCGTTTGCGCGACCGCCTCTCCACCGTCGACGACAAACCCGCGTCCGTCGCTCGCCGCGACCAGGAGCTCCATGCCGGGCCGGTAGGGGAACATTGCGACGATGTCGTCCTCGTTCGGGAGATCGATCATCAGCCGCAATGGCTCACCCTGTCCGCGCCCGCCCGGCAGCCGGTCGACCCCGATCGTGTAAAAGCGGCCATTGGTGCCGAACACGATGAGCCGGTCGGTCGTCTCGGCGGCGACCGCAAAGAGCGGCCCGTCGCCTTCCTTATATTTCTGCTCCGCGGCCGAGACGTTGTGCCCCCTGACCGCGCGGATCCAGCCCTTGGCCGAGCACAGCACGGTCACCGCCTCGCGCTCGACCAGCGCCTCGGCGGGAATCTCGATCGGCGCCGGGGCGACCGCCATCTCGGTCCGCCGCCTGCCGAGCGAGGTCTCGCCGCCGAACTCGGCTGCAGTCTCCCGGACTTCCTTGGCGATCGCGCGCCATTGCCTCTTCTCGCTCGCCAAGAGAGCGGTGAGACGCGTCTCCTCAATCGAGAGCGCGTCGAGTTCCTTCCGGATCTCGATCTCCTCGAGCCGGCGCAAGGCGCGCAGCCGCATGTTAAGGATCGCCTCGGCCTGAACCTCGGTCAGCTCCCAGCGCGCCATCATTTCGGCCCTTGGATCGTCGCCCTCGCGGATGATGCGGATCACCTCGTCGAGATTTATGTAGACGACGATTTGGCCGCGCAGGATCTCCATGCGACGGGCGACGGCGGCAAGGCGGTGGCGGCTCCTGCGCTGCAGCACGACCCGGCGATGATCGAGGAAGGCCTGCAGCGCTTCCTTCAGGTTCATCACCCGCGGGACACCGAGCGGGTCGAGCACGTTGAGATTTAGCGGCACCCGCATTTCGAGCTCGGTCAGCCGGAAAAGCTGCTCCATCAGCATCTCGGCATCGACATTGCGGGTCTTCGGCTCAAGGACGAGCCGGACATCCTCGGTCGATTCGTCCCGGATGTCGGCCAGCAGCGGCAGCTTCTTCTCCTCGAGCAATGCCGCGATCTTCTCGATCAGCCGCCCCTTTTGCACCTGAAACGGCATCTCGGTAACGACGATCTGATAGAGGCCATGCCCCAAGGGCTCCGTCGTCCAGCGCGCCCTGACGCGAAAGCTGCCGCGGCCCGTCTCGTAAGCGAGACGAATGCTCTCGGATGGCTCGACCAAAACGCCGCCAGTCGGGAAATCCGGTCCCGGGATGTAGACATGAAGCTCGCCGACCGCGCAGGCCGGATGGTCGATCAAGTGCAAAAGCCCGGCGCACAACTCGCCGACATTGTGCGGCGGAATGCTGGTCGCCATGCCGACGGCAATGCCGGAAGCGCCGTTGGCGAGCAGGTTCGGAAAACCCGCAGGAAGGACGACGGGCTCGCGATCCTCGCCGTCATAGGTCGACCGAAAATCGACGGCGTCCTCGTCGATCCCGTCGAGCATGGCCTGAGCGACCGCCGACATCCGGCTCTCGGTGTAGCGCATCGCCGCGGCATTATCGCCGTCGATGTTACCAAAATTACCCTGGCCGTCGACCAGCGGGTAGCGTTGCGAAAAATCCTGTGCGAGGCGCACCAGCGCGTCGTAGACCGCCAATTCGCCATGCGGGTGGAACTTGCCGATCACATCGCCGACGACCCGAGCGCATTTCTTGTACCCGGACGCCGGGTCGAGGCGCAGCTGCTGCATCGCGTGCAGGATCCGCCGATGTACCGGCTTCAGCCCATCGCGCACATCCGGCAGCGAGCGCGACATTATGGTGGAGAGCGCGTAGGACAGATAGCGCTCACCGAGCGCATCCGCGAAGTCGACGTTGCGGATCCCGCCGGACAGGGCCGTCAGAGCCATATTCGATTACCTCATCAGGTAAGCGGCGCTGAGCGCGCACCGCGGGAGAGGGCGCAGAGCGCAGCCAAGCGGCGGAGCGTCTTCAACCCAGCCGGTGTTGTCCAGAGCCAGTCACACGCCCCATGCGCTCGGCAAGCCGTACTCGCGCCGCCGGCAGGGCGCGGCCCTGCGGTCCGAAGACATGGTGCGCGAGGAAATGCCCGGTCAACGCCATGCCGAGCACGATCTGGTGCCGGTCGGCGGGTCCGTCGCGCCACAAAAACTCTGGCAAATTCAATAGCTTCTGATGATACGGCAGCCCTGCTCCCCGCGATACCGCTCGTCCGGTGCGAGGCGAGACGTAGGCCAAGTCCGTATTCTCCCCGGTGGCTGCGCAACGAGTGAGATCCAGCCCAAAGCCCATGGCGGTGAGCAGATCCCGCTCCCATCCGACATAGTGGGCCGGCCAATCGGCCGCCGAATCGAGGGTCGCGACGAGGCGACCGAACGATGCAAAGATATCCGGATGGGGCTCGCGTTCGGGTAGCGCCGCGACAAGCAGCGCCGCCGCAGCCGTTAGACCGGCCAGCCGGTCGGGCTCGTCGAGAATGCTCGCAGCATGGGCACCGGTTAATTCGCAGGCGAACATGCCGAGATGCTCGGCTAGGCGGCCGCGCCACTGCGCCGCGACCTCGTTGCCCGGTTGCAGCACAGCCCGCATCCTCGGCGACTGGCCGCCCCGGACCAATCCCGCATGCCGCCCGTGCTCGCGGGTCAGCAGCTCGGCAATGGCCCCGCTTTCACCATGACGCCGCACCGCCAGGACAAACCCGGTGTCACGCCACTCCATCAGATGTCGTAATCGAGCCCGAGCGCCCTGAAACGCTCGCGGTCTTCGACCCAGTTTTGCCGCACCTTGACGAACAAGAATAGGTGGACACGACGATCGAGCATATGCTCGAGCTTGGCGCGGGCGCGGGCGCCGATTGCCTTGATCCGCTGTCCGCGCTCACCAAGGATAATCGCGCGCTGGCCGGGCCGCTGGACATAAATCGCCTGCTCGATCCGCACACTGCCGTCCGGCCTGTCCTCCCAGTTTTCGGTCTCAACTGTCGAGGAGTAGGGAAGCTCCTCGTGCAATTGGAGGAGGACCTGCTCGCGCGTGACCTCCGCCGCGATGACCCTTTGCGACGCGTCTGAGAGCTGATCCTCCGGAAAAAGCCAAGGTCCGACGGGGAGTACGGCGGCCAGATGCCGCTTCACATCCTCGACGCCATCCCCCTTGAGCCCGGAGATCATGAAGATCGGATCGAACTTGCCCTCGCGCGAAAAGGCAGCAGTAAGGCCGAGCAAGCTGTCACGCGAGACGAGGTCGATTTTGTTGAATGTGAGTATGGAATTGCGGCCGCGCTCGGCGAGGCGATCGAGTATCTGACGGGTATCACGGTCCATTCCGCGGGACGAATCGACCAGCAACATCACCTCGTCGGCATCTTCGGCACCCGACCAAGCCGCTGCCACCATCGCGCGGTCGAGGCGTCGCCGGGGTGCGAAGATGCCCGGTGTATCGACAAATACGATCTGCGTCGGGCCTTCTATCGCGATGCCGAGAAGCCTATTGCGCGTCGTCTGCGCCTTGGGTGTGACGATCGCCAACTTCTGCCCGACAAGCCGGTTTAGCAGGGTCGACTTGCCAGCGTTTGGCGCCCCGATCAGCGCGACGTAGCCGCATCGGGCCGGCGCGGCCTGCGCTTCGTCCACGGCCCTCAAGCTGCGTGCTGTTTGGCCCACTCGACGATTTCAGCGTGCGTCCCGAACCACACACCGTTGCAGGATTTGGCGTGGCGGATTATCTCGTCTAGAATCCAGATTCGCGAGCGATAGCCGATGATGTGTGGGTGCATCGTCAGCTGGAAGACGCCGCCTTCGGCGTAGGCCGAATCGAACTCGCGCCGGAAAATATCGAGGACATCGTTTGGCGGCGTGTATGGGCGTAGCGCCTGAAACCGGTTCATCATGAAATAAACAGCGTCGTCGCGGACCCATTCGACAGGAAATTCGACCACCCCCGTGGGCTCGCCGTCCAGTAGCAGCTCGTAGCAATCCTCGTCGCTCATCAGTGAAGAGTCGTAGAGCAACCCCATTTGCTTTTCGAGCTCCAGCGTGTGTTGGCTGAAATCCCAGGACGGGGTTCGAAGACCAACCGGCCGGACTCCGGCGATGCGCTCAAGAGTATCCGCCGACCGTGCCATCAGATCGCGTTCAGCCTCCCGCGGCAAGATCGAGTTCAGTTCGTGAATCCAGCCATGGATCCCGATCTCGTGGCCTTCGGCGACAACTCTGCGCTGCTCGTCGGGATGGAGGAGCGCGGTTACAGCGGGCACGTAAAAGCTGGCCTTGACCCCGTGCTTTTCCAGTAGCTTCAGAATTCGTGGAACGCCGACGCGATTGCCGTACTGTCCCCAGGCCAAGCGCCCGATCGACTTGCCGCCATCGCGCAAGTCGCTGGTCTCGTGATCCGAGTCAAAGGACAGCCCGACCGCGCAACGCGCTCCGCCAGGCCATTCCGCCGGTCGCAACGGTCGCCCCGCGCGAACCCGATTGACGAGCTTGCGCCAATGTTCCTCGGGCCACTGCCAAGGTTCGAGGTTCGGGTCGAAGGTGATCATCTTACCTCCTCCTGGTTTGCCGGTGGAGGAGGGGAGTTGTTCCGAGCGGTGCCACTCGAACTCACGACCTCCCTCAGCCCCTGCCGAGATTGGCACTCTGCCGTCGCTTTCCCGTCCCTCCTCTCGACCACCAGCGGCTAAAATTCCAGCCTTCCTACCAGATTTCAACTGCTCGACTCTACCGCAATCGGTCCTCGTTTTCTCCCACACGATTGTTGGAGAGGCTTGTTGATGCCGCTACCCCCCACTCTGCGACCGGTTCTTTTGGGGATTGGGACAACGTCACCGACCGCGCTCCAGGACCTCGCAAGAGCGGCATCATCTGCCGCGATTGATTAGTGGCTTTCAGCTTCCGGAGGTATGTCCTGCAACTGCGTTTGGACATTGGCCCGCTGGAGGGCAGAGGATATCAATCGCGCTCTTTGAGCAGGCCGGGAGCACCAGCACGAAGCTCGCAAAGATCACCCGCGCGATCATCTGCTTCATTCGATCCGGATACGAGCGAGCTTCCGGAGCCGAGCGGAAGCGTTTGGAGGTTTTTGGTCGGAGCGGTGAGATTCGAACTCACGACCCTCAGCACCCCATGCTGATGCGCTACCAGGCTGCGCTACGCTCCGACTTGGGAGGCGGTGCTAACGGGATCGATCATAGACATCCGCCGCTCGCTGCGCAACGGGACCGGGGATCAAGGGAGGATCATTCCTCGCGTCGACCGGCCGGCTCCGGCTGATCACACCTTGACCGCCGCCGTGTTTGTCGCCCTGGTCTTGCGCTCGCTCAGGTGGTTTAAGCCATGGTTGATCTGATCTTTCAGAGCATGCGACGCTCGGAAGACGAGAACGCGGCGCGGACTGATCGGTACTTCCTGACCGGTTTTCGGATTGCGTCCGACACGCTTGCCCTTCTGCCGGACCGCAAAGCTCCCGAATGACGAGATCTTCACCATCTCGCCGCGTTCAAGGGCACCGGAGATTTCGGCAATAACCAATTCAACTAGTTCGGCAGATTCAATCCGCGATAAGCCGACTTCCTGATACACTGCTTCGCTCAGCCTCGCACGAGTGATGGTTTCTCCGGCCATCGATTCCTCCCTTGTGTCGTGAAAGTTAAACCGACGGAAGAATCGCGTCAAATTCCAAAGCGTTGACGGGCCTAGGCGACACCGTTACCAGCGTACTAGGCTCGCTCCCCAGCTGAGTCCGCCGCCGAGTGCCTCCATCAGAACGAGGTGTCCCGGTTTGATCCGTCCGTCATCGACCGCCTCCCCGAGCGCCAGCGGGATAGAGGCGGCGGAAGTATTGGCATGGCGTTCGATCGTCATGACGATCCGATCCGGAGACAAGCCGAGCTTTCGTCCCATGCCATCGATGATGCGGCTGTTCGCCTGATGAGGAACCAGCCAGTCGATATCCGTCGCGCCGAGATCGTTAGCACGCAACGCCTCGTCGACGACCTCGCTCAGATGCTGGACCGCCTGGCGAAAGACCTCGCGCCCTTCCATCCGAAGATAGCCGGCGCTGCCAGTCGAAGAAGGCCCGCCATCGACATATAGAATATCATATTGCCGGCCATCCGAATGTAAGTGGTTCGATAGGATGAAGCGGCGACCCGGAGACGAGGCTGGCACCGCTTTGAGCACCAAGGCACCCGCGCCGTCCCCGAACAGGACGCAGGTTCCGCGATCCTCCCAATCGAGAATGCGGGAAAACGTCTCTGCCCCGATCACGAGGGCGGCTCGCGCCTGGCCGAGGCGCAGTGCATTATCGGCAACCGCAAGGGCAAAGATAAAGCCTGCGCAAACTGCCTGGACATCAAAAGCGGCGCCGCGAGTCATCCCCAGGCGGGCCTGCACCTTTGTGGCAGTCGCGGGAAAGGTATTGTCAGGTGTCGCTGTCGCGACGACGAGGAGGTCGAGGTCGCTGCCTGTCATGCCGGCGCTGGCCAGCGCTCGGTTTGCCGCATGATACGCGAGGTCGGAGGTCAATTCGCCGGGCGCGGCAACACGGCGCTCGCCAATTCCGGTCCGCTGGCGAATCCACGCATCGGAGGTGTCCAGACGGCTCGCCAGCTCGCTGTTGGTGATGATCCGCTCGGGCAGATAGCCGCCGCATCCGGCGACCTGAGATCGCAGGCTCATCGCAACTCGCTTACAGCGCCGGCTCCGGAGCGGACGGTGCCGCGCTGAGTCGCGCCAGCTCGACTCGTATCTTGTCGAGAACGCCGTTAACCTTCATATCGACAGCCACCCCGATCGCATTTGCAAAGCCGAAAGCGTCGGTCGAGCCGTGGCTCTTGACTGCGATCCCACTCAAACCCAGGAATATCGCACCATTGTAGCGGCGCGGGTCGCTGCGCATCCTAAGTTTTCTCAATGCGTTGCGAGCGAACAAATAGCCGATCCGGGCCGACAGCGAATGACGAAAGGCCGCCTCCAGAAATTCGATGAAGAGCTTGCCCATTCCCTCCGCGGTCTTGACGGCGATATTGCCGGTGAACCCGTCGGTTACGACCACATCAACAGTTCCCGCGGCGATGTCGTCGCCTTCGATGAAACCATAAAAATGGATCGGGGTGAGGGCCCCGCGCAGACGGGCGCTCGCCTCGCGGACGGCATCGTTTCCCTTCAGATCCTCTGAACCGACATTGAGCAGGCCAACCGTCGGCTCAATGAGCCCAAGGACCGTTCGCGCGAAGACGTCACCCATCAGCGCGAATTGGACAAGATTTTCGGCGTCGCATTCAACATTAGCGCCTAGATCCAGCATCACACTCTCGCCGCGCCGCGTCGGAAAAAACGACGCTATTGCCGGGCGATCGATCCCAGGCAACATTTTGAGCACGAATTTGGCGATCGCCATCAGCGCGCCGGTGTTGCCGGCAGAGACCACTCCATCTGCTCGCCCTTCGGCGACGGCGTCGATCGCCAGCCGCATGCTCGATTGCCGCCCGGTACGAAGCGCCAGCGATGGTTTTGTATCGTCGGCCACGATTTCGCTCGTATGGTGCAGCGTGACGGATTTGCAGAGGTGCGGCAGTTTTGCCAGGAACGGACGAACCGCATCTTCCGCGCCGAACAGCAGAAAGCGTACATCTGGATACCGCTGCAAGGCGATCTCGGCACCCTTCACGACCACACCCGGAGCATCGTCGCCGCCCATTGCATCAAGGGCGATCGTAATGCCTTCGCTCACCTTGTGCACCGCCTACGCCAAGGCCTCCGCCTCAGGCTGTCTCC
>Ga0306920_100009757_pt1 | contig 12834 bp, 15 predicted proteins | sample flu12Cox44000170_FD_204666 | JGI IMG/M metagenome (GOLD analysis project Ga0306920, IMG submission 204666) | Lab enrichment of tropical soil microbial communities from Luquillo Experimental Forest, Puerto Rico - flux4day.12C.oxic.44.000.170 (v2)... | ecosystem: Environmental > Terrestrial >...
CTCGAGGCGAGTGAACTGGGGTTGGTGACGCACGTGGTCGACGACCCGCTGGCCGCGGCCCGCTCGCTGGCGGCCGAGATCGCCGGCCGCTCGCCCGACGCGGTGCGGGGCATGAAGCGGCTCTTCAACGAGTCCTGGACCGGATCGACCGAGGAGACGCTGAGGCTCGAGGCCGACATCCAGCTGGGCCTGCTTGGGACGCCCAATCAGCTCGAAGCCGTGCGCGCCGGCATGCTCAAGGAGCCGGCGCAGTTCACCGATCCGAGCTGACGTCATGGTGAGTCGCGCCAGGCTCGCGACCCGGCTGGGCTCGGCGTTGCTGGTGGCGCTGCTCGGCGTGACATGGACCGTGGCGGGCGCGAATGCCAGTGCCGCGGTGGCGCCCCTGACCGGTCTGGGCCAGGCGCGAAGCGAGCTCTCCGCGCTCGCCCAAGGAGCCGCTCCGGCTGCGGTGCGGCAGCAGCTCGAGAGCGCGAGCGGCGATCTGGCCGGAGTCACGGCTTCGTGGCTGTGGATCGACCAGAGCCACCTGATCGCCCCGGGGCACGGCGGTGTGGTGTTCGCCGCAACCCGGGTTGCGTTGAGGGCGCTCGAGCGGGTTCCCGCGGGTTCGGTACCGCTACGCCCGAGTTCGTAGAAGTTCCTGATCTCGTCCCAATCGTATGAGCGTCGCAGCCGTGACACGAACATATGTTCGCATATCTCTCGGACGTAACCGGCTCTCACGGTTATACTCGCGCGCGGATTGCGGGCTCGGCAATCGAGTCACCGTATTTCTGTATATCGATTTACTGCCGGGTGGAGTAATCGGCAACTCGCCAGGTTCTGGCCCTGGAATTCAAGGTTCGAGTCCTTGCCCGGCAGCTGTCAGCTCAGACCGTCCCGAGATCGCTCGAGACGTCCTGGATATCGGCCACGCGCTCGCTCACATCGGTCCCGACGATCAGCAGCCGACGAGCGTGCTCCAGATCGTCCGAGCGCCCTACGCTCAATGCTCCGGCCACCCGGCCGTCGTGCAGGTAGAAGATCGTGAACTCGCCGTCATCGACCGAGCCGCGCACGACCTCCTGATCCCACTCCGAAGCGGGGCCGATGTACTCGAGCGAGGCCCAGTCGGACAGGTCTGAGAAGAAGTAGGGAACGACATCATGGGGCTCGTCGCGGTCGAGTATGTTGAGCGCGGCGGTCTTGCCTTGGTTGAAGGCGACGTCCCAGTGCTCGACCCGGAGCCGCCGACCGCCGTGGACCACGCTCTCGTACTCGGCGATGTCCCCGGCCGCGAAGATGCCGGGCACCGCGGTCTCGAGATTGGCGTTGACCCGAACGCCGCCCTGCTCTCCGATCTCGAGGCCTGCTGTGCGGGCGAGCCGGACGTCGGGCACGGCGCCCACCCCGATAACCACCGCGTCGGCGTCAAGCTCGCGGCCCGCCTTTGTGACCACGCGCGTGACGCGGCCGGAGTCGCCTTCGAAACGGTCGAGCTCGTCGTCGCCGTGGATCTCGACGCCGTGCTCCTCGAGGCGAGACTGGAAGAAGCGGCCTGCCTGCTCGCCGAAATGGCGGCTGAGGGGAACGGACTCGAGCATCACCAGCGAGCAGGAGCTCCCGCGCTCGGTGAGCGACGCGGCGACCTCGCAGGCGATGTAAGAACCGCCGATCAGGACGACCCGTTTCCCGGAGGCGTCCTCGCGGATGGTGTCGCTGTTGCCCAGCGTGCGCAGGTAGTGGATCCCCTCGAACTCGGCCCCCGGCACCGAAAGGCGACGGACGCCGGCACCGGTGGCGACGAGGGCCTTGCCGAAGCTGACCGACTGGCCGTCGGACAGCTCGATGCTCCGCTCGGACAGATCGAGCGACTTGACCGAGACGCGCGTGAGCGCTTCGACCCCCTGCTCCCCGTACCACTCCGCGGGCCGGAACAGCGTGTCCTCCCGCGACTCCTTGCCCTGGAGGTACCCCTTGGAGCACGGTGGGCGGTTGTAGGGGAGGTCCGGCTCGCGTCCGATGAGCAGGATCTCGCCGTCGGCGCCGGACTCGCGCAGCCAGCGCGCGCAGTTGCCCGCAGCGAGGCCGCCGCCGATCAGGGCGAAGGCGACGTGACGATCGGCCATCAGGCGGCGGGGCCCGCGCCGTTCGGAGCGAACTGCGGTGTGATCTGAGCCTCCAACCCGGGGTCTAGGATGAGCAGCACTTGATCGCCCGGCTGGATGACCGAGTCGGCCTTCGGCACGAAGCCCGCGCCCCCGCGGAGCACCGAGATGATCAGCGAGCCGTCGGGGAGGTCGACGTCCTGCACCCGCCGGCCGGCCGCCTCGGAGCCGTGCCCGACCTCGAGCTCGATGATCTCCAGATGCTCCTCCTCGAGCGCCAGCAGCTGCACCAGCCCGTACTCGGGAACCTCGTGCTCGATCAGCCGGAGGATCAGATCGGTCGCCGACACGGCCGGCTGCACGTCGAGCAGCCGGAAGTGCTGGAGGTTGCGCGGGTTGTTGACCCTGGCCACGATCCGCTGCACGCCGTACTTCTCCTTGGCCATCTGGCAGATCAGGATGTTGTCCTCGTCGTCGCCGGTGACCGCGATCACCAGGTCCGCGCGCTGGATTCCGGCGCGCTCGAGCACCCACAGCTCGGTGGCGTCGCCGTACTGGACGGCGTGCTCGAGCTCCTCCTCCACCACCCGGTAGCGGGCGTGGTCTGACTCGACGAGCGTCACCTCTCGCTCCTTGGCGATCAGCTCGCGAGCCAGGTTCCAGCCGACCTTGCCGGCGCCGGCGATGATCACATACACGGCCGGACCCTCATGCCAGCGCCAGTCGCGAGGCCTCGTCGATCGCCACCTGGGTGGGGCAGATCGTCAGCAGCCCCTGTTCGGCGTACCAGGAGGCGCGGCCTGGATCGGCGACGCGCACAACCACGCGCCTGACCTTGAACCGCCGTTGCGCGATCTGGGCGATCACCAGGTTCGTATTGTCCCCGCTCGTCGCCGCCACGAAAACATCGGCCTGCTCGATCCCGGCCTCGATCAGACCGTCGATCTCGAGCGCCGTGCTCACCGTGAACCTGCCACCGGCGTCCTCCCAGGTGGTCAGCTGATCCTTGTCGAGCCGTTCATGCGACAGCGGGTCTGAGTCGAGTACCGACACCTCGTGCCCGGCATCGAGGGCCCGCTTGGCCACCGCGGACCCGACGCGCCCCGACCCAACGATCAGGATGAACATGCCCGGCACTCTAGACACATTTTCACGGAAGCAGGCTAGCTCGCGCCAGGGCTATCGAGTGAAGAATTGAGCAAATTCGTCTAAGCGAGCTCAGGTGGGTCTTGGGGAGAGGCGGACGACTCCGCACTTTGCTCTACCAAGCTGTTGGAGCGCCCGCACCAGTGACGTGGGCCGCGATGCCCTCATGGGTGCCCTCGCGGAACCCATGCGGCGGATTCGCATGACGATCCATCCCCGGGCACCCAGGAGGGCGCGCGGCCACCGTCACGTAATGATCGGGATGATCAACAGCGCCACGATGTTGGCGACCTTGATCATCGGGTTGATCGCCGGTCCGGCCGTGTCCTTGTAGGGGTCACCCACCGTGTCGCCGGTCACCGCCGCGGCGTGGGCCTCGGAGCCCTTGCCGCCGAACGCACCGTCCTCGATCAGCTTCTTGGCGTTGTCCCAAGCGCCGCCGCCCGAAGTCATCGAAATCGCGACGAACAGGCCGACCACGATCACGCCGATGAGCAGCCCGCCGAGCGCCTCGATGCTGATCAGACCGACGATGAAAGGGATCAGGATCGGGATCAGCGCCGGCAGGATCATCTCGCGCTGGGCGGCGCGGGTGACCAGGCTGACGGCGGCACCGTACTCGGGCTGCTCGGTGCCCTCCATGATCCCCGGCTTCTCGCGGAACTGACGGCGCACTTCCTCGACCACGGCGCCGCCGGCTCGTCCGACTGCCTCCATCGCCAGCGAGGCAAACAGGTAGACCATCATGCCGCCGAGCAGGAGTCCGATCAGCACCGGTGGATTGCCGATCGAGAAGTCCGGGTGCTTACCCCTCTCTATCAGCTCGTTCTCGAACGCGGCGAACAGGACAAGAGCGGCGAGGGCGGCCGAGCCGATCGCGTACCCCTTGGTGACCGCCTTGGTCGTGTTGCCGACCGCGTCGAGCGGGTCGGTCACGTTGCGGACCTCCTCCGGGAGATCGGCCATCTCGGCGATGCCGCCGGCGTTGTCGGTGATCGGCCCGAACGCATCGAGGGCGACGATCAGTCCGGTAAGGGAAAGCTGTGCCATCACCGCGACACCGATCCCGTAGATCCCGGTGGTGCCGCCGCCGCCGGCCAGCTTCCAGGCACCGAGGATGCCGAGCGCGATCACGATCGCCGGCGGCGCCGTCGACTGGAACCCTTGGGCAAGTCCCTGAATGATGTTGGTGGCGTGACCGGTTTGCGAGGCGCGCGCCGTGCTCTTGACCGGCGAGAACCGCGTCGAGGTGAAGTAGTCGGTGATGACGAACAGGCACGCGGTCACGCCGATCCCGATCAGCGCACACAGGTAGTACTTCCACCAGTGCGGGGCCGCCGCGCCGGTCGCCTTGAACGTCAGGTCCTTCATCATCCAGTAGGTGATCGGGAGGAAGGCCAGGGCAGCGAGCACGGCAGACGTGATCAGGCCCTGGTAGAGCGCGCGCTCGACATTGCCTACCCGCGACTTGACGGCGAAAGTGCCGATGATCGAGGCGACGATCGAGACGGCGCCGAGCACGAGCGGGTAGAGCGCCACCGCGGACTCCTGGTGGAACAGCAGGACGCCCAGCAGCATCACGGCAACCGCGGTGACCGCATAGGTCTCGAACAGGTCGGCGGCCATGCCGGCGCAGTCGCCAACGTTGTCGCCGACGTTGTCGGCGATCACGGCCGGGTTACGAGGGTCGTCCTCAGGGATGCCGGCCTCGATCTTGCCGACCAGGTCCGCGCCGACGTCGGCGGCCTTGGTGAAGATGCCGCCGCCGAGGCGGGCGAACACTGAGATCAGCGATCCGCCGAATCCGAGCCCAATCAGCGCGTTGACAGCGCTCGTGGTGCTCTCGTGGGCGATCCAGGTGAGCACGCCGTAATAACCGGCGACGCCGAACAGGGCAAGCCCGACGACGAGCAGCCCGGTCACCGCCCCACCGCGAAACGCAACGTCGAGCGCCCTGGACACGCCGCTCCGCGCCGATTCGGCAACGCGCGCGTTGGCGCGCACCGACACGTTCATGCCGATATAGCCGGCAGACGCCGACAGCACGCCGCCGATGGCGAAGCCGATCGCGACCCGGATGTTCTGGATCGGGATCAGCACGATGAACAGGACCACCCCGACCCCGGCGATCGTCGTGTACTGGCGGTTCAGGTACGCGCGGGCGCCCTCCTGCACCGCAGCGGAGATGGCCCGCATCGTCTCGTTGCCGGGCGAGAGCGCGAGCAGTGCGCGAGAGGTCAGGATGCCGTAAACGACGGCGGCGCCGGCGCAAACGAGCGCGATTAGCACGCCGTGTTGCGTCAGAAAGCTGGACAAGGAGGTCCTCCGAGAAGGTCTTAGTTAGAGAGAGGGCGCGCGAACAAGCGCAGCCAACACAAACTGGAAAAGGCCACCACCCGTGCTGGTCGAGCGGAGGCCCGGAAGGAGGCGAGTGTAGCGTGCGAGGCGGCCCGACGGCGCCCGGCTAGCGGTCGGGCACCCAGAGGCGGCCGCTGCGCTGGGCGGGCCCCGGCTCGCCGGGCTTGACCGGCTCGGGCCCGGGCGGGGAACTCGCACCGGGGCCGGCACCAGCACCCGGAGTGCCCGCACCCGCAGTCGGACTGGCACCCGAAGGGCCGCCCGCGCCCGGGCCGGAGGCTGCATCGGCTCCCTCGCCGGCGGGACCCGCCGGCTGGCCGCCGATCCGCACGTAGGCCATTTGCAACTGCGACAGGGCATCGCGGATCGCGCCGACCTGCCCGGGAGCCGACTGCTCGAGCACCGGAAGCAGGGCGCGGATGGCCTCGATGGCCGTGCGGACCTGGGCCGGGTCGCGCTCGTCCTCGGTACCGGGGACCAGACCGGTCCGTCGCATGCCCAGGTTGACGAGCGCCACCACGTTGTCGAGCAAGACGTGCTCGACGCGAAGCCGCTTCAGCTCGGCCTCGTAGGCACGGAGCTCTTCCTCCGAGGGCTGTGTGGGTTCGCTGCTCATCGAGTCACCTCCGCGGCGCTGGTCGCATAAGTGTCGCGCGTCTCGGCCACGACCGCGGAATAGGCCTCGCGCAGGCCGACGCCGGTGTCGGTCATCCGCCGCTGGCGCTGGGCACCGTTCAACGACGGTAGGGCGACCTCGATGCCGAGCTCGGCGCGCACCGGCGCGCTCCAGCTCAGCAGCCGATCCGTGGCTTCCGCAGCGGGATATGCCTCGGCCCGATCCAGATCGAGCAGCTCCCCGTCTAGGCCGTGACGGATCGCCCGCCAGAAGTTCTCCTCGATCAGGCGGCGGGGAAAATCGGTGAACGGGACGCCCTCGTCCACGTCGCGCGCGGCCTGGGCCACGCACGCGAAGATCAGGCCGGCCAGCCCCTCGGACTCCTGCGCGGTCATCTGCACGTCGCAGATCCGCACCTCGACCGTGCCGAACGAGAAATGCGGCCGGACCGACCACCACACCTGCGTGTACTCGACGATCGAACGCGTCCTTGAGAGGAAGTCGATGTATTCCGCGTATGCCTGCCAGCTGCCGAAGGCGTCGGGCACGCCGCAGCGCGGGAAGCTCTTGGTGAAGATCTGGCTGCGCGAGCTGTGCAGGCCCGAGTCCCGCCCGTCCAGGAACGGCGAGTTGGCCGAGATGGCCAGCAGCAGGGGCAGCACCGGTCGCAACCGGTCGCACACGAGCACCGCCCGATCCGCCCCGCGCACCCCCACGTGCAGGTGCATGGAGAACGTGTTGTTGCGCCAGGCCACGTACTTCAGCCCCTGCTCGACCCGCCGATAGTGCTCGGTGTCGATGATCTTCTGCTCGCGATAGTCCGACCACGGATGGGTGCCGGTGGCGCCCAATGCGATGCCGAGGTTGGCGGCCAGCGCGAACAGCCTCCGCCGCCGCTCCCGCTGCGCGGCAAAGGCGGCCGCCAGATCGGCGCAGCGCCCGGAGCGGATCTCGATCTCGGAGGAGATCAGCTCGCCGGCGATCGACTCGGCCAGCACAGGATCCGCCAACGCGGCGTCCCGCAGCTCCTCGAACCGCGCCACCAGCGCCAGCGAGGACGGCTGCAGCAGCGCGAATTCCTCCTCCAGGCCGATGGTGAAGTCCGTCGAGGCCTCGAAGGCAGCGTAGGCAGATTTGGTGTCGAGACTGCTCATCCTGGGATCACCTTAGGCGGGATCGGGCGCGGATCAGGTGAGGTAGAAGTACAGCGCGTAGAGAAGGTCGACGGCCGGGCTCGAAGTGTGGACGGTGACCTCGGGCGGCACCTGGAGCAGGGCGTCGGAGTAGTTGAAGATGATCTTCACGCCGGCGTCGACGAGCTCCTCGGCCAGCTTCTGGGCAGCTGCGGACGGCACGGCCAGCACGGCCACAACGATGTCCTCTTCGTCGATCACGTCGCGCAGGTCGGAGTTGTGGCGAACCTCGAGTGGGCCGATCCGCTCGCCCACCTTGGCCTGGTTGACGTCGAAGACCGCCACCACCCGGAACCCATGGTCGGCAAAGATGTCCGAGGTGGCGATCGCCGTCCCGAGGTGGCCTGCGCCGAACAGCGCGATGTTGTGCTGACCGGAGGTGTGCAGGATCTTCCGGATCTGGTTGACGAGCGACTCGACGTTGTAGCCCACGCCGCGCTTGCCGAACTTGCCGAAACCCGACAGATCGCGGCGGATCTGGGTGGAGTTGACGTGGGTATAGTCGGCCAGCTCCTGCGAGGAGATCGTCTCCTTGCCTATCTTGCGGGCCTGGATCAGGACCTGGAGGTACCGCGACAGCCGCGCGGCAACTCCCAGCGCGAGTTTCTCGCCCGGCTTCTCTATTCCGGGCTGAGCCGTCTCGGCCCCGCTGCCGACCGTGTAGCTCATCCGGTGTGCACCATATCGAGCCGGCGCTCAAGCTCGGATTCGTCGACAAACAGCTCGAACGCCTCAGCACCGTCGATCGTAACGACCGGGATCCGCTCCAGATACGCCCGGAGCAGGTCCTCGTCGCGATCGATGTCGCGTTCCTCGAGATCGAAAGCGCGACGGAGGCGGACCCGCTCGAGCACCGCGCGCGCGTCATCGCACAGGCAGCAGCCATCGCGGCCGTAGAGAACCACCCGCGTCATCGCGCCACTAATAGCCGCTCGCCGGTCGCGTACACGTCCAGATCGAGATATTCGGGATAGGGGCGTGGGTCGACGAACCGGGCCGCGCTCGCGATCATCGCCGCATTGTCGGTGCACAGCTCCCGCGCCGGCACGTGCAGCTCGACCCCGAGCGCGGCGATACGCGCGCGCACCGCCCCGTTGGCCGCCACGCCGCCGCCGACCGAGAGCCGGTCGAGTCCTGTCTGGAGCAGCGCCCGCTGGGCGCGGATGGCGAGCGATTCGGCGATTGCCCGCTGGTAGGAGGCGGCCAGATCCGCCCGCCGCCGCGAGGCCTCCGCCTCACCGAGATCGCGCACCTTGTAAAGAAGGGCGGTCTTCAAACCGGCAAACGAGAAGTCGAGCCCGGCCAGGCGCTCGGCGGTGGGAAACCTGAAGGCGGAAGGATCCCCGTCGGAGGCGAGCCGCTCGAGAGCCGGGCCTCCCGGGTAGCCGAGCCCGAGCATCCGCGCGCCCTTGTCAAAGGCCTCGCCGGCCGCGTCGTCGAGCGTCTGCCCGAGGACTTCGTAGCCGGGGCCGTGGTCGGTGACCCGCGCGAGCAGCGTGTGCCCTCCGCTCGCGATCAGCGTCAGGAACGGAGGCTCGAACCCGGCCGGCTCGAGAAACGCCGCGGCCACGTGTCCGTGGAGGTGGTCGACGCCGGCCAGCGGAAGCTCGTACGCCGCGGCCAGTCCCTTGGCGGTGGCCACACCGACCAGTAGGGCCGCGACCAGCCCGGGGCCGCTGGTGACGGCGACCAGGTCCACATCGGGGAGCGCGACCCCCGCGCGGAACAGGGCGTCGTCGACCACATCGCCGATCAGTTCAAGATGGTGGCGCGAGGCGATCTCCGGGACGACGCCCCCGTAGCGGTCGTGCACGCCCTGCGAGGAGATCACGTTCGAGCGGACCTCCCCCTCGGCCGTGACGAGCGCCGCACAGGTGTCGTCACAGCTCGTCTCGAGCGCGAGGATCACCCGGAGGCGCTCGGCGTCGACGCCGTCTCGGCCGTGCGCCACATGATGACGGCGTCCTCCCCGGTGTCCTGGTAGTAGCGCCGGCGGGTGCCGGCCGATCGGAAGCCGAAGCGCTCGTAGAGCGCGATCGCCGAGCCGTTCGATGGCCGAACCTCCAGCGTGTAAGAGGCCTCGGCGCCGGCCCGGGCGATCATCTCCTCGAGCAGCGCGGTCGCGATTCCCTGCCGCCGGGCGGGCGGATCGATCGCAATGTTCATCAGGTGCCACACGTCGGCATAGCGCGAGCAGATCAGATAGCCGACGATCCTTCGCTCCTCGATGGCGGCCAGGCAGACGCCCGACGGTTTGGACAGCTCGAGGACGAACATGGCCAGCGACCAGGGCGTGGGAAAGGCGCGGCGCTCGATTGAGATGACCTGCGGAAGGTCCGAGTAGCCGAGGGAGCGGATCGTGATGGGCGGCGAGCTCATTGCGGGCGGTGGGCGATCTCGGCGTCGGGAGCGCGGAGGTAGTCCGGCCGAACCTCGTCGGGGACACCCCCTTCCAGGTGGTCAGCGAGCCGACAGTGGTTGGTGGCCGTGACCTTGTGGAGCGGGGAATCGTCCTCCGGAATGAAGGATCCCGAGCGCTCGAGAACTTCCCTGAATGCTATCGCCCCGTCTCCAAACGCCAGCGTGGCCGGGCCGAGCGGTTCTACGAGCTCGGCCAGGGCCTCGGGCGCGAACGCACGAGGACGAAGCAGGGCGCTCTCGAACTCCCCCGCCTCGTCCATCCGCCAGCTCGCCGCGAACACTTCCCCCCGCCGCGCGTCGAGCACCGCCAGCACGGTGTCCAGGGCGGCCGGCGCCGCGTCGGGACCGGGCCGAGCCATGGCCAGGGACTGCAAAGTGGACACCCCGACCAGCGGGATGCCCCGTGCTCTGGCGACGGCGCGGGCGGTCGCGATTCCGATGCGTAGACCGGTGAACGTACCCGGCCCGATGCCTACGGCGATCCGGTCGACCTCCGCCCAGCTGACGCCGGCGCGCTCGAGCACCCTCGCCACCAGCGGCAGCAGCTGTGTCGCGTGTCCCGGCCGCTCGCCGGGCAGCGGGTCGTGCCGTGCAGTGAAGATCACGTTGTCCACGCCGGACAGCGCCACCGTGGTGGCGGGCGTGGCGGTGTCGAAGGCGAGAATCCTCACGCCGCCTCGATCGTCAACACCCGCCGGTCGCCTCCCCCGTGCTCGATCATGACCCGCGCCGCCACGTGCGAGAGACCGGCGATCGCCGTCACGGCGCTGTGCGGCCACTCGACGAACGCGATCCGGTCCGGACCGAGATAGTCGTCGAGGAGGTCTGGATCCTCCTCGCCCAGGTCGGCCACCCGGTAGAGATCCAGGTGCGAGACGGGCACGATCGCCGGATACCGCTGGCCGATTGTGAACGTGGGACTCGTGACCACGCCCTCAACCCCGAGCGCCCGGCACGCACCGCGCACGAACGTCGTCTTGCCGGTGCCCAGCTCGCCTTCCACAAGCACCACGTCGCCGGCCGCCAGCCTCGCCGCCAGCTCGGCGGCAATGGCCTCGGTCTGGTCCGGGCTATTGGTCTCGTGGCGGCTGGACATTGCCTCAAGACGAATGTAGTGCAGGTCGCCCGCGCCACCTCTCCGACCAGTCCGGTACCGTCACAGCCCAGATGCTGAGACGCTTCGAGCCCCAGCTGTCGACTCTGCGCGGCTCGGATACCGCCAAGGCTGCCGGGTTGGCCGGTGCGATGGTGGCCAACAACGTCATCGCTCTCGGGTCGGTGATCGTATTCTCGCGCGAGCTCACGGACTACGGCTCGCTCGCTGCCCTTGTCAGCTACTTCCTGATCCTCGCCGTGGTCGGCTACGCGATGCAGCTGGCGACCGCCCGCGAGGCCGTCCTCGGTCATCTCGGGACGGGGCGCGCGATGGCGACCACGATCCGGAGCTGGACCAGGTCAATCTTGGTCTTCACAGCGGGGATGACCGTCATCTCGGTTCTGGTGCGCCACCCGATAGCCTCGGCCGTCGGGGTCAAGCAGGACTGGGCGGCGGCCCTGGGCATCCCGGCCGGCTGCCTTTACGTGCTGTTGTGCATCATGCGTGGCTTCCTCCAGGGGGTCGGCGACTACAAGGCGGTAGGCATCAGCCTGATCGGCGAGCAGGCCACGAGACTGGCCATCGGGGGAGTGCTCGCGGGGGTCGGGCTCGGCGTCACGGGCGCCTACATCGGTACCCCGCTGTCGTTCGTCGCGATGATCTTCTACTGCGCGGTGCTGCTGCGGCGCCACCTTGGACCGCCCGAGCCGCACCGCCGCGCCCGCATCGGACTGTGGGCCCACGTGGCAAGTGCCTGGGCGGCGATCGCCGCACTGGGGATCATTGCCGTCCTCCAGAACATAGACATCATCGCCGCCAAGCACCAGTTCTCGACCGACCTGGCCAGCTCCTACAGCGCCACCGCAGTCGCGGCCAAGGTCCTGATCTGGGTGGCTATGGGGGCCGGCTTCTACCTGGTGCCCGAGGTCTCGCGCAGGCACTCCGCCGGCGAGGACACCCGCCCCGTGCTGGCCAAGGCCCTCGCCATAGTCGCTGTCGCCGCGATCCCGTGTCTCTTGATCTACGGCTTCGCGTCCACCCCGCTGATCAGGGCGGCATTCAAATCGAACCGCCTGCTAGCAGTCGATGCGCTGTTCATCCTCGGTGTGGCCTTTACTCTGCTCGCGGCCACATATCTCGCCGTGCAGTACATGCTCGCGCTCAAGCGCAGCTGGTTCCTGCTGCCGCTCGGCGCCGTGGCCGTCGCCGAGCCGATCCTCCTGCTCAACGCCTCACACCAGCCCAAGCAATTCGCCGTCGTCGTCCTCGGCGTTCAGGTCGCCGGGGCGCTGGTCGCCTTCGGTATGGCTCTGCGCCCCACGAAGCCAACGAAGGTCGGCGGCGAGCCCGTCGAGGACGTGGCGGAGCCCGAGCTCGTGGGCGCATCGGGACTGTCGTAGATGGCGGTCACCAAGATCATCGAGTTGGTCGGCAGTTCGAAGACCAGCTCGGACGACGCGGTCAAGGCCGCCCTCGCCGAGGCTCAGGCGACGTTGCGCAACATCAAGGCACTCGACGTCGTGTCGGTCGGCCTGCGGGGCGACAACCTCGACGAGTGGCGCGCGCTCGTCCGCGTCTCGTTCCTGATCGAGCGCGTCAGCGAGTAAGGTTCCCCGGCGCGCATCGGAGCCGAATTCCCCGGCGCCGTTAGAACAGCCCGAGCTGGGCCGCCGGCTCGAGGTCGCCGTCGGACGGCGACCCTTCCGGTTCGGGCAGGGCGTCCTCGAGCTCGGGGACCGGTTCGAATGTCTCCGGCTGCGCAGGCGGCCCGAGCGCGAGCAGCTTGGGGATGCGATGGAAGTCCGCCCGCAGTGCCTCGAGCATCGAAGGCGTGTAGAGCGCCGCCGCCGGGTGATACAGCGGGTATAGGCGCACCGTGCGCGGGCCGATGATCCGCACCTCCTCGCGGCCGTG
>Ga0306920_100009758_pt1 | contig 12833 bp, 14 predicted proteins | sample flu12Cox44000170_FD_204666 | JGI IMG/M metagenome (GOLD analysis project Ga0306920, IMG submission 204666) | Lab enrichment of tropical soil microbial communities from Luquillo Experimental Forest, Puerto Rico - flux4day.12C.oxic.44.000.170 (v2)... | ecosystem: Environmental > Terrestrial >...
GTCGAAGGCGGGCGACTCCGTGCGCGGCGCGGGCGGCGCGGCCGTCTCGGTCGCGAGGCCGGACACCTTCTTCATCGCATCGACGATCGGCCGGTAGCCGGTGCAGCGGCAGAGATTGCCGGCCAGCGCATCGTGGATGGTCTCGAGCTCGGGCTTCTCGCCGCCGGCGGCGAAGGCATAGGCGGTCATGACGAAGCCCGGCGTGCAGAAGCCGCATTGCGTGGCGTCAGCTTCCGCCATCGCGACCTGGATCGGATGCGGCGCGCCGTCCTTGCCCAGGAGTCCCTCGACGGTGCGCACCGCCTGGCCGTCCATCTGGCCCAGCAGCGCGATGCAGGAATTCATGGAGTCACGCGTCCCATCGGCGCGCTCCAGCACCACGGTACAGGCGCCGCAATCGCCCTCGGCGCAGCCCTCCTTGGTGCCTTTGAGGCCGCGGTGATCGCGCAGCCAGTCGAGCAGCGTCGTCATCGGTGACAGAGCGATGACTTCGACCGGCGCGCCGTTGAGTGTGAAGCGAATGTTATCCGCCATGCGAATCAGCATGCCCGGTGTTGCGTCCCCGTCAACCGCGTGATGCACTCCGCGGGCCAACAAAGAAGGATCAACCATGGATCCCTACCGGTTCGCCTACTCCCCCGTCATCGAGCGGCCGAAGCTCAGCTGGCCCAAGGGTGCGCGGGTTGCGGTCTGGGCCTGCCCCAATATCGAGCATTACGAATATGTCCCGGCCGAGGTCCGGATGCGCAATCCGTGGCCGCGCATGCCGCATCCCGACGTGCTGGGCTATGGCGGCCGCGACTACGGCAACCGCGTCGGGCTGTGGCGCATGTTCGAGGTCATGGACAAGCACTCGATCCGCTGCACGGTGTCGCTGTCGATGTCGGTGATCGAGATGTATCCCGACATCCTCGAAGCCATGGAGGCGCGGCGCTGGGAGTATATGAGCCACGGCTATCTCAACACGCGCTACCACTGGGGCTACGCGCCTGAGGAAGAGCGCGAGGTGATCGAGCACAGCAAAGCCACCCACCTCCGGCTGACCGGCCGCAAGCTGCGCGGCTGGTTCTCGCCCGCCGTGTCCAACACGCTGAACACGCCCGACCTCGTCAAGCAAGCGGGCCTCGAGTACTTCTGCGATTTCTACCACGACGACCAGCCGACGCCGGTCGCCACCAAGCACGGCACCTTGATCCACGTGCCCTACACGATGGATATCAACGACGCGCTGGTCTACCGCCAGCCGGTCGAGGCCGAGGAATTCGCCCAGATGATCGTCGATCATTTCGACACGCTCTATCGCGAGGGCGGCGACAACGGGCGTGTCATGTGCATCGCGCTCCATCCCTACATGATGGGCGCGCCGCACCGGCTGAAATATCTCGACAAGGCGCTGGGCTATATCCGCCAGCACAAGGACGCCTGGATCTGCACCGCCGAGGAGATTTTAGACTGGTACACCAAGCACGGGCTGAAAGCCTACCAGCAGCACATCGGCAAGGAGGCGTGACATGACCGCAGCGCCCAAGCCGGTGCCTAAAAACCCGCCGCCGCTCAAGCCGGGCATGGACCATGTCCTGTACGACTACTCGCCCTTCCCCAAGCGGCCCAAGCTCACCTGGCCGCGCAACGCGCGCGTCGCCTTCTGCGTGGTGCTGCATCTCGAATACTTCGAGCTGATTCCGGCCGAGAACAGCTACAAGGACCCGCGCCTGGTCAACGAGTTCGGCAACTACGTTCCCGACTTCCGCACCTGGACCCAGCGCGAGTACGGCAACCGCGCCGGCATCTTCCGCGTGCTGGACGTGCTCGACCGTTACCAGATCCGCGCCGGCGCCGCGGTGAATGCCATGGCCGCCGAGCGCTATCCCTTCCTGGTCGAGCAGTTCAAGAAGCGCAAATACGAATTCATCGCCCACGGCGTCTCGGCCAACCGCATGATCACGTCCAAGATGAGCGAGGCCGAGGAGAAGCAGGAGATCGCCACCGCCATCGCCGCCATTGAGAAGGCCGCGGGCACGCGGCCCAAGGGATGGCAGGGCCAGGACTACGGCGAGAGCCAGCGCACGCCCCAGCTGCTCGCCGATGCCGGCCTCGACTACGTGCTCGACTGGCCGAACGACGACCAGCCCTATCCGATGAAGGTCGGCCGAAAGTTCGTCTCGATGCCCAACCAGCCCGAATGGGACGACGTGCAGCAGCTGTGGATCCGCAAGATCAGCACGACGCGCTACCCCGACCTGGTGGGCGACGCCTTCGAGCTGCTGCACCGCGAGGGCGGACAGGTGTTCAGCCTGTCGGTCCATCCCTGGCTGATGGGCATGGCGCATCGCATCAAATACCTCGACGAGGCGCTGCGCCGGATCGAGCGCCACGGCAATGTCTGGCACGCCACGCCGGGCGAGATCGCGGCCCACTATATGCAGACGATGATGGATTGAACAGCGACCCAACTCGCCACTCTCCAGGGAGTGGCGAGTTGGCGAGATGGGACCGCAGGCCCCATGGCCTCACCTCACCCCGCCCTGATCGCCTTACGCATCACGCTTCCGACGTAGGTGGACTTGGCGTCGGTATAGGCCTCGCGATCCGTCTGGTGTTCGGCGGCCAGCCGTCTTTTGAGCCGGTCGTAAGTCGCAACTTCCTCGGGATGGGCGCGCAGATAGTCCCGGAACGCCAAGCGCTGCCACATCTCTCCGTGCAGCTCCGTGACATGCACATGATGCGAGCGCTTCGAGCCGAAGGGCGGCATGCCCTTGACGAAGAACATGCGATCCTTCTTCGGATTGTCGGCCCAATAGACGTAATCGAGCTTGCGCAGCGCGTCGACGAAGCTGGCCCTGGCGGCTGCCAACGAGCGGACCGCAATCAGGATATCGATGATGGGCTTGGCCGACAGGCCGGCAATCGCGGTGCTGCCGAAATGCTCGAGCCCGACGATGAGCGACGGATCGAGCACTGCCCGCTGCCGCTCGGCCTCCTCGTCGAACAAGCGGGGCCACCGCGGGTCGTAGTCGACGATCTCGACGTCATCCATGTCGCTAGCAGGGACGGAGCGAGAGACCCGTCGTGCTCAGCACGCGATAGACCGGCGCCTCGGTCTCGTCGCTGGCCATGGGAATGACGCCGACCCCGAGGTAGCTGCCGGGCGAATCGGGCTCGAGCGCCGCCGCCACGATGCCGGCGGCGGGCTGCGCCATGGGGACGAACAGCGCGCCGGCCGGCACGGCGATGGTCGTGGGCTTGATCTGCACCCGCATCAACTGGTCGGGATTGATCGACTCGCGACGCTTCTTGCTGTCGGTCCTAGCCACGTCATAGGCCTCGACCGCGACCGACGCGGCCTGCGTCACCTCGCAGACCCTGGCCTCGTTCAGGGCGAGCCGCTCCTTCACCGCCGCGCCGCCGCGCAGCACCAGGTAGCCCGCCGGCCGCCGGCGCACATCGACCGGGCGAATGTCGCGGCTGTCGACCAGCTTCACCGGCGTCAGCTTGGGCGCGCCGCTTTCGGCATCGATCAGCGGCAGGTCGATCTCGCGCTCGCCCTCCTCGTGCGTGATGATGAGATCGGACCGGTCGGCTTGCACCTCGGCGCGCGCCGCCTTGAGCCGGCGCAGCAGGCCGTCGGGATCGGCGGCGCTCACCTGCAGCACGGCTTTGGCCAGGAGATAGTGGGTCGAGACGCGGCGCTGGTAGCTCTGCAGGCCGATGCCGACGCCGCGCGTCTCGATCAGGTAGGACACCGCGCCGCGCAAACCGAAGGTGTTGCGCGCGATGCCGGGCGCGGTGCCGCCGAGCGACACCCGCTTGTCGGTGAGACCGGCATCGGTGGTGACATAGTCGAAGCTCGACAGGCCCGCCTGCCTGATGCCCGCCTCAAGCGCCGGCCGATAGAGGCCGCGGGCGATGGCGGTCAGCGCCTTGGGAATCGAGGGGTTGGTGGCTTCGAGGATCATGACGTCGGAGCCCTGCAGGCCCTTGAACTTCTCGACCCAGCGCCAGGCGACGCTGAATTCGTGGTGGTCGAACACGACGTCGGGCGGCAGCGCGCGCATCGCCTCGTGCAGGGCGCGCACCTCGGGCTGGCTGAGCAGCAGGTGGTCGCGGTTGGGGTCGGCGCCCGACGCCAGCACGCGCTTGTCGGCCGCCGCGCCGTCGACATTGGCGCGCGGCACGATCACCACCGTCACCTTGGCGAGCAACGACGCCAGCTCGCCCCTGGCCAGCGCCGCGGCGAGCGCCAGCATGGCCTCGCCGCCGGCCGGCTCATTGCCGTGCTGCTGGCCGATCAGCCAGATCACCGGCCGGCCGAGGCGGCGGATCGCGGCCGGGTCGGCGAGGCCCTCGGCCGTCAGGTAGACGATCGGGATGTCGCGGCCCTGGGTCGATTGGCCGATGCTCGCGACCTTGGCACGCGCCGACTCGCGCGCGAGGGCGGCCAGGAAATCGGCCAGCGCCTGCTGGCCGGTGAGCGTGGGCTGGGCGGTGCGGAAGGCGGGACTGTCGAGCTGCATGTCGGCGACCGCCGGATAGTGTGCCAGCACGGCCGCGGTCTGACGATAGTCGGACGGCGCGGCGGGCCGCTCCTGCGCCGCCGCGGCGAAGGCCACAAAGCACAGAACAACTGCCCACAACCGATTCATGCCGCCTCGCCCGCCACCCAGCCGGAAGACCATGCCCATTGGAAATTGTAGCCGCCCAGCCAGCCGGTGACATCGACCGCCTCGCCGATCACGAACAGGCCCTTCACCTTGGTCGCCGCCATGGTGCGCGACGACAATTCGCGCGTATCGACGCCGCCCAAGGTCACCTCGGCCTTGGCATAGCCTTCCGAGCCGGTCGGCGTCACCCGCCAGGCCTTCAGGGTCTGCGCCAGAGCTTCGAGCTCCTTGTCGCGCCGCTCGCCTAAAACGCCGTCAGGGGCGAGATGCGCTGCCAGGCGCTGCGGCATCAGCTCGCCGAGGATGGTGCGCAGCTCCGCCTTGGGCCGCGACCGCTTGCGCTCCTTCAAGAAAATCGCGGCGTCGGTCCCGGGCAGGAGATCAATCGCGATCTCCTGGCCGTCGCGCCAGTAGGACGAGATCTGCAGGATGGCCGGCCCCGACAGTCCGCGATGGGTGAACAACAGGGCCTCTCGAAAGCTGGTGCGGCCCGCCCGTGCAACCACATTCAAGGACAAACCGGCGAGATCGGGCACCTTCAAGGTGAGCGGCACCAGCGCCGGCCGCGTCTCGGTCAGCGCCAGCCCGAACCGGCGGGCGACGTCGTGCGTGAAGGAGGTCGCGCCCATCTTGGGGATCGACAGCCCGCCGGTCGCCAGCACGACGGCCTCAGCGTCGAAATCGCCGCGATCGGTGCGCACCAGGAACCGGTCCGACTTCTCGATCGAAGTGAGGCGGTGCGCCACCCGCACATCGACGCCGACCGCGGCGCATTCCGCCAGCAGCATGGCCACGATCTGCCGCGCCGAGCCGTCGCAGAACAGCTGGCCCAGCGTCTTCTCGTGCCAGGCGATGCGGTGTTTATCGACGAGCGCGATGAAGTCGTGCTGGGTATAGCGGCTGAGCGCCGACTTGCAGAAATGCGGATTGGCCGAGAGGAAGCCTTCCGGCCGGCTGTCGCGGTTGGTGAAGTTGCAGCGCCCGCCGCCCGAGATCAGGATCTTCTTGCCGACCTGGTCGGCGTGGTCGAGCAGCAGGACGCGGCGGCCGCGCTGGCCCGCCCGGATGGCGCACATCAGGCCGGCCGCGCCGGCACCGACAACGATGACGTCGAACCGCTGGCTGCTCACGCCAGCGCAGTCCTCATGATCCAGAGGCCCAGCATCAGTCCGGCGATGGCGCCGATCACCGAGCCGCCGACATAGAGCGCGGACAGCAGATGCTCGTGGCGCTCCCACAACAGCACGGCGTCGAGCGAATAGGCCGAGAAGGTGGTGTAGCCGCCCAGCACGCCGGTGGCGAGGAAGAGCCGCAGATGGCCCGTCGCGCCGCCTTTTTCCGCGAACCAGCCAGCGACCAGACCCATCACCAGCGAGCCCGTGATGTTGATGACGAAGGTGTGCCAGGGAAAATGCGTGCCCATGAAACGCGCCACCCAGATGTTCATGGCGTGTCGAATGGCGCCGCCCACCCCGGCGCCGATGAACACCACCACATAGCCCATCATGGTCGTCTCCCCCTCACGTCAGGAACTCGCCGCCATTCACGTGGATGGTCTGGCCGGTGATGAAGGTGCCCTCCGGTCCGACCAGCAGGCGCACCATGGCGGCGATCTCCTCGACCGTGCCGAAGCGCTTCAGCGGGATCGGCCGGCCGGCGACCGGACGCGGCCCGGCCGAGGCGGCGCGCGCGGTGTCGATCGCGCCGGGCGACAGCGCGTTGCAGGTGATGCGATGGGGCGCGAGCTCGACCGCCAAAGCGCGCATCAGGCCCTCGAGCCCCGCCTTCGAGGCCGAGACATGGCAGCGGTTGGGCGTCCCGACATGGGTCGAGACGCCGGACAGGGCGACGAAGGCGCCGCCCTTGCCCTTGGCGACCATCTGCGGAATGAAGGCCTTGCCCAGCAGGAAGGCGCCGTCGAGCGCCACCGACAGGATCTCGCGCCATTCGTCGTAGGACATGTCGAGGAACGACGTCTGGCGGCGCAGCCCGGCATTGCTCACCAGGATGTCGACGCCGCCCAGCGCCTTGCCCTGCTCGGCCAGTTTCGGCGCCACCGCCGGATCGGACACGTCGCCCATCGCCGCCCACGCCTTGCCGCCCGCGGCGGCGATCTCAGCCACCACGGCATCGACCGCCGCCTTGTCGGCGCGGCCGTTGACCAGTACCGCCGCGCCGTCGCGCGCCAAGGCGAGTGCAATGCCGCGGCCGATGTTCTTGCCTGCGCCGGTCACCAGCGCGAGCTTGCCTTGCAGGGGGAGGGTCATGCGATCTCCGTCAGAAAACGCGCGACCCTAGAGCATTCCATCCGGCTGGAATTACTGCAGCGGTGTCGGCGGCAGGGGCTGCGAGGGCTGTTGGCGCTGACGGTCGACCGAATCGGTCTCCATGCGGCGGGCCGTCATCACATAGCCGGTGGCCCGGAAGACCGCCTCCTGCTGGAACGCGTCGCGGTCATGCCGGCTCGGGTAAGGAATGGCCATTTCCACCAGCTTGCTGGTCTCGTTCGAGCACGACATGGCGACGTAGTCGCCGACTTTCTTGGCGTCGGCCGAGCGGTCGTCGAACTGGGGTATGTTCTGGATCAGGCAGAGATCGCGCTGCTCGCGCAACTTATCGACCTTGGTCACGCGCTTGGGGTCTTCGTAGATCTGAGGCCAGGCGCAGGACGCCAGCAGCGGCAGGACGAGCAGAACGGTGGCGATTCGCATCGCCGCCGAAGGTACGGAAATCGCAGCCCGCGATCAACCCGCGACGATATAGGCCTTCAGCGCCTCGGTTTCGTGGCGAGCCTCCTCGAGCCGGGCCTTGACGATGTCGCCGATCGAGACCACGCCCAGCAGCTCGCCATGGCGCACAACCGGCACGTGGCGGAAACGGCCTTGGGTCATGGTTTCCATGATGTGGTCGATCGAGTCGTCGGGATCGCAGGTGACGACCTCGCGCGTCATGACGTGACGCGCTTCGAGCTCGAGGGCGGCGGCGCCGTGCAGCGACATCGCCCGCACCAGGTCGCGCTCGGAGACGATGCCGGCGACCTCGTCGTGGCCGCCCATCACCAGCACCGAGCCGATGCGGCGCGTGCTGAGCTGTTGGGCGATCTGGGCCACCGTGGTGCCCGGCGTGACCGTGAACACCAAGCCGCCCTTCTGGGTCAGGATATCGGAGACGAACATGGTTCCCCCCTTGGCACGTGGCACGAACGGTGAAGACGCAACGTATGGCGTGGAGAAAGGTTGCGGGCCATAAAGCCCTCCATGAACGATGCCCCTAAGCAATCAAGGGCGGCCCTCGTCCTGTTCTCCGGCGGACAGGATTCCACCACGTGCCTGGCTTGGGCGCTAGAGCGATTCGCGCATGTCGAGACGGTGGCCTTCGACTACCGTCAGCGGCACCGAATCGAACTGGATCAACGACTTGTCGTTCTCGACGAGGTTCGCCGGCGGCTGCCGCAGTGGGCAGATCGGCTGGGCGAGGACCACTTCGTCGACATGGGCGTGCTCGGCCAGCTGAGCGACACCTCGCTCACCCGCGAGATGGCCTTCGAGATGGAGAAGGACGGCCTGCCCAACAGCTTCGTGCCGGGGCGCAATCTCCTGTTCTTCACCTTCGCCGCGGCGATCGCCTGGCGGCGCGACATCCGCAACCTGGTGGGCGGCATGTGCGAGACCGACTTCTCGGGCTATCCCGACTGCCGCGACACCGCCCTCAAGGCGCTGCAGGTGGCGCTCAATCTCGGCATGGACCGCAGCTTCGTGCTGCACACGCCGTTGATGTGGCTCGACAAGACCGAGACCTGGGCGCTCGCCGAGCAACTGGGCGGCGCGTCGCTGGTCGAGATCATCCTCGAGCACAGCCACACCTGCTACGAGAGCGAGCGCGGGCCGCGCCACGCCTGGGGTCACGGCTGCGGCCGTTGTCCGGCGTGCAGCTTGCGCCAGCGCGGCTTCGAGATGTGGCGCGCCAGGGAACGGCAATGACGAAAGCGCCGCGCATAACCATGGGCCGGCGCAAGGCGTCGGGCCTCGTCTATTTCATCGCCTTCATCGCCTGCATCCCGACCGCCAACTGGATGATCGGCCACCTCGGCACGGTCTGCCTGCCGAACGGTCCTTGCCTGCTGCCGGTCTGGCCGTGGGGACCGAACGGTCCGCTGATGGCGCCGTCGGGCGTCACCATGATCGGCCTTGCCCTGGTGCTGCGCGATCTGGTGCAGCGGCGGCTCGGCCGCACGGCGGCGCTGATGTCGATCGTCGCCGGGGCGGCGCTGTCGGGCGCCGTTGCGCCGCCTGCGCTGGTGATGGCCTCGACCGCGGCATTCTTCCTCTCGGAACTCGCCGACTTCGCCGTCTACACGCCGCTGCAGGCGCGCGGCCTGGTGCTGGCGGTGCTGGCCAGCAGCATGGTCGGCCTGATCGCCGACAGCGTGCTGTTCCTGTGGCTCGCGTTCGGCAGCCTGGAATTCCTGGCCGGCCAGATCGTCGGCAAGGCCTGGATGGTGCTGCTGGCCCTGCCCTTCATCCACTGGATCCGCCGCCGCGAAACGGCGTCGGACATCGCGCCCTGAGATAGGCTAGAGTTGAGCTTGAAGGAAAGGGCCGGCCCGCCTAAACCGCCGGTCGGTCTTGTTGGGGGAGTGTGCGCAATGATGAAGTCGATCCTCGCCGTGTCCGAAGGCGGGCCCGATGCCGCCATGTCGTTCAAGCTGGCGTCCCGCGTGGCCGCCGAGTTCGGCGGCGCGGTGGATGCGCTCCATCTGCCGGTCGGGCCGGCTGGCGGCATGGTCGGCGGGCTGGCGATGAGCGGCGAGGCGATGCCGCTGATCATGAACCTCGACGACGAACGGCTGGAGGAGCGCGGCAAGGAAAGCGAGCGCGCCTACAAGGAGACGTTGGCGCTGATCAAGGGCTCGACCTACACCGCGGCCAAGACGGCGACGCTCGACTCCATGGTGGCGATGGGCCGCTGTTCGGACATCCTGGTGCTGGGCCGCCCCGGCGCCGACCCGGAGAACGTCGCCCCCGCGACCGTCGAGGCGGCGCTCTACGAATGCGCCCGCGCGGTGATGATCGCGCCGCCGGAAGCAGGCTCGGGGAATTTCGACACCGTCGTGGTGGCTTGGAACGGCAGCTTCCAGGCCGCTCGCGCGCTCGAATATGCCCTGCCCTTCCTGATCAAGGCCAACAAGGTCACGTTGCTGGTCGCCGGCGGCAAGCCCGACGACGTCGGCGCCTCCTATCTCTCGCGCAACCTCGCGCGCCACGGCATCAACGCCACCATCGACGCCATCGATCCCGGCGCGGTGTCGGGCCGCGCCCGCGGCCGCGCGCTGCTGGGCTACACCAACGACAAGAAGACCGACCTCCTGGTGATGGGCGCCTACGGCCGCGGCCAGGTGCTGAGCTTCCTCGGCCTGGGCGGCGCCACCGGCAAGGTGATCTCGTCGTGCCGCGTGCCGCTCCTGCTGGCGCACTGATGCGCCGGCTGGTCGTCGCGATGCTGGCGCTGGTTCTTGCCGCGCCGGCGCTCGCGGCCGACCCCGAGGCCAACAAGAAGATCGTCGTCGATTTTTACAACCTGGCGCTCAACCAGAAGGACTTCGACGCGGCGTCGAAGTATCTCGGGCCACGCTACATCCAGCATAATCCGAACGCTCCGGACGGGGCCGAAGGCCTGAAGCGGCTGGTGACGTTCCTCAAGGAAAAGTTCCCGAACTCCAAGAGCGAGATCAAGCGAGTGATCGCCGAGGGCGACCTCGTCGTGCTGCACGTCCATTCGGTGCGCGAACCCGGCCAGCGCGGCCGCGCCATCGTCGACATCTTCCGGCTCGAGAACGGCAAGGTCATCGAGCATTGGGACGTCGTCCAGGACATCCCCGAGAAGCCCGCCAACGACAACACGATGTTCTAGGCCGCCGCCAGCGCCGGTTACTGCGGGCAGGCCCCGGCCGCCTGGGTGGTCACGTTGGGATCGGCGCAGGCGCTGCAGGCATTGCCGTAGGTCTTGCGGCTGCCGTCCTTCAGCGAGCCGCAGGCCGGACGGTAGTCGCGCGTGCACATCTGCGGCCGCGGATCGGCGCACGGCCCACCCGCGACCGGCAAGGATTCGTCGGCGAGTTCGGCCTTGGTCATCATGAATGTGAAGGGCTGCACGCGATAATCGCTGAGCGTGCCGACGATCGAGATCGTGGCGCCCACCGCCGGCAGCGGGCTGAGCGGCCGGGCCAGCGCAATGCTGAGATCGACGGTATTGCTCGCCTGGTTCCCGTCGGAGAGCGCCGCCTCGATGCGGTCGGGCGTGGCGGTGATGACTTTCACGGGAATCTTGAGCCGCGCCCCGTCCTTCTGCTTGTCGGCGATGGCGTGCCACACCTTGTCGGCCGCCTCCTTGTTGGCCGGCGAATCTTCGCGATGGCTGAGCACGAACGCCCATTCCGAGTAGGAGAGCGATGCGGGATCGTGCTCTGTCACTGCCGCGACCGCGGCCTCGGCCGGAGAAAGCGCGCGCGAGATCGATTTGGTGAAGCCGTCCGGCGGAATCTTCTCGCCGGCGGCGACGCGCGTTACCAGCGCGTCCCAGCCCTCCTCGCTGCCGTGATAGCGGTGGTAGCGCGAGCGCACGTAGCGGTCGATGCCGCTGGCCGCCTGATCGTTCTTGGCGGCGCGGGCGATGGCGATGGCGCGCGCGCCATACCAGAAACCGAGTGGATCGGACGGCTGCATCTCCAGTTGCGCCACCGAGAGCTGATAGACATCGGCCAGGTTGTCGGGATCGACGGTCACCGCCGCGAGATAGTGGGTGCGCGCCTTGGCATAGTCCTTCGCCTGCAAGGCGGCGAAACCGAGGGTGCCGTCGAAGATCGCGATCATCTGCGACTTGGTGCGGGCGAAATCGCCGTCGCTGACCGCGGCCGGCTTGGGCCACTTGGCCATGGCGGCAATGCCCCGTTCGGCCGCAGCGGCGGCGGACGCCAGGGCGGCGGGCTCGCCCGACATCGCCCGGGTGCGTCCGACATAGGCGCGATTGGCGAGCGCGCGCACATTGTCGGGATCGATCTGCAGCAGCTTCGTCGCCGTGGCGTCGGCCTTGGCCGGGTTGCCGGCGGTCTGCCAGGCCGCCATGACCTGCTCGTAGGCGTCGATGCGCAGCACGCTGTTGGGATACCAGGCGAGGAAGATCTCCAGCGTCTCGGCGCGCTTGGTCGGGTCCTTGATGTTGATCGCGTTGGTGTAGGCCGCCTGTTCGGCCGGATTCTGCACGGCCGCGGGCGCCTGCGCGCGCACGCCGCTCGCCGCGACGCCAAGCGCCAGCGCCAGGATGAGCAAGAGCCGAAGCCTCACCACCATTCCAGACTCCCCGCATCTCCACCTCGACGCTAGCACGGCGTCGTAATGAGCCTGAAATACCGTGACCGTTTTGTCGAAATAAGGCAGTGTTTGGCGGTATTACGAGGCGGGGGCGGAGACAATGCGTGCGCGGCGTTTTGCGGTAGCAGCCCTCATTCTGGCTGGAGTCCTCCCGGCCGCCGCTCTTGCGCAGCAGGCCGCACCGCCGCCCGCTGTCCTCGTGCAACCCGCCGAAGCCAAGCCGATCGCCGCCCAAGCCGAGTTCATCGGCCGCGCCGCCGCCGTCGACAAGGTCGAGCTGCGCGCCCGCGTCAAAGGCTTCCTCGGGCCGCGCCTGTTCACCGACGGCGACGAGGTCAAGGAAGGCCAGGTGGTGTTCACCATCGAGCCCGAGCCGTTCCAGGCCGCGGTCGCCCAGAAGGTCGCCCAGCGCGATGCCGCCAAGGCGGCGCTCGCCAACGCCGACGTGCAGCTCCAGCGCGCGGCCGATCTTCTGCGCACCAACACCGGCACGCGGCAGACCTACGACCAGCGGGTGAGCGAGCAGCTGCAGGCCAAGGCGTCGGTCGAGGACGCCGAGGCTCAGCTGCGCGACGCACAGATCAGCCTTTCCTACACCGAGATCAAGTCGCCGATCGCCGGACGCATCGGCCGCGCGTCCGCGTCACCCGGCAACATCGTCAGCCCGGACTCGGGCGTGCTGGCGACCGTGGTCAAGGACAACCCGATGCGTGTGCTGTTCTCGGTCACCCAGCGCGAGCTGCTCGATGCCAGGCGCGATGCCTCGGTCGGTGGTCCAGACTCGGTGGTGGTGCTGCTGAAGCTC
>Ga0306920_100009759_pt1 | contig 12832 bp, 9 predicted proteins | sample flu12Cox44000170_FD_204666 | JGI IMG/M metagenome (GOLD analysis project Ga0306920, IMG submission 204666) | Lab enrichment of tropical soil microbial communities from Luquillo Experimental Forest, Puerto Rico - flux4day.12C.oxic.44.000.170 (v2)... | ecosystem: Environmental > Terrestrial >...
TTTGTGGTGCCGCATAACCTGCGGGCGGCCGATGCACGCGTTGCGCCAGAGCAGGTGTCGTCACCAGCGCTAAGCCGAGCGCCGCGAGGGCGATGATCTTTGCGTCGAGCGATTTCATTCCAGGTACTCCATTCCAAGGTCGCCCGCGCCCAATAGGTACAACCATCTTTGCGCTGCACAAGCGTCGGCAAATCACCTCGCCATCACAATTTTTTCAATGAAAATCAATATCTTATTTAGAGTGCGCCAGGCGGTAAAAAGAAAGAAATACCGCGTCGCGTCATGCCCAAAATTCGGGCTGCCAAAACTGTTGAAAGTCAGAATCTTAGTCTACCCGCGGGACTTTTTGCTCACATGTGCAGCAAACGTTGCTCTACCGAAGCGATCAGACTCGCCGCGAATGCATGCCAGACAGTTCAAATTAGAAGGATCGGCGCTGCGCGTATTTCATGCCGATCACCTAGAACCCGAACAGCTTGGTCGGATTTTCGACCAGCATGAGCTGGCGCGTTTTTACGTCCGGGGCGATCTCCGCGATGAGATCGACGAGCTCGCCGTCGTTGGGCACCGCATTGTGGTTGGGATGTGGCCAATCGGTCCCCCAGACGACGCGATCGGGCGCATGCGCCGCGAGCGCGCGCGCAAACGGCACCGCGTCGGCGTAAGGATAATTTTGCTTGGTGATGCGATCGGTGCCTGAGAGCTTGACCCATATATTGCCGCGGTCGAGGAGCCGGCGCAGCGCCGAGAACGCCGCACCGTTGAGCCCTTCGGCAACATCGACGCGGCCAATATGGTCGATAACGACAGCGGCATCGACCGCGGTAATGAAATCGTAGTGCTCGCGCACCCCCTGGCCGCCCAGATGCATGGCGATGTGCCAGCCGTAGGGCGACACCGCCTCAATAACCTTGCGCATGTCCCCATACGACATCGGCGCGCCGAGATGGGCGAAATGAAAATGCAGGCGGATCCCGCGTACACCGGCCTCGTCGAGCCGTTCGACCTCCGCCGCGGGCGTGTCGGGCTTGAGCAAGGCAACGCCGCGATAGCGGCCGCCTCCGGCGCCGAGAAGATCGAGCAGCACCGCATGATCGCTGTCGTGGCAGGTCGAGTGCACGAAAACGCCGCGCTGAAAGCCGAGAAAATCGTGGAGCCGGAACAGATCCTCCTTGGGCGCGTCCGCGGGCGTGAACGGCCGATCCGGCGCATAGGGAAATTTGCTGTGCGGGCCGAACACATGGAAATGCGAGTCGCACGCGAGCGGCGGCAATTTCAGTTTCGGCTTCTTCGGATTCGGATCCGGCGGCGCGATGGTTGGCGTGAGATCGTCGGGTCGAATGGTCATCGGCGCTCCAAGCTCCGTTCGGATGACGCATAGCTTAACATCCACTCGTCCCCGCGAAAGCGGGGACTCAGACTTTCTTCCGCGCTCGACTGGATTCCCGCTTGTGCGGAAAATGAGCGGGTGGTCGAGGCCGGCGATCAATCGCAGCGCACGGTCATGCCGCCGTCGACGACGATCTCGGTACCGGTAATAAAGCGCGCTTCGTCGGAGGCGAGAAACAGCACCGCGTGCGCGGTGTCGCGGCCGTCGCCCATGAAGCCGAGCGGAATCCGCGCCACCCGCGATTTGAGCAGCGCTTCGACGTCGCCGCCGGCGCGCTGCTTGGCGAGCCGCACCTCGACCATCGGCGTGTGCATCTGTCCCGGCACCACGGTGTTCACCCGGATGCCATTCTTGGCGTATTGCACGGCGGTGACGCGCGAGAATTGAATCACGGCTGCCTTTGAAGAGGCATAGCCGATCTGCGGCGAGCCGGTGTAGCGGGTACCCGACGTTGACGCGGTATTGACGATGGCACCGCCGCCTTGCGCGACCATCTCCGGGATAATGTGGCGGCAGGTGAGAAATACGCTCTTAAGATTGTAGTCGATCTGCCGGTCGAAATTGTCTTCCGACATTTCGGCGGCCCCGCCGGCGGCCGAGCCGCCGACATTATTGACCAGAATGTCGATGCGGCCGAATCTTTTGCGGCAAGCTTCTGTCATGGCGGCGACTTGGGCGTCTTCGAGCACGTCGCAGACGTGGGTGACGACCTCGCCGTCATTGCCGACGCGCGCTACCGTCTCGGTCATCGACTCCGCGTTCTTGTCGACGGCAAAGACTTTGGCGCCTTCGCGCGCGAACAGCACCGCGGCGGCGCGGCCGTTACCCCAACCTGGACCGACGCATCCCGCCCCGGTAATCAGCGCAACCTTGCCCTCAACCCGTCCCGCCACGCGCGTTGCCCTCTTTGCGAGAGCGTAGATGGTAGAGCATGATACGCAAAAGTGGAAACGCCTTCGCTAAAAATCCGCGGCTATCTGTGTTGGAGGAATCGATGCGGCGCCTGTTCGCGATTGTGATCCTTGTCGCGGCTATCGCCGGCGGCCCGCATATCGCGCAGGCGCAACAGACCTATCCCACCCGCACGGTCCGTCTCATTCTGCCGTTCGGCGCAGCCAGCGCCACCGATATAACCGCACGGCTCTTGGCCGATCGCTTAAGCACGCGCTGGGGCAAGCCGGTCGTGGTGGAAAATCGACCCGGCGGCGATGGTCTCGTAGCGCTCAATGCTTTTCTCGGCGCGCGCGACGATCATACATTATTTTTCGGCCCCGCCGCGATATTCCTGGTCCATCTCTACGACGAGGAGAAGCCGTCCTACGATCCGCGCGACATCGTGCCGATCGCCCAAATCTACGTCACCGTGCTGGCGATCTCGGTGCCGACGTCGCTCGATGTCAACTCGATGGACGAGCTGATCGCGCTGGCGCGCGCACAACCGGGCAAACTCAACGCCGCCGCCGCCACCGGCAATTCGGACTTTCTGATCTTCGGCTTCATCAAATCGATGGGCCTGCAAATCGCGAAAGTGCCGTATCGCGACATCATGCAGGCGCCGAACGATCTCGCCGAGGATCGCATCCAGATCCTGTCGAGCTCGCTCGCGGTCGCCCAGCCGATGATGCGCGCCGGCCGCATCAAGGTGCTTTTGGTGACCAGCAAGCGCCGCGCGCTCGGCGCTCCGGAGCTGCCGACCGCTGCGGAGGCCGGCTACCCGGCTCTGACCATGGAGACCGCCGGCGGATTGTTCGGGCCGCCGAAGATGGCCCACGACTTGCGCGAAAGCATCGCCAGCGATCTGCGCGATGTTGCCCAGCATGATCCCGTCATCGCGCAACGGCTCGCCGATACTGGACAAATCATGACGCTGCGAGGTCCTGTGGACTTCGCCGGCAGCGTCGCGGAGCAAAACGAACAGCTCGGGGCGCTCGCCAAAATACTTGGGCTTAGTGCGCGGCAGCCACCCTAATCAAGATAGGCCGGATGGCGGATTGCTTACCGGCAATCGGGTCAAAGACTGGAAAGACGTAAGCGTCAGGCAGCGGCTTTGTTCTTGATCGCACCAATGATCGCCGTGAGTATCGCGCCGCCAGCGCCACCTGCGATCAGCTGTGAGACCACACCGCCAACGCTCAAATTGCCCGACTGTGCCGCCGCCATAATCGACGGCAAAGCTAACGTGACGACCTGGCCGAGCACTCCGCCACCGACCAAACCGGAAATGATGTTTCCAACGGTGCCGAGGTCGAACGTTGGCGACGATTTACCTATGGCCGCCCCACCGAGAGCCCCTGCAATGAGGTTGATCAGAATCTGCACCATTTCGATCTCCCATGACCTGCCAATCGCTCATTTTCTGAGAAGAAAGAAGTACGACTTTGACTCCGATAAAAAATACCACAATCGTGATGGACGTTTTTGACTCAGATCAATTTCGCCCGGCGTCGATTGATTTACTTAAGTGGAAGGGCCGGTCCTTTGCGAGGAGGAGGACCGCTCTCCTTTCCTCAAAAACTCAGGCCGCCCTGTGCGGCCTTATTTCTTGCGTACAGCCGCCTTGCGAGGCGGCTTGGAGCCGCCGCGTTGCGCACACGGAATTATAGAGCAGCGATCGCGGCCACGATCTCGTCCGTGCTGATGATGGCGTTGGCGTAGTTCGGCATGTTTATGTCGAGCGCGGCGTGCATCATCTCGTCCGAGTAATCTGCAGTCGCATCCCTCACCACCGTGACGTCGTAGCCCAGCTCAGCGGCGTAGCGAACGGTCGCTTCGATGCAGGTGTGCGCGATCAGACCGATGATGATGAGTCTATGGATGCCGTGTTTCTTGAGCTGCAGATCGAGGTCGGTGTTTGCGAAGCCGCTGGAGCACCAATGCTCCTGGACGACAATTTCGCCTGGCTTCGGCACGAACTCCGCGCGGAACTCGCCACCCCATGTACCGAATTCGAAGGTCCTGTGTTGCCATGCGCCCTTCTGAATGGGCGCAATGTATTTCCACGTCTCGTAGTCGCCCGGGCGGTAGCGATGATGCATGGCATAGAAGACCCGGAGGTTGGCCTTGCGCGCGGCATGGAGGATTTCCAGCATGTGGGAAACGCAGTTGTTCGCCTCGGCAACGGCCTTGATGCGGGGCCAGATCTTGCCGCCCTCGGAAATGAAATCGTTGTAGGGATCGACCACCAGCAACGCGGTGATGGCCTTGTCGTATATCGAGGCATTCACGGCGATCCCTCCATCGCACAAGCCGGGTCAGAAAAAGAGCGTTATCGCCCGGTGGCCGCGATCACCGCTTCCTTGACTTTGGCGATGGCATAGTGACCGGCCTGATCGATATCGAAATGCGGAAGGTTGGGAATCTCGTCGGCCGCGACGACGCAATCGACGATCGCGGGCCCCTCGGCTTCAAGAGCCTCGGCGATCGCGCCGCGCAACTCGCCGGGAAGCTTTGCCTTGAATCCGTAGCCGCCGCAGGCGCGCGCCAAGGCGGCAAAATCCGGGTTCGGGAATTCGATCGCCTCCCGGAAAGCTGGGAAACCCACACCCTCCGCCTCCAGAACAATGAGTCCGAGACACGAATTATTGTAGACGATCACCTTCACCGGCAGCTTGTGGTGCACTGCCGTGAGGAACTCGCCCATCAGCATGTTGAAGCCGCCATCGCCGCAAAGGGCGATGACCTGACGCGAGCGGTCAAGCGCCTGGATGCCGTTGGCCTGACCGAGCGCAGTTCCGACTGCGCAATTGTTGAAGGAGGCCAGGATCCGCTGCGATCCGCTCTGCCGAATCCAATTGCCGGACCAGAGCGTGTTGAGGCCGGTATCGATGACGAACACGGCGTCGCGTTTGGCGGCATCGCTGACGGCCCGCGCCACCGCCTGCGGATGGATGCGGTCGCGGCTGCGTGCCGGGTCGGCCTGTTTGTCCAGCATCGCATTCCACTTATGGCGTTCACTCGTCACGCGCTCGAAAAATTTGCTGTCGCTTTTGGCTGCGACTTCGTCGAGCAGGAGCTTCACGGTCGGCCGCACCGATCCCCGGACGCCGAGTTCGGTTGCGGCACGGCGCCCGAGCACACCCGCCCTTTCGTCGATTTGAATGACCGAGCCTTTCTGCGGCAGAAATTCCGAAAACGGGTAGTCCGTGCCGAGCATCAACAGCAGGTCGCAGTGCATGATTGCGTTGTAGACCGGTTTGGTGCCGACCATGCCGATTCCGCCCATCCAGCGTGGCTCGTCAAACGGCATAATGTCCTTGCCCTTGAACGAATGGATCAAGGGCGCTTTGAGCCGGTCGGAAAGCGCCCGCAACTCGTCCGCGGCGCCGTGGCATCCATTGCCGCACATGATCACGACATTGGCGGTAGCATCGATTTTCCGCGCAATCTGAGTGACGTCCGCCGCGCTCGCCGCAAACTCGGGGTGAGGCTTCAATGTCGCAACGCTCGTGACGTGGCCATCGTCCTTGGCCGAAAACACGTCTTGCGGAAGCGTCAGATGTGCGACGCCGCGGCGCGCATAGGCAGCCGAGATCGCCTGATGAATGACGGCCGGCGCCTGCGCCGGAGAGGAAACCGTTTCGGTATAGATGGAGACATCGCGGAACAGCAAATCCGGCTCGGTGGTCTGGAAATAATCGATCCCGCGCAGCTTGCTCACCATGTCGCCGGAAAGAGCAAGGACTGGCGCATGGTCGCGCGCCGCTTCGTAAAGGCCGGCGACAAGGTGGGTGCTGCCGGGACCGGTCGTGCCCGCGCATACACCAAGGCGGCCAGTCAACTTCGCCTGCCCCGATGCGGCGAGCGCCGCCCCCTCCTCATGGCGGACGCCAATCCACTTTATCGTCTTGCTTCGGCGAACCGCGTCGCCCAAGGGGTTAAGAGAATCGCCGATCAGGCCGAAGATATGCCGAACTCCGATCTCTTCGAGCACGCCGACAAGCACGTCCGCCACCATTTGAGCCATCTGTCACTCCTTCGCGCCTCATGATTCATCTCCGAATTGTCGCCGAGCGCGCTCCAAGAACGACAAACACGCTGCACACGATCCAACCGTCAGGGCACTGCGCTCGCTCGCAGCCGGCGAAGGATAAATGCAGCGGCGAACAAATGTTCTTGCGTTAAATCAAAAACTCGACGAGCAAACACCCGCTACCGACGTCCACGACTATGCCATGGCTTAGCTGCCCGCGGGGCGGACCGGGCGCCGCACACTCGTGATCTCGCTGCCGATGTCGCGGATTCGCGCGATCGCTTCGGCGGCGGGCTCGATCACCGTCGCCATGTGAAAGGCATTGGCGTGGACGAGGCTATCGCAGCCGCGCGCGATCGCCACGTGCCCGGCCCAGAAGATCAGATCGCCGCGCTCGAACTCGAACGATGACGCCGTGTGATCGACGGCGGCGCCGAGAACGCGTTCCTGCATGTCGCTGTCGCGCGGACACGACCGCCCGCAGGCGGACAGCGCAATCTGAACGAGACCGGAGCAATCAAGCCCGAGTGTGGTCTTGCCGCCCCACAGATACGGCGCACCGACAAATCGCTCCGCCACCGCGACGAAATCCCGCTCCTTGTCGCCGATTGGCGCAAGATGCGCCGCCGGCACGTGACCGTTCGACGGGGTGACCGCCAAGCGATCTTCGATGCGGGTAATATTGAGCGTGGCGCCGAACGGCAACGCCTCGAGCGGCGGCAATTTGATCGAGGGTCCCGGAAACACAAAGCTGCGCAAGGCCGCAACCCTATGGGTCGGCGCCGGACCCGGCGGCGCCAGCGCCGCGCTCGGCAGCCAGCCGACATAATCGTCGCCGGCGAGCTGGCCCCACGCCCAGCCTTCGGCATTGGCGTCGTAGACCGTGACGCGCTCGCCCTTGAGCGCCTCGGTGGCGAGCGGCGCGTCGGGGCGCGGCTCGCGGCGAAGCGATGCCTGCGGCGCAATCACTTCCATCCTGCGCCCTTCGACAAAACGCGCGGCCTTCACCTTGCCTTCGAGATATTTCGCCGCGACCTCGGCTCGCCATGGCGTCACCCGCCGATCGAAGGCCGGCATCGGCTCAGCCATAGCGCGCGGCCAGCAACGCATAGAGAGCGCGCGCCACTTGGCATTCGCCGCCCTCCGGCCGGCCCGGTTTGACGGCGGGCGTCCAGGCGAACAGATCGAAATGCACCCAGGACTGCGCGGCAACGAAACGGCGCATGAACAGCGCCGCGGTGATGGCGCCACCCTGGCTGCCGCCGACATTGTTGATGTCGGCGATCTTGGATTCCAGCATCGACTCATAAGGCCGCCACAGCGGCAATCGCCAGACCGGATCGTTTTCAGCTTTGGCTGCATGCGTCAATTCATCGGCAAGCCGATCATCGTCTGTGAAGAAGGCCGTTACGTCGGGTCCAAGCGCAACACGCGCGGCGCCTGTGAGTGTTGCAAAATCCGCGATCAGCGCCGGCTTGTCTTCGTCGGCGAGCGCCAGCGCATCGGCGAGAATGAGCCGCCCTTCGGCGTCGGTATTGCCGATTTCGACCGTGATGCCCTTGCGCGAGGTGTAGATGTCGCGCGGGCGGAAACTCGATCCGGCAATGACGTTTTCGACCGCCGGGATCAGCACCCGCAGGCGCATTTTCAGGCCACGCGCCATGATCATGTGCGCCAGCGCCAATGCCGTCGCCGCGCCGCCCATGTCTTTCTTCATGTTGAGCATCGTGGATTCGGACTTGATGTCGAGGCCGCCGGTATCGAAGCAGACGCCCTTGCCGACGAGCGTCACCCGCGGATAGTCGGCCTCCCCCCAGCCGATATCGATCAGCCGCGGCGCCGCGGCGGCAGCGCGGCCGACAGCATGGATCAGCGGAAAATTCTGTTCCAGCAAATCATCGCCGACCACGGTGGTGATCGTCGCGGCATGGCGCGCGGCGAGCTTGCGCGCCGCTTGTTCGAGCTGCGCCGGACCCATGTCATTGGCTGGTGTGTTGATGAGATCGCGCGCCAGCGTCACGCCTTCGACGATGTGTTCCAGCTCCTCACGCGCGATACTTTGCGGCAGATCGAGCTTGATCGATCGCGCTTCGGCCTTGCGGTAGCGGGTGAAACGATAGGCGCCGAGTGCAAAGGCCAGCGCGGCAAGCCGCGCATCGGGCGGCTCATTGGCGAAGCGGTAGATGCCGTCCGGCAAATTCTGCGGCAGCCGGCCGGCCAGGAAGGGATCATTGGCGCGATCGGAGCTGTCGACGCCGAACAGAACGCCGCCGAGCGCGCGGCCGGCGCCGTTCTTGTCCGGCAGCAAAAGACAGCGTCCCGCTTTGGGTTCAAAACCCGCGGCTTGGGCGAACGCAGCTGCTTCCGCGCCAATCGAGCGCTGTACGTCGGGATAGTTCGTCCTGGTCACAAACCAGATTGGAACGGCTTCGGTCGTGCCGCGTGCGGTGAAGATGGATTCCATCGGTCGTCCTTGCGCGAAAGTCACGCTCTAGAGCTTGATCTGGAAAAGCGGAAACAGGTTTTCCGCAAAGATCATGCTCCACCAAAAGCGAGAGCGACAATCGATTTTCAACCGGAAGCAATCACGCTCTAGCACGCAGACAGAAGGGCGTGAAGCAACAGCCGTATTTTCACGGCGGCCGCGCGGGCGCCACGCCGCGCGCCATGTTAGCTGCTCGGTGCCGTGCGCCGTGGACGGTTGAGTGCGCCAGCCTTCAGTGCGCCAGCGGGTCGGGACGGACCTGGATGTGCACAGCGAGCGGGATCATGCCTTTGCCGCCCTCCTTGAGCCAGGGCGTCCGATCGCCTTCGGACGACCACAACCCCCTGCCCTTCCAGCCGGCTTGCGGATCGTCAATGCGAGCGTCGAGACCCTTGGCGTAGAAGCCAAGCGGATAGGGCACGCGCAGCGTCACCATCTTGCCGTCGACCAATGCGGCGAAGCCGTCGTTCTCATTTGCGGTTGAGATCGGCACGTCATTACCGAGACCGACCGCATTGTGCTGATCGACCCAGGTGTAGTAGCTCGCTTCGGCGCTATTGTCGCCGATGCCTTGGAAACCGGGTCCCGGGTATTTAAAGAACGTCCAGCCTTCCGGGCAATGATTGCCGGTGGCAGTTGGGCCATTGAGCGGCCCTTTGCATTTCGACCGATCGAAGCTGCCGAGATGGCCGCTGGCGAGCGAAACCCACACGATGCCTTTTGAATCGATGTCGCCGCCGCGCGCACCGAATCCGGGCATTGGTATGTAGTAGATCTCGGATAGCTTGGTTTTCGGGTCGAACCGCAGCAGACCGGACGGGTTTGGGAACATGGTGTACCAGACTGACCCGTCGACCGGGTTAGGCATCACCGCGTAAGGGCCTCCCGACACCCGCATGTCTTTGTTGGGATCTGCAGGCTGGCCCGGTTCGGTGTAATCGTCGAGCTTGCCATTGCCGTTGGTGTCGAGCACGTAAGGCGCCCACCCTTGCGCCTTTTCGGCGTCGCCGGTCTCGTCCAAGACCTTGGTGTCGAGCCAGCCGGCGACCGGACCGCCGCCGCTCGTCCACAATGTGTTGTGGTCGTCGAATCCGAATTGCAGATGATGCGTGTTAAAACAGGTGTCGATGAAGGTGAACTTCGCAGTGTTCGGATCGAACACCGCTAGTTGCCGTTCGCTGCTGTCGATTGGAAAGGCCTTGGCATAAGGATTGTTCGAGCCTTTTCGACAGAATGCCGGCGTGCCGGGCGCGTGATTGGTGCCAGTCATCCACACCCGGCCCTTCGCGTCGAACATGTCATTGTGATTGTCGAACTTGGTGTCCCAGATTTTCTCCATGCCCCAATAAGCGGATGCCGCGAGCGGCTTCTCGATCGCCGAATGTCCCGGGCCAAGCGCCTCGGGCACATCTGCGCCTTCCGGCGGCGTGAGGTAACTCACCTTGGCAGTTTTGGGATCGAGCACCGGCAACTGATCAGTCGAATATTCCGGCGAGCCGTAGAGCGCACCGTTGGCATTGACGCTGGGATTGCGCTTGTCGGACGAGATCAGGTCGTGCAGATATTTTTTCTCGTTGCCCCAATCCCACGTTGTCACGACGATGTTGCGTTCGATGCCCTGCGGCCGCGGCGGCTTGGCGAACGGTAGTTCGCCTTGCGCGACCCGATCGGTCCAGTCGCCGAAATATTTGAACGGAACGCCACCGAGCCTACCCGCCAATTGATTGATCATCAAAGTCGAGGCTTGACCGGCCTGAATGCGCCGGATCCACGCTTCCTCGCCGTTCTTGAATTCGCCAAGGCTGGCCGGAATCGTCCGCGTCGAAAGCTGGCCCAGCTGATGGCAGCCGACGCATGATTGGTTTTTGATCGTGGTGAGCCAATCGGCCTGCGAGATCTTTTCCGGAATGTTGCTCTTGGCGCCGAACTGATCTTTGTCCGGGATCTTCAACATCGCGTACCAATAAATCGCCGGATAATATTGTGCGGCGGCCGCCCCGTTCGACGCCGCCACCGCGGTCAAATCAAGCTGTTGCCCTGGCACGGCGTCGACTTTCGGCGAGTCGATCAGGCCGTAGCCGCGGACCCAGACCTGATATTTCGCCTTGGGCAGGTCGGGAACGACGTAGCGGCCCTGATCGTCGGTCACGACCATTTTGGCGTACCGCGTCGGCAAATCCCGGGTTTCCGCGATCACCCAGACACCGGCTTCCGGTCCGCCAGGTCCGGTGACCACGCCGCCGATGTCGTCGGCATCAATCGCAACACGGGTCTGCGCCTCGAGCTGTCCGGGCTTTGCAAACAAAAAACCGGCAACGGCAAACGCCGCCGCAACATAAGCGAGCCGCATCGCAACTCCTCCCTGGTCAACCCTTCTATCGGTCAGCGTATACCCAATCCGTCAGCCTGTTCGCTCATTCACACGCCGTTCAACGTCGCCTTCACGCGTTCGGGCGTGAATGGGACGGTACGCAGCCGCGCCCCGGTCGCGTCGAACACGGCATTGGCCAGCGCCGCGGCGACCGTTGTACAAGCAGCCTCGCCCGCGCCCACTGGTGGTTCGGTGGGACGGTCGATGAGCACGATGTCAATTTTGGGAACGTCCGGAAAACGCAGGATCGGATAGCTGTTCCAATCGACACTCGTGACCCGCGAGCGATCGAACCGCACTTCCTCCATCAGCGCCCGGCTGAGCGTCTGCAGGATGCTGCCCTCGACCTGCCCTCGCGCGCCATCAGGATTGATGATCTGGCCGCAATCGAATGCACAGGCCACCCGCTCGACCTTGATCCGGCCGCTAGCGCGCTCGACCGCGACCTCCATGCCCATCGCCACATGGCTCTCGCTATGTTTGTAATGGACATAGGCAAAGCCGCGACCTCGCGCGACGGCCGCATTCCGGTTCGCCCCAGGCGACGGCCGCGATTGCCAATTCATCAGCGCCGCGGCGCGCCTGATCACTTCGACGCCGCGCTTGTCCTCCAAGCCGCGCAGCCGGAATTCGACCGGATCGAGCCCGGCCGCGGCTGCAAGCTCGTCGGTGAAGCTCTCGACGGCGAAACAATTGGCCGGCTTGCCCGGGGAGCGGATTGGCGCGGGACGCAGTGGGGCATCCTTGAGCCAATGGACCAGCACCTCCACGTGATCGGCGGTATAGGGCGGATCGGCATTCTGCGAGATCAATCCAGGCTGCAACCCGCGCACATCGTCGAGGCCGGCTGCCGCTGGCGCCAGCAGCGGAATATCCGGCAAGCCCCGCGTCGTTTGCGGCAGCCACATTTCGGTGCGCCAGGCGAGGATGCGCCCGCTCGGGTCAACCGCACCGGAAATATCGAGGAGCTGCGGCGGACCTTTCGGATCCCAGCCATGCTCATCCTCGCGCGACCATTGCACGCGCACCGGCCGACCGACCGCGCGAGAGAGTATCGCGGCGTCGGCGGCGGCGTCTTCATGACCGTTCATCCCGTAGCAGCCGGCGCCATCCAGATAGATGAGCCGCACCGCTTCCTCGGAAAGCCCAAGGAAGCGCGCAAAGGTTTTGCGATTACCGTGCGTGCCTTGTGAGGCCGTCCATACCGTCGCGGAATCATTGCTCACGTCGGCAACCGCGCAGGACGGGCCGATCGAGCCGTGGCTCTGCATCGGCCAGAAGTAGCTGGCGCTGCGTGTCGCGGCGTCCGGGGCATTGCCGGCCGCCCTTTGTCCGCGGGTCACCACAACCTCATCAGTGATGTCGCGATCGGCGCGCAGAGTTGCGGCAAGCTTGTCCTGCTCCGGAAGGCCCGACCACGCGCTCCATTGCGCGCGCAATGCCCGAGACGCGCGCACTGCCGTCCATTCGTCATCGGCGACGACGGCGAGAAAATCCTTGATCCGCACCGCCTTGACGCCGGGAAGATCTTTGATCGAACCTTCGTCGATCGCGAGCAGCTTGGCGCCGATCGCCGGCGGCCGGATCACGCGCGCGTGGACCATGTCCGGCAGAGTG
>Ga0306920_100009760_pt1 | contig 12832 bp, 17 predicted proteins | sample flu12Cox44000170_FD_204666 | JGI IMG/M metagenome (GOLD analysis project Ga0306920, IMG submission 204666) | Lab enrichment of tropical soil microbial communities from Luquillo Experimental Forest, Puerto Rico - flux4day.12C.oxic.44.000.170 (v2)... | ecosystem: Environmental > Terrestrial >...
CGAAGTCGCAATTGAAGATATGTTGGAGAAAACCTCACTAAAGCGAGCTCCTTGGTATTTGGTTCCCGCGAACGATAAGCCGTACGGCCGTGTCGCCGTGTTTACGATAATGATCGATATTCTAGGGAAGGGACTGTCCTTGAAGCCGCGTCCCCTGGATCCCAAAGTTGCAGAGATGGCGAAGCAATTATTCGACCTTGCATAAATGATGCTGTGGACGGCTCCTCCAACGGCACGTTAGTGCCATAGACGTGTGTCGTCACCCAAATAGCGCGGTCCGGCACTCCCGACGCTCCGACAACATCGTGCGTGCGGCGTTCGTCAGCGTCGGTAGGCCGGGCCGCATCGGTAGTCCTGCTCGCGTTTTTTGCTCGTCATGGCGGTCCACTACTACCAACAGGCCCCCAATGCTCAGACCGAAGCCAGTCGGATGTTGGGGGCGTGTATACATCGCCGGGCTCGAGGACGCCCTCTTTGCAAATGGCCCATGGCGAAACGAGCGGCACGTGTTGCTCGGTCAGTGCGGCCTTGCGCGCCGCAGCGGCGGCACCGGCAGCGGCATTGATGAGATCGTCGTGGCCATGGCTTGGGTGTGTGATCTCGTCCCGACCGCTGCGCTTAACGCTACGCTCGAGCGTGCAGGTTTGATTAACAAGCCGATCGATGCGCGGCAGGGTGATGCGTTTAGAATTGAGCAGCGGCAGCAGCGGATCGCGGTACAGCTCCGATTTGTGCTGCGGCCACAAATCGTAATAAAGCCCAGCCTTGCGCACCAGCTCCTTGGGATATTCGCCGGCATAATTATCGCCCCAGACTTTGCCGGCAATCCGGTATCTCTTGCACAGTGGGACCAAGACGTCGCTGACCGTCGTTGACGGACTAAAGGGCGGAATGACTTCGCGCACCGCATCGATGATGATTTGGTCGCCCTCTTTATGGCTGATGGCGATCGCGTAGGAATCACCGTTCTCAGAGCCCGAAGCGGCATCCAAAAAACAGTAATAGACAACACCATCACGCGGCGGCAGCTCGCGATAATCGCCGACACAGGCCTCGACGACATCACGCGGAATAAAACCTGCTGTATCATCTCGCCACTCGCTCAAGTATTCGGCGCGATTTCTGACCGGATCAGCCTCGAGCTCGCGATCGATCTCGGCTTGCGGCAGCGATGGATTGAGATCGCGGCTGCTGCCATAGGCGACCAAGATGTCGGGCGGACCGTCGGGGCCATAGTGCTTTTTGAAGGCGTCGTACAAAACGCCGTATTTTGAATAGGCCGAGCTCACCATAAGGAGCGGCCCCGCGCTCGTCAGCAGACCTGGGCGCGCCGAACTTAAAATTTCGACATCCGGATTTGCGAAGTCGGTGCTGGTAAACCAGTGTGCGACCTCGTCGGCAATGACCGAGATATAGGTCGGGCCGCGAACCGAAACCCGGTTGCACGGCCGCACTTCGATGTTGATGCGATTGCTGAGTTCGATGGTGTCAGCGGTGCGATTGACGATCAGGCTGCTGAGCACCGGACTGTCGCGCAGAATGCCGTCGATATAATCCAGGGCAATTTTCGCGGCGCGCTGGTCGCGACTAATGAGCAACGCCACGCCGACTTCGCCGCGCGCCAACACGTCGCGGTAATCACAACACGCCGCGATCCAACAATCGAACGTTGATATCGCCAAGGTCTTGCCGGCACGTCTACCAAAAATACAAATCAACTCGCGACACGGACGACCGGGCTCGCGCTCGCGACCGGTGAGACGTTTGAATTCAATGCGCTCCTTGCTAGTCAGCTTCTCGCCAGCCGCGGCAATGAGCAGGACCCGCCAGCCGAACCAGCTTGGCGCCAGCAAAGCACGACCAAGCACTTTCGGATCTGATAGAGCCTTGCGCATTGAAATTTTCGGTTTCATGCCGCGGGCTCCTCGATGACCTCAGCCTCGAGCGTCGGGGGCGCCTTATCAAGCTGACTGAAATAGTCGTCGGGTGTCTGATTGTAATTGCGCATGCGCCGCGGCAGACCGGGCGTCAGCACTTCTAATAATCTACGAAGGGTGTTTGCACTTCTCTGATAAAGATGCAGCTGCGCCGCCGTAGCTTCGTTTTTGACGGCGAACCGTGCTTCCAACCGCTCGCATTCGACAATCAAAACCGACGCACGCCTGAGGATTGCGCGCTCGGACGGGCTCGCATCGCCGGCGAGCTGCTCATTGGTAAATTCGTTGATGAGATCGCGCGCTCGTCGCGCCCATGAACTTCGACCATCGGCAAACAACGCACCGTTCGTTATTCGGCTGCGGGACGAACGCAAGCGACGACGATCCGACACCGAACCTGAAGCAATTTCGCCAGTCGCGCCTGCACCCATTGGTTGGTTCTTTTTGATGTTTTTAATGCACAAAAATCACTGACGATTTGCTGACTGTCAATAATGAACATGCAGAAATGCTGTATTAATAAGGGACTTTTGCAACGGAGTACGAGGATTATAAAACCGCTTATTCAGATAATAGCATAGCAATTTCAATATGTTAGCAAATAAAATTTCCGCTACGCTACAACCACCGATAACACAAATAATCCAATTATACCAATAACTTATGCTTACGCGTTACAGTTGTGCAGAACCCGGATTTTGGTACGTTAAGAATGCCGATTTTAGGAGCTCAACTTTTTTCGCAAAATGGAACTTTGGAACCGCAGGTTGGGGATGGTGAGGGTTTTTTGCTATTTCGGTATTACTCTCTATTACTATTAAATGTCACCCCTGCCATTCTCCCGCGTTGGTTGGGAAATAGGTAAAATCCCCAACCATCCCCAACCTAACCTCAACGCTGAATAAGCTTCCATAGCGGATAACCGCGAACATTTCCGTCCTGTAACAGAGTGAGGCCATTGACGATTTTGCCTTGAACGCCCTTCAACCAGCGTCCCAGAGCAATATTGCTGACTGTTTGCCCGCTACGTGACGCAGCGACGTTGAGCAGTGCGGTGTAGAAGCTTGGGGCATTGACGGCCAGTCCGATCACATCCTGCACTGTGTGCTTGGTATTCACGTTCAAATGTTCCCGCCATTGCATGATCACAGCGATAAGGAGGTCGCGAGAAGGATCGCTGTTGCGAACTTCGACGAGGGTTTCGCAGGGATCGACCTTGCCGAGCCAGATCAGCGGCTCGCGAATACGGTGCGACCATTCTTCGAAGGATCCAAACGGCGATAGCCCGAGCGAACTGCTTGGCACCGCCACGTGCCAAGCGCGCAGCACGGTAAGCGCTGCAGCAACCAGCTCACCGCGCCGGGTCTGCGCGACTTCGACGGCGTTGACACTGAACACCCGCAATTCGGGGCGCTCGCAGCCGGCATCCATCGAACACAACAACACCCGCCGCACCAGATCGCCGCCGATCGACAGATTATTGCCGGTGGCGAACAGCGTGGCGTTGACTGGCGTCTCGATGTTTTTGCTCAGCCCCAGCACCCGGATATTGAGCTGTGGCTGCGTCAATGCCTGGCATAGGAACACGCCCTCGAGCGTACGATCGCAATTATCCAGCGAGATCGCCGTATCGCCAGCGAGTAATGCCGCCCCCAAGCGCTTTTCGAGCTCCTCCTCCGAGCGCCCTTGCGAGATTACCGGCATCGGCCGGCCGGTGGCCAGGATGGCGCAAAGATCAACCAGCAGGCTCTTGCCAGTGCCGGCGGTTGGCGAGGTAAATGCATGCATCGGCGCCGCGATCATCGAGCGCCGGTCGAGGATGGTCAGCAGCGCCGACAGCGCCACCGCGCGATCGGCATCGGCCACGAACGGAAACGTGACGATCAGCCGCTCGAGCTCGCTTAGCGCCGCCAGCGCATCTGCCTTGCTTGGCTGTTGCGGGATCGGCGGGAAGACCTGATTATCTGGTTTGAACAGCAGGCCGCTTTGGTGGTCGTAGCCGGGCGTTTCGCAGATCGAGCCATCAGCGCGTAAAAATGGCGTGTGAATAATTCCGCTCAGCACTGGCAGCTTCCAGCGGCCCTGTCTTGACAGATAGATCTCGGCGACCTTGTCCGGCGCGTCGGTTGTGGTCCACTTCTTTAAGCGCAAATTATATTTTGTGAACTGCGCGGCGCAGGTCAGCGTGTCCACTAAATAGGCCCGTGACAGCGGCACCAGATGCCAGCCCTGGATGTCGCGTTGCTTACTGGCCTTGAATGTCGTCAATACCGGCCGCACCACCAGGCCGCCGCGCTGATAGATCTCGCGGCCGAGCAATTGCAATGCGTCTTCGGCTTCGTCGACGACCCGCGGGATCTCGCCGGATACGATGCGGATCTGCGGCCATGGCGAATTAGGTACCGTGCCGGATCCGACGGCACTGGCCCGGCGTTGGTTCTGCCATTTTCGAAACGATCTTGTGACTTCGGTCAGCAGCCGATTGGAATATTTAAAGCCGATGCCGTTGGGATATTTGGCGAGCTCGTCGGTAATCTGCTCAATGCTCCAGCCGGTGCTGGCCAGGTGCCAAACCACTTCCTGGAATTTCTCGCTGCGATCGCCATTCGGGGCGCCATTCTCGATTAGGTCGCGGTAGTAATCACGCTGCGGCCCAGCGTTATTAAAATCAAAATTTGTGCGACCGTTGCCGCCATCGAACCGCGTCAGCAGGCTATCGAGATAATCATCGATCGGCAGCAGATCTTCGCAGGTGCCTTGCTGCAGGCCACTGATGGTGATGTAACGCGCGGTGTTGCGATAGAGCTCGAGCGCGGCGTTATTATTGCGATTAACTATGAATTTGCGATGCAGCTCGCCGCCCTGTGACCGGCCGATGAAGCGCAGGCCGGCGCCGCTGACCGTGATCTCGCGATAAATTTTAAGGCTATCCGCCTCGTCACAGAGCTGCTGAGCCCAATCGGCCAGCACGCCGGTTTGTGCATCACGTGCGTGATCCAGATCGGCGGCAGCGATGCTGGAACTTTGCAGCATATAGCCGATACCATCGGCGTTGCCGGCCTTAACCGCGGCCACGGCGTCGCTATAGCTGGCCCAGGTTGTTGGATCATTCGAGCGCGCATTATGCTGTGGGTTATGCGCCTGGCGCGGCGGCTTGGTCCATTTTGCCTTGCGCAATTGCCAGGGCCATACCACCCAGCGCGGCTCTGCGGTGAGCGGCTGCAATGCCTTTGGCAGATTACTGAGATCAGCGGCGTAGGTTTGCGGTTTGGCGGGCATGCTTGCCACCTAATTTTACGAAGATTGCCAACAGGTGCTTGGCCTGCTTTGGCGTTGGCTCGCGCCATAGCGTGTTACCGGCCATGTCGTTGATGAAGGTTTGTTCCCAGCTGCTGCGCAATCGCGCGATATTTTGCTGACAAAATAACGCGATCTCATTCCAGCGCGGCTGGCCTTCGGCGTCATAGAATTCCGGCGGTGCCTGCTGCTTGCGGATCTCTTCTTTGCGGCCCTTCTCGACGCCTTTGGCAAAGATGATCTCGGCGTCGGCGTCGCTATATTTGCGCTCTTCGATCTCGCCCTGATGGTTCTCGATCACGATGGCGATATCGTTGAAGGTCAGTCGCTCTGCCTGCAAAGTGCGCTGCATCATCGTCACGGCGTTGGCGCGCTCGCCCTCGTGTGGTGACGCCAGCAGGCGCAACAGCTTGGCAATTCGCCTGGCGATCGGTTCATTCAGCGCGCTCACGCCAGCACCTATCGCGGTGGCCGCACATCTTGCAGCGCCAATCGGTTGGATCATCAGTGATACGCGGCAACAGCTCGCCGGCCTGCGTTGCTTTGATGACAGCCACGGCCCGATCGCTGGTGCTCTGTGCCAGCTGCGCGTCAAACGGCAGGAGGAAATGAAGCCGAGTGCAATCATCGGCATTCGTGACGCTGAACAGCGCGGGATTAGTGACGTCTAAGTAAGCCTGGTAAATCGCAACCTGCCCGGCATAGGGCGCATAGAGCCCCGCCAGGCCGTCGCGCTCGATCGCTTTCCAGCCCTTGCTCTTTAAGCACTTGTGTTCCCAAACACACGGATAACGCAGCGCCGGCAGCTGTGGTCCGGCAACGAGAATGCCATCAGCGTGACCACGGAATAGACCACCGGCAGTTTCGAATTTGAGTTGCTCGGGCGGCGCGAACTTAAATCCAGCGGCGATTAAGTGTCGACGGGTCCGATCTTCGGAACAATGACCGCGCTCGAAAATATCTAAAGTTTGAACCGGGAATTGCGGATCGCACATCCAATCATATTGCACCTTGCGTAAACACTCAGAGCCGATGCTGGAGGCGCCGAGATACTGTCGATAGTTCTCGCCCGCCGGCTCGGCACATTCGATCAGCTCATTGATCAGCTGATTGATCGGTCGATCTGATAAATTGGAGCGATTGAAATTCAGCACAGAGTTCATGAGATGTGCGCCCCGCCGCCCGGCATGATGAGTTCACACATCGCTTTGAATTCTTCTAACGTGACGTCGTCGATTGCGCCGTAGTACTCGGACACTGATTACAATTCGCGCGCCGAGCCAGCGCCCCAGCTCTTCAATCTGGCGCTCAATCTCATCGTCAACGTCACCTAGAATGTGTGCTTTCTTATCGTCGTACGTGAACGCCGCCATGCCAAAACGATTTTCTACCACTGCCACGAAATCCTTGGCCTGTTTCTGCTCGCAAAACCGGAAGATCGTGTTCATTCGTTGTTACCTGCTTCGCGCACGCTGATGCATCGCATGCCATGTTGCCAAAGCAGCCCCTTCAGCACCCAGCGCAACGATCTGATTGGATCCACATGCGGCAATGGCTCCAGCGTCATCACGAACCTCCCGGCACGAAAGGGATCGGGTTGTTAAGCTCCGCGAGTTCTGATTTCTGCAAGATCTTCTTGCCGGCGCCATGGTCGCGCGCGATTTCGGCCGCGCCAATCAACCGCCACGCCAGCAGCAGAAAATTCATCATGGTGTCTTTCGACCAGGCTTCGAGCGGCTGTGACCAATCAATCGCTGCCTGATCAGCCAGCGTCGGCAAGATCGCTGTGACGACTGCAACGTCACCAGGCGACGGATTGAGCCCGGTCAGGCGCACGGCTTGCTCCTGATCGAGCCCTTCTTCGATCGCTTGCTGGCATCGGGTCTGGATCCAGCCGAAAATTGCCGCGGTGACCAGCCAGCCCCATTGCAGATCAGTGAGCCGGCCGACCGGCGTCATCGGCGGCAGGCCAGAGCTGTTGAGTGCGATCTTGCGCACGGCGGCGATGGCGGCCTCGGTCGCCTTCGCCTGCCATGCGTCTTCTTTTTTCGCGATCTCGTTCACGATCACCGTCCCCATTGCGGCCGCTCGATCGCACCCGCGGGCGGCGTTATTGTTGGCGCTGCTGGTGCCGCACTGTTCGACGCTTTGACGCTGATCTGTTCCGGCTTGTGCTTCTGCCAGTCCACTAAGTTCGGCGTGATGACCTGGAGAATGGTATTTTTGGCCGGATAGATACCCTGTGGCGGCCGCACACCAAGCCGTGCAACAAAACGCAGCTGATCGAAATCAGCCCAGCTCGACGGCTTACGCGCATTTTGCGCAGCTTCACTTTTGTCGTCTGGCTTGATCCCGCGGGCGCTTTCCAAGACCGCTCTAAAGAATTCCCGAGAGATCTTGCCGGCTTCGGCGTGTCCGTCTGTCTTGCCGTGCATCGTGAACAATTGCCAGAGCTTGCGTTTGGCATGGGGTCCATCGACGATGACGAATTCGCAGTCGACCCCTTCGGAATTACGGTCGCCGGCAAGCTTGAGCCAACCATCGTCACTGCCGCCGCCGGGGCGAATCGTCATTTGCAAGACGCAGATCGTGTTCACCGGAATGACGTCAAAGCTGCGTTGCTTGTCATCATCATTAAAGTCAAAGTTGGTTGTTTTAGTCGCTGTATCAGTCATGGATTTCTCCTTTCGGTTTTGGATCATGCTGATTGGTAAGTTTGTGGAGTAGTTTGCCGAGATCCGGCTCTTCAATCTGATTAAGACGTCCGCTGCGATCTTTCGCCGGATAGCCCCACGGATTTGGATTGGTGCAGACGAAGCCGCGGATCGGTGGTTGGCCGTCGCCAAAATCAAGAAACTGATAAGTGATGATCTCGTCGATGATGCCGGGCAGCTCGCGCGAGGTCTTGCTACCTTCGGCCTGCAGCTGCCACTCGACATGCTTAAGCTCGTCGACGACGCGCTCAAGGATCCCGACAAAGATCACGTTCTTGGTGCGCGCGTGCTGCAGCTGGTTAAGCCACAGGATCATTTCCCTTCCATGCAGGCCGTAGCAGCCTCTTAGATCCTTGCGGCCGGTGCGCTCGGAGACGGCTTCCGGCTGCTGCTCGGCCCAACGAAATGACAGGCGAGAAATCTGCGTCAGGCTATCGACGAAAATGTTCTGATACTGATCCAGATTTTCGAGATAGCCGCCGACGGCTTCGAAATGCGCTGGCGAATAGCAGGCTGTCGGAGGAAATGATTTATTCGCTCCGCCGACTTTGCACGCCACATCACGCAAATCCGGCCAATTATCGATGCGTAGTGTTGGCGCCGGCCAATCAAGGATGGACAGATCGCCGGCCTCGCAATCGATGAATAATGTTCGCGCCGGGTCCAGCGTGCGTGCTTGCCAGGTCTTGCCGATGCCGGTTGGTCCCTGCAGCAAGACCTTGGCGCCGCGGATTTCGCGCAATCGTTCATCGGCACTGATGATCTGCATGACGCGCTACCCTTTGATCTGAGTGAGCAACAACCGCGCCGCCGCAGTTTGCTGATCGGCCAGGGCTCGCACCCCGCCGGTGGCAAATGCCGCGACCGCTTTCAGCAAATCCGCCAGCCGCTGTGCCGCAGTCATGTCGAATTTGCAGTGCGCGCCACCGGTAATGCGGGCGATCTCGGCATAGATCTCGGCGATGTGCGGATCGTCGCCTTCCTGAAACATGAAAACCGGTACGGCGCCGAGTTCACGCGCTGCGGCATACAGATCGGTCGGGACTTCTTCACAGGCGTCTGAAACAATGATCAGCGCATTGATCTGGTCGTGCGCATTCTCACGCTGGGCGTGCGCTAACACTTTGGCGATTTGCGTGTGACCACTGGCACAGACCACACCGGTCATTACAGCGGCGAGCGACTGGGCGTCGGATTTCCAACCCGAGGCGACGCATTCGCCATAGCCGCGATAATAAACCAGCTCGACATCAAGCGCGCCGATCGTGGCAACGGTTTCGAACATCTGCGCCTGCAGATGCGAGGCCGTGTCCCATGTCCTTTCACGGCTTGCGGTCGCATCAATGGCGAGAATGATCCGGCCGTGGTGCGGATTGACGCGCGAGAAGAAAGCCTCGAGATGCGAGCGGCCAGCGGTGGCGGGTGCGGTTGTCATTTCGCCCTCCCAGCCATTTTTCTATGAGCGCTACACAGCCCATTGCGATGCAGGGCAAGCCAAGGTTCGGGGTCTTGTTGAACGCGACCAAGCGGGACCGGGCAGGGTTTCCGGGCTTTCGTTATTGCGCCGCAAAGCGGCGTGCCATCAGTGAAAATCCACTCGCGGTACTGCTCACGCGTCAGACCGAAGTAATCTGCCGCCCATAAGTCGGGATCAGCGTCATACGCGGCTCTCTCTTTGTCGTTCCATGGTCCCGACAAGGGCGCCCCTATACAGCCCCCCGGAACCAAAAGGCCGACGTCATAATCTTCGATGCACTCGTCCCAACATGACGGACGGTTTAGCTGCTTGGGGTTGAACCGTTCTTCCTCGCTAGGAAACTGGATGACGTTACCCATGGCTTCCCTCCAAAAAATTGGCCGACCGGCGTTGGCGCCGATCGGCCGGGTTAGCTCAGGTAGTTACGGGCACGGCCGTCTTGGCGTCTTCAACGAGGTCTTCGAATTCGCCGACCTTGTCCCTGATGTCCTCGAATTGCTGTTGCAGCTCGTCGCGCAGATCGCACAGTCTGCTCAGATCCCACCAGATCTCGTCGAGCCGGTCACACAGCGACTTGATTTTGCTTTCGAGGGTTGACGTCTTTTGAGCTTCAGGACTAAAAGCGGGCATAGGACATTCTCCTTTTGCCTGTTCGAGCCCCGGCGCCTTGCTCTCCAAAGTGCGGCGCCGGGTTCTCGTATTCGTCGCTCTCAATGGCCGTCACAGCGCCGAGCGACATGCGCCGGACGAATTCAAGCTGTCTTGGTTCGGGGTTGAACAAGGCTGCGACGCAGCCAGGCGCGCGCTTCTTCGATGGAATAAAGGACGCCGCCAGGACCTTTAACGTACGGCGGACCCGCGCCACGCCGGCGCCACGCGCGCAAGGTCTGGATGGAAACGTCGAACTCTCGCGCTACCTGATTTTCGTCCGCGTAACCCTCGAGAATGAGGCCACGTGTCTCGCTCATATTCATCCACCTCAAAAACGTTGGTGGATGCTCAATTACACGCGAAAACGCTCAAACGCATTCTCGCAATTTCGCGGCGAGAATTATTTTTAGGCGAGAATTATCGGCGAGATTTCTCGCGCGATCTTCCGGACATTCCGGAATTCTCGCGGCGAGAATTCAATCGGTCTGCGAGATTGGCGGCGGGGTTCTACGAGCCCGGCGTGCCCCGGGTTTTTTCCAGTCTTTAGGAGCGTGATCTTTCCGCGCCTGTCGAACGTAGTCACGCAACTTTATGACGCTCGGAAACTGCAGCTTAGCTGCAGCTATTTCTTCGGGCTCGGTTGGGGGCTTATCGGAAGAAGACTGCTTCGGAATCCATTCGTCCCGATACCAGCGCCCGATATCTCGCTGGATTTCCTCGCTGGATCTTGGCTCTGGAATGGCAGGCGAAGTCTGAGGATCAACAATGGGGCGATGCGTCGCCATTGAAGACGGCTCCTGGCTCGTGCCCGGCAGCAGATCACTAAAAACGTTGAGCCAGGCCGCACGACGGAGCTGCAGCCGGAAGGGCCTTGGAGTGTATTTTCGTCGCCTGTCATCGAACCACAGCGCGACCATCACGCCAAATGGCCAGCTGAATTCTGGTTTGCCGGCCTCAAAACGCTCATGCCATGCCCGAAAATCAGTCCCGTCGCGATCCTGCAGGATACCCTCTTCAAGCGCACGGCAAAGTCTGAATTCCACGATGGCCATGTCGGGTGACGGGCCAAGCAGTGCCAAAAGCTCATTGAGGTAAAGCCATTCCGGTTCGAATGGCATCACGCGCCGCGGAGCTTGCGGATCTTGCTCCCCTTCCCTGCCCCGGCAATCACGCTGCCAATCTTGTCGGCCGCTTCGCGCAAAGGATCATCGGCCAGATGCGCGTATCTTTGAGTCGTGCGGCTTTGAGTATGGCCGAGCAATCGACCAATAATTTGCAGTGAGAGTCCGCCCCCTGCCCCAACGCTCGCGAACGTATGGCGAAGATCGTATGGCCGGGCGTCAGTCAGTCCGACCGGCAGCACCACGCCACGGCGAGCCGCTTCGGCGCGGCATTCCTCGACCGTCACATCGCGATCGATAGTGGCACGTAAGTCGGCAACGACAGCGGCGATTTCCGGACTGCTCGACGAGGCCCACAGCGCCACGGTGGCCCGATCGCGCGCCGCATACCATACGGTGTGAATCTGTTTCAGCGGCGCGTTAGGACGGTTCTGTCCGGGAAAAACCCAAGGACTCTTACTCTTGATAGCGTCGCGCTTGACTCGCAGCTTGGCCAAGAGTTCGAGCGCCGCCGGATTGAGTGGCGTCTTGGAAACTTTGCGCTGCTTGGTGTGCGCCGATAGCTTGACCCAAAACCCCGGCTCGGCGTCGAAGCTCTCCCACCGTGCCGTCATGCCCTCATGAGGTCGGGCACCAGTGAGTGCAAGGAACTTAATGCAGTCGGCGGCGGAACCGGGCGCGTCCGAGGCGTTGAGCGCGTCGCTTAAGGCGGCGAGCTCGGCGGTGGAAAGAAAACGCTCCTTCGCTTCCTCGTGATTGCGCGCCACGCCTTTGCACGGATTGCCCTGCGCCTGATCGCGCCAGGGTTTGGTTTCGCCGGCGGCGGGTTTGAGCGCCAGCGAAAACGCCTTCGAACAAATCGCGAGAATACGATTGGCACGGACCGGCCGACCGCTGGCGGTGATCTCCCGGTGCATGGCCTGAATATCGCCGAAGTGGATTTCAGCGACTTTCCGGGCGTAGCCGAGCTTGTCGCCGATCTCGGCCAGCATCTTCTTTTCATCGTTGTAGCGGCCGCCCTTGGTTGCCTTGGTCGGCAGGTGATCGGCGATATAGCGGTCGATCAGATCCTTGACGGTGGGCGCCCCGCGCCGCTCGCGCTTGTTCTCGGCTGGATCCTCGCCGCGATCGACCCGCTTGCGCAGCTTCTTGGCCTCGATGCGCGCCGCCTCAAGCGACCAGGCCGAGCGATCGCCGATCGTGTAGCGGCGCTCGACCCCGTCGATTCGGTAATTAAAGAAGAAAGCCCGAGCGCCCCGCTTGTGCTTTTTTGTGGGGGCGTAAATCCGAACGCCGAAGCCCTTAACCTCGTCGTCCCACAGGGTTGTGGCACCCGTAACCGGCGCCGGCTCGGCGTCAATTTTTCGGGTAATCAGTTTATCCGGCATAAAAATCCTCGTCAGTGATTCGTCAGTGTTATGTATGGACACTTTTGAGCAAAAGCTAGCGCAAAAAACCGTTTATGCGCACAAATTATCAGTGATTGACGGGGCTTTTTCAGCCACGTTGGAAAAACCTCGTCAGTGTCAAAGACTTAGATTTTGGTCGCTGGTGGGTCTGCAAAACCGTTTACCCCGGTTCAATTCCGGGCGTGGCCTCCAATATTTAGTGGAATCATCTACATCCGAGTCAGCA
>Ga0306920_100009761_pt1 | contig 12831 bp, 10 predicted proteins | sample flu12Cox44000170_FD_204666 | JGI IMG/M metagenome (GOLD analysis project Ga0306920, IMG submission 204666) | Lab enrichment of tropical soil microbial communities from Luquillo Experimental Forest, Puerto Rico - flux4day.12C.oxic.44.000.170 (v2)... | ecosystem: Environmental > Terrestrial >...
CAACCCAGTCACCGTCCTTCAAGCCGGTGAGAATTGCCACCTGGGTCAGGTTGATTGTTCCAATCGTGACCGGGGTTCGCTTCAACTCGTCGTTCTCGACTCTGAAGACGTAAGGCTTGCCATTCTCAGAACGCAGGGCTTCTCGCGGCATGCTCAGGATGTTCGACTCACTCGAGGTCGTGACGGTCACAGTTACGTTGGTATCCGGCAGCAACTGGCCGTCACCTTCGTCGATGTGAATAATCACTTCGCCCACGATGCGCGTCCCGTAGGTGATCACAGTAACGGGAACACGCTCGATGTGCCCATTCCAAACCGAGCCGGGCTTCGCCTCCCACTTGATCTCAACCTTCTGCCCGACCGCCAACCGGCCGATCTCCGGCTCGTCAAAGTAACCGCGTACGCGTTCACGGTGCAGGTCTGCAGTTTCAAGCAGAAGCTTGCCGGCCTCTGCAAATTCGGTTGTGCCAGTGTTGAGGCTGTAAACCGTGCCGGCTATCGGAGCATGCACCGAGGTTTGCGCGAGCACCGAGGCGGCGGCCTGCTGGTTGGCCTCTGCGTCTGCGAGGGCGGCCTTTGCGCGCGCAAGTTCGGCCGGAGAGTATCGGCTCTGTGTACTTTGCTCTGCGGCGTGGAGATTCTCCTCGGCCGTTGCCAGTCTCTGCCGGGCAGCGGCGACCTCGCTTGGAGATGCTGCGCCTGTGGAACTGAGCTTGCTGAGCGCAGCCAGATCGCGCTGAGCCTGGTCGCGTTCGAGCTTGAAACGCGCCACGTCTGCCATGGTTGCCTGCCGCTGCTCTACCGTTCCATTCTGCTCGATCGCTTCCAACGCGGCCTGCGCGGCCTTCACTGCGCTATCAGCACTTGCAACTTTGGCGCGTGCTTCTACATCGTCCAACTGAAGAAGAAGCTTGCCCGCCGGCACCTCGTCTCCCGGCCGCACATAAACAGCCTTCACGATGGCGGATACGGGACTGTGGACCTCGTAGTTAACTTCCGGCTCGACACGGCCGTTGGCGCTGATTGTGCTTTCAAGCGCCTGATGCGAGATTTGCGCAACCCGGACGGGAAGACGATCCCGAGTGAGAGCCCGAGCCGCGAAGAATACCAACGTGATTACAACGACCGCTCCCGCCCATAGCCATCTGCGATCAATCTGCTTTCTTTCCGTTTGCATGCATCAACCTGAGTCAGTATATAGGACTCGATTGTCGCACTTAAGTGGCAGAAAGTTACAAGCTTGAGGCTCCGGGCTCGCGCGGGCAGTGGTCCCCGCGCCAGTGCCGGCGAGCGAGTCAGCGGTCCGGCGAATACCCAGGCCACACGTACAATGTCAACATGGCACAGCAACCCCGCTATACCGACGAACATGCCAAAGCGGGTCTCGATTTTGCATTTCCAGCAATCGAAACCTGGGAGAACCAGTTTCCCGGTTACGAGATTGTGATTGACGACCCGGAACTGACCTCTGTCTGCCCAAAAACCGGCCTGCCGGATTTTGGCTCGCTCACTATCCGCTACATGCCGCGCGGCCGCTGCCTCGAGTTGAAATCGCTGAAAGAGTATCTCTTTAGCTATCGCAATCTCGGAATATTCCAGGAAAACATCGTCAACCAGGTACTGGAAGACGTGGTGAAGGCGTCCGACCCGGTGTGGGCGGTTGTACGCGGAGAGTTTCGCCCGCGCGGGGGCATCGCGACCACGGTTGAAGCGAGATGGCCACGGCCGAATGTCTAGGTCATTTTCGCTCGTCGCAGTGTGATATTCATTGGGGCAACGTCGTTTCGCGAGCCCGATACTGAGTGCCGACATCTTCCCTCACTGATCGCACGCGCTTCAGTCCCGCATTGGGGACGTTTCTGCTGCTGCTGGCACTGAACCTCTTCAACTACATCGATCGCTACATATTGCCGGGCGAACTCTCGCTCATCCAGGACGAGTTTCACGCTACGCGTCAGGAAATGGGAGCGCTGACGACGGCGATGTTCTTTGTCTATATGCTGGCGGCGCCGCTCACCGGCTGGCTCGGCGACCGGTTCCCGCGCAAGCCGCTCATCATTGGCGGTGCTCTGCTTTGGAGCCTCGCTACATTGAGCACAGCCTGGGTTCACGACTATTGGACGCTTTACGTCCGGCACGCCGTGGTGGGCATTGGCGAGGCAACCTTCGGGATCTTCGCTCCCGCCGTGATTGCCGATTTCTATCCTGAACGGGATCGCAATCGCGTGCTGTCGATCTTTTATGTCGCAATTCCGGTGGGGGCAGCGCTAGGGTATGTCGCCGGAGGACAGATGGGGTCAACGTGGGGGTGGAGGGCGCCGTTCTTTATCTGCGCCATTCCCGGTTTTGTGATTGCCGTTTTGTATTGGTGGCTGGGGCGTGAGCCAGAACGCGGATCCAGCGACCACATCAAGGCCACTGCGGATCGCGCCACCGTTCTCGGACTCCTCCGCAATCCCGCATACCTGACTGCTACCTTCGGCCTGGCCGAGCTGACCTTTGCCATGGGTGGAATTTCGAACTGGATGCCGGACTTTCTACACAATCCCATTGGACTGACCGTGGCCAAGGCAAGCCAGGTTGCGGGCGCAACGACTGTGATCGACGGCATTCTCGGCACTCTTGCAGGCGGCTGGCTGGCGCAACGCTGGTTGCGGACGAATCATCGTGCGCTCTACCTGCTCTCGTTCTGGAGCGTCGCGCTTACCTTGCCGTTCGGCGTGCTGCTCTTTTTCGGGCCGAGCAAATGGGCGGTCCCATCGCTGTTGGCCGCCGAGTTCTTTCTGTTCCTGAATACCGGCCCGCTCAACACGGCAATTGTGAATTCGGTGGCCGCGCCCGTTCGCGCGACCGCCGTGTCATTCAATCTCTTCTGCATTCACTTCTTTGGCGACACATTCTCACCGCAGATCATCGGAGCCGTTTCCGATCGTACGAATCCGCGGATCGGCCTGGGCTCGACGCTGATCTTTCTTGTATTCTCGTGCGCGATTCTTCTTGTGGGCTCGCGCTTTGCTCCGCAATTGAACGATGCGCCAGCGGAGCAGGCCTCCGCGGGATGAGGTTGACGCAATCGAATCAGTTCCTCGGCGTCGACACCTGATCGCGGGAGTTCATCGAGCCTCGGTGACCTCCTTGTGGACGAAGATTCGGGTCACTGATGGGCGGTCTGCTTGCTTCGCCGTCGAAACCATGAAGAAGCTTCGGATTCGGCCTGAATTTTGGAGGCTCGTTGTGGAACTGCCGCGCGTGGCTCAGGATGATCCCGCTGCGCCCGTGCATAGGCTGCACAATGCCGCGGATGTGCACATCCATGTCGCGATATTTGCGAAGCTCGCCAACTTCGCTGCGGTCATCCTTCAGGCTCATGATCGTGAGCCTGCATTTGTCGTCAGGAGTGCCGGGCGGGCAGATGTCGAGGAAACGGGTTCCATCCTGCAGTTCCACGACATCGTAAACGTGCGCTGAGACGCAAACGTCCTTATCGAGGAGTCTGGCGGCTTCGTCGGCTGTGACGCATTGTTTGGGATGAGAAGCGAGGACCAAGGAAGGGCACAGCACAAGCATCAGCCAGATTGGCCGCATCGGAACTCTTTTCCGGGGAATAAGTAAGTCTACGCCAGGCTGGTCATGGTGGAAACGGCACCGTGGCTTCAATCACTGACCACAGATCCCTGATGTTGCTTCTACCGCGCTTCGACCAGCTCCTCGCTCTTTGCGCTCTGGCCGTAATGGCTTTCGACGTATCTGTCGAGGATCTGCTTGAACTCTGCAACGATCGAGTCGCCGCGGAGGGTGGTGTAGAGCTTTCCATCCACGTAGACAGGGGCCTTGGGCTCTTCGAAGGTGCCCGGAAGGCTGATGCCGAGGTTGGCGTGCTTTGACTCGCCGGGGCCGTTTACTACGCAGCCCATCACCGCGAGCTTCAACTCTTCGACGCCAGGATACTTCTTGCGCCACTCGGGCATGGATGTCCGCAGGTAGCTCTGGATCTGCTCGGCCAGCTCCTGGAAGTATGTGCTCGTAGTACGTCCGCAACCGGGGCAACTGGTGACCTGGGGCATGAAGCTGCGAATGGAGAGTGACTGCAGGATCTGCTGCGCCGCCAGCACTTCTTCGGTTCGATCGCCGTTGGGCTTGGGCGTGAGGCTGACGCGGATGGTGTCACCAATCCCAGCAAGGAGTAGCGGGGCCAGGCCGGCGGTTGAAGCGATCAGTCCCTTCGATCCCATGCCTGCCTCGGTCAGACCGAGGTGCAGGGCATAATTGCATCGTGCAGCGAGATTGGTGTAGACATCAATCAGATCGCGAACTCCGCTCACCTTGGCGGAGAGGATAATCTGATCCGCGCGCAATCCATATTGTTCGGCAGCTTTTGCTGACTGAAGCGCGCTGACCACCATGGCTTCCATCATCACGTCGCGGGCGGGAAGAGGTTCAGCGAGCTTATTGTTCTCGTCCATCATGCGGGTGAGAAGAGCCTGGTCGAGGGAACCCCAGTTGACGCCGATGCGTACCGGCTTCTGATTCTCTACCGCGCACTCCACCATGGTCCGGAAGTTGTCGTCATCCTTGCGGCCGATCGAGACATTGCCGGGGTTAATCCGGTATTTTGCCAACGCTTTTGCCGTGGCAGGGTACTTCTTCAGGAGCAGATGGCCGTTGTAGTGGAAGTCGCCCACGATGGGCACCCGGATACCGCGCTTTTCGAGGCCCTCGACGATCTCGGGAACAGCGGCGGCGGCCTCTTCGTTGTTGACGGTCACGCGGACGATCTCTGACCCGGCCAGCGCCAATGCGGCCACCTGCTCGATTGTGGATGCCGCGTCGGCGGTGTCGGTATTGGTCATCGACTGCACGACAACCGGAACCTCCCAGCCCACGCGAACGTGGCCAATCTTGACGGTAGGTGTCTTTCTGCGTTGGATATCTGGCATGGGGACCTCTGTTCCAGTTTACCTGTTTCGCTTGGGAGCTATATGTTGACGCACTTGAGCCGGGTTGCCGAGATTGGCACCGGATACACGCAAACAGGTACAATTGCACCATGTTGTGCCGTCGCAGTCTTCGTCGTTTTCTGGCGGTAGCAGGGGTACTGCTGCTTGCCGGGCTATCGCTTTCGGCTCAGGACACTAAGCGCCGCGGGCGCAAGTACAAGGCGCCTCCGCCCGTCTCGCGCATCGAAGTCACGATCCTGCGCGATAGCGACTCCAAGCCGATCGAGAACGCCTCCGTGATCTTTCACCTTGTGGGCGACACGGGCAACATGGAGCTGAAGACCAACGAAGACGGCAAAGCTCTGATCGATGTGCTTCCAATCGGCTCAAAGATCCGGCTCCAGGTGATTGCCAAGGGCTTCCAGACCTTCGGGGAAGACTTTGAGAATGACCAGTCTGAGCTGACCCTGGGTATAAGGATGAAGCGGCCGGGCGAGCAGTACTCCATTTACAAGGATCACAGCGACCCCAGGGAAAAAGCCGCACCTATGACCAAGGATTCCGGATCGGACGATGCGGCAAAGGACAAGAAATCTGATTCTGAACATCCGACAGGCAATGAGCCGAAAGCGCTTCAGACGCAGCCGCAATAACGGCAGGGAAATCCGGTACTCAGCAACCGCGTGATGAAAGACCAGGCACTGAGCGGCAAGTCGGCATTCGTCACCGGTGGTGCAAAGCGCATCGGGCGCCAGATCGCCTTGACTCTGGCCCAGGCAGGCGCCGACATCACAATCACTTACCGCTCATCCAAGGCTGAAGCAGCTAACACCGTGCGAGCGCTTGAAGCGCTCGGACGCCGCGCATTTGCCGTGGAGTGCGACGTGCGTTCTGAAGCATCGGTCGCCAGCGCGATGGATGCTTCCATCGCATTCCACAAGCAGCTCAATCTGCTGGTCAACAATGCCGCGGTCTTCGACTCGAGCCCGCTCGATGAACTCGGTCTGGCGCAGTGGAACGCAGTCTTCGAGACGAATGCGCGCGGGCCATTTCTTGTGACGCGCACGGCACTGCCTCACCTGCGCGCGACAGGTGGACGAGTCATCCACATCGGCTCGCTGGGCGGATTCCGCGCCTGGTCGGGGCATGCGCACTATTGCTCGTCCAAGGCCGCGTTGCACATGCTGACGCAGGCGATGGCCAAGGCGTTCGCTCCCGAGGTCACTGTGAACTGTGTTGCGCCGGGATGGATCGAATTGGATGGCGACAACAGCGATGTTGCCACGCGGTTTGCGCAGAAGACTCCGATGCGACGCAACGGGACAGCGGAGGAAGTTGCCCAGGCGGTGCTCTTCTTCGCCGCTGGACCACGATTTATAACGGGGCAGATCCTGGCCGTTGATGGTGGGCTTGGTCTGTAGCGTCTTCGGAATCGTCAGCGAGAGAAGAGTCGCCGCCATAGGCGCTTGCCGCCGGACCCGCCTGCGCCGTTAGGGGCACTCGAAGTCTTGGAGTCCGGTTTACCTTCATACGCAAGCGGCGTCCCGTCCAGTCCGATCGGTTCAGGTTGTTCAGTCAATAGAGCGCCTTCCACTGCGGCGAGTGGGTTGCTTACGTAGAGTCGTCGTGCTGTCTCCTCGCCCGCCTTTTGCGCGACGTAGTCATATCCCTTCTTGAGGTGCAGCGGTCTCCACAGCGGGTGGTGCGCATCGCTGGCCGCAAAGTGGATCCAGTTCCCCTCGAGCATGGCATCTGCAAATGCCTTCGCAACGCCGCCGAATCGGCCGTAAAAGGACGACGAGGTCACCTGAACAAGACAGCCTTCCCGCATCCATCCGGCGAGCAGTTCGGGCTCGCGCTGCAGGACTGGATTTCTCTCAGGGTGCGTGATAATGAGCGTATAACCGGCGATGCGCAGGTTGCGCAGAACATCCGTGAAAAGTGATGGAATCAGCAGGTCAGGGAATTCAATCAGCAGATAGCCCTTGCCCTCGATCGAATAGCGAAGCGGATTGTTGAGAGCTTCTTCGATATTCTCGATGCTCAAGTGGAAATCGCATCCGAGGCTCAACGATACGACGCCGTCCAACTCTTTCCGCAATTCGGCAAAGCGCTCCTCAATGATTGGCTTCTTATAGGGAAAGGTGTCACTGGCGTGGGGAGTGCAGACTATGTGGGTGACACCTTCGTCGGCGGCTCCGTGAGCCATGTTCAGCGAAGTCTGCAGGTCGGGAGAGCCGTCGTCCACCCCGTAGATGAGGTGTGAGTGGATGTCAATCATTCCGTGCTAGGGTCCTCTCGTCTTGCAGCAACACTAACGGGTTACCAAGGCCTCAATCATTGACGCAAAAATCTTCCAACCGTCGGCGGAGCCCAGTAATTTCTCGCTCGACCGGTCCGGGTGCGGCATCATTCCCAGGACGTTTCGGCGATCGTTGAGGATACCTGCGATATTGCTCAACGAGCCGTTCGGATTTGCTTCCGGCGTGATTGCTCCCGAGGGTGTGGAGTATCGAAATGCGATGCGATCCTCGTCTTCCAGCCGCTTCAGCTCTTCGGCGGTGCAGAAGTAGTTGCCTTCCATATGCCCGATCGGGATTTGAAGTACCTCGCCTTTAGAGAGTTGGTTTGTGAACGGACTGTTTGTAGTCTCAACCCGTAGATGGACCTGTTTGCAGATGTACTTGAGACCCGCGTTGCGCATGAGTGCACCGGGCAGAAGGCCAGCCTCTGTCAGAATCTGAAATCCATTGCAGATCCCGAGCACGAGGCCATCGCCGTCGGCAAAGCGCTTCACCGCCTGCATGACGGGAGAGAACCGGGCGATGGCGCCTGTACGGAGATAGTCGCCGTAGGCGAATCCGCCGGGAACGAGGACGGCGTCAACTCCCTGGAGATCTTCTGAGTCGTGCCACAGAAAGGCGACAGGCTGATGTGCAATCTCAGCGATCACGTTGTAGGTATCGTGATCACAATTCGAGCCGGGAAATACCAGTACCCCGAATTTCATGCATCTAGGGTAGCAGTTTAGAGGGTCTTCGGCTGGTTTCTGCGATATCGGTGTTGGTACTTTCGCACTTCATCCCGGGTGACATCGGGGAATGGAAAGGAGGGACCGGCCACGATTGTCGATTCAATCGTGGCCGGGCCTGCCTGTTGTGTCGAGCGCGACCTCAATACGCGAGTTGCAGTTGGAGGCCCTTTGGATCGTCATCGACGAGCGCGGTGATGCGGTGGTGCTCCGCATCGAAGGCGGTGGACACCTTGCTTCCTGCCGTGCCGTTCAGTGGGGAAACAGTGGCGCCCGAGGCAGGTTTTGTCGCGCCGTAGACTTCAACGGAGAGCAACTTCCACCATGGCTCAAAGCTGCCCTCGCGCGGCGCAACCGTCACGATCACTCCCTGAGCGCTAAGCCTGCAGGTGAACTGTGTGCGCAGGAAGTCACCCTTTTTGAAGTCGAAGCTGATACCGTCGTCAAGATAGAGGCTGCCGCTACAGTCGCCGCCGCCTGCGAGCGGCGGATACACGCGCAAAGTCAGCGGACCCTGGGGCTTTTCTTCCGTGCTCTGGACCAGCGGTTGCTGCGGAATGATGGCGCCGGCGCGAACGAAGACCGGGAGCGTCTCCAGAGTGCGGTGAATATGTACTTCTGGCTGTGTAACAGGCGTATTATCAATCGCTTTACGGCCGGAACTTCCTTCAATCCTTGAACCGGCCCAGTACTCGTACCAGCCGACCTGTGGCAGGGCGACGGTGTAATCGTCAAGCTCGTCGGGATAAGGGCTTTGAGCGATGAGCAGGTTTGGACCGAGCAGGAAGGCATTCCCCGTGCTTAGGTCGATCGGCTCGCCGTCGGCCGCGCCTTTCGGGAATTCGAGAAAGAGCGGCCGCATGATCGGAATTCCTGTACGGCTCATCTCTTCCGCCGTCGTATACAGATATGGGAGGAGACGGTAGCGCTCTTCAATGTAGTGACGGCGCAGGCTCAGGTCTTCCTCCGTTCCGTTCTCCCATGGTTCCTGGGGACGCGTGCCCATCGCCGTGTGATCGCGGTCGATTGGATGGAAGGCTGCAACCTCGAGCCAACGCGTGAGAAGCTCCGGTTGTGGTGAACCGGCAAAGCCGCCCACATCGGCCCCGGCCATCGCGAATCCGCTCAGCCCGAGGTTGAGCAGTTGCGGAGTGGTCTGCCTGAGGTGGTTCCAAGTGGCCGAGTTGTCGCCGCTCCACGTGGCGGCGAAGCGCTGGCCGCCCGCGTAGCTTGCGCGCGTCATCACAAATGGCCGCGAATTCGGCTGCAACTTCAGAAGGCCCTCGTAGGTACCGCGCGTGTTCTGCATGCCGAAGATGTTGTGAACTTCAAGATGACTTGCGGTTCGCGGCGCGAATCCAGGCTCGTCGATCCGGTGCTGAACATCGTCAGGCATGGTTTTGGATGGAACGAGGAATACTGACGGCTCATTCATATCGTTCCAGAAGCCCGCGATGCCTTTGCTTACGAAATCGGAATAGAGTGATCCCCACCACTCGCGCGAGGCTCTTCGTGTGAAGTCAGGAAACACGGCTTTGCCGGGCCACACGACTCCCGAGTAGATAGAGCCGTCTGGATTCTTCACAAAGTGATCTCCCGCGATTCCTTCGTCGTAAGGCTTGTATCCCGCGCTTGGGAGGTTCGCAATATGAAGATCAGTGATAACAACCGTTCGGATGTGTTGCGCCCTGAGATCTTTGATCATCTGGTCAAAGTGAGGGAAGCGCTCCGGATCCACAGTGAAAGGGCGATTCTTTAGTTGGTAATCGATGTCCAGCCAGATCACGTCGGCGGGAATCCGCTCGCTGCGGAGCTTGTCGGCGATGCGCCTGACCTCGGCCTCGGGGTAGTAGCTGTATCGGGACTGCTGATATCCGAGGGACCATAGGGGGGGCATTGGACTTGTGCCCGTTAGCCATGCCCAGGTCTGCACGACCGACCTTGGCTCCGGGCCGTAGAGAATGTAAAGGTCGAGCGGCCCGCCCTCAGAGCCGAAGGAATAGCCGTCCCTGTATTCCTTATTGAAGTCGAAACTTGCGCGCCAGGTGTTGTCGAGGAAAATTCCCGCAGCAATGCCTTTGCGGAATGTCATGAAATAGGGAATCGATTTGTAGATGGGATCGGTAGACTCCTGCCATCCGAAGGCATCCGTATTCCAGTCGCTGAACGCTTCATTGCGGCGATCGAGCGGTCCTGGTTTATCGCCGAGGCCGAAATAGTGCTCGTCAGCCGGCGATTTGAGATATACACGAAACGACGCGCCATGAAATTCGACTGGCCTCCCGGGCAGGTCCTCCGCGATGACGTGGCCCGCAAGATCGGTGACCGTCAAGCCGAATGGATCTCTGTGTACGGCAACGTGCAACTTTGCGGTCCTGAACCCGACTGAGCCTGCACTGGATTCGGGCGTCACGTTGACGGTGGATGTCCGAGATGAAGACAAAACCGCCCAGGACGCATCGTCGGGAAGCTGGCCGGCTGGTCCCACGCGCACACGCACCACGTCTTCGCGCAAGGCGGTGATCTGCATGACCGCGGCGCCCGACCGGATTTCGATTCCGTTAGGGGTTGGCCGGGAAGCGGTAACCCGGTCGAGCCGAACGAAGCTCTGCTTCTGCTGAGCCTGTGCGGCTGAATTCGCTTGTGACGTTGCGGCTAAAAACACGACAGCAAAAACTGCAAAAAGAGAACTACCTACCCTAGTCACTCAGCACCTCAAGGGAGCCAATTTTGTGATCGTCAGAAAGGATAACGCGTCTACTTCAGAATCGCTAACGGTCACGCCGCTCTGATCAGGCTTTCTCGTGCAGCGCAGCAGCGCGCTCGCGAGTCTCGCGTGAGAATGCTTCGTCCTCTGGCGTCTCTGCCTTGATGGAACCGAGATTGATCTCGACATTTGCGAGTCCGCCCGTAACCGCGGCCCTTGCCAGCGCGATCGCGGTCGTCAGATCGGAGCTCATGTTGGGATTGGTAACAGGCCTGAGGCTGGAGGCGATCTCCGCCACCGCTGCGGCCTTCTCCGCCACGCCAAGGGGGACGCTTGTGGCCTGCCGCAGAGCGTCGTTGATCCTTCGGCTACTATCGGAGGCGTCCTTCGCGGCTTTGTATGCCTTCATCACGACATTGTAGGATTCGGCGTCGGCGTCGATTGCCGCCTTCAGGTCTTCGCGAATCTGTGCAAGACGTGAGATGGCTTCGCTGAGTTGTGCTTCATATTGCAGGTACGCCTTCTTGCCGCGCGACATCGCGGCGACCATGTGCGCGAGGCCCGCTGCCATGGCTCCGCTGGCTGCTGCGGCGCTGCCGCCGCCGGGAGTTGCCGCCGGCGCGGCGAGTTGTTCGATAAAGGGCTCGATTCTGGCACGCAGTCCGCCCACGGCCATCTTGCCACTCATCACTGCGGCCAGACGATTCTCCAGAATGAGCGATGAGTCGAAGCTCTCGACTTGCAGGAACCATTCTGCAGCCTGCTCCAGTGCCTGTTTCGGGATGAGGCCGACAATCTCGCTTGAGACCGGCATTGCGCCGTAGCGCGCCGCTTCGCGCTTCACATATTCGAAGACGCGATGGATCGGCGTTTGCTCGAAATCGGTCAGGTTCATCGACACCTGGGCCATTCCGCGCACCAGGAACCCTGCGCCCTTTACGAAGCGAAGTCCGCCGCTCGAATAGCGCACTGCCTTTGCGACCTTTTTCGCGATCTCCACGTCCGGTGTGTTCAAGAAGACGTTATAGGCAATTAGAAACTTGCGCGCTCCCACGACCGTTGCACCTGCCGTCGGGTGCACGCGAGGCTCGCCGAAGTCCGGCTTGCGCGCTGGATTGGTTGCAATCTCATCGCGGATTCCCTCGAACTGCCCACGACGAATGTTCTCGAGATTTTGGCGCTCGGGGGTGGTGGCAGCGGATTCGTACAGGTAGACAGGAATGCCGAACCGCTTTGTGATCTCTGCACCCACGTGCTTCGCCATCGCGACACAGTCTTCGATGGTGACGCCGTCGATCGGGATGAAGGGAACCACATCCGCCGCGCCCATGCGCGGGTGGGCGCCTTCGTGTTTCGTGAGGTCGATCAGCTCGGCGGCCCTGCCGACGCCACGAATGGCCGCTTCCTGAATTGCCTCGCGCTCGCCCACGAGGGTAATGACGCAGCGATTGTGGTCGGCGTCCATCTCTCGGTCGAGCAGATAGACACCGGGTATCTTCATCGCTTCAACAATGGCATCGACTTTGGCCTTGTCGCGGCCTTCTGAAAAATTCGGGACGCACTCAACAAGTGTATTCGGCACGAACACGAGGATAAATCAGCCACCTTGACGGTCCCTACTCAATGAACATTGCCGCGAAACTAGGCTCGTAGCGAAGTCAAGTCCATTGCAGATCTCCTGTGGGGGAAGATTTATGAAAGCCCACGAGAGGGACCAATGTAACATGCTTCGTCTGTGACGGCGATGAATTCTGCGATGATCGCCTGTTTGCCCGGCTGCAGGCGAGCGGGTGCGGGCGAGTAGTAAGCTTCTTCTTGCAACGGAACAGCGCGTTGGTGCCGCGGTTCCGCGGCGGAACTGGAAGACGGAGGAATCATGAACCCTGTTGCGACCCCCACAATTCGCGCGCCACGCGGCAACCAGTTGCGCTGCAAGGGCTGGCAACAGGAAGCAGCAATGCGCTGCCTGATGAACAATCTCGATCCCGAAGTGGGTGAGCGCCCCGCAGATCTCGTTGTTTACGGTGGAATCGGCCGCGCAGCGCGCAACTGGGAGTGCTTCCACGCGATCGTCCGCGAGCTGGAGCGGCTTGGCCCGGAGGAGACTCTGCTGGTTCAGTCCGGCAAGCCTGTCGCGGTGTTTCCCACGCATGAGA
>Ga0306920_100009764_pt1 | contig 12829 bp, 13 predicted proteins | sample flu12Cox44000170_FD_204666 | JGI IMG/M metagenome (GOLD analysis project Ga0306920, IMG submission 204666) | Lab enrichment of tropical soil microbial communities from Luquillo Experimental Forest, Puerto Rico - flux4day.12C.oxic.44.000.170 (v2)... | ecosystem: Environmental > Terrestrial >...
CGAAGTCGTATCGAACAGGGACGAACTCGCCGGAAGAAGCGGTTCCGTTCCTCTCCCTGCTGCCTCCCTCAGAGCCCCAATTGGGCTCCCTGCTAGCCTCCCTGCTCGATTTGCAGAGCGTTCAGTTCGACCGCGGCGTCGATGTGATTTTCGCCGCCGCCGGGATCACCGGCTTCGGCGCGTTGCAGGCGGCCAAGGACGCGGCCAAGCTCGCTATCGGTATGGATTCGAACCAGAACCCGTTGTTCCCGGGGACGGTTCTGACCTCGCTTTTAAAGCGGGTCGACAATGCGGTCTACGACGCCTTCACTGCGGCGCGTGCCGGCACCTGGCAACCGGGGGTGCGCAGCCTCGGGCTTGCCGAGCACGGCATCGACTATGCGATGGACGACAACAACAAGGCACTGGTGACGCCGGAGATGCGGGAGAAGGCCGAGGCCGCCCGCGCCGAGATCATCGCCGGCCGGATCCGCCTGGTCGAGCGATGACGGGGGAAGTGTCGCCACCTGCCGTCGAATGCCGCGGCATCCACAAGCGGTTTGGCGCGATCAACGCGAATGACGGGGTCGACCTCACGGTTGCGCGCGGCATCGTGCATGGGATCATCGGCGAAAACGGCGCCGGCAAGTCGACCCTGATGGGCCTGCTCTACGGACATTTCACGCCCGATGCCGGCGAGATCCGAATCGGCGGCCGGCCGGTCCGCTTCCGCTCGCCAAAGGACGCGATTGCCGCCTGGATCGGCATGGTTCATCAGCACTTTGTGCTGGTCGAGACCTTTACCGTCCTCGAAAACCTGCTGCTCGGCTGTGAAAAGGGCCTGCTGCTACGCGGCGCCGCGCGGTCGGTGCGCGAGGATCTCGCGCGTTTCGCCGCAAACTTCGACTTGGCGCTCGACCCCGATGCGATCGCCGGGGCGCTCCCGGTCGGGCTGCGCCAGCGCCTCGAGATCCTGAAAGCGCTGCGCGGCGGCGCCGATATCCTGATCCTCGACGAGCCGACCGCGGTATTGACCCCGCAGGAGAGCGAGCGCCTCTTCGTGGTGCTGCGCCGGCTCGCCGGCGCGGGACGGACGGTGCTGCTGGTGACCCACAAGCTGAAGGAGGTCCTCGCCGTCACCGACCGAGTCAGCGTCATGCGCGCCGGCCGCATAGTCGAGACGCTCGACACCGCGGCAACCGATGCGGAGAGGCTCGCCGAGTTGATGATCGGTCGGCGTCTGCCGCCCCGCGAACACCGCCCAGCGCCAGTATCCGGCTTGCCGGTGCTGGAGGTCGAGGAACTGACCGCCGCGGGGCTGCACGATGTCAGCTTTTCGGTCGGCGCGGGCGAGATCGTCGGGATCGCGGGGGTGGCAGGAAATGGCCAATCCGAGCTCTTGGCAGCGATCGCCGGCATGATCCCGATGCGCGGCTCCCTGCGCATCGCCGGACACGAGGCGGCGGCTCTCGATACCGATGCCAGGCGCGCGCTCGGGCTCGCTCACATTGCCGAAGATCGCCTCGACATGGCGTTGATCGCCGAGTTCACCGCCGAGGCAAACGTGATTCTCGGCGAACAGCGCAGGCCTCGCTTTGCACGCGGCTGGCTTGCCGCACCGCGGGCGATTACCGAGGCGGCGCGGCGGCGTATGGAAGAGTACGACGTGCGTCCGCCGGAACCCAAGGCGCCGACCGGGGCCCTGTCGGGCGGTAACCAACAGAAGCTCGTCTGCGCCCGCGAGATGGGGCGCCGCCCGCTGTGCCTGATCGTCGGTCAGCCGACGCGAGGTGTCGATATCGCGGCGAGTGACTTCATTCACGGGCGCCTCTTGGCGCTGAAGGAGACGGGTACCGCGATCCTCCTCGTTTCGGCTGATCTCGACGAGATCCGCGCACTCGCCGACCGCATCCTGGTGATGGAGGGCGGGCGGATCGCCGGAGCGCTCGGACCCGCGGCGAGCGAGCGCGAGCTAGGCCTCTTGATGGGTGGAAGCCTCCCGCTCTAGGCGAGCAGCTTCTTCAGCCGTTCGGCGATATCTTCGGGCGTGTCCTCATGCGTAAAGCTAGCGGTGAAGCGCCCCTCCGGATCCATCACGTAGATGACCGAGCTGTGGTCCATCGAGTAGTCACCGCCGGCTTCCCGGTGTTTTGCATAATAGACACGGTATTCCTTTGCCGCCTGGGCAATCTCTTCCGGCGTCCCGGTCAGTGCCATGATCGGGGCGTCGAAACTCGTGACATAGGCTTTGAGCACCTCCGCCGTGTCGCGCTCGGGGTCGACGGTGATGAACACCGGACGGACCGCGTCGCGTTTCGGCCCGAGCTCGTCGAGCGCGATCGAGATGTCGTTGAGTGCGGTCGGACAGGCGTCGGGGCAGTGCGTGTACCCGAAATAGACGAGCGACCATTTTCCCTTCAGATCGCCATCGGTGACCGTCTTGCCGTTCTGATCGACGAGGCGGAACGGGCCGCCGATCGCGCTGGCGAGCAAGGTTCCGGCCGCACCCCGCGGCGTCTCGTGCAGCGACAGCGCGAGAAAGGCGCCGACTCCTAGAATCACCAAGCCGGCGAGTAGCATAGCAACGAGGACGAAACGCCCTGGAGGGTTGCGAACCATCATGAGACTACTCTCGTTCAGCGCTGCGGCGCTGGGCCGGCGGCGCCAGGCTTCTCGACCGCGACGGTAACCGTGCGTGTCCCGGCCTTTTCGAAGGTCAGGGTCAGCGGAAAAGACTGACCCTGGCGTAGCGGCCCGTTGAGACCCATCAGCATGATGTGCTCGCCGCCGGGCTTCAGGGTGACGGGTTGACCCGCCGGAATGTCGAGGGAGGACATCGGACGCATCTTCATGACCATGCCCGCCATCTCCATGCTGTGCAGCTCGACCTTTTTTGCCGCCGGTGAGGCCGCCGAAAGCAGTCGATCCGGGGTCGGCGACTGGATCGTCACAAAGGCGACGCCGTTTTCGGCCTTGGCGGGTGTCGCCCGCGCCCAGGCGTTGCTGACCTGGAGCTCGTTAGTCTGCGCCAGCGCAGCGCTCGCGACAACGAGGCCCGCGGCGAAAGCAAGAAGCTTGATCGACATCGAAAATCCTTTCGAAAGACTCGGCCGGCCCGCCACGAGGCAGGTCTGCACGAACGAACGATGGCTGTCTGTTTAGTGGGACTCAGGTCAGGACGGAGGTGCCCGAGGTTGGGCCCGGCAACGCCGAGGCGAAGCGTTCGGCCCCGTCGTACCGCGGATAGAAGAAGTCTCGCCGACAATCACGAGCGGCGAGGCAAGTACGGCTTGGCGAGACGGCAACAAGACATGCTGCGCCGTCGCGCACAGCGCACAATGATGAACGATCAGCGCGGGTTTGGTTTTTGCCGGGGTGTCGCGAGCAGGAATTGCGCTGCACAAGCCGAGCCGGATGCCGCTGCTGTCCGTACCGAGGCGCCCGACGCCAACCGCAATGGTTGAGGGCAGCAGTGCGTTGCTGAGCACCGCGACGATCGCGATCCAAGCAAAGCGTGCTCGCCAGCGCAGATGCATACCACCAACGCTAACGCGGTCGGCGAGCAAGGCTTTTCTGCCTGGTCAGCCGTGCCGATGGATCGGGTCGATCCAGCGGACCTCCTCCGGGCGCTCGACCGGCTCGATGTCAAGGTTGACGACAACGGCCTCGTTGTCGCTGCGCACGAGCACACACTCGAGCGTCTCGTCGGAGGACGCGTTGATCTCCTGGTGCGGCACGTAGGGCGGGACAAAGATGAAATCACCCGGACCCGCTTCGGCGACATACTCGAGGTGGTCGCCCCAGCGCATCCGCGCCCGCCCTTTCAGGATATAGATCACGCTTTCGAGGTGACCGTGATGATGGGCGCCGGTCTTTGCGTTGGCGTGAATCTTGACCGTGCCCGCCCAGATCTTCTGGGCGCCGACCCGCGCAAGGTTGATCGCGGCAGCGCGGTCCATGCCCGGGGTCTGGGCGGTGTTCGGGTCGAGTTGGTTGCCCGGGATGACCTTGACGCCGTGGACCTTCCAATCGACGTGCTCGTGGCTGTTGCTGTCGCTCATCTCGATCACCTGCCCGATCCGGCCTGGTCTTGATATGGTCGCCTCATAACGAAAAAGGAGTTCCGGATGAAGCTCGCCGTTCCCGACTTGATCTCGAACTCGTATTTCCCCGCCGTGGCGGCCGTCGAACTCGGTTTCTTCGAGTCGGAAGGGCTCGACGTATCGTTGGAGCTGGTCTTTCCGGTCGATAAAGCGTACCGCGCCTTGCAAGACGGTGCGGTCGATTTCGTCGGCGGTTCGGCCCATTCGGCGCTGGCCGCCTTTCCTGAGTGGCAAGGTGTAAAGCTGCTCTGCGCGCAGGCGCAGGGCATGTATTGGTTTCTTGTCATGCGCGCCGATCTCGGCGCCCGGCGCGGCGACCTCGGCGTGGTCAAGGGACGGAGCATCGGGGCGGCGCCCTGGGTCGAGATGGGGCTCCGCCGGCTGCTGATAGGGGCTGGGATCGATTTGCAGCGCGATCGGGTGACAATCGCTCCGGTGCCGGGGGCGTCCGGGTCAGGGGGTGGGATCGTGAATTTCGGCGTGACCGCCGCCAAGGCACTCGAAGACGGCAAGATCGACGGGTTCTGGGCCAACGGCATGGGGACCGAGGTCGCGGTGCGCCGCGGCGTCGGCACGGTCGTGCTCGATGTGCGCCGCGGCGACGGGCCCAAGCCCTGCTTCAACTACACGATGTCGGCGCTGGCGGCGACCGACCGGCTGATCGAAGGGTCGCCCGAGACAGCCGCGGCCGCCATCCGGGCGATCATCAGGACGCAGGCCGCGCTCAAAGATGATGTGAGCCGCGCCGCCGAAGTCGGCCGCAAGATCTTTCCGCGCGATGAGGCAGAGCTGATCGCCGAGCTGATCTGCCGCGATCTGCCGTATTACGACCCGTCGATCTCGCCGAGTTTTGTCGCTAGCATGAACCAGTTCGCCCGCGACGTCGGTATTCTGCAGGGCCAAGTGCCCTACGAGAAAGTCGTCGCCACTCAGTTTGCCGGGCTCTGGAAGGGCTGATCCTCGCCCCGCCGTGCCTTCGCCTCTTCCTTACGGCGAACCGGTTGGCCGATCGCGCCAAGCGCCATCGCCGCTATGTCGATCGCGTCGTTCATCCTCGATCTCTATTGGACGCCGTTGAGCGCGAAATCGAAAATGTCGAAATTGCGTAACCGCCGGGTCTCGGCGAGGTGACGGTATTCAGGCGTGAGAGATCGCGACAGGATGAACGGCACTCGCTGCTCGCCGAGCCCGCCGTGCGAGCGCAGGCGATGGCCCGCGAGCCCCGAGAGGTCGTGCTCAGCGCGCGACGCGCCGATCGCGGTGTTGTCGTCGCCGAGCACGACGAAATCGGCCTCGCGGTCGAGTGGCATTTCGAAACGGCCTGCTGCTTCGGGACCGTCGAGGACGAGGGCAACCCCGGGCATCGCGGCGCTCGCCGCCATCAGTGCAGCAAGATCTGCAGCTCGGCAAGCATAGACCCGCACGAACGAGCCGAGCGCGCCGTGATGGCGCACAAACGGGTCGGTGATCGGGCAGATCACCCGCACCGTAGCGGCCCCAAAACGCTCGTTGAGCGCGTCTTCGAGAAAGATCACGTTGGGCGTGCCATCCGGTGCCGCTTTGTCGTTCATGCCGTGGTCGGCGACGAGTGCGACAACGGCGCCGACCTCGACAAGGCGACCCACCCGATCGTCGATCGCCCGATGAAAAGCATCGGCCACGGAATCACCCGGCGCGTGCGCGTGCTGGACATAGTCCGATAGCGACAAATAGAGCAGTTCGGCCGCTCCGCTCTCGAGCAGCGCGATCCCTGCGTCGAGCACGAACAATGACAAGTCCGCCGAGTACATGTCCGGTTTCGCCCGCCCAACCATCGCCTCGACCTCAGGGGAGGCGCGTTCGGACGAAGAGCAGATGCCGGCGAGATTTCGTCCGAGGAGCTTGCGCAGTTTGTCCTTGGCCGTGATTGCCGCGGTCCTGACGCCGACGCCGGCCATCAGCGCGAGGATCGTCTCGCTGCGCATCAGCCGTTCGTCGGTCATCATGACCTCGCGGCCGGTTTCACGATCGAGATAGTAGTTGCCGGCGATGCCGTGGACCGAAGGTGGCGCACCGGTCACGATCGAGACATTGTTCGGGTTGGTGAACGTCGGCATGGCAGCGTCGGCTGTCCCGAAAAAGCCGTCGCGGTGGAACGAGCCGATTGTCGGAAAGACGCCGTCGGGGATGCCGCGTTCGAGATATTCGGCATCACACCCGTCGACGCAAATGATCACGGTCGGACGCTGCGGTTTGCGGTAGCCACGGCCGTTCAGCTCGATCAAGTCAGACATGCTCTTCTCCGTCACCAATTATCGCCCGGAACGCGCTGGAGCGCACGTCTGTCAAACTGGTATCGTGGGTTCGGAACCCATCCGGCGTGACTTGGCAAGGAGATTGGCAAAATGAATTCGAACGGGAAAGTCGCCCTCGTCACGGGCGGGGGAAGCGGGATCGGCAAGGCTGCAGCGATTGCCCTCGCCAACGAGGGGTTTGCGGTCGTCGTCGCCGGCCGGCGGCCGGAGCCGCTGCAAGGGGTCGTCTCCGAGATCGAGGGGCTGCAAGGAAAGGCGCTCGGCGTGCCGACCGATGTCGGCGATCCCGAGGCGGTCCGCAGCCTCTTTGCCAGGACCAAGCAAACCTACGGTCGGCTCGACGTGCTGTTCAACAACGCCGGCTTCGGCGCGGCGGCACCAATCGAGGAACTACCCTTCGAACGCTGGAAGGCGGTCATCGATTCGATTCTGACCGGCTCGTTCCTGTGCACTCAGGAAGCCTTCAAGATCATGAAAGACCAAACGCCGATGGGCGGACGGATCATCAACAACGGCTCGATCTCGGCGCATGTCCCGCGGCCCCACTCGGTCGCCTATACCTCGGCCAAGCACGCGATCACCGGTCTCACCAAATCGACTTCGCTCGACGGCCGCAAATACGATATCGCCTGCGGGCAAATCGATGTCGGCAATGCGCTGACCGAAATGACCCAGCGCATGCAGCGCGGCGTACCGCAAGCCAACGGCGCGGTCATGGTAGAGCCGGTGATGGACGTCCAGAACGTCGCCCGTGCCGTAGTGTTCATGGCGACGGTGACCCCCGAGGCCAATGTCCAGTTCCTGACCGTGATGGCGACCAAGATGCCGTTCGTCGGCCGCGGCTAGAGGCTGACGTATGCTTCCATCACCCCTCATCTTCCTCGAGCGCGCTTTCGTGCCAATGGCGCAACAGCGCGCGCGATAGGGCATCGAGGACGAGATAAATGACGATGCCGGTCAGCGAAAGCAGGAAGAGCGCGGCGAACAGGCGGGGAATGACAAGGCGATAGCCCGCTTCGAGGATACGGAAGGCGAGCCCGGTCTCCGTACCGCCGGTTCCAGCGACGAATTCGGCAACGACGGCGCCGATTAGAGCGAGCCCGCCGCTGATCCGCAACCCGGCGAGAAAATAGGGTAATGCCGTCGGCAGTTTGAGGTAACGCAGGACCTGGCCTCGCGAGGCGCCGTAGAGCCGGAAGAGCGCCAGCAGATTGCGGTCCGCGCTGTTCAGTCCGACGGTCGTGTTGGCGACGACCGGGAAGAAGGCGACGATCCATGCGCAGACGAGAAGCGCCAGAAAGGGCTCGCGCACCCAGATGATGATCAACGGGGCGATCGCCACAATCGGCGTCACCTGCAGGATCACGGCATAAGGGAAGAGGCTGAGCTCGAGGATCCGCGAGAGCGAAAACAACACGGCGATCGCGCCGCCGAAAATGGCGGCGGCCGCAAGTGCTGCGAGTGTCACGCGCAAGGTCACCAGCAGAGAGCCGAGCAGACTTGGGCCGTCCGTCCACAAGCTCTCGCCGATCGCGAGCGGGCCGGGCAGGATGTAGGGAGGTATGTGCTCGACACGGACCACGGCTTCCCACAAGACGAGCAGCACGGCACCTACCGCGAGCGGTGAAGCAATGCGCCAGGGCCGTGCGAAACGGCCCGGGTTCATTGCGATTGGTCCGCCATTGCTCGGGCGAGCGTGTTCGACACCGTCGCACAAATCGCCGCATAGCCCGGCGACATCCGCAAGGCCCGTTCTCGCGGTTGCGGTAGTTCGACAGGCAGATCGGCAGCGATGCGGCCGGGTCGGGTCGTCATGACCGCGATCCGGGTTGAGAGGTAAACGGACTCGAAGACGCTGTGCGTGACGAAGACGACGGTCGTGCGGCGGTTCTCCCACAGCCGCAACAGATCGTCGTTGAGCGCCGTCCGGGTGATTTCGTCGAGTGCCGCAAAAGGTTCGTCGAGGAGCAGCAGATCGGGATCGGTGACCAAGGCGCGGGCGATCGAAACTCGCATGCGCATGCCGCCCGAAAGCTGGCGCGGATAGGCGCGCTCGAACCCGGCGAGCCCGACCGCGCGGATTTCCTCTCGGACACGCTCGCGCTCGGCGGACCCGACCCGTCGGGCCAGCCGAAAGGGCAGCAGCACGTTGTCGATAACCGTGCTCCACGGCATCAGGGTCGGGTCCTGAAAGACAAATCCGACCCCCCCTGAAGGGATATGCCCGCCGCCGTCGACGGTGAGCGAGAGACGCCGTTCGCCTTCGCTCGGCTCGGCGAGACCGGCGATGATGCGCAGCAGGGTTGTCTTCCCACAACCGGACGGCCCGAGAATACTCAGGAACTCGCCCGCGCCGAGATCGAGATCGATTGCCTCAAGCGCCGCCAGTCCCGAGCGGAAACGCTTGCCGATACCGCGCAATCTGACGATCGAGTTCGTATCGCGCGGTTGCGACAGCGGGCGGGGCGATGTCGATGCCGTCAGGGCCGCATTCCGACTTTCTTGTCCACGAATTGCAGCGTGTACGCCTTGCGGAAATCGAGGTCCTTGGGATAGACGCCGGCGTTCGACATCGTGGTGAAGAAATCGCGCCAACGCGCCTCTGTCATGGCGCCGATGCCATTCGTCTTGGCGTCGCCGCTATCGACGATGCCGTATTCCTTGATCTTGGCGATGCCGTAGGCAAGCAGCGCGTCGGTCATCTCCGGATTGTCGCGTTTGATCAACTCATTCGCGGGAGCGGGGTCGCCGTAGAGATAGCTATACCAGCCTTCGATGCTGGCATCGACAAAGCGTCGTACAAGGTCCGGCTTTTCGTGGACGAGCTTGTCCGAGGTCTGGATCAGCGAGCCATAGCTCGAGTAGCCGGCGTCGGCCAGCAGCAGGACGACCGGCTTCGCCCCCTGGGCCTCGATCGTGAACGGCTCACTCGACAGATAGCCCTGCTGGACCGCCTTGGGGTCGGCGAGAAACGGCGCAACGCTAAAGGTGTAGGGGCGGATCTGGTCGTCGGTGTAGCCGAACTTGGTCTTCAGAAACATCCAGCTGGTGACCCGGGTATCGGAGCCGATCATGATCGGTTTGCCCTTCAAGGCCGCGAGGCTGTCGTTCCCCTCACCGGGATGGGCGATCAGCACCGAAGGGTCCTTCTGAAAGATCGCCGCGACCGCGACCATTGGGATGTTTTGGCTTGCAAAATTGAGTGGACCAAAGGAGTTGGGCGCCAGATTGAAGTCGAGTCGGCCGGCGGCGAGCAACTGCGCATGATTGACCTGCGGTCCGCCCTGACGGAGCGTGACCTCGAGCCCGTGCCCGCGGTAGATGCCGGCGGCGATCGCCTGATAGTAACCGCCGTGCTCGGCCTCCGCCTTCCAGTCGGTGCCAAAGCTGACGCTCTCCGCCGCTGCATCGTGGCCAAACCCCAAGTGTGCTGCGGCACAAAATACGGCACCGATCAAAATGCGCATCCCGGCTGCTCCCCTTCCTCCCACGGCGATCATGAATTTAGACTGGGGTCCGGCAACCGTCGAGCCGCCTGCCTCTCGTAAACTACAGCCGGATTGTGGTATCGTTTCGGTAATGTCCGTTCCAGATCGGAATGGAGGAGAGCAGGGAGTGCGGGATGAAAAATTTGCTTACCGTGGTCGGAGACGGCAACGCGGCGCCGGTGCTCGACACCGCGTTGATGACGGCGCAACGCTTCAACAGCCACATCGTCGGGCTGCACAGCTTGACGACCGAATATGCCGTCGTGTTCGGTGGCGAGATGGGGTTTTCGATCTCTTCCGAGGTCGATCGCACCCTCGAGCGCGAGGGCCACGAAAGGCGCGATCAGGCGCGGCGGCTGTTTCGCGAATTCATGGGGTCCAAGGGGGTCCCGATCGGACCGATGCCGCCCGGTCACAACGGCCCGAGCGCCTCCTGGCGCGAGGAGGACGGACGACAGAACGCCGTCGTCGGGATGATCGGCCGGGTCTATGACCTGATCGTCGTCGAGCAGCCGGAAAAGCTCGCTTCGATCGCCGAGGCGACGCTCGAGGATGCGTTGTTCGAGAGCGGCCGCCCCGTGCTAATGGTGCCGAAGCGGACCCCGCCGACCTTGGGCGAGGTGGTTGCCATCGCCTGGAACGGCAGCACCGAGACCGCGGTCACCGTCGCCATGGGCATGCCGTTCCTCAAACAGGCAAAGCATGTCGTGGTCGTTGCCGTCGGTCCGCAACATATGCCCGAACCGGGGCCCGAGGGCGAGGAGCTCGCTCGCACGCTCGAGCATCACGGCATCGATGTCAGCCTGCGCACGGCCTACGGCCGGCAGAAGGCTCAGGGCGAGTCGTTTCTGAAGGAAGCCATGGAAGCGGGGGCCGATCTGCTGCTCAAGGGCGCCTACACCCAAAGCCGCATCCGGCAGATGATCTTCGGCGGCGGCACCCGCCACATCATCATGGAGTCGAAGCTGCCGGTGCTGATGGCTCGCTGAGCCCCCACCCTTCCCTCCCCCGCGAGCGGGGGAGGGTTAGGGAGGGGGCCTTTCGATCAGCGCGAACGTACGCAGCATCTCGTTGGTCTGGATCATCAAGGCTTCGTCACCGCCAAAGCCTGGCTTGGAAAGCAGGAAGTCCGGCTGGCAGGCGAGGGCGATCTGCGCTGTGATGCGCGCCGACTGATCGGTTTCGTTGCCGCTCCCGCCGAGGCAACACCCCATCCCCTTCTCACGGGCATAGAGCACCGCCTCGATCGCATTGTTGATGCCGCCGAGATCGGGGGTCTTGATTTGGGCGTAGTCGGCCGCCGCGGCATCGGCGAAAGCCTTGACGTCGTCAAGCGTGTTGCACCATTCGTCGACGATGATCTTGACCTGATGCCCTTGTCTTGCGGTCGCCGCGCGCAGGGCGCGAAAAGCTTCGATCTGGGCCTCCCGGCTCTCGGCGATGACAAGGCTCTCGACCAGAAGCTCGTGCGGCCGTACCGCCGCTTCGAGCTCGCCGAGATAGCAGGCGATTGCGTCGACATCGCGGTCGAACAATTCGCCGAGCGTGCCGTAGACATCGAGATGAATCGCGGGACGGTAATCGGGATCCCCGATCTGGCGGATGCGCTCGACAATCTCGTTCGCATAGGCGATCAGCTTCTCGCCCTCCAGCCCGATGTCGCGCTCGACCTGCTGAAACGAGGCGTGCGGCAGCAGCTCGACTCGCTTCAGGATCATGCGGTCGATCATCTGCACGTCCTCCTTGTGGCAGGACGCGAGGATCGGGATCGGTGCCGTGGCGAGCGCGCAGCCATACTCTCGGCTGACGATCTCCGCCATCGTGCAGCGATTGGCGAGCGCCGCGGCGTGCAATAGGGCCTGGGTGATGCCGTAGCGTAACGCGGTGTGCAGCCTCTGGCCGTCTTGGACGAACCCATCGACTTCTTCGGCCAGGTCGCGGAAGCGGTCGATCGGCCGGCCGCGCAGCACCTCGCGCATCGTTGTGCGCAGGAACCCGAGATGCTGCTCCGCCTGAAACAGCGGGTCGCGGCCGGCCACACCGGTCAGGATCACGTCGGTGCAGTCGCCGAAGGCCACCTGGCCGTCATCGAGCAACAGCATCACAGAGATCGCCGTTCCCGGCTGGACGATCCTCTTGAAGCCCGGGCTCAACGGCTGGCCGGGATAGGCGAAGCCGTCCGCCCGGGCGCCCGCCTTGATCGCCGCGAGATCCCGGTTGAAGAAGCCCGACCGCCCGACGACTGGGATGACGTCCTTGATGTTCATCGGTGATGGTCCTCACCCGCCTCGCTACGCTCGGCACCCTCTCCCGCATTGCGGGAGAGGGGGGACCCGGCGCGCCAGCGACGGGTAGGTGAGGGTCTGTCCTGGCTCACCCGAACCGCGAGACGTCGACCGCCTTCTCGGTGATGAATTCGAGCAGAGCCGGAGTACCCTCGCGCGTCTTCGCGATGCCGCGGCGGATCGCCGGGACGATCTCTTCGGGCTCGATGACGCGTTCGCCATAACCGCCGAGCGCCTGCGCGAAGTTGGCGTAATGACCGCTGATGTCGGTCGAGCGGTACTTCTCGGTCGCGACCGGCATCACCTTCAATTCGATCGCCATCGAGAAATTGTTCATCAGGATCGACAGGATCGGGATGCGCTCGCGCACCGCGGTCTCGAAATCCATGCCGGTGAAGCCGATCGCCGCATCGCCCCAGACGTTGATGCAGAGCTTCTCCGGCTTGGCCAATTTCGCCCCCATCGCCAGCCCGAGGCCGTAGCCGAGCTGGGTGGTCTTGCCCCAGCCGATATAGCCGAGCGGCGTCTGGCTGACCCAGAACGGCGACAGCTGATCGCGCGGGCTGCCGGCGTCGTGGGTGATGATCGTGTCGGCGACGTCGACCGTGTGCAGCAACTCCCAGATCACCCGGTAGGGCGACAGTGGCTTGGTGTTCTGGGTCAGCCGCGGCATCCACTGC
>Ga0306920_100009765_pt1 | contig 12829 bp, 9 predicted proteins | sample flu12Cox44000170_FD_204666 | JGI IMG/M metagenome (GOLD analysis project Ga0306920, IMG submission 204666) | Lab enrichment of tropical soil microbial communities from Luquillo Experimental Forest, Puerto Rico - flux4day.12C.oxic.44.000.170 (v2)... | ecosystem: Environmental > Terrestrial >...
CGCCCCGATATCGCCGATTGTCGCATTGAGCGCATTGGCGAATTCGTAAATCTGCGCGACACAAACATTAAAGTGCAGCCTTTCGATATCATCGCTCACCCGGGCCAGCGCCCGATGCGCCGCCTTGCGCAGCGTCAAGGCCTGATCTGAAAACCGGGCTGGCCGGTCGGCCGGTGCGGTTTGCGCCAATTCCGCCGCTTCCCCGATCAGCCGCCACAGCCGCTGCGCGAACCGCCAGGCCCCCTGGACGCCGCGCTCGGTCCATTCTACGTCGCGCTCCGGCGGCGAATCCGAGAGCATGAACCAGCGGGCGACGTCGGCGCCGTAGGTGTCGATGATGTCGTCGGGATCGACCGTATTGCGCTTCGACTTCGACATCTTCTCGATCGGGCCGATCTCGACCGCCTCGCCGGTCGCGGCCAAAGTGGCGCGTCGCGCCTCGCCGTCGGTTTCGACTTTCACTTCCGCCGGCGCCGCCCATTCGCCGTTGCCGCGGCGATAGGTCTCGTGCACCACCATGCCTTGGGTGAACAATCCGGCGAAGGGCTCGTCGAGCCCGACATGGCCGGTCGCTTTCATGGCGCGGGTGAAAAAACGGCTATAGAGCAAATGCAGGATCGCGTGCTCGATGCCGCCGATATATTGATCCACCGGCATCCAGGCATCGACCATCGGCCGATCCGTCGCCGCGCTCTTGATCCACGGATCGGTGAAGCGCTCGAAATACCACGATGAGTCGACAAACGTATCCATCGTGTCGGTCTCGCGCCGCCCCGGCGCGCCGCATTGCGGGCAGGCGACATGCTTCCAGGTCGGATGATGATCGAGCGGATTGCCGGGCTGGTCGAAGTTGACGTCTTCCGGCAAGGTCACCGGCAGATCTTGTTCCGGCACCGGCACTGCGCCGCAGCGCTCGCAATGGATGATCGGAATCGGGCAGCCCCAATAGCGCTGTCGCGAAATGCCCCAATCGCGCAGCCGGTAATTGATCTGGCGCTCCGCCACGGGACGATTGTCGCGGCGTTCGCGCTCAAGCCGCCGCGCGACCTCCTCTTTGGCGTGCGCGCTGGTCATCCCGTCGAGGAAACGCGAATTGATCATCACGCCATCGCCGTCGTAGGCGGTGTCGGTGATGACGAACTTTTTTGGATCGACGCCGGGCGGACAGACCACGGGCACATTGCCGAGGCCGTATTTGTTGACGAAATCGAGGTCGCGCTGGTCGTGCGCCGGGCAACCGAAAATCGCGCCGGTGCCGTATTCCATGACGATGAAATTGGCGACGTAGACCGGCAGCTGCCATGACGGATCGAACGGATGGCGCGCGCGAATGCCAGTGTCGAAGCCGAGCTTCTCGGCGGTCTCGATCTCGGCTGCTGCGGTGCCGCGGTGTCGGCACTGTTTGATAAAGTCGCGCAATACCGGGTTACGCTTCGCCGCCGCCGTGGCTAGCGGATGATCCGGCGCCACCGCCATGAACTTGGCGCCGAACAAAGTGTCCGGCCGGGTGGTGAACACTTCGAGCTCGGTCTCGCCGTTCGGCGCGGTCGCCATATCGAGAGCGAAGCGGACCAGCAAGCCTTCGGAGCGGCCGATCCAGTTCTTCTGCATCAGCCGCACTTTTTCGGGCCAGCGCTCGAGTTGATCGAGCGCCTCGAGGAGCGGCGCGGCATATTTGGTGATGGCGAAGAACCATTGGGTGAGTTCGCGCTGTTCGACTAGGGCGCCGGAGCGCCAGCCGCGGCCGTCGATCACTTGTTCATTCGCCAATACAGTCTGATCGACCGGATCCCAATTCACCTTGGATTTCTTGCGCTCGACCAGGCCGGCGCGCAGAAAGTCGATAAACATTTTTTGCTGGTGCTTGTAATAGGCGGGATCGCAGGTCGCGATTTCGCGACTCCAGTCGAGCGACAGCCCCATCGATTTGAGCTGTTTCTTCATCGCCGCGATATTGTCGTAGGTCCAGGCCTTGGGGTGGATCTTGCGCTCCATCGCCGCGTTCTCGGCCGGCATGCCGAAGGCGTCCCAGCCCATCGGATGCAGCACGTTGAACCCCATCGCGCGCTTTACCCGCGCCACCACGTCGCCCATCGTGTAGTTGCGGACGTGCCCCATATGGATGCGCCCCGACGGATAGGGGAACATCTCGAGCACGTAGTATTTCGGCCGCGGATCGTCGTTCTTGGTGGCGAAGATACCGCGCTCGTCCCAGATTTTTTGCCAGCGCGCCTCGGCGTCGCGGGCGTTGTAGCGGTCGTTGGCCATAAGGATTCGCGGATGTTTGCTGCCGCGTCGAGGTGCCACGAAAGGCCGCGGCCGGTCAACAATGTGGGTTGGCGATCAAGACCGTCACCCTGAGGCGGTCGCAAACGGGTCCGGCCCGAAGTGGCCGACCCGATGACAAGCTCCGGAGCCCCCGAAGGGCGCAAGCGCGGCCCGGGGAAGGGTCAGTGATCGCGTGTTGATGAGTATCTGTATTTCGCAGACGAGCCAGAGCGGCGGACGGCGGCGACAGTTCCTCTGCCACAAACCGTGGCGACGCCAGTGAGCATAGGCGCCCAGCTTGTGCCTTCGGCGGCTTTTTCCAATGCCTCGTCGGATACAGTGAGAGTGTCCTCATCCGTTTGGTCGAGGGCATTATCGATCACGTACCGAGGCTCGTTCATGGTCGCCTCCTTGAAGTTTCGGTGGTCACTTAGACATGAACGACTAAGGTCGTGTTTTATTTCCGGCCCGCGCACGACGACATTCCAGCTGCCCGATTTTTGGGGGCCGGAAGTCCGGCCACCCGAAATTCATCCCGATCGTGCGCGGCCAGGTACGAGCCGTTACCCGTGCCCGATGTAATCCATTCGCCCGCCATCCACGGTCAACATCTGCGCCGTGATCCATCCCGATTGCGGGGCGGCGAGGAAAGCGATGGCGTTGGCGACGTCATCGGGCTGGCCAATTCGGCCCAGCATCGTCTTTGCGGCGAAGCGCTGTTCGGTCGCCTGCCAATCGGCGGCGCCGCGGCCGCCCTGCGTCAGATCGGTGCGGACAAAGCCGGGAGCCACCGCGTTGACGGTGATGTTGTGCGGACCAAGCTCCATGGCAAAGCGCTTGGTCAAAATCGCCACCTCGGCCTTGCTCGCCGCATAGAAGGCGTTGCCGGGAAGCCCCGTGCCGGTTGCCGCGATCGAGCTGACATTGACGATCCGGCCGTAGCGCCGCTGTCGCATGCCGCCGATCACCGCGCGCGTCGCATGGATCAGTCCCTCGACATTGATGCGACGCATGCGCGCCACCTGCTCGGCGTCGTAATCGTCGAGTGTGCCGCGCCAGGAGATGCCGGCGTTGTTCACGAGAATCGTGACTGCGCCCAGCTCTTTTTCAGTTCGCGCCACCGTGGCTTCGACCGCGGCGGCATCGGCAACATCCGCTTTCGCGGCGACAGCGCGGCCACCCGCACTGGTAATTTCTGCGACCAGTTCCGCCGCGGCGTCGGCGTGGGCAGCATAGTTGACGCATACGGCGGCGCCATTTTGCGCCAGGCGCCGCACTGTCGCTCGTCCGATACCGCGCGCGCCGCCGGTCACCAGCGCCACTTGATCGCGCCACTGCATCACTATCTTCTCCAGTCAGCCGTAGCGTCATGCCGGGCCATAGCCGTTTCTAGAACGGCGTCGCTTCGCTCGCCTATGCCGGGCATCCCGTTTGGGGCAGGCAGAGCGTTTTAGCACGGGATGCCCTGAACAAATCCGGCCATGACGTTGGCTGCGAGGATCGAGGCAACCGCATATAAGATGGCCGGATGAAACCTTGGCTCATCCTCGCGGCCTCGGGGTCGGCCTTATAGTAGTCATTCGCGCCGTCGAGCTCGCCGGCGCAGGGCTGGGCTGGTGGATCGTATTTCCGGCGGCCGTGCGCTGTCCGCCGCATGCCTGCGTCTGGGTGCGCTTCATCCGCGAAGCGATCAACGCGCTGTTGCCGGTGGCGCAGATCGGCGGCGAGATCGCCGGCGTTCGCGTCATGACCTTTTTCGGCCTTCCCGGCGAGCTCGCCGGAGCGACCGTGCTGGTCGACATGCTGATGCAGGCGTTCACGCTGCTGTTGTTCACCATCGTCGGCATCGGCGTTCTTGCCACCGTGGTGGCCGATCGCGCGCCGGTCGGATCGCTGGTCGCCGGCACCGCGATCATGGGATTGGCGCTGGGCGGGTTCTTCGCAGCGCAGCGGTTCGGCGGCGCCAGACTGTTCGATCGCCTGTTGATGGCGCTTGCGCAAAGACTCGACTGGCCCTCGCTCGCCAATCGGGCCAGGTTGCACGACAATATGGTGCTTATCTATGCCGACCTGCCTCGGCTCGCGGCCGCGCTGCTGGTGCATCTCTCGGTCTGGTTCGTCGGCGTGTTCGAAGTGTCGGCTGATGGGATTTTCGGTCGGCTATGGCGAGGCGCTGGCGATCGAGAGCGTCGGCCAGGCGGTGCGCGCCGCCGGGTTCCTGATGCCGGGCGCGCTTGTTGCTTATTTGCCAGGCGGCTGGGACCGCGTTCGCGGTCGCCGGTGGAACCATGGCGGCAGCGGCGCCGACAACGCCTGCGCCTTTGAGGAAGTTGCGGCGGCTGGAATCGGCGGAACGGCGGCGCTTCGACATAGCTCCTCCCCTAAATGCATTATCGCCGACAGAAAAAATCGGCGGATTTTTATCGGTTGGGTAGTTGCCGCCTAGCGGCGTTTCCGTCAAGGGCCGTGCGCTCGCGCAGCTGCCTTACGCCGCCGCTTGCGTGCTCCACAACGCCTTGGTCGCAATGCGGGCGCCTTCGACCAGGGATTTCAGCTTCGCCCACATGATCGTCGGATGGACGCGACGCGCGAACGGGCTCTGTGCGAAGCCGCAATCGGTACCGCCCATGACATTTTCGCGGCCGACGATCTTCGCCAGCCGCACGATGCGCTCGGCAACAAGCTCAGGATGCTCGACGATGTTGGTAGCGTGGCTGATCACGCCAGGAATCAAAATCTTGCCGCGCTTTAGCTTCACGCTTTCCCACACGCGCCACTCGTGGGCATGGCGCGGATTGGCGGCCTCGAACGAATAATGCCCGGTGCGCACTTGCAGCAACAATCCGATGATGTCCTTGAGCGGCACGTCGAAGGCATGCGGCCCATTCCAGCTGCCCCAGCAGATGTGATAGCGCGAGCGCTCCTCCGGAATGTCGCGCAGCGCATGATTGAGCGCGTCGACGCGCATCTGCGCCCAGCGCAAATAGTCCGCATTGGACATCGGCGGCACCATCCGCTCGTGCATATAAGGCAGAAAGGCGTCGTCGATCTGCACATAGAGTCCGGCATCGACAATGGCCTTGTATTCCTGGTGCAGCGCGTCGGCGAGTGCGAAGAGATAGCTCTGTTCGTCCTTGTAGTGCTCGATCTTGGCGCCGGGGAGCGCGCTCGCCGGTGCGACCACCGGCAGAAAGCCGACCAGCGCCGGGTGTTGCTGTCGCGCTTTCGCAAGGCCGGCGGTGATGTTGTCGATATCGCGGCCGACCTGATTGCGGCCGCTATAGGCGATCGCGCCATTGACGACGACGCGATAGCCGAGCCGTTTGCCCAACCCACTGGCGGCATCGTACTCGGCATAAAATTCTGGAAAGGCGGCGCGATCCTGTCCGCCAGCCATCGACGCCATCGGATCGTTAAGTTCCTCCGGCGTGGCCGGCCGCACGGCAATGCCTTTAAGCCGTTTGAAAATATAGAACGCCCAGTTGAGCCCTTTGCTGAACTCGCCATCGCTGACGATGTCGATGCCGACGTCGGCCTGCTGGCGCACCACCTCGGCGACAGACTGGGTGAGGCAGGCTTCGAAAGCGGCCTCGTCATACGGCTTGCCGTCTTCGATCAATCGCCAGAACTCGATCAGTTTCGTCGGCCGGATCAGGCTGCCGACATGGGTAGTGAGGATGCGATCGGTGTCATGCGGCACGGGCTGTTCCTTGTCCGATGTTTGGTTCTCGCGGGTTACGCGCTTCGCGGCTAAGCCGCTCTACGACGACGCGGTAGCGACCTCCTTGCCCTGGAAGTGCGGGATCACCTCTTGCGCAAATAATTTCATCGAGCGTTCGGCGTCCGCTTGGCCGATCATGCCGAAATTCACTTGCAGCGAAGCGGATTCAAAGCCGTCGACCTCCGCGTCGTAAGCGGCGATCCTGTTACGCATGTCGTGCGGCGTGCCGATCCAGGCCGCGCCCTTGGCGATCTGGGACTCGAAATTCTCCTGGGCGATGAATTCGATCATTTTTTTGTAGTTCGGGTAGTCCTTGGAAGCGACGCCCGACATCCATTCCGACGCCGCATCGACGATGGATTTGAGATAAATGTTCAGCGGCTCGCGCGCGATTGCCGCCGCCCGATCGCGGCTTTCCGCGCAGAACATGTGGAACGCCAGCATCACGCGGCCGCGGCCCGGATGACCGGCCGCGCGCCAAGCCTCACGATAGGTTTTGATCAGCTCGACCATTTGCGCGCCGGCGAGTGGGATGCCCATGAGATGATGGCCGAGGCGACCGGCGTTCTCGAATGAGTCTTTGGTCGAAAGCGCGGCAATCCAGAACGGCGGTCGCGGCGCCTGCGTGGGCCTCGGCTGCGACGTCACGTTTTCAAAGCTGTGAAAGCGCCCACGGCAGGTGACGTTCTCCTCGGTCAGAAGCCGCCGGATCTGCTCGAGGCCTTCGTCGAAGCGGGCGCGGCTCTCATCCATCGAGATGCCAAAGCGGCCGAATTCGTGCGGCAGAAAGGCGCGGGCAAAGCCGACTTCCAACCGTCCTTGCGAAATCGCGTCAACCATGCCGATCTGGCCGGCAAGCTTGAGCGGATTGTTGAAGACCGGCAGGACCGCCCCGGTGATCAGGCGGATTTTGTGCGTGCGCGCCGCGGCAGCGGCAAGGAAGATCAGCGGGTCCGGACTATAGCCGCCGTACGAATGGAAATAGTGCTCGACGGTGCGGACATGCGCATAGCCGAGCCGTTCGGCGAGCTGCGTCAGTTCAAGCGCCTCGTCCCAGTACTGCGCCGGGCTTTTGCGGGCCGGACCCATGGAAGGAAAAAACTGAACGCCGAACTCCATCGCTGACCTGATCGCTGACCGGCCCAGTGTGGTGGATGGAGCGATCATAGCAGTCCGTAGGGCCGATGAGCGAAGCGTAATCCGCGGCTTCGTTTCGCCTGATGGCGGGTTTCGACCTTCGACTAACCCGCCCTACACTTTACCAACCAGACTGATGTCGCTGCCGTCGCGATAGGCGGGATGGCGCCAGCCGTCCTCGTCGTAATCGGCCATGCATTGATCGGCGAGCGCTTCCATCTGCTTGAGCGAACCATTGCCTTGCGCCTGCTGCAGCTGGAACACGCGAATGAGCTCGTGGCTGCCTGAATAGTTCATTTCGTAAAGCTCGTGGCGAGCGCCGAATTCGGTGCCGATCGCGTCCCACAGGAGCTTCATGATCTTGATGCGCTCCTTATAGTCGATACCGTTCGAGCCGCGCACATATTTGGCGAGATATTTGTCGACCTCGGGATTTTTGAAATCGCGCGCATGCGAGGGCAAGTAGATCAGCCCGGATGCGATCACCTTTTCGACGATATTGCGCACCGCCGGATAGGCTTCGGTCATGAACAGGCGATAGGTGGCGGAGCCGCGCGCATTGGGCAGCACCGTGCTGTCGACCCACGGCACCGGATTGCAGGCCATGGCGTCGGTCAGGGACCAGAATAGATTGCGCCAGCCGATCACTTCGCCGATCTGCGCCTGCACGCCGCGAAAGCCCTCGACGCCGGTTGCCCGCGACGCCTTCCACAATAGCCCGATGATGAAATCGAGCTTGACCGCAAGCCGGGTGCAGCCCTGCAGGGTGAAACCGTTGAAGAAGCCGGATTGCGGATAAAAATTCTTCAGCCGCTCGATATCACGGTGGATGATGACGTTTTCCCAGGGGATGAAGGCGTTATCAAAGACGAAGATGGCGTCGTTTTCGTCGAACCGAGAGGTCAGCGGATAATCCCAGGGCGAGCCGGTCGCCGCGGCGGCGAATTCGTAGGACGGCCGGCAAATCAGCTTGATGCCGGGCGTGTTCATCGGCGCGATGAACATCACCACCATGGCCGGGTCGGTGATCTCCTGGCCCATATTCTGGCCGAGGAAATTGTATTGCGTGAGCGCGGAATTGGTCGCCACCACTTTGGCGCCCGACACATAGATGCCGGCGTCGGTCTCTTTTTGAATGGTGATGTAGACGTCCTTGACCTCTTCCACCGGCTTGTTGCGGTCGATCGGCGGATTGACCAGAGCGTGATTGAGATAGAGCACCGCCTCCTGGCCGCGCTTGTGCCAGGTCCGCGCATTGTCGGCGAACTTGCCGTAGAAGCCGGCATTGGCGCCGAGCGTGTTGAGGAACGAGGCCTTGTAATCGGGACTGCGCCCCATCCAGCCGTAGGATAGCCGCGCCCAGGCGGCAATGGCGTCGCGCTGCGCGATCACCTCCTCGCGCGAGCGCGCCGCCTTGAAGAATTTGTGGGTGTAGCCGCCGGAGCCGGTGTCGGTCGGCGCGGTGAGCACGTCACCCGAGACTTTGTCGTGCAGCGCGTCGTAAAGCAGCGCCACCGAAGCCGCCGAGTTGCGAAACGCCGGATGCGTGGTGACGTCCTTGACGCGCTCGCCGTAAATATAGACTTCGCGGCCGTCGCGCAGCGATTCCAGAAACTCGGCGCCAGTGAACGGGCGCTTCTTGCCTGCGATGAGGTCTTCGGGTTTTGTGGGCATGTTGTCCTCCGCTTCGTCATCGCCGGACGCCCGCAACGGCGCTGGCATGAGGATTCGATCAAATCTCATCCCGGGCCAATTGGCGGCTTGCAATTCGTCAGCATACTGACGAATATCGTCAGTGTACCGACAATCCGGCGCGGCGGTCAACGGGCCGGGCATTACTGTACCGCTGAGGTGTTAAGCCGTGCGAATGAGGGAAGCGAATATGCAGGAGCCGGTCGGCGACAGCCGTCTCATCGAGATGCCGGGCCATCTCATTCGCCGGCTGCACCAGATTTCCTTTGCGCTGTTTCTCGACCAGGCCAAAGCATTCGGCGTGACCCCGGTGCAATATGCCGCGCTGGTCGCGATCGAGCGCCATCCGGGCATCGACCAGACCACATTGTCCAATTTCATCGCCTTCGACCGCACCACGATCGGCGGAGTGGTCGGCCGCCTGCAGCGCAAGAAGCTCATTACCCGCGTCAATGGCGCGCATGACCGGCGCACCAAGGCGCTGCACATCACGGCGGCGGGAGGGCGGCTTATTCGCGACATCGAACCCGCGGTGCAGGCGACGCAGCGGCTGATCTTGAAGCCGCTGAACGCGCGCCAGCGCGGCGCGTTCAAAGAGATGCTCAAGCATCTGGTGCATCTGAATAACGCCCACAGCCGCGCGCCATGGCGGCCCAAAGAGGCGCACGAGGCGACGTCATTCCGGGGCCGAGCGAAGCGAGGAAAAATCCATAATCACGAATCGTAGCTATGGATACCGGGCCTGCGGGCTTCGCCCGCTCCCGGAATGACCGGCGCGTTAATCCCGTCCCTCCCGCGCCATGGCCCACACCGCCAGCGCACCGACGATCGCGACCGCGGCGAGTGCGCCATCCAAGCCGGTTGTGGCGAAAGCGACTGCGCCGGCCGCGGCGCCGATGAGGAATCCGACTGCAATGGCGAAGACCATGACGAGCCGATCGCGCGCGATGTCAAATTCACGCACTGCGGTGTCGCCGTGAAGGCTATGATCGAAACGGCGCCGCGCCATGATCAATTCGGTCAGCGCGATGCCAAGCTGCGTCATATTGCCGGTCATCACATTGGTCTGCGGAACGTCCTTCATCAGCATCCGCACCAGGACACTTTGTGCGCCCATCGCCATGGCGGCAAACACGCCGGCGAGGATGCCGTGCCAATCGCGTGCATCGCGCACCGCCGGGCCGAACACCATGATGGCGACAAAGATCGCCAGCAAAAGCGCTTCAAGTCCGAGCATCCACGGTAGCGCAGTCCGCTGGGCGTCCCGCGCCACGACGCAGAACGCCGCAGTCGCCGCCGCGGCAATAACGAAGGCAGCGATGGCAATGAGCTTGCCGGCAATGCCGAAATCGCTGGTGACGAATTCGGCCCCGGCGATGACAAAATCGCCGGTGACTTGCGCGGCGAACAGGCCGAACAGGCTCAGATAGGTGTAGCTGTCGAGATAACCGGCGACAAAGCTGAGCATTACCGGCATCGCCAGCGGCACCGGCGGATCGTCGCGCCGCGTAATTGCTCCGCTCATGGGAAAGGCTCCGCGTCACTGCGGGATGCGGGCGCAGCCCGCAGGCCCAGAATCCATAATCACGATTCGTGACTATGGATTCCGGGCTCCTCGCTGTCGCTCGGCCCCGGAATGACTGGGCTACCCCGCCGCCCGCCGGCAGGCCTCCCACAGCCGCGGGGCCGAAGCCGGCATGTCGAGATGCGCGCCGGCACCGTTGGGGATCGCGTCCGCCACCGCATTCATCACCGCGGCGATCGCGGCCGTGGTGCCGGCTTCGCCGACCCCCTTGATGCCGAGCGGATTGGTGGTTGCCGGCACGTTGTGCATGGCGTCTCGCAATTGCGGCATGTCCTCGGCGCGCGGCATGGCGTAATCCATGAACGAGCCGGTGACGAGCTGCCCTGAGTCGGCGTCGTAGACAGTATTTTCCATCAGTGCCTGGCCGACGCCGGAGGCGATGCCGCCGTGCAACTGGCCTTCGACGATCGTTTCATCGAGCGGGCGGCCGCAATCGTCGACCGCGGTATAGCCGACAATCGTGATTTCGCCGGTCGCCGGATCGATCTCGACCTCGGCGATGTGCACACCATTCGGGAAGGCCTGCGGCGTCTCGGTGACCGCTTTGGTGTCGAGGTCCTCGGGCGTGGCGCCGCGCTGCTTAAGTGTCGCCGCATGCGCGGCGACGTCAAATAGCGACACGCGGCGGTCGGTGCCGACCACTGCGAAGCCGCCGTCCTTGTAGGCGACGTCGCTATCGGCGGCTTCCAGCATCGTGGCGGCGATCGGCCTCGCTTTGGCGAGCAGCTGTTCGACTGCTTTCACCACCGAATGGCTCACCGTCATGGCCGAGCGCGAGCCGACCGAGGCATAGCCGGGAAGTTCGTTGGCGGAGTCGCCGTGGCGATGCGGAATTTTTTCCGGCGCAATGCCGAGCTGCGCCGCGATCAGACGCGAGAACACCGTGGCGTGGCCCTGGCCGGTATTCTGCACATTGAGCCGGAACTGCAAGGTGCCGTCACCAGGAAAAGCCAGCATCGCGCTTTCGGTCGGCGAGCCGCCGGAATGTTCGAGCATGCAGCAGATGCCGAAGCCACAGTATTTGCCGCGCCTTTCCGCGTCGCGGCGGCGGCGCTTGAAATTGGCGTGATCGGCAAGCTCCAGCGCCTTGTCCAGCATCGGCGCGAAATCGCCACTGTCGATCACGGTGCCGACCGCGGTCTTGTACGGCATCGCCGATTTTTTGATCAGATTGCGCTTGCGCAGTCTGATCGGATCGATACCGATGACGCGCGCTGCTTCATCGACCACGCGCTCCAAGGCGTAACTCGATTCCGGCCGACCGGCGCCGCGATAGGGCGCGGTCGGCAAGGTGTTGGTGTAGACGCATTTGACGCTGATATCGATGTGGCGGATGTCGTACATGCCGGGCAGACAGCGGGTAAAGCTGATGGTCGGAATATTGGCGCCGATGGCGCCGAGATAGGCGCCCATATTGCCGACGCTGCGGATGCGCAGCGCCAGAAATTTTCCGTTGTCGTCGAGTGCCAGCTCTACGTCCGAATAAGTGTCGCGCGCCTGGTTGTCGCTGACAAAAGCTTCCGAGCGCCCGGACATCCAGTGCACCGGGCGGGCAAGCTTTTTCGCCGCAACGAGCAGCGCGATATATTCCGGATAGGCTGACGTCTTCAGCCCGAAGGCGCCGCCGACGTCTTCGGTGATGACGCGAAGCTTCTCCTTTGGCCAGTTCATGATACCGAGAATGTTCTCTCGCATGGTGCCGGCGCTTTGCGAGCAGGTGCGCAGCGTATAGCGATCGTTCGCGGCGTCGTAGCTCGCGGTGCCGCCGCGCGGCTCCATCGAGACGACGCACAGGCGCTGGTTCATCTCCGAGATGCGGGCGACATGTTTGGCAGCAGCGAAGATGCACGCGACCTCCGCCGCATTGGCATCGGGATCGGCCGCAGGTCCGGCCCAGTCGACGGCGAGATTGCCCGGCGCCTCCGGCCATAGCTGCGGCGCGCCGGGCTCGAGCGCGGCGCGGGCGTCGGTCACCGGCGTGAGCGGCTCGTAATCGACGCTGACGAATTCGCCGGCATCCTGCGCGGCGGCAGCGCTCTTCCCAATCACCATCGCCACCGCCTCACCGACATGCATGACGCGCTCGCGCGCCAGCGCCGGCCGGTGCGAGACCGCAAGCTTGCTGCCATTGCGGCCCCCCGGCAGCGGCGGGTGACGCGAAATGTTGCCGACACCATCCATGTCGCTTGCGGTCAGGACCGCGATCACGCCCGGTGCGTTTTTGGCGGCATCGGTATCGATGCTCGTGATGCGGGCAAAGGCGTGCGGCGAGCGGACGAAATAGGCGAAAGCCTGGTTCGGCTCCGGTGCATCGGCGATATAGCGGCCGAGCCCGCGCACCAGCGCGTCGTCTTCGACGCGGCCGTGCCGCAGTTCATGTTGCGTACCGGTTTTGCTATCCGCTGTGGCGTCCATTGGTCTTCCGC
>Ga0306920_100009766_pt1 | contig 12828 bp, 10 predicted proteins | sample flu12Cox44000170_FD_204666 | JGI IMG/M metagenome (GOLD analysis project Ga0306920, IMG submission 204666) | Lab enrichment of tropical soil microbial communities from Luquillo Experimental Forest, Puerto Rico - flux4day.12C.oxic.44.000.170 (v2)... | ecosystem: Environmental > Terrestrial >...
TATCGTTTCTCAGGTTGCACGGCCTGCCGATCGAATGACAGGGTATCATCTGTCTGATTTATACCACTAGATGTAGTAGCTAAGCGGCTTTCGTGTTGCTGTTCGCAAGTCGCATATTACCCAATCTGGAAGGTCGGCCTGATCTGCTCGGGGGCGACCTGACCTGAACCGCCCGCGTCTCTTAAAAACGACCCTTTTTCGGAGGTGATTCCGGCGATGCAGATTTTTTGACTTCTGCACATTGTGCTATTCACGGCTTATTTGCCGAGGGACTACCGCTCGATTGCCAAGGTGGTTCCCAACAAAGACACGATCTAAGCGTACGTCGCTAGGAATACGATAATTGTTCCCACAATACCGAGAAGTATTGCTGCAACCTGCATGGCGGTTTTCGTAGTACCAGATAATCTATTAGTTATCACACCGGTTATGACCGCAGAACCTATTAATGCGATCGCTTTTACAATAAAATATGCCGTAAATGAGAGGGCAAATATTCCAATTAGCGTTTCCAAAATGTTACTTGAGTAAATGAAATCTTGAAACGCTATAAATCCGACCAATGCTAGGAACAACCAAAGGAAGATAGGCGACTTATCTTCCTTATAATCCATCCACGCTGTCGTCGCCCTGTCTGTTACCTCGCCAAATTTTTTGCGCTCGTCTTCGGGAATGCCGTAAATTGTGCTGATCCCTTGACACACGCCAGCTAAAACGATCAAGAGCGCACCAAACCTCAGCATCCCAGCCTCCCATGCCTTTTTGGGCGTCATTATGAGATGAACTACTTTGCGACAAAGCTCGGCTGTCGCTCGAATTTCTTGATTTATAGTAATTGCTCACAGGGTTGGCTGGGTGGCGGCCGGTGCCCGAGCTGGAAATTCCAAGAAGCCGCGGCATAGGCGTGGAGGCCAGTGCCCAGTCAATTGGATGACTCACCTACGTCAATGCCGACCTGCACCCAGGGCATTCGCGATCGCCTGGCGAGAACTGATCGCCTCCTCGCGATCAGCAGGCAACGGGCTTCGGCCGGATGCCCGGTCTGATGCAGGTAGACTGCCACTGACCGCAGGGACGACTCGACCTCGGCAGCCACCTCCTCCGGCATTTCGTTCGACGAGAGCTGATCACAAGCTGCCTTCGCCTCCGCGATGGACGTTTCGAAGTTCTCTCTCTGCGCGGCCTCGAGGCTCGCCGCCGTATGCCTGCGGGCCATGAGCCCGCTCAACTGGCTCAAGTGGAGGTCGAATTCATACTGGTGGAGCGCGGCGTCAATCATCGTCGGCAGCAGCGACCGGAGCAGGAACGTGCCCGCGTTTTCTTGCGCTGTGCCCGCGTTTTCTTGCACTGCGAAGGTTGAAGCGAACGGCCGGACCACGTCCTTCAACATGTGGAGGAATTGGATCCGGACCTTAAGGCTGGGCAAGCTCTCGTGGAGCGAAAAGGCTGCCTGGAACGCTGCCCCAAGGGCGCCGGGCAAGCTGGGGCCGCTGCCCAGAAATTCCTCTAGGAGGGGCTCGACCCTCGCGTCGAGGTTCAGGATCGACAGTCGATGCTGTGTAACGGGGGCATGGCTGCCACTTGGGCGGGACCCCGATAGAGTTTCTGGAAGGCCAGCTCCAGGTCCCGCAAGGTGCGCACCGCGAGCTCGTGGTGTTCTTGGCCGAGATGGGAGATGAGGGCTGCAGCCGTGAACGCGGCGTCGCTCAGGATCTCGTCCGTCCGGATCTCTTCCGCGAGCTTAAGTAGCTGCTTGAACGCCTTAAGCGCGAGCTCCTGGTCGCTTACGGCGAGGCGGCTTGACACGCAGGCGCTCAGGCAACTGCTCCAGACTTTGTTGGCGTTGACATCTCCCGGTTCGGGCCCGGCCTCGAAAAGAAACTCCATTACCGGGTGGTCCGGCAGGTCCGAGAAGGCCCGCTGAACAAACCCGGAGACCTCGTGGGGCGAGTGCCGCCAGGCCGCCCGGAGTAGGCCCTTTGACGGGTCGTGCCCGAGCTCGACCGCTCCCTGGAGCCTGTCGAGGACGAACACCTCGCCCGCGAAGCTAGGCTGAAGGGGCCGAATCCTAGGCCCTTCCTGAGACCGAGAGTTGTCGAGCGCGTACATCCACGAGAGATTTTCTCGGAGGCCTGTATTAGCCTGCGGAACGCCGAGACCGGACCACGCCGGGTCTGACAAGGTACGGATGGACATGCCTCCCGTCAGCGTTGCGAGGCAGAGCGCGTCGAGCTCGGCATCCCTTGCCCGAGTCCAGAACGTCTCAATCGTTCGGCGCCAGAATGCCCTGGTCAGGTCTAAAGCGCTCTTGAGGCCCTGCTTCGTCCCCGTCCGGAGCGCATCCGCCGCGAAGCTCACGAACAGCGGCCGGCTCTCGACGTCGCCGTGACGCAGGAGCTCGAGTGCCGCCTGGGCGTTTCCGGGCCCGGCCACTTCGGACGCCAGGGCGAGCGCGTCCTCCTCTCCCAAGCCCTCCAGGATGAGCGGTTCCTTAAACCGGTTGGGCTGGAGATGGGCCGCCATCACGGCTTGGCCCCATCCCGACAGTTGCGTCACGTCCGGGGCTCGATCCAGGAGAAGGACCCGGACCGGCCAGTCCAGGCTCCCCGCCTTCACCGCCATATTAATCGCGCGCACCATCGCCTGCACCTCGGGGATGCGCAGGCTCGCGTAGTCCACGGTGATGAAGGTCGGGTACAGGGGCCGCCACTCGTCCCAGCGGAAGCCTTGGTCCTTGTCGCGGGGGAGGAAACCCGCACGCCAGGTCAAGTCGAGCCTAAGCATCGCCTCCAGCGCGAGACGGCTTTTTCCGACCCCGGCCTCCCCGCCCACGGACCACCAGCTGAAGGATTCCGGGCCTCCGGCGAACTCCTCGAGTTCTGCCAGCAGGGCTTCCCGATCCACGAACCTTGTCTTGCGAGCGATGAACGCGAACCGGTACGCGTTGTCCTCCGCCGGAGTCGGAGGGAGCGTCAGGTCGAGCGCGGGCTGCCGCTCGCGGACCGCCGGAGGGTACTCTATCCTCACGTTGCGGCCGGTGATTTTGGGCAGATGCATCGGGTCGGCGACGTCCAATCGTCGCCACCATTCTTCGGCGTTACGCGGCCCGGTGGCTCTGTTTGTCAAGCGGTCGAGCGGCAATACCGTAATGTTCTGTTTGCCGCGACGTGGCGAATGTTCCGCGACCACACCGACCAGGACCTCGCCGCCGTTTCCGCTCGGATCCGGAGCGAAGACGGCTGCGCCAGACATGCCGGACCACTCCGATTCCGCGAGAGCCGTGCCGGCGCCGGGGAGCGGATGAGGGGTCGAGGTCACCTCCAGCGACAGCAGACCTTCGACCAGCCCGCTGAGCGGTGGGATGTGCCCAAACACCTGGGCGGTCTCCCGGATGGCGGGCCCGTCCGCGTCACGGCGGATCTCTGTCCATTGCGGGTAACCGACCGCGGCGCAGCCTTCGATACGTGCGCCGATCGAGACGGTGCGATCGACTAACGCGAGGCGTACCGGCGGGAGTTCGTCGGCCTCCGGCACGTCAAGCAGCGCCATATCCAGTCCGCGTGCATCGGGCTCGCCGATCAGCGCGTTTTCCAAAACGGCGCTCAGCGACGACTTATCTGGCCGCCGGATTGTGACCTCGACCGCGTCGTCGACTACATGCGCCGCGGTCAGAAGCTGCCGGCCCCCAATCAGCAGCCCCGAACCATAGCGCCAGCGCGGCGATTGTCCGATGCCGAGATCAGCGATGACTTCAACGACGCGCTGGCGAGCTGGGGGTATCGGCGGCATCGTGATCTATGTTAGTGGATAGAATTTGGGGGCGAACCCTTGCTTCAGTCTGTACACTCGGAGTTTCCGTGGTTAACGGCGGACTCGAGCGTTTGATTTTTTACCACTAGCCTTTCTTCTCGTCGGTCGCCCGCGCAACTTTGATGGTATTGCCGTCGAGATCTACCGGCGGACCCAGAACTATCGTGACCGTCTGCGCGCGCTCATGGTGAACGCCCGCCGAACCGCCGATCTCCGCGCCAATGAACGGAACCTTGAAACCGGCCTTGCCGTCGGCCTGTCTTGTCAGAACGACCTTCAGGTCGATCGTCAGGGTCTGAATCGGGAACTGCACGTTCGCACCGGCGGACTTAGTGTGAGCGGCCAGAACCTGAGCGCGGGCCAGCTCGATCGCGTCGGCCATGTCGAGTCCAAATTCGCCCGTATCCATTCTAGCTCCTTTCATTTTCGCGAGGTCTACTGTGCGCCGCCCCGCACAGCGCTGCCTGTCTCGGTAATATTCACGCCTTTCCGATCAAAACCTAGCTAGACCTGTTCGATGAGATAGGGGCGATCGGGTCTTGGATCGAGGACGTGCTGGGCCTCGCGGTCGTGGTGGTATTTGGGCTGGCACCTGTGGCTCACGCGGAGGGCACCAGCCCCATCGCGGCTTTCCATCGGACTAAACTCGATGATCTGTCGTCAGTAGGGAATTACGCTGAAGGCCCTCGAAGACGCCGGGATCTTGACCTGGGTGCACCGCATCGCCCGCATCCGCCGCCAGGAGCGCGACCTGTTCGGTCGTCTGATGAGCGTGTGGCAGGTGATCCGCACCAGCAACGCCTATCAGCTTCTCGACCCGCTGGAGCGCGATCCTGGCCGGCGTGCTTGGTGTAAGTCGGAAAATCCGGCTCGACCCCAGAACCAAGAATTTAAACAACAAGGAGCGCGCCTCGCCGGCGCGCAAGTAACACAAGGGGCTCGCCAAGAAGAGCACGCCAGCGCAGCCCGATTGTCGCCAACCGAGCACGCGGCACTGATCGCCCGCCTCGACAGCAACCCGACGAAGGCCGATTGGGCAGCTTACGAGCGCGATCTCGACGCGATGCTGACGCCCACGACGTAGCTGCGAGACCACCGAAGGCCGCCAAGGTTCAAAGGTCAAAAAAAAGACGGCCTTCTTTCCACACCGGGCGTCGGGGGAAGTGGCGGCGGCGTGGAGTGGTCTCGCGATACCGAAAGTGGTGACGCTGCCTGGTCGGCCGCTTGATAATTCCGGCCAAAAAATTAATAGGCGCGACCAGGTTCGACCGGCCGGCTTGGGAGCGCGATCTCGATGCGTTGCTTGCCTCGGGTTCCCGATAACGCCGGAACAGTGTTAAAGACGAGATGCACGACGGCATTCCGCGAGCCTCCCCCCTGGCCCGCGACGAGTGCTTCTCGTGCGACCCGGCGGTGTCCCCCTGCCGTCGGGACAAATGCGCGAGTTCCGCGACGGAGCTAGGAGGGGGGAACCGATGCCTTCGGACATCAGCCTTGCGGTCGGCGACGGCGCGCGCCGAATGACCTATGCCGAGCTCGCGGACATTCGGCGGATATCGATGGCGTCCGCGATGCGTCTTGTCCGCCGCAAAAACTGGCCGCGCCAGGTTGGCAATGATGGCGTTGTCCGCATCCTCGTCCCGTTGTCCGCGGCCGGCGACAGTGGAGAGTGCCGCGCGTTGTCCCGTGGCGAAACAACAGCGGACAAACAGCGGATAGCCCGCTCCGAGAGGTCGCGGACGTCCCGCCGGATATCCGATCGGACATCCGGGGCCGACAAACAGCGGACAATTACGGCGCTGGAAAGCGCGATCGCCGCGCTTCGTGAGCAGCTGATGCGGTCTGAAGCGCGAGCCGATTCGCTGCAAGACGAGCTCACGCGGGAGCGGTCCCGGGCGGCGGCGCTCGGACGAAAGTTGATCGAGGTGCTCACTGGCCCGACCCAGGTGCCGTGGTGGCGGCGGTGGTTTCGGTGAGGCGGTTTCGTGACATATACGCTGTAACGAAAGCAGGAGAGCTGTATGGGGCGCCCGTCGATCCAAGAACATCCCATGACACCCGCCGAGCGGCAGCGCCGGCATCGCGAAAAGCTGCCACGGGAGGATAAGAGCGACGTAGACCTGTTCACGATGACCAACCTCTATCCGCGCCGCACCGGCTTACCGATGACGGTGTGGGTCAGCCCGCGCGGCCGGGCGCGGCACGCGGCGCGCATCAAGGTCAACATGGCGCATGGTCCGCGGATGACGATCGGCAACACTGCTGTCGTCCGCGTCCGACCCGTGCCCATGGTCATCTCGGGGCAATTGTCTGCGTCCGATCGACAAGCGATTTTCCAATGGATCGCGATGAACGAGGCGGCGCTCCTCGACCATTGGAACGGTGAGATCGACGGCGGCGACCTGATCGAGCGTCTGCGACCGCTGCCGCCCGCGGCGCGCGCCAGCCGCTAGGGGTGCGGGGGCGGCGAAACTCCGACCAGTGACCCGGCCCGATCTGGCGACTCTCCCGACCCGGGACGAGCTGTCTACCGTTGCCTCCCTGCGCCGGACTGCACCCGAGAAGGGCCGGCTTGTCGAGCTCCAGTTACCGGACGGACGTTGGCGACCTCTTGAAGATGATGAGATCGTTGACCCTAACCTGGGGTCACGACATAGAACGGGTGCCAGATTCACTCTAAGCGTGACAAAGCAGGAACACCGGCTGTCCCATTTGAACACCCTTTGTTTCTCTGGCTCGTAACCCATTGATCTTACGATCTTATGAATGCGTGGTCGTACCAAATCATCTGTGGGACTAGGCCGAAAAACGTCGAATTCGCTCCGGTTTTTCAATGCCTCGCTACTTAGCGTGAATCTGGCTCCCGTTCTATGTCGTGACCCCTAGTGGGCTTCCGAAGGGCTTTATTGACGAATGACGAATGGCCTGCGGAGACGTTCAGCTGCAACGCATCGTCAGACGGGCTGTTGTCTGCTGCGCCGGGATCGGCGGCAACGGGACCGCAGGCGAGGTCAGGCTCATGTCGCGGCCGGCGATGTAAAGTGCGGGCAACGTCGCATCGGGATCCTGCGGCAGGCCGCCCCGGCCCGCCTCGACAAGGTTTGATTGCGAAAGACCGGCTTGCGCAGCGCAGCTGTTGCGCAGCACCTGCGCGGCGCTGCGCAATTCGCTCGATAGCACGAAGATGGCACCGTTGATATCGGGCCGCGTACTCTCGATCGTAACGGTACCGGAACTCTGCCCGCTGGCGGAGACGACGCTGTCCGCCGAGGCGATGTACAGACCCGTAACGTCGATGTTGCCGCCTTGACCCTCGGCCGCCTGGGCGATGATGTTGCTGTGATTCAGCACGACCGTTTGCGAGTCGATCGTGATGTTGCCGCCGTTGCCGGTCTCGCGGTTTACCGAGGCGGTGATCTTGCTGTTTGCGAGAAAAAGAAAGTCCTCCACATTGAGGGTAATATTGCCGCCGTTGGCGCTTAGCGCTTCAGCCGAGATACCCGCACCGTTGCTCATCAACAGGCGGAAGGCGGAAACGTTGATGGAACCGGCATTACCGCTGCCCGTCGACATTGCCGTGATCTGCGGCCCGGGGTCGGGCAACACGATGTCCGAAACCACGCTCACATTGACATTGCCGCCATCGCCGCGCCCGGCGGTGGAGCTGGCGATCTCCGCCCCGCCCTCGACCGTCAGTGTACCGGCTTTGACTGTGACCTTGCCGCCGTTGCCACTCGCCGCCAGGCCGCGATCATCGGCCGCGAAGGTGCTCGATGTGATCTTAGCGCCGCTCGAGAGCGTGATCGAGCCGTCTGCCGTCAAGACCACATCGCCGGCGTTGCCGCTCGAGCCCGGCAGAGCTGCGGCGCTAATCCCGCTGGCGCCGTTGGGACCGCTTCCCGACAATATCACGCCATTGGTCACGATCACATTGACATTGCCGCCATCGCCGCGCCCGGCGGTGGAGCTGGCGATCTCCGCCCCGCCAGACACGCTCAGTGCCCCGCCTGCAACCAGGATCACCCTGCCGGCGCCGCCGACCGAACCCTGTGTCGCCGCAGCGCTGATCCCGCTTGCGGTGCCGTCCACCGCTGTCCCCGACAGGCTGACGTCGCCGGCAATCCTGACGTCGACATCGCCGGCGTTGCCGAGACCGCCGGCGGTGCTGGCGATCTGCGCCCCGCCCTGCACGGTCAAGCTGCTTGCCCGCACAGTGACCGCGCCGGCGGCGCCCGATTGCGGGCTCGTCGCCGAGGCGTAGATTCTGCTTCCGGGATCGGTCAAGCTTAGCAACCCCCCGGCTGTGACCGTCACTGTCCCCCCGTCGCCCTGACCCGTCGTCGAGGCGGTGATCTGCGCTCCGCCTTCGATCGTCAGACCGTTGGCCGAGACCGTGACACTGCCGCCCATGCCCTGACCCGTCGTCGAGGCGGTGATCTGGGTGCCTATGCCATCCAGCATCAGCACCCCCGGCGTCGTCTTCCCGACCGCGACCGACCCGCCCTTGCCGGTCCCGGACGTGGTGCTGGCGATCTGCGCCCCGCTCGTCATCGTGATCTGTGATGCATCGAGCGTGACCAAGCCGGCATCACCCGCGCCCATCGACGAGGCGGTGATCTGCGCTCCGCCTTCGATCGTCAGACCGTTGGCCCAGACCGTGACATTGCCGCCAGCGCAGCAACCGCCCATGCCCTGACCCGTCGTCGAGGCGGTGATCTGCGCCCCGTTCGTCATCGTGATCTGTGGTGCATCGAGCGTGACACTGCCGCCCATGCCCTGACCCGTCGTCGAGGCGGTGATCTGGGTGCCTATGCCATCCAGCATCAGCACCCCCGGCGTCGTCTTCCCTACCGCGACCAACCCGCCCGTGCCGGTCCCGGACGCGGTGCTGGCGATCTGCGCCCCGCTCGTCATCGTGATCTGTGGTGCATCGAGCGTGACCGAGCCGGCATCACCCGCGCCCATCGACGAGGCGGTGATCCCGCCCCCGCCACTCAGCGACAGCTGTCCGTGGTCGGTAACCCGCACCATCCCGGCGTTGCCGGTCCCGGACGTGGTGCTGGCGATCTGCGCTCCGCCTTCGATCGTCAGACCGTTGGCCGAGACCGTGACATTGCCGCCAGCGCAGCAACCGCCCATGCCCTGACCCGTCGTCGAGGCGGTGATCTGCGCTCCGCCATCCAGCATCAGCACCCCCGGCGTCGTCTTCCCGACCTCGACCAACCCGCCCGTGCCGGTCCCGGACGCGGTGCTGGCGATCTGCGCCCCGTTCGTTATCGTGATCTGTGGGGCATCGAGCGTGACATTGCCGCCCATGCCCTGACCCGTCGTCGACGAGCTGATCTCGGCCCCGTCCGAGAGCGCAATCGCGCCGCCTGCCGTCACGATAACAGAGCCGGCATTGCCGTCTGCAAAAGTATTGGCCGATATCATGCCGCCAGAGCTGATGGTCAATGTCTCGGCATTGACGGTGACCTTACCGCCATTACCAGATCCCACGGTGTCACTGGAAATGGCGGAGTTCGTAAGCGCGAGCGAACCGGCGGTCGTGACCACGATATCGGAGCTGGGGCCCGTGGACTGTGCGACCGCGTGCACCTTGGCACCGCTCAGCGCGATCTGGCTGTCGCCGCGCAGAGCGAGCATCCCGCCGGAGCCTGCGCCGAAATTGTCGGCGGCGATCTCGCTGGCGTCGATCGTCAACGCTCCAGAGCGGATGAACACGCTGCCGCCACTGCCGAGGTTGACCGGATCGCTGACGTCGAGTTTCGAATTGCCACTGACGGCGACCGGGCCGAAGGTTGTCACCGTCAGAGCGGGCGTGTTGCGCGGGTCGACCGGCACCTCGCCCGCCCCCGCGGCGCTCGTCACATGGATCGTGCCGGCGGGAGCGTTGAGGGTGGCGCCGGTGATCGTTACCGGGCCGCCCACGAGCCCGAGTGTTCCCGGCACCGGGCCGAGCGTGCTGCCGTTGACCGAAATCTGGCCGGGCGTCGCCGTCAGAAAACCAAAGGCGGCCGGCGGCGCGGCGCTCAGGGTGCTGCCGTCAGGGTTGGTCGCCTGAAACTTTGCCCCGTCCGACATCTTCAGGTAATCGGCAGTCGAGGCGTGAAAGCTGCCCGAGACGTTAACCGTCGCGTGCGGCCCAAAGACGATGCCGCTCGGATTGATCAGGTAAAGGTTGGCGCCGGGAATGGCGGATGCGACCGCGCCATTGATGTTGGACTGATTGCCGCCGGTAACCCGGCCGATGACATTGCTGATCGGTCCGGCGCTCCCGGTTGAGGTAAAGGTGGCGCTCTCGGGGACCGGCGTGTTGGAAAGGCTAAACTGGCCGAAACTGTGGAACAAATTGCTGCCGACCTGCTTACCGAGGTTGGCGCCGATCGTATAGTTCGGGCCGACCAGCGTCTGCGCGGGCGAGAGCCGGCCGTCTATCGTGATGTGTTGCGCCGAAGCCGGCCGTGGCGCGAGGGCCACGAGCACGCAGGTGCCGACAACGGTGAACCAACCGCTCAGCCGCACGCTGGAACGTCCTACTAAACTCGTCCTCCGCGGGCATGGGCAGCAGAATTGTGTCGAATGTCAACCAATTCGCAATCGGGATTAAACAAGTTGTAACAGTCAGGCGGGTGAACATGGATGAAGTGGTGCCGAGGGGCTTCGCCTTGGCGGTCTTTTTGCTCGCGCCGTAGGGAGTGTTGCACGGCGCCAACGAGGCGGCCCGCGCCGAATTTCAGGCCGCGCGCATCCCGGGGATGCGGCCGACGCAGACCCCGCATCCGCGTCGACACCTACCGGCCGCTCGATGTCTCACCGGAATTCGCGCGAATGACCGAGTGATTTCGCGATGGGCGCCTATCTCTCGGCTCGCGGACGCGCGAAAAGGATGTCGACGCCGTACGCTGGGCCGAAGCCCGCCGCGGCACCACAGCCGTAACTAGGCAGACTGTGACAAAGTCGACAAAGAGGGCCCCCTGGTGAACCCCAGTGCGGTGGATGCAGAGCGAAGGGGCAAGCAGTCCGCGGCGAACCCAATCGTCCTCGGGGGAGACACACACACAATGGAGACACACACACAATAAGGCTTTGGAGCTATGAACATGCCCCGCATTGCACACACAGCATGAGCCACCGCCGGGACCGCGAGTAGCACCGTTGCCGAACAGCAATGCGACGCCTGTCGTATCGTGGGCGCTGGCACGGCGCAAGCTTCGGCGGTCGCCGAAAATATGGAGCAGGACTGTCTACTTTTGCAATGGTATGGCTGCCGCGATAACAGGCCCGAACTTCAGCACCCAACGCCGCACCGTTTCGTGCGAAACCTCGAGCCCACGTTGCGCCGGCATCGCCGTCGGCCGAGCGACCGATGCCATCTGGACGTGTTGAGTGCTTTTTCGACACCTTGTCTTCGCGAGCCCTCATCGGACCGCGACATCCCGATGAGCTATCGAGACCTCGAGGATTTGCTCGCCGAACGTCGACGGTACGCCAGAGATACATCCGGTTACCGGCGATCAGCACCGAGGGCGAAGTCCTCGACAACGCTGGTCCAGCCGCCGCGACAGCCGGGCGGCCTGCGGTTGATGCGCACGACACGGGTGCCAGCTGCAAGGGTTCAAATCAGCCCGATCCGCCCAATGCTTCCTGCATGCACGCCGCGGTGATCAAGCGGCGCCATCTCGTCGATCGGCCGGGCAATGCCGCTGCGCCGCTCGCTAGTAATGGTTAATCAGCGCCCAGCAGTACTGCCTCTTGTGCAAGGTGCCCAAGAGGCTGATCATGAAAACGTTTGGAACCTTCCACTTGGGCGGAGACGATAATGTCAAAGCGAGGACCTCACCTGTACAAACGCCTTGCACTCACTACGCTTAGTGCGCTGATCGGGCTTGGTGGAGCCGCACAGGCGGACACACACGCCGCCGGTCCGGTCTTCGGCGGGTCAACCCAAACCGCGATCGTTTGCCGAGTGTTCAATTTCGGTAGTACCGCCGTATCGATCACTAATCGCCTAATCTATGACAGTACCGGTACGACCGTAAATTTAACTCTTGGTGACTCGTGCGTTGCACCGCTGGTGAGCGGTGGGAGTTGCTCGTACGGAGCGTCCATCACTAACAGTCAAGCGTACTCCTGTCGCGTAGTTGATAGCCTAGGTACCACCCCCACCAATCTTAGCGGCGCTGCCGAGACAAGCTCTGCCAGCGGGGTCTTAACCGTCCTACCGCTCACTCACTAGGCGCTCGAAATGGTGGACTTAACTTCTCGCCCATCTCAGGTAGCGGCGAATAGGCTTTACGTAAAATTGGGGTTCGAGCTCTGGAACACGAACGTTTATCGTTTAAAACTCTGAATCATCGTGTCGCGGCGAACTAGGTGGTTTAGCCGACCGGGGGCCAGCAACACAGCGGTCAACGGCCCGCTGTGTTGGTCCTCCACGGTGCTCGTGGCATAATCTCGCCTGCCGGGAGACCTGACCCCGAGGTAACGGGTCAGGTCTCCTTATCTGGTCGCACCCTCTACCTCATAATCCGGTGTCTCGCGTAGAGGAGAAGTCGTAGGCCGAGAAATTGGGGTCAATAATTTGCAAATCTGTTTTGATCTCTTCTAGAGCGCCGATGCGCCCTAGACACCAAGCAACCAAGCCCGCTCGCTGCGAATGGCAGTCACCTCGCGTTCAGTCGTGATCTCCGCCTGATCCCAGCGGCCTTCGGCTTCATCGCCGTTCTCGGCGTAAGGATCACTGTCATCGACCTCGCCACCGTGCCCATGGTTGGCTGGCGATCCTGGCTAGAGGCAACTCCCCGGCGGGACGGGCGATTTCCGGTCATATCTTCTGCAAAGCGTAACCCACTGGTCCAGCGATCGTGGCCGGCGCGTTCAAATATCTTGCAGACCGTGTGAAAAGTCGTATCGAGCGGATTCCGACGTGGCGTCGGACGCAGTAGAATTCGACATGACGTACATCACTGGTTACGACCGCTCGCAGCTGCTGCTTTTGCCCGAAGCAGTGGATGA
>Ga0306920_100009767_pt1 | contig 12827 bp, 11 predicted proteins | sample flu12Cox44000170_FD_204666 | JGI IMG/M metagenome (GOLD analysis project Ga0306920, IMG submission 204666) | Lab enrichment of tropical soil microbial communities from Luquillo Experimental Forest, Puerto Rico - flux4day.12C.oxic.44.000.170 (v2)... | ecosystem: Environmental > Terrestrial >...
CGGGTCGGTGGTCGTGTCGGTGATGACATACGCCCACGAAGTCTCGGAGCCCGTGCCGGCCGTCGTGGACACCGCGATGTGCGGCGGGTTATGCGGATTCTCGGACTTGTTGAAGCCCTCGAACTCGTTGACGTTGCGGCCGTCGTGGGCGACGGAAACGCGCGCGCCTTTGCAGGCGTCGTGTGAGGAGCCGCCGCCGATGGAGACAAAGGAGTCGCACCTGTTCTCCTGGTACATCGCCACGGCGTCCATGACGTTGTAGTCCTTGGGATTGGACTCGACCTGGTCGTACACCACGACCTCGAGGCCGTGCCACTTCATCGACTCGACGATCTTGTGCACGGTGTCGCTGCCGCGTAGCCCACTGGTCATCACCAGGGACCGCGTGAAGCCCAGTTTCTTGGCTTCCGGGCCGATCATCTCGTGGGCGCCGGGGCCGAGCATGGCGCGCGGGAACGGATGGAACTCCTTGATCGGGAAGGGCTTGAGTAGTTCTTCGACTTGCATGTTGCCTCGGTCCTCTCCACGCGAGGAGGCCTCGCGCTGCGGGTGGCTGCTCTTGGCCCGGCAGCGCCAGAGCCGGCGGAGCACGGACGTGGCCAAGTTAGTTGCGCCGGTCACGGCGGGGAACAGGTGCGGGGACCAGACAGATCGGCGGTGCGGCAGGTCGGCACGAACGGCTGGGACGGCACCTACCCGATCGAAGGGGTCCGGGGCGTTCGGCCCGCCCAGGCTCGCGGTCTTCCTGCCCGACCGGTCAGGTAGGTCTGACCGGAAGCATGGCGCGTCGTCACCGGGCCGCCGCCTAATGTCGGCCCCGGCGGGACATCCGGCCAGCGCCCGCAACCGGCCCCGGCATCCGGGCAGATCAGGAGGACCGCGATGGACGCTGTACCCGAGCAGACGCAGGACCAGCGGGACGACGCTCCTGCCGACGGTGACGGGGTTGTCGAGGAACTGCTGGTCGAGGAGGTATCCATCGACGGCATGTGTGGCGTCTACTGACCACGGTCATGATCGCCCCCTTCGATGCCGCGCAGCGGTACCGCCTCAGCCCGGAGGTGGCACTGCGTCCCGAGCCGTTCGGTGCGCTCGCCTATCACTTCGGCAACCGCCGCTTGTGCTTCCTGAAGGTGCCGGAACTGGTCGATGTGGTCCGCGGGCTGGGCGCGCACAGCAGCGCCCGTGAGGCCGTGTCCGGCCTCCCCGAAAAGCGCAGGAACGCCTGCCTGCGGGCGCTGGCGTCGCTCGCCGCTGCCGACGTCATCGTGCCCGATGTGACCGAAAGCGCCGGGCAGCCATGACCCCCGCCTGCGACGCCCTCACCGCAGGCCAGCCCCGCGAGCGGGTCCCGCCGCTGGTCGAGCAATTCAAAGGCGGCCTGGCCGCCCCGATCTGCCTGACCTGGGAGTGGACCTATGCGTGCAACCTGTCCTGTGTGCACTGCCTGTCCTCGTCCGGTCGGCGCGACCCGCTGGAACTGTCCACCGCAGAGATCATGACGGTGGTCGACGAGCTGGCCGCGATGCAGGTCTTCTACGTCAACGTCGGCGGCGGCGAGCCCACCGTGCGACCGGACTTCTGGGAACTGCTCGACTACGCGGTGGCCAACCGGGTGGGCGTGAAGTTCTCCACCAACGGGCTGCGGATCGACGGGAAGGGAGCGCGGAGGCTGGCCCGGACCGGGTACGTGGATGTCCAGGTCTCCCTGGACGGCGCCACGCGGGAGGTCAACGACGCAGTCCGGGGACCCGGATCGTTCGACATGGCGTTGCGGGCGATGCGGAACCTGGCCGAGGCCGGCTTCGGCGAGTTCAAGATCTCCGTGGTGCTGACCAGGCACAACGTTGCTCAGCTCGACGACTTCGCGGACCTGGCGGACCGGCTGGGGGCGGTGCTGAGGATCACCCGGCTACGCCCGTCCGGTCGCGGGGCCGATGTGTGGGAGTCCCTGCACCCCACCGCGCAGCAGCAGCGCGAGGTCTACTCGTGGCTTCTCGGCCACGGCGAGCGGGTGCTGACCGGCGATTCGTTCTTCCACCTCAACGCGCTCGGCGAGACTCCGCTGCCGGGGCTGAACCTGTGCGGGGCGGGGCGGGTGGTGTGCCTGATCGATCCGGTGGGGGATGTCTATGCCTGCCCGTTTGCGATCCACGAGGCATTCCATGCCGGAACCGTCCGGTCGCCGGGCGGGTTCACCGGAGTATGGCGTGACTCGCCGCTCTTCGCCCGCCTCCGTGCCCCGGCCGCGGGCGGCGCCTGCGCTTCCTGCCCGGCGTTCAGCGCCTGCCAGGGCGGCTGCATGGCGGCCAAATTCTTCACCGGCCTCCCGCTCGACGGCCCGGACCCGGAGTGCGTGCGCGGCCACGGGGAGGCGGCGCTGTCGCTGGCCAGCCGGCGTGAGCCGCCCCGTCCCGGGAAAGACCACTCCCATCGCGGCCGCACGGTGACGCTGGGCATGCCGTCCCTCCGGGTCCCTGCGAAGCCCTGTGACTCCAGCCCGCTGGTGGCGGCCCGATGACCGCCGCCCTCACCTCCCCCATCGTCGTGCGCAACCGCCGCGCGCCGAGCCGGGCGGTCTTCGGGCCACATGAGACCAACCTGAGCCGGCTGCGGGCGATCTCCGGCCAGCACGCCGCCTATTACGCGAGGCGCGCTAGCGGCGGTGCGGGCTTGATCGTGACCGAGACAGCCAGCGTCCACCCCTCGGACTGGCCCTACGAGCGGGCGCCACTGGCCGCGGACTGCGCCGCAGGCTGGTCAGCCACGGCCGCCGCCTGCCAGGCGCACGGAGCCCTCGCGGTGGCCTCGATCGGTCACGCGGGCCTGCAGGGGTCGTCGGCCTTCTCCCAGCAGGCGCTGTGGGCGCCGTCACCCGTGCCTGACCCGGCCACCCGGGAGATGCCGATGGCCATGGGGCCGGCTGAGATCGAATTGCTTGTGGCGGGGTTCGCGGCAGCGGCGCGAACCGCGGCCGGCGCAGGCCTCGATGGGGTCGAGGTCAATGCCGGACAGCACTCGCTGCTGCGCCAGTTCCATTCCGGTCTGACCAACCTGCGGGACGACGACTACGCCGCCGACCGGCTGCGCCTCACCGAGGAGGTGCTACGGGCGGTGCGCACCGCGCTCGGCCCGGACCTCGTGCTGGGCCTGCGGCTGTGCTGCGATGAGCTGGCACCCTGGGCAGGCGTGACACCGGACGCAGCGGCGGAGCACGCGGCCCGGCTGGCCACGCTCGCCGACTACCTGGTCGTGGTGCGAGGGTCGATCTTTTCGGCGTCAGCGACCCGGCCCGACTCGCACGCCGAGCCGGGTTTCAACACCGAGACGTGCCGCGGCGTCCGGGTGGCCGTCGCCGGCGGCACGGCCGTGGTGCTCCAGGGCAGTGTCATCGACCCGAACCAGGCGGAGCGGGTGCTTGCCGAGGGCGTCGCCGATCTGGTGGAGATGACCCGAGCGCAGATCGCGGAGCCGGACCTGATTGCGCATTGCCGGGCCGGTCACGCCGACCGGGCCCGGCCGTGCCTGCTCTGCAACCAGGCCTGCCTGGCCCGTGACGCCAGAAACCCGGTGGTGAGCTGCGTGATCGAGCCGAGAAGCGGACACGAGGCCACCGATCCCGACACGGCAGGTACCGACGGGGCGAGATGCCAGGTGCTCGTGGTGGGCGCTGGCCCGGGCGGCTTGGAGGCCGCCAGGGTGCTCGCGCTCCGTGGCCACGAGGTCAGGCTCGCCGAGCGCGCGCCGCGGCTGGGCGGCATGCTCGCCCTGGCCGCGCTGGTGCCCGGCCGGGCACCGCTGGCCTCGGCGCTCGACTGGTGGCAGCGGGAACTCGCCAGGCTCGGTGTGTCCACACAACTGGACACCGAGATCACTGCAGCCGACCTGGACGCCGCTGAGGCCGAAGGCTGGCATGTCGTGCTGGCCACCGGATCGGTTCCGGGCCCCCGCCAGTACCGGATCACCGCGGATGCCCGCGTCGTCGAGGCGGCCGACCTCCTGCAACTGGCCCGGACTGGCGAGCTGGCCGTGTGGCCGACCGGGCCGGCCTTGGTGTATGACCCCGTCGGCGGGCCGGTCGGCGTCGGTGTCGCCGAGTTGCTGGCCGCGGCGGGCTGGACGACCTCGATCGTCACCCAGGACCAGGTCGCGGGCACTCAGCTCGCCCGCACCGGCGACCTGGCCGACGCGAACACGCGGCTCTTGCGGGCGGGCGTGACCAGAGAGCTCCGCAGCCTGCTGCGCGAGGTAGGCGCCGGTCACGCCGTCCTGGAAGACAGGTGGACCGGCGAGCAACGGACGATGGATTGTGTGCTGGCCGTCCACTGCGGGCACCGGCTGCCCGACGAGGCGCTGTACCTCAGCCGGCCGGGTACCCCGCGGGCCGGTGACTGCGTGGCGCCGCGCACGGTGCACGAGGCGGTCCTGGAAGGGCGCCGGGTGGCCATAGCGGTCGGCTCGGGCCTGGGACGGCCCATCATGGCCGCTGGGCAGAGCGTGCTGGCGGGCCGCAGATGAGCGCGGCAGGCGGGTACCGCTATCTGTTCTCACCACTGCGCGTGGGGCCGGTTGTTGTGCGCAACCGGATCGTGTTCGCCGCCCACCTGACCAACTACGCGCAGGACGGGCTGCCCACGGCGCAGCACGCGGCGTACTACGCGGCCCGGGCGGCCGGGGGTGCCGGGCTGATCATCACCGAGGAGCATTCGACCCATCCCACCGACTGGCCGTACGAGAAGCTCATCCACGGCTTCCACGCTGCGGTGATCCCCGGGTACCGGCGGATCACCGAGGCGGTGCATGCCCACGACGTCCCGATCTTCGCCCAGCTCAACCACAACGGGGGCCAGGCCTCATCGATGTTCTCCCGGCTGCCCGTGTGGGCGCCGTCGGCTGTGCCTGACCCGATGTTCCGGGAGGTCCCCAAGGCCGTCGAGCTGCATGAGATCGCGGAGATAGTGACCGGTTACGGCACCGTCGCCTGGCACTGCGCGGAAGGCGGCTTCGACGGGGTGGAGCTGCAGTGCTCGCACTCCTCGATCGTGCGCGGGTTCCTGTCGCCCGCGACCAATCTCCGCACCGATGCGTATGGCGGGCCGCTGCCGAACCGGGCCCGGATCGTGCTGGAGATCATCGATGCGGTCCGCGAGGCGATCGGCCCGGGACGCGCCCTCGGGGTGCGGATATGCGGCGACGAGCTGATCGAGGGCGGCAGCACCCTCGACGAGGCGGTGGAGGTCGCCAGGCTGGTGGCGGCCACCGGCAAGGTCGATTACATCAACACCTCGATCGGCGTTGCGACGGCGACCCTGTTCATGATCGAAGCCTCTATGACGATCCCGCCCGGCTACGCCCTCTTCATCGCCAACGCGATGCGCCGGGCTGTGCCGCTGCCGGTGGTAGGCGTCGGCCGGATCAAGGATCCGGTGCAGGCGGAGCGCGCGCTGGCGGAGGGCCATTGCGACCTGGTCGGCGTGGTGCGAGGGCAGATCGCTGACCCCGATTTCGCCGCCAAGGCCCGCGCGGGCTTCGCCGCTCACATCAGAACGTGCTTGTCCTGCAACCAGGAGTGCGTGGGCCGTATGGGCCTGAACCGGTGGCTTGGCTGCATCGAGAACCCTCGGACGGGGCGGGAGGCGCAGCCCCTGCCCGCCCCCGCAGCGCCCGGCAAGCGGGTCGTCGTTGTGGGCGGCGGGCCGGGTGGCCTTCAGGCCGCCTCGACGGCTGCCCAGCGCGGGCACCGGGTCACCCTCTACGAGCGCCAGGCCCGCACCGGCGGCCAGGTGGCCGTGGCGGCGACGGTGCCATCCCGGGCGGAGTTTCTCGACGTGGTACGCAACCTGCTCGCGGAGTGCCAGCGAAACGGCGTGGAGATCAAGACGGGGGTGGAGGCGACCGCGCAGATGATCGAGGCCGTCTCGCCCGATGCGGTGGTGCTGGCCACCGGGGCACGGCCGCACCCGCCGCATTGGGCGGACGGGCATTCGCGGGTTGTCGATGTCCGTGACGTCCTCGAAGGCCGGGTGCGCCCAACCGGCGACGTGGTGGTGATCGATGACCTCGGCTTCCACCAGGCCACGAGCACCGCGGAGCTGCTCGCCGACCGGGACTGTGCCGTGGAGATCATCACCGCCGGCATGGTCGTCGGGCAGGACCTAGGCATCACACTGGACATGGAGACGTTCAACGTCCGGGCCCACGCCAAGGGGATCCGCCAATCCACCGATCTGGTCGTGATGGCGGCCGCGCCGGACGGCGAGTCTGGCGGTGTCACGCTGACGCTGCTGCACCATCCCACCGGTGAGCAGCACGAGCGGCGGTTCGACTGGGTTGTGTGCGCGACCCACCAGGTGCCAGAGGACAGCCTGTGGCATGAGCTGGCCGACTCGTCATTCCCGGTGGACCGGGTCGGCGACTGCCTGGCCCCCCGCCGGGCGCACGCCGCCGTTGTCGAGGGGCACCGGGCGGGGGTGGCAGTGTGAGCGCCGGCGTAGATCGTCCGCAGATTCCCGCCGCTCGGGCCAGCGATCCCGGCGGCGCGGCAGCAAGCCTGGCCAGCCTGCCCGCGGTGGCGGTGATCGTGGTGCGGGACGCGCAGCTGCCAGTTGGCGCAGACGAGGCCGTGGCCGAGGCGGACGGTCACACGGTGCTGGCCGGCTCCGGAACGCGGGACGCAGCCGCCGGGCTCACGGCCGCCCGCCGGGTCTGGGCCGCCGAACTATCATCGGTCGGTCCCGCTGCGCTGACCACTGCGCTGGCCGCGGCCCTGGCCCCCATCCCTCTCATCCTCCTTCCGGGGTCACCGGATGGCCGGGACCTCGCGCCGAGGCTCGCTTTGGCGCTGGACCGGCCGCTGCTCGCCGGGTCGGTGCGGTGCTCGCGCGATGTTGTCGAACTGGCCAGGCTGGACGACCGGCTGTCGGTGCAGATAGCGGTGGATGGGCCGGTCGTGGTGACCCTACGCCCGGGCGTTATCGGATCGCCTGATCCGGCCGCGCTGGTGAGCGTGATGGAACTGCCGCTGACCGGGCCGGACGGCCCTCCCTTCACCGGGGACGCCGCCCCGCGGTCCATCCCGGCCGGCCCAGACGCGCGAACCGAAGCGGTACTAGCGCCCGAGCCGGCCACGGTGGACCTGGCCGAGGCCAAGCGGATCGTGGCGGGCGGCGCCGGGCTGGTCGCGGCCGATGCCGACGGGACCGCGGTCATGCGACTGCTCGCGGATGTGGCGGCCGAGCTCGGCGCGAGCGCGGGCGCCACCAGGGTGGTCACCGACGCGGGCTGGATGGGCTATGACCGGCAGATCGGCACGACCGGCGTAGCCGTTAGCCCTGAGCTGTACATCGCGTTCGGAATATCCGGGGCGGCACAGCACATCGGCGGGCTCGGCACGCCGGCACACGTGGTCAGCGTGAACACCGACCCGTCGTGCCCGATGACGGCGATGGCCGACCTCGGCATCGTGGCCGACGCCCGGGGATCGCTCGCCGAGTTGGCGGACCGGCTGGGCGTCAAGAACGCCGACCGGGTCACGGTTACCGCCGGGCAGGAGGGAGATGGCCATGCCTGACCAGCCGACCGCCGTGGACGCGGTCGTCGTCGGCGCAGGGCCGGCCGGCTCGGCGGCGGCGCTGGAACTGGCGCGGGCAGGCCGCCGCGTAGTGCTGCTCGAGCGCGGGCCATTTCCTGGCGCCAAGAACGTCTACGGGGGGGTGGTCTACGGCCGGGTGCTCGATGAGGTCCTGCCCCAATGGTGGGAGGAGGTCCCGGTCCAGCGCTGGGTGACCCGGCGCGCCACCATGCTGATGACCCCGACCCAGGCGCTGACCGTCGACTTCCGGGCCACCGCCTGGGGCAGTCCGCCGTACAACGGGATGACCACCTACCGGGCCGAGTTCGACTCCTGGCTGGCTGGCAAGGCAGTCGAGGCCGGGGCGCGGCTGATCACTTCCACGGTCGCCACCGGCCTGCTGCGTGACGGGGCTGGCCGGGTCGTCGGCGTCCGGACCGATCGGCCCGGCGGTGATATCGCTGCTCACGTCGTCGTCGCGTGCGACGGCGTGAACTCCTTCCTGGCCAAGGAGGCGGGCCTGCTGCCGCGCACCAGCCCTGGGCACACCACCCTTGGTGTGAAGGAAACCCTCGCGCTGCCCCGGGAGGTCATCGACGAGCGGTTCGGCCTGACCGGCCGGCAGGGCCTCGACCTCGAGATGCTGGGCTGCACCATGGGCATTCCGGGCGGGGGGTTCCTGTACACGAGCCTTGACACGGTCAGCGTCGGCGTCGTGGTCTCGCTGACCGGCCTGGCCCAGGCGAAGCGCAGGCCGGAGGAACTCGTCGCTGAGCTCAAGGCGCATCCCGCCATCGCGCCCTATTTGCGCGGTGCCGAACTCAAGGAGTATTCCGCGCACCTGATCCCGGAGGGGGGGTACCGGGCCATACCCAAGCTGGCCATCGACGGCATGCTGGTGGCGGGGGACGCCGCGGCCATGTGCCTGGTCGCAGGCCTCTGGCTGGAGGGAGTGAACTTCGCGATCGGCGCTGGGCTGGCCGCCGGGCAGACGGCCGCCGACGCGATCGCGGTGGGAGACACATCCGCCCGCGGGCTGGCCGGCTACCGGCGTCGGCTGGATGCCTGTTTCGTGCTGGCCGACCACAAGCGGCTGCGCAACGCGGCCGACGTCATGGTCAGCGACCGGATGCTGCGGCAGTATCCCGGCTTCGCCTGCGACATCGCGGAGCAGCTGTTCACAGTGATCAACCCCCACCCGAAGCCGCACCTGTCCAGGGAACTCCTCCGGGCCGCCCGCCGGAACAAGGTGCGATGGCACGCGCTGGCCAGGGACGGCTGGCAGGCCTTGCGGGCCTTCAGCTGAGAAAGCAGGGACAGATGGACTACGCCGGCGTGTCCTTCGAGGACCGGATGGCCACCGTCGAGTTCCACGTGGGCGAACGCGCGCACATCACGGTGGACCCGCAAGTATGCCGTTCGTGCACCACCAAGGATTGCGTGCACGCATGCCCGGCCGGGCTGTTCGTGCCGACTACCGACGGCGGGATCCTGTTCAACTACGAGCAGTGCTTCGAATGCGGCACCTGTTACCAGGTGTGCAACTCCCAAGGCGCGATCACCTGGACGTACCCGGACGGTGGTGAGGGAGTTGTCTACCGGCACGGCTGACAGCGCGCAGCTGTTGATAGTGGCCGCGCTGAGCTGGTCCTGGCGGTCAGTCACGGCCGACCCGCTGACCGGCGAGGTCGCCGCCGACCCGCACGACAGCGGCCCTTGCCTGGCGGACCTGGCCGCGCTCGAGCATGCCCTCCGGCTGGCCGAGCGCTGGCCCGCCAAGGTTGTCGCGGCGACCGTCGGCCCACCGGCGGCCGATGCGCAGCTGCGTGACGCTCTTGCCGCCGGAGCGGCTGAAGCCCTTCGCGTCGAACTGGCCGGGCGGGCCGAGGAAGCGGAGGCGGCCCGCCTGGTCGGCGGCGACCCGGCTCCCGCTGCCGCCCTGGCCGCTGCGTTGCTTCGCCGCTATGGCACACCCGATTTGGTGCTGTGCGGCGATCGCACGGCTGACCGCGGCACCAGTTCCTTTCCCGCCTTCCTGGCCGCCGAACTGGGGGCCCAGCAGTCCCTGGGGGTGGTGCACATGGAGGCGAACGGAGCCGGAACCCTGATGGTTACCCGTCGGCTGGACGGCGGCCGGCGCGAGGTGCTGCGGGTGACCAGTCCCGCCGTGGTGTCCGTGGAGCCGGCTGGCGCGCGGCTGCGGCGGGCCGCGCTGCCGGCGATGCTGGCCGAGCTTGACATGCCTATACCCGTGGCCCGCGCCACGACGGTCAGCCCGGTACCGCGGGTCCGGGTGCTCGCGGTGCATCCCTACCGGCCGCGGCCACGACGGCTGCCCGCGCCGTCCGGCGGCACGATCCGCCGACTGCAGGAACTGACCGGAGCCCTGGCTGAGCGGACACCGCCGACGGTGGTGGGCCCGCTGGCTCCCGGCCCAGCGGCCGAGGAACTACTCACTTACCTGCGCCATCATGGCTACCTCGGTGATGGAAAGGCATGACCCAGCAGCGTGGTGCGGTGGGGACCCGGGTGCTGTCGCGGACACTAGGCCTCAGGCAGCCGGCCTCCGATCCGGCCCAGGGGATGCTTCCCGGGCCGCCAAACACGCACCTGCCCGCGGGCTTCGCCGTCCAACTGGCCGCCGACGTGCACCGCTCACGGAACGGTCGGCTCATGCTCGGAGGGTCGCCGGCCCGCCTCCTGCGGCTTACTCCGGCGGCGGGCCGGCTCCTGCGGCCGGGTTATTTCGCCGTCACCGGCCCCGCTTCGGCGGCGCTCGCCAGGCGCCTGGTGGACAGTGGCATGGCTAACCCGCGACCGCCAGCTTGCCCGGTTCACGACGTTACGATCGTCATCCCGGTCCGGGACCGGGTCGCCCAGCTCGGCCAGCTGCTGGCCAGGCTCCGGGCGGCCCCTGAGACCTCCCAGCTCCCGCTGCTGGTCGTGGACGACGGTTCAGTGAACGGGGCGGCAATGGCCACCGTGGCCAGGACCTATGGCGCCCGGCTGCTCGTTCATCCGGACAACCGCGGGCCGGCCGCAGCGCGCAACACCGGGATGCGCCGAGCCGACACCGCATACATCGCGTTCTGCGATTCTGACGTCCTGCCCGAGGCTGGCTGGCTCGGACCCCTGCTCGCCCAGTTCGCCGATCCGGCGGTGGCCCTGGCCGCCCCGAGGGTCCTGACCGCAAGCGGCGCCTCCCCAGGGTGGCTTGACCGCTATGAGCGCGTTCGGTCGCCGCTTGACATGGAGGGCAGGGAAGCACCGATCATCCCGCTGTCACCCCTCGCCTATGTCCCGGGTGCGGCGATGGTCGTGCGCAAGGCGGCCATGGGCGCCGGCTTCGCCCCAGAGCTGCGGTTCGGTGAGGATGTCGACTTGTGCCTGCGGCTGCACCGGGCCGGGTGGCAGCTGCGTTTCGTGCCTGCTGCTCAGGTGACCCATCGGCCACGCAGCCAACTTGGCAGCTGGCTGGCCCAGCGAGCCAGGTACGGCACCAGCGCTGCGGATCTCGCGCTTCGTCACCCCGGCCTGGTGCCGCCCTTGCATGCCGCGCCGTGGTCGGTGGCTGCCTGCGTGCTGCTGCTCCGCGCCCGGCCGCTTCCCGCCGCGCTCGCCGGTCTGCTGTTCGTGGGCGCCGCTGCACGGCTGACGCGGTTGATGCCTGACGCCGACCGACCGGTGCGGGCCGCGACCCTGCTGACGCTGGGCGCAATCCGCGGCACGGGTGAGCAGCTTGGGCGGTGCGCCACCCGGCACTACTGGCCGCCGGCCATCCTCGCAGCGCTGCTCAGCAAGCGCGCCCGCTGGCTATTGCTCGCCGGGGCGGTGCTCGACGGCCTGTTGGACCACGAGCGGTGCGGTCGCCCGCAGGGCCCGCTGGCGCACCTGTTGCTCCGGCGGCTCGACGACATCGCATATGGCACGGGCTTGTGGGCCGGTGCTGTTCGCCGTCGTACTGTCGCCCCCTTGCTCCCGCGGCTCGCTGCCAGCGCTGCCCGCTCCGGACGCGGCCCGGTAGCGGGTAAGCGGCAGCCCAGCGAGCCTCCTGGCGGAACCTGTGGGTAAGCCCGTCGCTTCGCTCGCGAACATGCACTGGCCTGAGGTGGACCGCATGCCGCGCCGGGTGCTTGTCGTGCCGGTCGGATCGCTTGAGCAACATGGACCGCACCTCCCGCTCGATACAGACACCAGGATCGCCGTCGCGATAACGCGCAGGGCCTGTGCCGGCTACCGCGGGGTGGCGCTGGCACCGGCCATCGCCATCGGCGCGAGTGGGGAGCACGCTGGTTTCCCCGGCACGCTATCGGTCGGAACCGCTGCGCTCGAAGGTTGCCTGCTCGGGCTGGGCCGACATGCAAGCCTCCACTGGCAGGCGATGCTGCTCGTCAACGGGCACGGAGGCAATGCCGAAGCGCTGGCGGCAGCCAACGGCCGGCTGGCCTATGAGGGCCGTGTCTGCCGGGTATGGCATGCCGGCCTGCCGGGCGGCGACGCGCACGCGGGCCGGTCCGAAACGTCGATCATGCTTGCGCTCGCCCCTCAGGCGGTTCGCATGGGCGCCGCCGCCCCCGGATGCCGTGTGCCAATTGAGCAGCTCATGCCCGCCTTGCGGACCGGGGGGGTACGGGCGGTCAGCCCCAACGGCGTCCTCGGTGATCCGCGCGGCGCGTCCGCGGCTGAGGGTCAGCGGCTGCTCGCGGAGTTGACAGCGGGACTTAGCGAAACACTGCAGTGCCTGCTGAACGAGATTTCGGCCGGCAAATCTGTGCCGAAGGGCCCCAGCTCCGGGCATCGGAACAGGGGCAGCGCTGTTGACACCCGGTGATGGCCGGGCCGACTGGCTCCACGCTGGCCGGGCCATGCATCGCCTGCTGGCCCACGCGGCGAGCAAATCGGTATTCGCGAGCAGGTACGCCCAGCCGATCGAGGCCGCCGCGATACGCGCGCTGATCCAGCGCCTGCGGACCGCCACGCCTTCAGGGCATCCCCGGCTCCGGGGCAGGTTGCCAGCCCCGGCTCGCGTCCTCAGCGAGATGCCTGGCCGGGGCCGGGCTGACGAGCGCCTCGGCCACGCTTTGCAGCAAGCAGCGCATCGTGGCCGTCGCCACGTTGTGCATGATGGCCCGGTCAAGCGAGGCCCCCAGGCGGCCCAGCGGCGGCCGGTAGGAGCCCGCCAGGGCCAGCCGGGCCGCGTCGTCCCCCGCTGGGGAGATGCTGATGTTGGCGTCCAGCACCGGGAACAGGCCGCCTG
>Ga0306920_100009768_pt1 | contig 12826 bp, 14 predicted proteins | sample flu12Cox44000170_FD_204666 | JGI IMG/M metagenome (GOLD analysis project Ga0306920, IMG submission 204666) | Lab enrichment of tropical soil microbial communities from Luquillo Experimental Forest, Puerto Rico - flux4day.12C.oxic.44.000.170 (v2)... | ecosystem: Environmental > Terrestrial >...
CCGAGGGAGAGCGCGAGGCCGTGGTGGCGGAGGTCGGCAAACGGCTCGCGCCCTTCGCCCTCAGGCACGAGGTGCGGTGGGGAGAGTGAGTGCCCCAAGTTCGGGCGCGCAACTCGAATTGATTTCATGCTATTCGCGGAGCCTTCACCAGCCTTTTTGCTCAAGACTGCATTTGCACTTTTGTTCGCACCGGTTCGGCGCTGGTCAGTCGCTGCGGGTGAAGGGGAAGCAACCGGTCGCTCCCGCCAGCGTAGTTCTTCTCGGGTACCTGGCCCCGCCAGGCTCGATCCATGCGTTTTTGTTGCTATTTTGCGTAAACTGCCCTTTCGAAGGGGCTCTGACTTTTGGGGGAACCGTGGGCAACACGCAGTTGCGGAAGCGCGCTCTGCTTGATCGGGCGTTTGTTCTTTTGTTTTTCCTCTCCGCTTTGGGCATAACTTCTGCGGTGCGCGCTCAGACCATACCTGGCGCATTGCCTGACTCGAGTGCAGCGCTGTCGAGCGGCGAATGGCCGGCCTATGCCGGCACTTACGCTGCCGCCCGGTATTCGCCGCTTTCCCAGATCAACAGCACAAATGCCAAGGATCTGCACGTCGTCTGGCGTTGGAAGTCGCCGGATCACGCCATCAAGGACGGCAATCCAAAGATCGGTCCCACGCGGGCCAACGAGTCCACGCCACTGATGATCGGCGGCACCCTCTATACCAGCACTTCACTTTCCCAAGTGGCCGCCATCGATGCCGCCACGGGCGCGACAAAATGGGTGTTCGACCCCAAGGTCTACGCGAACGGGCTCGGCATTCCTGCCAATGACGGCTGGCTGCACAGGGGAGTGGCCTACTGGCGCAGCGGAGACGACGAGCGCGTGGTGATCCTCACGGCCTTTGCATATATGATCGCGCTCGAGGCGAAGACTGGCGTACCGATTGGGTCCTTCGGCAACAATGGCTGGGTAGACTTGGCGCAGGGGCTGCGCCGCGCCCTTGGTCGCGACTACTACACGATGACCTCGCCTCCGGTGATCGTGCGCGACGTTATCGTCGTCGGCTCCTCAGTGATGGATTGGTGGGGGCACCGACCATCGCCGCCCGGCGACGTACGCTGCTTTGATGTACGCACGGGTCGGCAGCTTTGGACCTTCAACACCATCCCGCAAGCCGGCGAGCCGGGCGTCGAAACCTGGCAGGAGGGCTCGTGGCAGGAGGCCGGGAACGCCAATGTGTGGGCGCCGATCAGCGCTGACGAAGAGCTGGGCTACGTCTACCTTCCCGTCAGCACGCCGACCAACGACTTCTACGGCGGGCACCGTCCCGGTGATGGCCTCTATGGCGATAGCCTTGTCTGCATCGAAGCAGCCACCGGTAACAAGGTTTGGCACTACCAACTCATTCGTCACGGGCTCTGGGACTACGACACGCCAGCGGCACCTAACCTCATCGATATCCGCGTGGGCGGACGGAACATCAAGGCGGTAGCGCAGGTTACCAAGCAGGCGTTCGTGTACGTGTTTGATCGTGTGACGGGTGCGCCGATTTGGCCGATGGAGGACCGGCCAGCGCCGGCCTCCAGCGTCCCAGGCGAAACGCCAGCCAGCGCGCAGCCCTTCCCCACCCGCCCTGCCCCGATCGACATACAGGGTGTCCGCGAAGAAGACTTAATTGATTTGACGCCCGAACTACACAAGGAGGCGCTGGATATCATCGCGCGATACGATCACGGCCCGCTTTATACGCCACCCTCCCAGCGCGGCACGATCCTGGTTCCGGGCGTCGGCGGCGGCGCGAACTGGTCAGGTGCCGCCATAGATCCTGAAACCGGCATGCTGTACGTCGGCACTTACCGCTTGCCGTTCCTCGTTACCGTCCGTCAGCCCAAACCAGGCGAGGCATCCTACGACTACATCGGCGAATTTCGCTATCTGCCGGGGCCTCGCGGCCTGCCCCTATTGAAACCTCCCTTCGGCAGCGTGGTCGCGATCGACATGAACTCAGGAGAGCACCGTTGGCGAATTCCCGTCGGGCGGGCCTCGGAGCTCCCGGCTTGGCGTCAATACAATGTGCAGGAGCGGCTCGGACTGCCGTTGCGGAGCTGGGCGTTGCTGACAAAGACCGTGATGATCGTTGTGCAGATGGGCTACTACGGCACACCGCGGATCGCTCAGGGGACGGGACGCCGCGTCAGCGATCTGGCCAATGTCGATCCGCATCTGTGGGTGCACGACAAGGCAACGGGCAAGATGCTGGCGGAAGTCCCGCTACCGCAAAACGCCACCGGCTCGCCGATCACCTACATGGTCGGCGGAAGGCAGTACATCGCATTCCCGGTGGGCGGTGGCCCGCTGATCGAGGAGCTGATCGCAGTGGGGCTATGACTGCCCTGAGGCGAAGGAGTAGTGGGACCTTGCTCCGGCTCGAGGCCGTCGGAGGCACAGGGTTGAAGGCCTCGGCGCCCCAGCGAATTCCGTCAGATTTCTGCAGGACGACTGCCGGCGCGGCTGGGCGGCGGCGACGCCCCTTCATGACCGCTGCTGACCTTGCGATTTGTGCCCCATTGCCGGATTGCGTCTGGCATCGCGGTCGTGCGGGGCTCAGGGTAGGCGCAGCTGCGCTTGTCGCGCGCTACGGTCTGAGCAGCCACTTCCTGGTCTCACTGCCTTATGCGGAAAGGTTGCCCCAACTCGTCGCTCGTTCAATGCGGACCGCGATGACCGGATATGCGGCAACGCACATCCCTTCCAGTTGGGCGTAGCGAGAGCGCAGCAGTGCTTGCGCCTCATCGTGCTCGCTCCCCTCCATCAAGATTTCCGCACGCCCCTGCAACATGACCCATCCTAGTCGCGTCCAGTCCTCATCGTAGCGGTCGGCCACAATCGCTACGCGCGGATTCCTCATGATGTTTCTTATACGTTTGAGCTCTGTTGCCGGCCGGCTCTTCGGCTTTGCATCAATCGTAATGTAGAGCGTGTCGGCGCGGACCACGAAGCACACAGGTACCACATGAGGAATTGCGCCGGTATCGGCAGTCGCAAGGTGGGCGACCCTCAGACTAGTCAAGAATCGCTGCTCATGTTCCAAGAGCGTCATCGGTGGAGTGGAGGGATTTGATCGATGCATGATTTTGGCCTTTGGTCAACGGTCAGTTGATGGGCAAGGGTTGCTCGCCAGCCGAGCCACTTGCCTCCCCTGCGCGGTCAGGCATCGCCGGCTGCTTCACGGCTCCCGCCTCGTCGCTCCATGCTACGCCGGCCAGGCCGACAGTAAAGGCGCAGAAGCGGCCCGGAGCTGCCACCGCCCGTGAGGAAGCGACTTGTCTCGTTGACAAGATTCCGCGCGGAACCAAGCTCGCAGAAATCCCGGTCCAGCAACCGACCCAGTTGAGGCTCGTGGTCAACCTCAAGATCGCCAAGGCACTTGGTTTAACGATCCCCGCATCAATCTTGCTGGCGCCGATGAGGAGCCTCGAATGATCACCCTATCCGGACGCTGAGGCTTTTCGTACCACCGCCGCTTGGGCAGAGATCACCCCAAAGGGCGCAAGGCCCTGCCGGGAAGGAGCCCATCTCCCATTTCTTGTAAGACCCCTTTTACATCACCCGCTCGCGCCGATACCCGAGCCCAAGCACCCGTGCCGGGATGCGCGCCAGCGCCGGATAGCGCGCTATCAGTCGCAGCGGCAGCGGCGGGTCGGGCGGCTTCGTGCTTCCCAGGACGCCAGAAATCACGCGTCGTTGGATCTGCACCTGCAGCCACTGCACGATTTGCGTCGGCCGTAGGCGCCGGGCCTGGACGGAGGCGAGATCGGCGTCGGTCAGCCGCGCCTCGCGCAATGGGCGGGCGAGAATGTTGGCCGCCGCCACTGCGTCCTGCACAGCAAGATTGATGCCGACCCCGCCAATCGGCGACATGGTGTGCGCCGCATCGCCGATGCACAGAACGCCCGGCTTGTGCCATGTGGTCAGCCGGTCGACACCAACGGTCAACTGCCTGAAATCGTCAAAGCTCAGAATTTCATCGGTACGGCCCGCAAGGAACGGCGCCAACTGGGCGATGGCGCCGCGGATAGTGTCGAGGCCCTGCGCCTTCACCGCTTCCAGCGTGCCTTTCGCGATGACGAAGCCGCACTGCCAGTAGTCGCCACGGTTAATGCCGACGAGGATGTGACCGGCGCCGAAGCTGCCGACCGTTTCTTCCGGATCGGTCGACTTCCGTGAGAGACGGAACCATAACACATCCATCGGCGCGCCGAGGTCTTGCACCGGTAACCCGGCCTCGCGCCGCACTATCGAATGCCGCCCGTCGCAGCCGAGGACGAGAGCGCACGTCACCTCCAGCTGGCCCTGCAGCGTCCGCACATCGGCGCCGACGACTTTGCCGTCCGCGGTACGCAGCGCCGTCGCTTCCGCCTGCATTCTCAAATCGAAGTTGGGGTAGCGCCGCGCCTCTGCGGCGAGGAAGTCGAGAAAGTCCCACTGCGGCATGAGCGCGATGAACTTGGCCCGCGTCGGCAGGTGCGTGAAATCGGCAAAGGTGGTCTCAAGGCCGGCGAAACGACCGCGCAAACGATACGCCTTGGTGTGCGGGCGCTGCAGAAATGTGTCGTAGAGGCCTAGCTGGTCCAGAATTTCCAAGGTCGAAGGGTGGACCGTGTCGCCGCGGAAGTCGCGCAGGAAGTCGGCGTGCTTCTCCAGCACCAGCACGGGCACACCGGCGCGCGCCAGCAAGAGCCCCGCCATCATTCCCGCCGGCCCGCCGCCAACGATGCAGCACGATACCTGGCACTTGTCGGTGGTCATGACTTGGACCTTTCGTTGGAAGGCAGCGGGAGTGCGTCACATCTGGAATGACCGGCAACAGGCCGACACTCAGCGCCGCCGCGGAACCCATGTCGGGCATCTAACAAACTTCAGAAGGGCTGGGACGGGTCCGTGAAGGTGCACCATTTGTTATTCCAACTGGATCACTTATCAGGATGTTTGTGACGCGGCAAAGGCCGCGACCCGGGTCAGGCGGCGCGCGTTGCTCGCAACGAGCTAATGCGGTGATTGATTGAGGCGGCAAGAGTTGCGTGCCAATGCGCCGCGCCTAGCCAAGATCAGGCTCGTAGGGATGCCGCTCAGCATGCTCTGGAATGAGGATCCCTTTTAACATGCGGGTGATCCAGATGTGGGCCGCTGCACTGACATCAATGGGTTCATCCAGTGAGCCGCCTTTCACGCTGATCGTTTCATCTCGGTCGATGTCGCCGTGCCACACCCGCGAGCCACAATCAGCGCAGAAATAGCAGCTTAGCGTGCCGCCACTATCGGTTGGGCGTGACCACCGCTTCGGCGCTCCGCGCGTCAGCGCCAAGGCCCCGCTGCTGACGACCACGGAAATGCCAAACGCGGAGGCAGACTGCTTGCGGCACTCTTTACAATGGCAGATGTAAACCTTGAGCGGCTTCGACTTCAATTCGTACCGTATCGAGCCGCATTGGCAGCCACCGACTTGAGAATGGTCATTGCGGTTTTTGCGCATGGTTTGTTCCTTCAGTCATCGAGTGCACTAAGGTTCTCCGCTGCGGCGAATTTCACGATGCCCGACGCGCTTTGCCCCGGGCCAGACCCTCGGCGCGGCGCCCTTGCCATCGCGCGTAAAAAGGGCTTCGTGAGGCGAACGCCCGCGGCGTAAACGCGCTCTCGGTGGCTGAGCGGGATATCCGGATCGCTCGAGGCCGCGGGCGCCTGGCCTGCCCAACCGGAGGGGGCCGCGACCAGGGCGGTGCCCTCCACCAATACAGGGAGGAATAATTTGCGTATCACTTCAATTCTCCTGATGCTTATGGCGGCGGGGGAGGCGCCGGTTCCCCGCGGGAGGACGGATGACGCAATGAGATCCCGTCACATTGCAGCCCTCACAGCCCTGATGTTCACTGCCGTGCCGGCGCACGCAGCCGCGCAACTTGACGGCACGACTATGTCATGGCCATGGGCGCTGCCGTTCATCGGTATCCTTTTGTCGATTGCGACGGGACCGCTTTTGTTCAGCCACCTATGGCATCGGCATTACGGCAAGATAGCCGCCGCGTGGGCCGCGATCGCACTCGGCGCGGTCAGCGCAGGGTTTGGCGCCTCTGCGGCCCTCGCGGCCCTTGTTCATGCCGTCGTTGTAGAATACCTGAGCTTTATCGTTCTACTCTTTGCGCTCTACACGGTTGCTGGGGGTATCCTGGTGACCGGACATCTGCCGGGGACGCCGCTGGTAAATACCACGATCCTCATCATGGGTACTATCATTGCCAGTCTTGTGGGCACCACGGGTGCGGCAATGATCTTCATTCGACCGTTGCTGAGGGCGAACGAAAGGCGGGAACACCAAGTTCATGTCGTCGTCTTCTTTATCATCCTGGTAGCCAACGTAGGCGGCGCTTTGACCCCGCTCGGTGATCCACCGCTATACGTAGGGTTCCTACGCGGCGTGGAGTTCTTCTGGCCGTTGCGCCGTCTTTGGCTGCAAACGGCGATCATCGTTGCGCTTGTGCTCGCGACGTTTGTACTCCTGGATTGCTGGATGTCGCATCGGGAAGCTTCAGAGCGGGCTGCCGAGGCAAGCGACCGTGTGCGCGTTCGCGTCCGCGGGGTCATCAACCTCGCGCTGATTGGTCTGATCGTCGCCACCATTGTGATCGCTGGCAGCTGGAAGCCCGATATCGCTTTCCGCTTGTGGGGATCGACGATCGAATTCCAGAACCTGCTGCGCGATGTGGTGCTCATCCTGATTGCGTGCCTATCCTTGTGGCTGACGCCGGATGAGCATCGAGCGGCCAACGGCTTCACTTGGGAGCCCATAAAAGAAGTAGGCAAGCTGTTCCTCGCCATCTTCGTTACAATTGGTCCCGTGTTGGCCATGCTGGATGCCGGTCGGGAGGGTGCTTTTGCCTGGCTGTTGCGCTTAGTGACCGATGCGGACGGACGGCCTCGCGAGGTTGCTTTATTTTGGCTGACCGGCAGCCTCTCGGCCTTTCTCGACAACGCGCCGAGTTATCTCGTTTTTTTTGAACTTATGGGCGGCGATCCGCAGACCTTGATGGGCCCTTTGGCCGGTTCCTTGGCCGCAATCTCGTTAGGTGCGGTTTATATGGGCGCGCTGACCTATATCGGCAACGCGCCGAATTTGATGGTCTATGCCATCGCCGAGGAACGCGGCGTGAAAATGCCCAGCTTCTTTGCCTATCTGTTCTGGGCAGCGCTAATCTTGGTGCCGATCTTCGTGCTGCTCACATTCCTCCCGGTTTCGCCTGTGCTCTAGCTCAGCGCCATCGAGGCCGCGGCCGTTCATGGGAGGTACAAGCTGAGTGGATTGGGATGTGCGCTGCTGGCACGGCCCGGAGAACCCTGCAGATTTCCCACTTGCGGTTCTCCAGGGGAGGTTCGCTCCGAACCCAACATCATCGGTCAAGATCAGAAGGATGTTCGGAGCGCGCTTCGGTGCTTCGACGCCCTTTGGGAGATCGGGTACTCAAGCCTTCAGCGAGCACCCAACCTGGCCTTTGAAAGGCTCGGCCTGCGACAACACCTCCTGCCCTAGCGACCGAGGTGGCAACCCTAACAACTGCCCGAGCGACAGGAATTGCCGTCCTTGGCACGCCATCTTCGCGGTTAACGAATTTGAGGCAACAGAAACCGCCCACAGCAAAGACAGCCATCGTCACTTGCAGGGATTGGGTCACAATCGGGAAAACCCCCAGGGGTCGCCCAACGGATTCCCGACAGGGGGCGTTTCCAACAAGGTGAACGCACCCCGCCGTCCTAGTCCGCCGACGCACCATCTGCCATGCGTTGAGTAGCCGTTCGCCGTTAGGGAAATACTTGAAGACCTGGAACAGCAGCATGGGACTCTACTAAGGTCGTATGTGCAATTGTGGGCCGGCGTTGCGCCGCGCAACGCTCGCGCGTACTGTTTGAGAGGCTCGAGCTGAGAAGCGTTCGCCCCACCACAGGAGTCCGCGCCACTCGTGCAATGCGCCCCGCGGAGGGGCGACATGGCTCAAACCACGAGAGAGGAAGAATTGGAGACGCCGGTTCTCGGCCCCGCCGAGATGGGGGCGCTCGCGCATCTTTATCGCGGCGAGGTCTACCGCAGCACCGTCTGGCGGACACGTCTCGATCACACCACCAATTGGGCGGTCGTCACGCTCGGCATCGCCCTTTCGCTTGCGTTCTCAAGCAATAGTGCCTCGCCCCTGCCTCTAGTGCTCGTCGGCATCTTGATTTTCGCGTTCCTCGGCTTCGAGGCACGCCGCTATCGCTACTTCAATGTCTGGCGTGCTCGCGCGCGCTGGATCGAGACGCACTTTTATGCGCCCATGTTGCGTGGCGAGAACGTTACTACCCATCAGAACTGGCAGGAGGTGCTCGCCGCCGACTATTGCGAGCCCATGTACCACATTAGTTATATGCGGGCGCTCGGGCGCAGGCTGCGCCGCAATTATGCTTGGATCTTTGCCATCCAAGCCATCGCCTACTATGGCAAGATCGCGATACACCCAACCCCAATCGCCACCTGGGAGGACCTGTGGGAGCGCACAACCGTCGGGCCCATTCCGGGCAGGCTCATGGTGATCTGCGGGATCCTGTACTATGGCGCCCTCTCCATCATCTGCCTCACCACGCTGCATCTCGATCGGACGAAGCACGGGGGCCGGCCTGCGCATGTAACGATGGGGTGAGCTGTTTGCCTTAGAAGCGCGGATGCGATCAGGTGGCCCAGTTGGACGAGTATCGCGCAACCTTGGGCAGCGCGTAAGCAGGGCCTCAATATCCCCGATGCCCGTGCGCCCATTAGCAATCTATGTGTTCATCCGGCTCGGACGATCTATGAACCGCGGCCGGGACCACCTCGATTTGGCCCGCGCCCTTGGCAACCTCGCCATCGTGTACGAGATGACAGTGATACGAGAGACCCTGCTGGAATGCCTATCCCGGCAACGGGCCGCCTTTTCTGTCATCGAGAAGGGGTCGGTGAAGTAGACCCGCAAAGGGGGAACCGAAGTCAGGGAGCACTCGCCCGTAGCATCACTGCTATCGAAACTGAAGCCTTGTAGCCTTTTCCGCCTCGCGGTGCGTGGCGGATCCGACTGCGGACATCAGGATCTGCAACGAGGCTGAAGTCTTCGGCACTGCGACGGTTGCGTCGCGTTTGTGAGGGACTTCTACCGTGCCGACAGCGACCCTAACCAGCCTCGGCTCCCAGCCCCGCTGCCAGACAGTCATGCCTTGCAATTTACAGGTCTACCTCGGTGGCGACCCGGGCTGGTGGGCGAACCCTAGAGAGTGCGGGGATTTTGTCTTGTCACTTTCGTTGCGCGAAGCACTTATTGCCGTTTGCAGCGCCGCTGTGGCGGTGTCCGGAGACCGGCTCCCATGACCGTTCGCCTGTCCGAAGACTTCAAGATCTCGTCGCCAGGTTCGTCGACGAGCAGCTTATGCCGCTCGAGCCCAAGATCATCGAGCGCGAGATCAGGGGCGAGCAGCCAAAGCTGACCGAAGACGAGGAGGCACCTCTTCTCGCACAGTGCAAGGAGTTGGGGCTCTGGGCGCTCGATGCACCCGAGGAGCTCGGCGGCGCGAACCTGCCCGCCGTGGCGCTGATGGCCGTCAATGAAGAGCTTTGGCGCACCATCGTGCCGTTCACGCTGCCGCCCGACAGCCCCAACCTACACATGCTGATGGCGGTGGCGAGCCCCGAGCAGAAGAACAAGTACATGGAGCCCTATGTCCGTGGCGAGGCTAAGAGCGCGATCGCCATCTCCGAGCCCGGAGCGGGGAGGCAAGCCTCGGGCATGATCACGAAGGCCGAAATGGTCGGAAACGAGTGGGTAATCAACGGCCGCAAGATCTGGGTCTCGCGCGTGCCGCAAGCCGATTTTCATCATCCTCATGGCGCGCGTCGGCAGTGGGAAGCGTCACGAGGGGATTGCGGCCTTCGTCGTCGAGAACGGAACCAAAGGCTTCGAAATCGCCCGTGAGATCCCAATGATCGGCGGCCATCGTACCTATGAGCTGGTTTTCGACAACATGAGGCTGCCTGCCAGTGCGATTCTCGGTGACGTCGGCCAAGGCTTTGCCCCCATGCAACTCCGTCTCAATGTGCGCCGCCTGCAGATCGGTGCCTGGGCCATCGGCCTCTCACGACGCACCCTCGATATGATGTGCGCGCACGTCAAGCAGCGAAGAACTTTCGGAGCGTTGCTTGCCGACCGGCAGGCGATCCAGTGGTGGATCGCGGACAGTGCCACGAAGATCCACGCCTGCCGTCTCATGGTACACGATGCGGCAGCGGGGCTCGATCGCGGCGAGGACGTGCGCCAGGCGGCCTCAATGGTCAAGATCTTTGCCACCGAGATGGCCGGCGAGATCGTCGATCATGCCATCCAGTCATTCGGCGCCATGGGTGTCACGAAGGAGCTACCCTTGCATCTTATGGCCCAGAAGGCGCGCGTCATGCGCATCTACGAGGGTCCATCAGAGGTATGTAGTTCAAATTTTCTAAGATCCCGACACTAAATCAATCGCTTATCTGTCGCGAGCGTTACGCAGAGCATCGGCCGCGTAACGCCCGCGTAACGCCAAGGGACCGCTGCTCAGCGGCTACGCGTGTGGGGGCGCCACCGCAAGCCCGTGCAATCCCCTCCGCAGGCGCAGCCGAGTTCCCGCGGCTCCGCCTGCGCCACGTGTGCCGGACCGGCCACGGCCGAAGCTCGCCGTCACCACGCGCCAGCCCATTGGCGCCGTGCTGGACTTCCTGAACGATTGCCTGGAGATCGTAGCCGGGCAGCGCACGGAGATGGCTGACGCGTTTATCGAGTACGTTGCATGGTGCAAGACGAAGTCGTTGCACCCGATGGAGCTAGCGGAATTCCTGGTGGAGTTGGAAGGGCTGTGCCCACAGTGCCGCATCCAGGGCGACCGCGACTACTTGGTCGACGTACAATTCGCAACGCTGCGTGGGCGGGAGGCCTCCTAATCACTCCTTCCGCCCGAACACAGGGTTCCTGGCCGAGCATTCGCGGTACGAGGCAGCATGGGCCTCCTCAGGCGTGTTGAAGTGCCCCACGGACGCGCGTCACGCCCTTTAGCCCAACGGCACTGCGCGGTTCGCATGGCCTATGGAGAAGGTTTTGTGCCTGCGTGGCCTCGCGCAGGTTTGATAGCCGGTTGTTGCCAGGGTCCATATCGACATGATCGATCTGTTCCTTGGGATCGACGCCGTGGACCATCTTCCAGATCAGCCGGTGCGCCTGGTACCGCTGCCCGTCAATCCTTACCTCAATCTGCCCACGCTTCTTCCGAGTGCCGGCCAGCTTGCCGGCGCTGTTTGCGAAATCCGGTTCGCTGCACCTTCCACCGCAACACACCGAGGGTCGGATCGTATGACAATTAGCTCGTTAAGCCGCGCTACCGCCGGCAGCGGCCGATATGTCCGCATCAATTGTCTCCATGAAGGAATGGGCGCGCAGGCGCGCGCCCGACGAGACAGATACCGAGGACCCAAAGGCCCTACTGACGGAGTGGTTCTACTGGCGCGACGCCACTCCCATCCGGGCGCACAAACTAAGCATCACGAGGGAACAGCTCGACCGGATCCTAACGGTAGCTGCCGCATGCCCGACGAGCCCGACATCGCTCGATCGGGTCACAGGGGTGGAGGCCGCGATTGTCCACGTGCAGGAGCGCCTGGACGGCATCCAGGCTTAGGTAATCTTTCTGGGAAAGACACTCTTGACCGAAGTCTGATGGCATCCACCGAGCTCCTTGGGCAAGGTGATGCCTGACACGTCTGGCAAGTGGTTGTTTCCCGCACCCTGTTGGGCGGTGCCCTGCCCTAACGGGCACGCGAGCCGCCCTGCATCGGGGGGCGGCTCGTATTCGTAAGGACGGCTCTCCGCGGCGCCTCCGCCGCAAACGACGGAGGGACGATTTATGCCCGCCAAGAATGCGAAACAGCCCAAAGGCCGCATCTTCGATGTTGACCTCACGGATGGCATGAACGAGCTCATCCGACAGCTCACCCCGGACGATCGCGCGTGGCGCGACGCGTTGCGTCCTGTCATCACCAAGTACATGAGCGAGCAGCAGTTCGTCCCCAAAACGGTCCTGGAACTGGAGGCCGAGGATCTCAACAAGACGGTGTGCACGTTCGAGGAGCAGCTGCGCAAGAACGGTCGCTCCGCCACCGAAATCGCCAAAGCCATCCGCGACCGCCTCGGCGGCCGCGTCACTGCCGCCGATATCAAGTCGGGCAACGTGTGGTGGCGCTAGGGCTCCCCCGCTAGTGCGCCGTTCCCCTCCACTTCGGAGCGTGCTGAGCACCCCGCCAAAACCATTCCGAGTGACAGCGGGTCGCGTTGGCGACGGCGTTGACGGCCTCAGCGCTCGCCTCAGTCCACGGCGGCGGCAATACGGTCGACCGCGGCCTCGTGTGCTTCCTGGTCGCTGGCGCCGGCGCGCCGCCTTTCACGGTAGGCCAGGCATGCCAAGCGCCAAGCCGATTTGCGCTCGTCGGACGGTATTGGTGGTCGCTCGACGGCATGGTGCCCCGTGGGTGTGGCGTAAGCCTTCGCAGTTATCTACAACGGTAAGTATCCCCCGGCAGAGCCGGGGGCTTTAAGACTGGAACCGCCCAAGGCGGTAGAAGGGGTCGCTGACGCGACCCCACTTCAACTCCTTCTGCGCCGCCAGCTTGTGGAACACCTCGCCGAGATGCCGGCGCAGCTCCAGGTACAGCGTCTTCCTTCTACATTTCGGGATGAAGACGATGTGGTATTTGCAGTCCCACGTTGTGTGGCT
>Ga0306920_100009769_pt1 | contig 12825 bp, 17 predicted proteins | sample flu12Cox44000170_FD_204666 | JGI IMG/M metagenome (GOLD analysis project Ga0306920, IMG submission 204666) | Lab enrichment of tropical soil microbial communities from Luquillo Experimental Forest, Puerto Rico - flux4day.12C.oxic.44.000.170 (v2)... | ecosystem: Environmental > Terrestrial >...
AGCATAGTGTGGCGGCCTGAGCGCCGACCACGGACAGAAGCGTGAGCTCGGCGGCGTGACGATCACTCGGGGAGACTTGACACCACCGGGCCCATTACAGAAGGGCGTGTACTCATAAAATCGCGATGGTGACAGCGACCCGATCAGTGTCCGCTTTGGCCCACTTTGCGGTCTCGAGTCGGACATGCACGCTACGTTCCGGTGAACTACTGGCCGCCACCGAAGAAGCCTTTCGAGTCCCGCAGAATCTGCGAGCGAATGAACGGATCGGGATCTGCGCCCATCACAATGGCCCCCGGCTGCCCACATGGGGTCCAACAGACAATATTAGCTTTCGGCGTATTGCGCGGCATGACTGTTATCCTCGGCGTCGGGTTCGGGTATCCCTGCCCGACATAGGTGCCTTGCCTGTTCGCTTTCCGAGCATCGGCAGATGAAGAGACTGAGATGCCAAGAGCGCAAACAAGCAATCCAAGCATGACTGATTTCTTGTTGTTGCTGGCAATGACCATAGAATTTCTCCATCGATTGAGCGACGGAATCACTGTTCGCGAGAACCAGCAGCGAGTTTTGCAATCTGCCACAAGCTGACATTGGACCGAGCGGAGGCTGGTAAACGTCCACTCGGTCGTCACGTTTTGTTCATGTCTACTCGTCCGGCATGTCGGCGATCGGCACCGAGTCCACCTTGTGCCCGTGCTGGTCCACCACGCTGACGAACCATCCCTGCCAACCGCGTCCCGGCGCCGCCTGGCCGTGCCTAAGCTCGCGCGCCAGCACCACCGCCTCCTGACGCGCCGCGGCGTTGCCCGGCAAGTCCATTCCTTTTGGATTGTCGAGGCTTTCTCGGCCGTTGGTGATGTGGAAATGATAACGAGGCATAAGCCGTTTGCTCCGCGCCGGAATGCCGCCTCCGGTACACGGTTTCGGCCGCGTGCGCAAACGGGCCTCCGTCCGTCGCCTCCGCCCCGCGCCTCACGACAACGTGCAGCGGCCAAGCCTCGGCTCTCGGGTCTCGAACTTGATGGAACGCATGCCAATATCTAAGACTTGGACGAGGTGACCCGGTTGCGAGAGGGGGCCTGCAATGACCGCAGCAGATCCGAGAAGTTGGATGTGGGCCGAGGCCTGCGCAATGATCGAGCGGGCGGAGCAATTGCATCGCCAATTCTTCCGGCCCGGCCTGGCGCAAGCGTCGGCGGTGAACTGGGAGCCCCCGGTCGATGTGTTCGAGAACGAGCGGGAGCTCACCATCGTCGCAGCGCTGCCCGGTGTCGAACCGCAGGACATCGAGATTGCGATCGAGCGCGGCGTGCTGCGCGTCGCCGGCGTGCGGCAGCTGCCCGCCTGCGTGCACGGCGCGGCGATCGATCGCATGGAAATCCCGCACGGCCGCTTCGAGCGCCGCATTCGGCTGCCCGGCGAACGCTGGCATGTGGACCGCTCCGCCCTCGTGAACGGCTGCTTGGTGCTCAACCTCACGCCGCAGCAGCGTTGATCGGGCAGCGCCATGGCAGAGCAGGCTGAGAGCAAACCGGTCGAACAGGGCGAGGCCCACCCGCCGCTGCCGCCGGACAGCATGATTCTCCTGCCGGTGCGGCAGCTTGTGCTGTTTCCCGGAATGGTGCTGCCGCTGACGATTGGGCGCAAATCGTCGATTGCGGCCGCGCAAAGCGCGGTGCGCAACCAGCGCCCGCTCGGCGTGATCCTGCAGATCGATCCGGCGGTCGAGGAGCCGACGCTGGAGCAATTGCATCGGGTCGGGACTGCCGCGCAAATTCTGCGCTACATCACTGCACCCGACGGCACGCATCACGCCGTGGTGCAGGGCGTGCGGCGCTTTCGCATCGTCGAGCCTCTGCGCGGCTTTCCGTTCTTGGTGGCGCGCGTCGAGGAAATCGGCGTCGTTGAGACCCTGACGCCCGACATCGAGGCACGCGTGGGCTTGGTGCGAACGCGCGCGCGCGAAGCCGTCGAATTGCTGGCGAATGTTCCCCCGGAAGTGGCCGCGACCATCGAGAATTTGGATTCGCCGTCCGCGCTCGCCGATTTCATCGCCGGAATCCTCGATACCAAGCCGTCCGAGAAGCAGGACGTGCTGGAGACGATCAACATCAAGGAACGGCTCGACAAGGTGCTTGGCCTGCTGGCGCAACGAATCGAGGTGCTCAAGCTCTCCAAGCAGATCGGCGAACAGACCCAGCAGACGCTGTCGTCCCAACAGCGCGAGCACATCCTGCGCGAGCAGCTGCGCTCCATTCAGAAGGAGCTGGGAGAGGGCGACGAAAAATCCGCCGAGATTGCCGAGCTGCGCGACGCGCTCGAGAAGGCGGGGATGCCGAAGGAAGCCAAGGATCAGGCGACGAAAGAGCTCAAGCGGCTCGAGCGCATGCCCGAGGCCGCCGCCGAGTACGGCATGATCCGGACCTATTTGGATTGGCTCATCGAGCTGCCCTGGTCGAAGCTCGATACCGACAGCATCGACATCGCCGAGGCGCGGCGTATCCTGGACGAAGACCATTATGGCCTTCCCAAGATCAAGCGCCGCATCCTCGAGTATCTCGCGGTGCGCAAGCTCAATCCCGAGGGCAAGAGCCCGATCCTTTGCTTCGTCGGGCCGCCGGGCGTGGGCAAGACCTCGCTCGGGCAGAGCATCGCGCGGGCGACCGGCCGCAAGTTCGTGCGGTTGAGCCTCGGCGGCCTGCACGACGAGGCCGAGATCCGAGGGCATCGGCGCACCTATATCGGCGCGCTGCCAGGCAACATCATCCAGTCGATCCGCAAAGCGGGAACGCGCAATCCTGTGATGATGCTCGACGAGGTCGACAAGCTGGGCGTCGGTTTCCATGGCGATCCGTCCTCTGCGCTGCTCGAAGTATTGGACCCCGAGCAGAATTCGACCTTCCGCGACAACTATCTCGGTGTCGCCTTCGATCTCTCGAAGGTGATGTTCATCGCCACCGCCAACGTGCTCGACACCGTTCCCGGCCCGGTGCGCGACCGCATGGAGGTGATCGAGCTTCCCGGCTACACCGAGGACGAGAAGCTCGAGATCGCGCGGCGCTACCTGCTCAAGCGCCAGCTCGAGGCCAACGGGCTCAAGCCCGAGCAGTGCGAGATCACCGAGGACGCCATCCGGACGATCATCCGCGACTACACGCGCGAGGCGGGCGTGCGCAACTTGGAGCGGCTGATCGGCGCGGTGTGCCGGCATGTGGCGATGCGCGTCGCCGAGGGCGTCGTCGAACGCATGCGCATCGATGCCGGCGCGCTGCCGCCCATTCTCGGGCCGCGCCGGTTCGAGAACGAGGTCGCCATGCGCACCAGCGTGCCGGGCGTCGCCACCGGGCTCGCCTGGACGCCGACCGGCGGCGACATTCTCTTCATCGAGGCGACGCGGGTTGCGGGAAAGGGCAGCCTCATCCTCACCGGGCAACTCGGCGACGTGATGAAGGAAAGCGCCCAGGCCGCGCTGACTTTGGCGAAGGCCCGCGCGGCGGAGCTCGGCTTCGACGTCGCCTTGTTCGAGAAGTCCGACATCCACATCCACGTGCCGGCGGGCGCCATCCCCAAGGACGGCCCGAGCGCGGGCGTTGCCATGTTCGTCGCGCTCGCTTCGCTGCTGACCGGCCGCACGGCGCGCAACGACGTGGCGATGACCGGCGAGATCTCGCTGCGCGGCCTCGTGCTGCCCATCGGCGGCGTGAAGGAGAAAGTGCTAGCGGCGGCCCGCGCCGGCATCACCACCGTGCTGCTCCCCGCGCGCAACCAGAAGGACCTCGAAGACGTGCCGGAGGCGGCGCGTCAGCAGGTGCGTTTCGTGTGGCTCGAGCGGGTCGACGATGCGGTGGCCGCGGCGCTCAACCCGCCCGGCGCGCGCGAGGAGGCGGAAGCCTCGGTGGGTGGCGAAGCATCCCCGGGCCGGCGCGCGGCGCGGTCGGCATAGCGCCAGAGGGATCCGCCTCACTGGCCCGGCGATTCCCCTTCAGCTCCACCCCCACACGCGCCGGTAGGTATTTTCATTGTAAAGAACAGTCGCAAAACAATGACCCCCCGGTTGCTGCAACCTGCGGGAGGCATTGCGACGCTAGTCTCCACGGGTGCGGCCGGCCTCATCGCTAACCGCGTTCTCCACTTTGGCGAGGCGCTCATCGAAGACTTTGGTCTCGATCGCCCGCACGTAAACTCCACCACCTTGGCGAGCTCGGCGGCCTCTGACGGCGTGAGTTCGCCGGAAGCGACGCCGGCGGCGATCTTCGCCGCCGCGGCAACGCTGTCGGCGGGCTTTTCCAGGGGCGGAAGTTCGAACGGGACGGGCTTGCCCTTTCGCGTCGGTGCGAGCCGGTCCAAGCACAAGCGAATGGCGGCGAGATCGCCGCCTTTGGCCATCTCGATCGCCTTGCGCCCGATCGCTTCGGCGTCATCCGCCATGAGGCTTTCCATCAGCAGCGTGGCCCGATTGCGCGATCCCAATGGCCGGCCGGCCGGATTTCCGCATTCGCCCTTCTCATACGGCATGGCTTATTTTCCTTTCTGTTTGCCAATGAAAATACGCCGCTGCGGGGCCGCATCTTGCGCCCGCGCAGCAAAAAGCCCGGCGCGGTTTCCCGTCCGGGCGGCTGGCGTAGCTTCGGTGAATATGCTCTTTTGGAAGATTCTCGTTACACGAGTCAAGCGGTTTTTTTAGGAAACTTGTAAGATGGGCTAAACCCAGAGAAACCCATCATAATCTCCGCGGAGGCAGACCGTCACCGCGGGGCAAAGGAGCGGCCAAGATGGTTCTTAATCAGCCCATTGCGACTGCTGGTCACATGCGCAATCTCCATTTACGATCATCCGGTTCAGGGGGAGCGCGGCGCCGAGCCAGCGTTGCCCGAAGTCTCAGGCCAATGCGAGCATAGATGGATCAGGCGCTCGATGAGGCATATCGCTCTTTTTTTCGCGGCGGCGGCGCTCTTCACCGCCGGAAGCGCCGGGGCGCAGTCCGTTGAAGAATTCTACGCCGGAAAGCAGATCACATTCATCGTCGGTGCTAGCGCGGGCGGGGGCTACGACAGACAAGCACGTCGGGTGGCGCGCCATCTTGGTAAACATATCCCGGGGTCTCCGACAATCGTCGTGCAGAACATGCCGGGAGCGGGCAGCCTCGCGGCGGCCAATTACATCTATAATGCTGCGCCCAAGGACGGCTCCGTCATCGCTCTCGTGATGCGGAGCATGTTGCTGATCAAGCACTGGAAGCCGCAATCGGTACGCTTCGACCTCGTTCGTCTCAACTGGATCGGAAGCATCAACAGCGAGGTGGCCCTGGTGGCGGCCTGGCACACGGCGCCGCACAAGTCGGCTGCCGATCTTTTCGACAAGGAATTGATCGTCGGCGGTACGAACGGCGTCGATCCGGAGACGACACCGCGGCTCTTCAACGCGCTCATTGGCACCAAGTTCAAGATCGTCAACGGCTATCCAGGTACCACGGAAATCATTCTGGCGATGGAGCGGGGAGAATTGCACGGCATCGGTGATTGGTCGTGGTCGAGCATGAAGACTGCGCGGCCGGATTGGCTCCGCGACAAGAAGATCACGCTGCTCATGCAGGCCGCCCTGCACAAAGAACCCGAGCTTGCCGACCTTCCCTCTGCTCTCGACTTCGTCAAGAACGATGCCGACCGCAAAGTGATGGAGCTCTACCTGACGCAGAAGACCTTGGCGCGCCCGCTGATAGTCCCGCCAGGCGTCCCTCCTGAGCGGTTGGCTGCGCTGAAGGAAGCCTTCGCGGCGCTGGCCCACGATAATGAATTTCTGGCCGATGCCCACACCGCGGGAATGGACGTCGCGCCAATAGCGGGCGAGGCGGTCGACCGGATCATCGCGCTGATTTCGTCTGCCCCGCACGAAACGGTTGAGCGCCTGGGGAAGGCCATTGGCGCGGAGAAATGAGCGCCTAGCGCGCACGACAACCGACGACTATATGCCGTGCGATGTGTGGGAGGGTCATCCAGAGCAGCGGCCCGCTGCGCTATGCCATCGTCGATGGCATGAACGCGCGCGACAGCCGCGTGCACAACTATCCGCCGCGGTGGAACGGCGCGCCGAGCCAGGATTTGCTGGTCATTCGCCGCAATCGCAAGACAGGACAGGTGTCGCTCGACCCGCTGCGCTGGGGGCTCATTCCGTACTGGTGCGCTGATCCCAAGGGCGGGCGCAAGCCGATCAACGCCAAGGGGGAGAGCGTGCGCGATCTGCCAACGTTCCGCGACACCTACCGCAAGCGCCGCTGCATCGTGCCGGTCGACGGCTTCTTCGAATGGAAAGCGATCAAGGGGCAGAAGGCGAAACGGCCCTACGCCATCGCCATGAAGGACGGCGCGCCGTTCGCACTTGCGGGCATTTGGGAGAACTGGAAGGAACCGGCTTCGGGCGAGTGGATTCGCACCTTTGCAATCATCACGACGGATGCCAACGAACTCGTGGCCGAGATTCACGACCGCATGCCGCTCATTCTGGCGCCGGCCGATTACGCCCGCTGGCTCGGCGAAGAGGACGATCCGCGCGACCTCTTGCGTCCCTTCCCGGCGGCCCCGATGCGGATGTGGCCGATCTCGAGCCGGGTCAACAAGCCGGAAAATGATGATCAGTCGATCATCGAGCCGGTCGAGACCGCCACGGATGCCGCGTAGGGACCGTTTACGCCCCACGTGTCGACGCGCGATTTTGAGCCGCTAAGTCCGAGCGTGCCCGATCGGCGTTTTAAGTCCGGCCGTGTCAGGCTTGCTCCCTTTCACATTTGTCCATGAAGCTCTTTTTCGCGGCGCCCTTGAGCGGCTTGCCATCGGAGCCGATTGCCTTCGGCTCGCACGCCTCGCGCTTGCATTTCGTGAGGAAACTCGTTCTGGCAGCGCCGGCTAGCTCCTTGCCGTCTTTTCCGACTGCCTTGCTTGCGCACGTTCCCGGCGCTTGCGCCGCCGCGGATCCGATGGAAAACGCGGTTAACAAAACAACAAGCATCAGCCGTGTCATTGGTCGTCCTCCCTTGAATGAAAACATGGAGAGACACAAAACCGCTTGCGGGAGAACCGCGCGCGGCAGCAACAACGCTAATCCTATCGACGCGCAAAAAAAAGCCCCGCCCATTTTGGGCGGGGCTTTTAGTTACCGTTCGATCTCGACGTTGACACCGGAACGAGACCTTCTGATCTCGACGTCCGGCTCACGCACGCGGCGCCGCTCCCGGATGATCACGTCGCGGTCACGCGCGCCTCTGCCGATCGTGACGTCGCGGTCGCGGTGCACGCAGTTCCTGTTGCACAGCGGTCCGACGCAGTCTTCCCTGCAGATCCGCTCGGCGCTCGCGGGAAGCGAAAGCGCGGCAGACCCCGCCACAGCGAGGGCGACGGCAAGAATATGAGCTGTACGCATTCTCATGCCTCTATTGTCCTCCCGCACATTAACGCGTTGATGATGAGGGTGTTCCATAGTTCCGTCCGCCACCCGACCGAAGGATTTCCCGCGTCTGTGCCGGAAAACCCGGTGGCGCCGGGGCGTTACTCGAAGGTGGAAGAAGCGCCCGCATATCCGTCGCCGCTCACATCCCCTTTCATGGGTTGATCGAGTTTGTCGGATCTTCCTGCTGGGCATTGTCGCGCGAGGTCATAACCAAAAAAGAACTCGGCGCGAAGCCGGACAAAGACTGCATTGAGGTGCTTCGAATCACACCTGATACTCTTGAGCGATCGATGCCTCGGCTTCGATATAAAGCTGCGATGTCTTCGCCCGATCGCGGCCAAAGGCGCAGTCTGAGGAACTTTTGCACAGTCGCTATGTTGTTCAGGCGATCGCGATCGAAGGCGGGCAGCTGCGCGACGGCATCTGGCACGACGTGATCGGCGCAGGGAACCAACTGACGTAGCGCGTGCTAAAGGAGACGACGATGGGTTATCTCTTGCTGTGGCTGAGCGGAATCCCAATTCCGATTATTATTATATTGGCGCTGTTGCATCACTAGCGTTGATCTCCCGCGCGGCGTCGATCTGCAGCGCAATGCGAGAGAGACGTCGCGCCTTGGATTGCAACATGTTCGCGGGAAGAACGACGATGAGACCAGCTGTCCTATTGGCTGTGATGCTTTTGGCTGCTGCCGCGACGCCGGTCGCGGCCAAAGGTTGCCTCAAGGGCGCGGTGGTCGGCGGCGTGGCCGGACATTATGCCGGCCATCACGGCGTCATCGGCGCGGCCGTGGGCTGCATTGTCGGCCGGCATCGGGCCAAGAAACGCGCGCAAAGCCAGCAGCTCTCGCCGCAGTATGACCGCCCGGGCCGAACCTATTATTAAGCATACGCGAGCTCAGGCTCTGTTATCCAAATTGCAACATTCAACCCCAATCGCACCCACAGAATGATCAACAATAACGGGCTTCTTTCTCACATTACTGCTTCCCGGGAATCGGCTTGGGAAGCACTCGGGAAGCAGCGGCAGATCGCTCCGTCCCCGTAGACGCGCGCAACGCTGAGGGGTGCCCCCCCGAGATACCTGGCGCAAATAATCAGTCCTGGGCCTTCCTACGAGCACGCTGCGGCACTTAAACAGGACCGAAGGCTCACTCCGACCGAAACATTGGCGTCTGCGCGAGCTCGGGATGACACTGACGGACCGCCGCACAGAGTCCATCTCGAGCGCATTCTGGAAGAGCTACGGACCCCCACGGCCATCGGCTATTCGGTGCGCCGTGGTAATCTTCCAAGGAAGGACCAAAAATTCAGACGCAGGTTCTACCGACCGCTGGCGCCGTCAGTTCTAGGGCGTGAAGCAGTGGACACCCCAGAAATTTCAAATCCCGTCACTTTCCCAGGCCACTCCCGAGTTTGTTGGAAGCAATTGGCCTGAGAGAGCAAAAGTTTGGCGGACAATAACAAGTCCCGAATGGCGGGTGAAGCGACCAAGAAGCGTCTCGTCGAAGCTGGTCGCTCTGAGGGACGACAATGTTCAAGGCCCTGATTATCGCTACCATGTTGCTGCCGACGCTCGTACTTGCGCAGCGTTACCGAAATCAAGGCAACTCAGCCATTGGTGCTCGTCGGGATGGAGCGCTAACGGCAACTCCCGCACTCTCTGTCCGATAAGCCCCGTAATCCATTCAAAGTGAACGTTGGTCACATGAACAAGGAGATTTGCATGTCGTCGTGGGCAAACTTCTATCGAGGGCTGGCTCATGAGGCCACGCTGCGCGCGGCACAAACGGCCACCTCGTTCGAAAAGGACAAGTTTGAAGAAGCTGCGAAGGAGTGGTCAGCGCTGGCGGAATGGGCCGAGCAAAAACATAGACAACCCTAAGGCCTAGACACGGGGCCGAAGGCAACTCACGCGCTCGCTTTTTTCTAGTGGCCTCTGGCGGCCCTCTTACGACCGGCCGAGCGGAGTGCTCACTCCGGCCGGGGCAAGAGCCCGCTCGTGTATCAACACACTGGTCTGCCCGCCCATCACGCTGAGCAGGACGCGCACGCGATCGCGGGCCGACATGCCAAGGTAGAGGCCGGTGTGCTTGGCGAAGGGACCGCGCATGATCTGCACGCGGTCGCCGCGTTGACGCTTAGGCAGCCGCACGAAGCCGTCCACGTCCAGCCGGCTGCGCAGCTGTTCGATTACGGATAACGGCACAACGCCAGGGGTCTCGCCCGCCATGATCACCGCGGCCACGCCGAAGGTTGACAGCAGCGGCCGCCAGCGCGATTCAACGCCGACGAACAGATACGAGGGGAACAGCGGCTTGGCGAGCGCGAAGCGATGGGCTCCGCGCCCACTATACTCAAGCACGCGCGGTAGGAAGACGGCGTAGCCTTGCTGGCTTACGCACTCGGCGGCGAAGTTCTCGCGCTGTGGGTGTGAACGCAGAACAATCCAGCGCACTATGCTGCCTCCTCCTCCTCGCATGTTGGGCATTCCGGTGCTCGCCGCACGGCGGCGCAGAAGCAGGCGTCCATTCGCATGAGCTCGAGCCTGGACCATTGTCCCTCGCGCAGCTGCTGCAGCGAGAGCTCACGCTCTTCGTCGACGTCGTGCTTGCGGGGACGACCGCGGGGCCTGTGGTGCTGCCGCATGTGAGAACTCCGGCACCGATACGGCTGCCGGCATTAGCACCGCAGTGGTCGGATTTTCTAGGCCAAGTGCACCGTGCGCACTGCACCCGGCCGCCGCAGGTTGAAGGACCCACGAGCGGGCCTCGCACCACCGCGCGGACTCGGAAGGCGTCGCACGGCCTATGGTCCTTGTCCGGGCACTGCTTCCGGCGTGCCGGCGGCTCGGGCCGCCTTCAACGGGCTAGCCGTTGCCCGGTGTCGCGAACTACGCGGGCACCTTGCCGCAGCATGATCCGCGCCGTCGGCCAGCGCGCGATTGCGGCACGGTAGATCACCTCGGCGACCTGGAAGTCATCGGCTCCGGCACGTGCTCGACAATGCTGTCGCCGGTGCCGTCCCAGATGTCCACGCGGAAAGCAAAATACGTCTTGGTTTTCACGGACAAGTCCGACTCGACTCGTCCTGGCCCATTCGCGCACGCCGCCCTCTCGCTCAAGGCTGCGTCATGCCTGATCGACGGTAAGGCCGTGGCCTGTGATGACAATGGCCTGCGGTAATTCGACCGACTGCGTTACCGGCGCGATGATCGGCACGTCTTTCTCTACGCCTTCGACCTCATCGAGGTGAACGGCGACGATCTCTGGCTTGAACCCATCGAACGTCGCAAGGCTGCGCTCGCCAAGCTGCTGCGCCACGACCGACCCGGCCTGCTGCTCAACGAGGACATCATCGTGCTCCGTCATGCTTACAAGCTTGGGCTCGAAGGGATCGTCTCGAAGCGCCTCGGCCCGCCCTACATCTCCGGCCGATCGCGCTATTGGGTGAAGTGCAAAAATCCAACAGCGCCGGCGGTGAAGCGCGAGGCGGAGGAGGTGATCGAATAAGCCCGGATTTTGCAGCGGCAGGACGCCGAACGAATCCCGATCCGACGAGGTTTCACCCGCCTAGCGGTCGCACAGGTCGGTCGGACCAATGATCACGCCGGCAATGCCCTGCTCGACCGGGGTGCACTCTATTCCCAATCCCCGCGATGGCTGGACCGTTGGAGACCCGAAGACCCGGATGGTCGCAGTGACTGGAGGAAACAGCGCAGAAGATACTTGGGGCTGCTGCCCCACCAAGGGCTTCGGTCCCACCGTCGTGGTCAAGGGCACGGCTGAGGATCCGGTTTGCTCTTGGGAGAATGCCGGGGAAACGTACAAAGAGAGCATCAGGATGGCCGTGAGAGTAAGCTTCATCTTCGTCCTCTCCTCTGGCTGCTCGGCTTGCGCCATCGCGCCCTCCCCCGCCGCCTATCTCACTTCGCTTTGCCGGACGCGTCAACGCCAAAGACGGTACTTGGGATTCCCCCATACGACTGACAGTCGTCGGAAGAAGCATGGCTGCCGCGCCGGGCGGCCCGCTCAGCCGGCCACCGCCCGGACACTGCGCGAATGGTGACGCTGGCTGCGCACGAGTGGCTGATGATGGCCGCGTTCGCAAAGAGGCTCTACCCTCGCAGCACACCTGCATCCCGCCGCCCGTGAGCGCGTGAAGACCGCACGCTTGCGGTGTGATATTGTTCCTTTCACTAGGCAGCCCTCGCACGGGAGGGCCACATGCCTGTCACTATCGGACGGCGGGAATTGATAGCTGCGCTCGGCGGCGCAGCGGCCGCGTGGCCGCGCGCGGCGCGCGCGCAGCAACCGGCGATGCCGGTGGTGGGATTCATGAGCGCCCGGTCAGCTAATGACTCCACCCGTGTTGTGGCCGCCTTTCGCCAAGGCCTCGCCGAAATGAATTATGTCGAGGGCCGCACCGTGGCGATCGAATTCCGCTGGGCCGAGGGACAACTCGATCGGCTACCCGCGCTGGCACGCGAGCTGGTGGCCCACCCAGTGGCCGTGATCGCTGCTGTTGGCGGTTCGGACCTTGCCGCAAAGGCGGCGACCACCACCATTCCAATCATCTTCGGGACGGGGGACGATCCCGTCGCCAAAGGCGTGCTCACCAGCCTCAACCGACCCGGGGGCAACATCACCGGTGCTACGTTTGTGACGAGTGCACTGGGAGCCAAGCGGCTCGGCTTGCTGCGCGACCTCGTACCCGGCGTGGAGGTGATCGCGCTCCTGGTAAATCCGAACACCGCCGCTGGGCAGTCGCAAACGCGCGACGTGCAGGACGCGGCGCGCGCGCTGGGGCAGCGCCTGGTCGTGCTCAATGCCGATAGCGATGCGACCCTCGACGAGAGCTTCGCCGCTCTCGGTCGGGAGCACGTCGGCGCGCTCTTGGTCGGAGGCGATCCCTTTTTCGATATCAGGCGCGACCGGGTGGTTGCACTGGCATCACAGCATCGCATGCCGGCCATCTATCAGTTTCGCGAATACGCATTGGCCGGCGGTTTGATGAGCTACGGAGCCAGCATCACCGACATGTATCGGCAGGTTGGCCTGTACGTCGGTCGCGTTCTCAAAGGTGAGAAGCCTGCAGACCTACCGGTCGTGGGGCCGACCAAGTTCGAGCTCGTCATCAACATCAAGACCGCGAGGGCGATCGGCGTCAAAATCTCCGACAATCTTCTGACGCTCGCCAACGAGGTGATCGAATGAAGCGGCGTGAGTTCATTGCCCTGCTCGGCGGCGCTGCGGCGTGGCCGCTCGCGGCACGCGCGCAGCAGGGCGAGCGCATGCGCCGCATCGGCATGCTGGTTGCTGCGGAAGAGCCATGTTGATCTCTGGTCGTTGCCACTGCGGCAATATCTCGTTCGCGCTCGACT
>Ga0306920_100009770_pt1 | contig 12825 bp, 9 predicted proteins | sample flu12Cox44000170_FD_204666 | JGI IMG/M metagenome (GOLD analysis project Ga0306920, IMG submission 204666) | Lab enrichment of tropical soil microbial communities from Luquillo Experimental Forest, Puerto Rico - flux4day.12C.oxic.44.000.170 (v2)... | ecosystem: Environmental > Terrestrial >...
AGGGGAAGGTGGAAAAAGGCCCGGACCGCAGTCCGGGCAAAGCCACCGGATTTCCGGTGGCGGAGGTTTCCGTGGGGCTGCCGCTTCTTCTGCGGTGCGCGTTGCACGCACGGCGCACAAAAAGCGGCGGGCCCGCTGGAGAGCGGGCCCGCTGGGCGAATCGCGCGTAGCGCGTTGGGCGCTACGCGTGAGCCGCGATTACTGGCCGAAGTAGGTCGGCTTGATGTTCGGTGCGCGGTCGCCGGCCTGGGTGCTGCCGTTCGTCGATGCGCCGTAGGCCGTGGCTTCAGTCGTGCCGTTCTGCTGGGCGACGCGTGCCTCGGCAGCTTGCAGGTCTGCCGGGTAGTACGGGCTCGAGAGGCTAGGACGGTAGCCGGCCTTCTCCAGCTGGACCAGCTCGGCGCGCACTTGAGCGCGCGTCAGCGGTGCCTGGCTGGCTTGCGCGAACGAAAGGGCCGGAGCGGCGAGGACAGTGGCGGCGAGCGCAGCAGCGATCAGATTCTTCATGGTAACAACCTCCAAAAATTATGTTGTCGATCCGTAACAATCATGCTGTCCGAACCGTTGATGAGACTTTATTGCAGCGCTGGCTAAAGAAAAATACGGCAATCCAGCAAACATCCTTACTCGAATTGCAATAATTTCGGAGGTCTGCGGCCGCGCGGCCCGGTCGCGCTGCGGCACGGTGAGGCAAAATAGCGCGCGTGAGGCCGCGCGCAGCGCGCCGGCCGCGATTCGCGATCGCTCATTCCAGACCTCATTTCGACGTTCAAGGAGAAACGCCATGAAGAACACTCTCGGCCGTCAGGCGCTGATTGCCGCCGCTCTGGCGGGGCTTGCGACAGCCGGCGCGGGCGTTGCCCAGGCGGACGACAACGTGAACTGCTATGGCGTTGCCAAGGCCGGAAAGAACGACTGCGCGAGCAAGACCGGCGTGCACGACTGCGCAGGCCAGGCCAAGGTCGATCACGACAAGGGCGACTTCAAGACCATGCCGAAGGGCACCTGCGAGAAGCTGGGCGGCACGCCGGAACAATGAGCCTCGCGGTTGAGGTCGCGCGCGGGTGCGCAGGATGAGCGCGCCGAGCGCATTGCATGGCGTGGGCATCGGCCTGCGTCTTGCGCATTACGAGGCCTTCATAGCTGGACCGCCTGAAGTCGACTGGGTGGAAGTCCACAGTGAGAACTACTTCGGCGACGGCGGCTACGACCTGCACGTGCTCGAAACCGTGCGCCGCGACTTGCCGGTGAGCCTGCACGGCGTGGGGCTCGGCCTCGGCTCAGCGGCGCCGCTCGATACGGCGCATCTCGCGAGGCTCGCGCGGTTGGTGGAGCGTATCGAACCCGCCGTGGTTTCCGAGCATCTGAGCTGGGGCGCGAGTGCGCAAGGCGCGCTGCACGATCTGCTGCCCATGCCGCTCACGCACGCCTCGCTCGATCATTTGAGCGCACGCGTCTCGCAGATGCAGGACGCGCTGGGCCGCTCCGTGCTGATCGAAAATGTTTCGGCCTACGTACGATTTCGCGGCGATACCTGTAGCGAGGCCGAATTCCTCGCGGCGCTTGCGCAGCGCACGGGCTGTGGCGTGCTGCTCGACGTGAACAATCTGTACGTGAACCAATGCAACCACGGTGAGGACGCATTGGCGGCGATGGCCGTGCTGCCGCCGCAGATCGTAGGCGAGATCCATCTGGCGGGGCATCGGGTTACGCCAGTCGCCGTGATCGACGATCATGGCTCGCGCGTCGCACCGGCGGTCTGGTCGCTGTATGAGGCGGCGCTCGCACGATTTCGCTCGACACCCACGCTCATCGAATGGGACACGGCGCTGCCCGCGCTCGACGTGCTGCTGGACGAAGCCCGTCTCGCGCGCGAATGCCAGACGAAGCACACGCCGGTGCAAGGTGCGGTGGAGCGACGCTCATGACTGCGCGCGACACACTGGAGGCGATGCAGCAAGCCTTCGTTTCCGCACTCGACGACCCAGCCGCCGATGCGGCGCTGGCCAACCAGATGCTGCCCGCCGAAGCCGCGCTGCTGCACGAGCGCCTTGGCCTCTACCGCGGCAACGTGCGCGCGGCGCGTCGCCTCGCGCTCGCGAATGCGTATCCCGTGCTCGCCGCGCTGACTGGCGAGGCGTACTTCGAAGCCCTTGCGCTTGCGTACTCACGCGCGCATCTCTCGCGCGATGCCGATCTGAATCGCTTCGGCGCGCAACTGCCCGAATTCATCGAGCGCTACGAGACCGACACGCGCTACGCGTATTTCGGCGACGTCGCGCGGCTCGAATGGGCGCTGCATGGCGCTGCATACGCGGCCGATCGTCCGGCCAATGTCGCGCCGCTCAATGCGCAGCAATGGCAGGCGCTCGGCGCGGAGCGCCTCGCGCAGGCGCGTCTCGCCGTGCATCCCGCATGCGTGGCGCTCGCCTTGCGCTTCGACGCCGTGGCGGTCTGGCGGGCGCATCAACCGGGCGGCGTGTGGCCGGCGCGTGTGGAGGTGCCGTCGTGGGCGCTCGTGGTGCGTCCGCAATGGCGCCCCACGGTCCTCGCTCACACGCACGCCGCGCACGCAGCCTTCTTGGCTCTGCGCGATGGCGCAACACTCGACGCCGCGCTCGCGCAAGCCTTCCACATCGACCCGGCTTTCGACTTCGGCGGCCAGTGGCGCACGTGGATCGAGGCGGGCGCAATTGTCGGGGTGCGTAGCGACTGACCGCCCAGCATTAGAAAAATACAGCGCCGCCATAAAGCAGAGGAATCCAAACTAATCAGAGCGCCGGGCCAACTGAATCGCAATTTATTCAGGAGAATAGCCTGCAAAAACAGGTCCGGCCCCGCACGCTCCCGGTGACCGGACTTGCCCGCATAGCCACGCTTCACGCGGCATGCGAGGATGAATGCATACGCACAGCGTGCGCCCGTTTGCCGATGTGCACCCGATTGCACCCCGGCGCGCGCGGCGCCGGGCAACGTCCGCAGCCGGGCGCAGGCAAGCGCCCGACGGCCGACGCCGCTCCGGCGCCACTGCAAGGCCAGCCCCCGAAGGCCCGACATCATGATCCGCCGACCCAACGCCGTGCTTGTGATCGGCATTGCGCTCGCCGCAGTGCTGACGCTCGTCGCCGCGTGGGTCATGGCGCAGATGCGGCATGACGCGCTCGCGAGCGCCCGCGCTTCCGCGACGAACATGGCGCTGCTCTTCGAGCGCGACACGGCCCGCAATTTCGATGTCTACGCGCTGTCGCTCCAGGCTGTCATCGACGCCATCGACGACCCGCGCCTCGCCGCACTGCCCCCCGACATCCGCCAGGCCGTGCTGTTCGACCGCTCGGCCACGGCGAAGAATCTGGGCGCGATCTTCGTGACCAACGCGGCGGGCGACGTGGTGTTCGATTCGCGCTCGGTGCCGCCGCGCGCGCTCAACGTGGCCGACCGCGACTTTTTCATCGCGCAGCGCAACTCGCCGCACGTGGGCCTCTTTCTGAGCCGGCCGTTCATTCCGCGCGACGGGCCGGCGAACGCGACCATCGGCCTGAGCCGCCGTCTCTCCAACCCCGATGGCTCGTTCGCGGGCGTCGTGGTGGGCACGATGCGCCTCGACTATTTCCGGCAGCTCTTCAGCGGCGTGGACATCGGCACGAACGGCGCGGTGGTGCTCGCGCTCGCCGACGGCACGCTGCTCATGCGGCGTCCCTACGATCCGGCGCTGATCGGCAAGAGCATCGCGGAATCCTCGCTTTTCCGAAGCTTCGGGCGCGCGCAGGCCAGCGGCTTCTTCAATGTCGGCCCGGTGGACGGCGTGCGGCGCTGGTTCGCGCTGCGGCGCGTGGGCGACTATCCGCTCGTCTTCAGCGTAGGCGTCGCTGCGGAGGACGTCTACCGCGAATGGCGCGTGCGCGCCTGGATCATCGGCACGCTCACGGCGTTGCTCGACGCCTCGCTGATCGCGCTCGCGGTGATGTTCACGCGCCAGTTGCGCCGGCGCGGCGTGGTCGAGGCAGAGCTGCGGGTGCAGGCCGGCACCGACCCGCTCACGTCGCTCGCGAACCGGCGCGCCTTCGAAACCCGCGCTGACCACGAATGGGCGCGCGCGCGCCGCTCGGGCAGCCCGCTTTCGCTCGCGCTGATCGACGTGGACCGCTTCAAGCTCTACAACGACCACTATGGCCACCTGGCCGGCGACGACGCGCTCGCCGCCGTCGCGCACGCGCTCGGCGCGCACGCCCGCCGGGCGGCGGACTGCGCGGCGCGCTACGGCGGCGAGGAGTTCGTGCTGCTTTTGCCGGAGACGGGCGAGGCGCAGGCGCTCGCGTTGGTCGAGAAGGTGCGCGCCGCGATCGAGGCGCTGGCGCTGCCGCACGCCGGCAGCCCGAACGGCGTGCTCACCGTGAGCGTTGGCGTGGCCTGCACGACCCAGAGCGCGTTTGGCGACTGGCGCGCGCTGACCGACGCCGCCGATGCGGCGCTCTACACCGCGAAACGCGCGGGCCGCAACCGCGTGGCGGCATGGCTGCCCGCCACGACCGACGACGCGCGCGGCGCGAACGTCGAAGGCCGCTCTGGCTGATAACGCGCGGGAGTCGGCGGACGCTGCATTCGCGTGACGGGCGAAGTCTGGAGCGAAGCCGGGCGGGCAAAAAAAAACCGCTCAAGCAGGGGGGCTAGAGCGGAAAAATCGGAGAGTTTACAGCTTTCTGCCTCTGCATGAACCGTGATGGGTCACGCAGCAACTTCAGTCTAGGACTGGCTTCTCGCGCCTAATATAGGATGAGTCTTAAACTTCATTCGGCATCTACTTAAGACCCAGGCCTGTGGCGGCCGGATGGCGATTTGCCCTACGATGCGCCCCACGAGTTGCCCACGACCAGCGTCCGATCTGCCCCGCGATTCGAACCCTGAAACGACCGTAGTTTCGGACGCCCTACATCCGGCTTGCCACGCAGATTGCGGCTCCGTACACTCCCGCCTGACCTGCATCAAGGGCGGCCGTTGCATCGTTGCGTGCGCGCCAACAACCAGAACCAAACCGCAAAATCACGCCGACAAGAGGAACCCATGTCCGACTCCTATTTCCCCCGCTGGCGCGTGCAGACGGGTGCCGCCCGTGGCGTCGTGGCCCCCGACGAGCGCCTGCCCTGGCCGCAGATGTTCGCCATGGGCGTGCAGCACGTCGTCGCCATGTTCGGCTCGACGGTGCTCGCGCCGCTGCTCATGGGCTTCGACCCGAACCTGTGCATCTTCATGTCGGGTGTCGGCACGCTGCTGTTCTTCGCGGTGGTGGGCGGGCGCGTGCCGAGCTATCTCGGTTCCAGCTTCTCGTTCATCGGCCTCGTGATCGCCGTGACGGGCTATGGCGGGCAGGGCGCCAATCCCAACATCCCCGTCGCGCTCGGCGGCATCATCGCGTGCGGCGTGGCCTATACGCTGATCGGCGTGCTCGTGTCGGCCGTCGGCACCAGGTGGATCGAAACGCTCATGCCGCCGGTCGTGACCGGCGCGATCGTCTGCGTGATCGGCCTGAATCTCGCGCCCATCGCCGTGAAGGGCGTGAGCGGCTCGACTTTCGATTCGTGGATGGCGATCGTCACCGTGCTCTGCGTGGGCGGCGTAGCCGTGTTCACGCGCGGCATGCTCCAGCGTCTCCTGATTCTCGTCGGCCTCCTGATCGCCTATGTGATCTACGCGATCATCACGAACGGCATGGGTCTGGGCAAGCCGATCGACTTCTCGATCGTCGCGAACGCCGCCTGGTTCGGCATGCCGAAGTTCACCGCGCCCGTGTTCGATCCGCGCGCCATGACGCTGCTCGTGCCCGTCGCCGTGATTCTCGTGGCGGAGAACCTTGGCCACATCAAGGCCGTCTCCGCGATGACGGGCTACAACCTGGACCGCTATGTGGGCCGCGCGTTCATCGGCGACGGCCTCGCCACGATCGTCTCGGGCTTCGCGGGCGGCACCGGCGTCACCACCTACGCGGAAAACATCGGCGTGATGGCGGTGACGAAGATCTACTCGACGCTGGTGTTCGTGGTCGCCGCGGCCATCGCGATCGCGCTCGGGTTCTCGCCCAAGTTCGGCGCCGTCATCCAGACGATTCCGGGGCCGGTGCTGGGCGGTGTCTCGATCGTCGTGTTCGGCCTCATTGCCGTGACGGGCGCGCGCATCTGGGTCGTCAACAAGGTGGACTTCTCGGATAACCGCAATCTCATCGTCGCCGCGGTCACGCTCGTGCTCGGCGCGGGCGACTTCTCGCTCAAGCTCGGCGGATTCGGTCTGGGCGGCATCGGCACCGCCACGTTCGGCGCGATCATTCTCTACGCCCTGCTGCGCCGCAAGCCGGCGCAGGAAGCGGCGGTCTAAGCTTCACCGCTCGTGCGGCGCCGGTTCTGGCGCCGCGCTTTCCCTTCCCATTCCCGACCCAGGCGCGCGCGTCGGGCGCACGCTCATCCGCGATTGCGTCCGCGCGTCGTCATCGCCGTTTCCGAGAGATCGACTTCGCGCATCAGCTTCGCCAGCGTTTCGTCGTTGATCTGCATGCGGTTGCGCAGGGCGAGCAGCGTCGCGCGTTCGGCGCGCATCGCGGCGAGCCGCATCTCCAGTTCCAGCGCTTCGGAGCGGCGCGCGTTCGCGCTGCGGTCGCGGTCGGCGTCGAGCGAGGCGAGGCGCCGGCGGTAGGTGTCCATCACGCGCGCGGTCGTGTCGGCGGCATGGGCGGCCTGCGATTCGTCGAGGTCCTCGCTCGCTTTCTCGTGCACCGCGTCCACGGCGCGGATCGCCGCCTGCGCCGCCTGGATGCGCGCGGCGTGCTCCTCGGCTGCGTGCGGACCCTGCGCGGCGCGCCGCACGCCGCGCAGCAGGAGCGGCAGGCCCACGATCGCCACCAGCAGCGAGGCGAGGATCACGCCCGTCGCGATGAAGATGGCGCTGTCGCGTCCCGGCAGCGGGCTGCCGTTGGCGAGCGCGATGGGCAGCGAAAGCACGCCCGCGAGCGTCACCGCGCCGCGCACGCCCGCCACCGTCGTGATCGCCACCGTGCGCAGGCCAGGCACGGCGTTCGCCACGCCGTGGCGCGCGGCGCGCCGGCTCGCCACCCAGCGCAGCAGCCACACCCAGCCGAAGCGCATCACATAGAGCGCGGCGAGCACCGCTGCGATATAGCCGAGAAGCCGCAGCATCTGCGCGTTGCTCGTGTGATGGGCGTCGAGCAGCGCCTTGCCGAGAATGCCGGGGAATTGCAGGCCGAGCAGCGTGAACACCATGCCGTTGAAGACGAACTCGATCATCGACCAGGTGCTCGACGCCCGCACCCGCGTCGACACCGGCCCTTTGTGCGCGACGCTCGTGTAGTTCATCGTCATGCCGGCCGACACGGCCGCAAGCACGCCGGACACTTCGAGGTGCTCCGCAAACAGGTACGCCGCGAACGGAATCAGCAAGGTGAGCACGACGCCGGGCGCCGGGTCGCCGTCGTCGGTCACGTTGAGAAAGCGCTCCGAAACGAAGCTGAAGATCCAGCCGATCGCCGCGCCCAGGGCGAGCCCGCCCGCTGCGATGAGCACGAAGCTGAGCGCTGCCTCGCGCAGCGAGAAATAGCCGGTGAGCGCGGCGGCCACGGCGAACTTGAGCGCGACGAGGCCCGAGGCGTCGTTCATCAGCGCTTCGCCTTCGAGGATGTGCATGAGCTGCGCGGGAATCCTGTCCTTGCCCGCGATGGCAGAGAGCGCCACGGCATCGGTGGGCGAGAGCACGGCCGCGAGCGCGAAGGCCACCGGCAGCGAGATCTGCGGCACGAGCCAGTGCACGAAGTAGCCCACGGCCACGACGGTCAGCAGCACGAGGCCGAGCGCGAGCATGAGGATCGCGCGGCGCTGCATGAAGAATTCGCGCTTGGGCATGCGCCAGCCGTCCGCGAACAGCAGCGGCGGAATGAACAGCGCCATGAAGATGTCGGGATCGAACGTGACGTGCGGGTTCACGAGCGGAAAGGTGAGCAGCGCGCCAATGCCGATCTGCACGAGCGGCAACGGCAGCTTGATGGGCATGATGCGCGTGACGATGCCCGACACGGCGACGGCAAGCAGCAGAATGAGAACGGTGAAGAGGATGTCCATCGAAAAGCAAAAAGCGACGTAGCGGGGGCGAAACGAGGAAGCACTGAAGAGGGAAGCTGCGGACGCTCTTCACGCGCGGTGCGGCACTGCGTTCTGGCGCGCATTCGGGGTGGCGCACCGGTCGGGGGACAGTTTAGCCCGACGAGGTTGCATTTCGCCGCGAAGCGCGCAGTGCTCACATGATTGGCTGCAGATTTGGCCCGTATTTGCCGCGAGCGGGGGGCCGGGCTTGCGACACTTTGCTCGCGAATGTGCGCCACCACCGAAGCAAACGCCCGGAGAAAGGCGCACGATATCGGTGCACCCTGCGATATCCCGCACGGTGCATGGCGTGCCCTTTCGCGGCGCACGCGATGGGTGCAAGCGCATTTTCCGATGCGTGCCAGATCGCGGTGCGAGCGAGCACGGACCTTGCTTGATCCCGCCTGTGACGCAACGGAAACAAAAGGCTATGGGCGAACGCGCGGGGCGTGCGAGGGTTGTGCGGACTGCAGCGTCCTTCCTACGCGCTAGAGGATGGCATGATCACAGAGCAACAGGACAAAACGGCGGTGGCCCCTAACGGCTTCGATCTCAGCGTCACCTCGGGGCTGCAGCGCTACAGCGCGCATCACGGCGACCTCACGCTCACGAGCGTGTTCCAGCCGGTGTTCAGCCTGTCGCACATGCGTGCGGTGGGCTATGAAGGGCTGCTGCGCGCGCACGATCCGCTCGACCGCCCGGTGTCGCCGCTCGACGTGTTCGGCGACGCCGCGCGCGTGGGCGAGGCGCTGCTGGTGGACCGGCTCGCCCAGGGGCTGCATCTGGAGAACTTCGCGCTGCTCGGCGCGGAGCGCGAATGGCTCTTTCTGAACGTGCATCCCGGCACGCTGATCGAGCCGTATCACACCGCGGCGCTGCTCGCGAACCTGCGGCGCCTGAACATCGCGCCGCGGCGCGTCGTGCTCGAGGTGCTCGAAGACGAGGGCACCGATCTCGACGCGCTCGCGCAGGCCGTGGCGTCGTTTCGCGAGCGCGGCTTTCTCGTGGCGCTCGACGACTTCGGCGCGGGCAACGTCGACATTGGCCGCGTGTGGCAGCTCAATCCCGACATCGTGAAGCTCGACCGCATCATGCTCATGCACGCGCAGCATCGCGCCGACATGGCCGCGACGCTGCCCGCGCTCGTCGCGCTCCTGCACGACGCGGGCAAGCTCGTGCTGATCGAAGGCGTGGAAACGGAGCACGAGGCGCAGCTCGCGCTCGCCTGCAATGCGGACTTCGTGCAGGGCTTCTTCTTCGCGCGGCCCGCTCCCGGGCTCGCCGACGCCGCGCTCGTGCAGGGTGTGATAGCCGAGGCGACGGAGCGTTATCGTCAGCAGACCGAAACACGCGAGCGGGGCGAGACGAACCGGCTCGCGCCGTACCAGCGCGCGTTCGAGCGCGCGGCCGAACGGCTTTCGGACGGCGAGCCGATGGAGGAAGTGTGCTGGAACTTCCTCGCGCTCGATCACGCGGCGCGCTGCTATCTGCTCGATTCGAACGGCAGGCAGGCGGGCCGCAACGTGGTGTTGCGCGTCGATCGCGCGGAGCGCGACGCGCGCTTTCTGCCGCTGGAGGATGCGCAGGGCGCGAGCTGGCTGCGCAGGCCGTACTTCCGCGCGGCGCTCGTCGCGCCGGGGCGCGTGCACGTGACCGGGCCGTATCTGTCGATCAACGAGGCCTTGCCGTGCGTGACGCTCTCGATGGCGGTGCAGGTGGGCGAGCGCCTCTGCGTGCTGTGCGGCGATATCGACTGGTTCGAGTAGCCGCGCATCTGCGATCATGTCGTGCTCTCCACGACATGGCGCTCACACATGCATCGCGAACGGATACTGCTCGAAGTCATCGCGACGACGCTCGCCGATGCGAAAACCGCGGCACGCGGCGGCGCGGATCGTCTCGAACTGGTTACCGCGATGGGCGAGGGCGGCCTCACGCCGAGCATCGGCCTGATCGAAGCCGTGGTAGAGGCGGTGACGATTCCCGTGAACGTGATCGTGCGGCCGCACAGCCGCTCGTTCGTTTTCGATTCGAATGATTACGCGGTGATGCTGCGCGACGTGCGCGCGGCAAAGTCGGCGGGCGCGCATGCCGTGGTGATCGGCATGATCACCTCTTCGCGCGAGGTGGATCGCGACGGACTGCAACGCGTGATCGACGCTGCCGATGGCATGCCCCTCACGTTTCACCGCGCGTTCGACGAAGCGCGCGATCTGCAGGAAGCGTTCGACGTGCTGCTCGGTTTCGAAGCCGTGACGACCGTGCTCACGTCGGGCGGCAAGCCTTCGGTGCTGGATGCGCAGGCGCAAATCGAAACGCTGGTGCGGCGTGCGGCGAACACGCATTGCACGGTGCTGGCGGGCGCCGGCTTGACGGTCGAGCGCGTCGCGGCGTTCGTGCGCGCGACCCGGGTGCGCGCGGTTCACTTCGGCTCCGGCGTGCGCGTAGACGGCAGGGGGCTGGCTCCCGTCGATGAAAACCAGGTGCGGCGCGTGCGGACCTTGCTCGACGCGTGAGTCATGAAAAAAGCGCGGGCCGTCCAGACGAACGGCGCGCGCTTCCCAGCTTCACATCACATCGCTTCAATTTACTTCACTTCGCGACCACCACCGGAATGCCGCGCAGCGCGCCCGCGCCCTTGAACGACGCGAGTGCTTCTCCCACCGCGGCGCTCGTCTTCACGTCGACGCCAAGGCGGGCCGCCAGTTCGCGTTCGCTGCGCTTGACCGCCGCGACGTTCGCGAGCTTCACGTGGCCATAGCCGCGCACGCGCTGATGCAGATTGGCGAGCTGCGCGATGTCGTCGGCGTTTTCGGCGGTGAGGCTCGCGAACGCGCCGCGCAGCGTCGCCTCGTAGTCGCTGGCGAGCGCGCGCTCCATGCGGCGCTCCAGCGTCTTGCCGAACGGATCGAGCCACGTGCCGCGCACGCTGCGGCCCTTCTTCAGCAGCCCGAACGCACTCCACATCCACTGGCCGAACTGCATCTTGCGCGGATGCTGGCCGTTCTTCTCGCGCGCGATGAGCGGCGGCGCAAGGTTGAACTTCACGGTGAAGTCGCTGCCCGCCGTGCCTTCGAACTGCGCTTCGAGCGCGGCGCGGAACGCCGGGTCGGTGTGCAGGCGCGCGACTTCGTATTCGTCCTTCACGGCAAGCAGACGATAGAACGTCGTGGCGACGGCGCGCGCGAGCGTTTGCTCTGCGCTCTTGTCCGCGCTGCGTGCGGCGTCCACGAGTGCGCGATAACGCTTCACGTAGCTCGCGCCGCCGTAAGCGAGCAGGCGCGCTTCGCGATCGGCGATCAGATCGTCGAGTGTTTGCGTGAGCTTGCGCGCCGTGGCCTTTGCCGCTGCCGTCTGGCGCGTGTCGAGCGCCTCCAGCGCGGCGGGATCGGCGGCGGCCATGCGGCCGATCGAGAACGCGAACAGGTTGGCCTGCACGGCCACGTTGTTCAGTTCGATCGCGCGCGTGAGCGCCGCGAGCGAAACCGGCACGAGGCCGAGCTGCCACGCGAAGCCGAGCATCACGATGTTCGCGCCGATCGTATCGCCGAGGTAGCGTTGCGCGAGTGCCTGAGCATCGCACGCGGCGAGCGGATCCTGCACTGGCGTTGCGCCATTGATGGCCGCGTGACGCATCTTCGCAAGCAGCGCATCGGCGTGCAGGTTCGCTTCGGGGTTCTGCACGAACGACGCATTCGGAATCTCATGCGTGTTCACGACGATGCGCGTGCGGTCATGGCGCACGGTCTGCAGCGCGTCGGCGCTCGCGCCCACCACCATGTCGCATGCGAGCAGCAGGTCGGCCTGCTGCGTGTCGATGCGCACCTGGTTGAGCAGCGCGTCCGTCGCGGCGAAGCGCACGAACGACAGCACCGAGCCGCCCTTCTGCGCGAAGCCCATGAAGTCGAGCACCGAGGCGCTCTTGCCTTCCAGGTGCGCGGCCATGCTGATGAGCGCGCCCACGGTCACCACGCCCGTGCCGCCCACGCCGGTGACGAGAATGTCGTAAGGCGCGTCGTCGAGATGCGTGGCCGGAACGGGCAACGCCTGCACGCGGGCGGCGAGCGCTTGCGGGTCGAATGCGGCGCCCGCGGCCTTCTTGAGCTTGCCGCCTTCGATGGTCACGAAGCTCGGGCAAAAGCCGTTTACGCACGAGTAGTCCTTGTTGCACGACGATTGATCGATGCGGCGCTTGCGGCCCAGCTCCGTTTCCACAGGCTCGACCGAAAGGCAATTCGACTGCACGCCGCAATCGCCGCAGCCTTCGCACACTTCCTCGTTGATGAAGAGGCGCTTGTCCGGGTCGGGGAATTCGCCCTTCTTGCGGCGGCGGCGCTTTTCGGCGGCGCAGGTCTGGTCGTAGATCAGCACGGTCACGCCCGGCGTTTCGCGCAGTTCGCGCTGCACGGTGTCCAGCTCGCTGCGGTGATGGAACGTCGTGCCCTTCGGGAAGAGGCCGTGATGACCGTCGTACTTCTCGGGCTCGTCGCTCACCACCACGAAGCGCGAGACGCCCTCGGCCTCCACCTGGCGCGCGATCTGCGGCACGGAGATGCTGCCGTCCACGGGCTGGCCGCCCGTCATCGCCACGGCGTCGTTGTAGAGGATCTTGTAGGTGATCGTCGCCTTGGCCGCGATGGCCTGGCGGATGGCGAGGTAGCCCGAGTGGTAGTAGGTGCCGTCGCCGAGG
>Ga0306920_100009771_pt1 | contig 12824 bp, 15 predicted proteins | sample flu12Cox44000170_FD_204666 | JGI IMG/M metagenome (GOLD analysis project Ga0306920, IMG submission 204666) | Lab enrichment of tropical soil microbial communities from Luquillo Experimental Forest, Puerto Rico - flux4day.12C.oxic.44.000.170 (v2)... | ecosystem: Environmental > Terrestrial >...
TCCCAGGCGCGGCGCTGCGCCGCGATATCACCGACGGGGCTCCAGCTCGGCAACCCTTGCAGAACCTGACGGTCGTGTTCGCTGATCATCTGTTTGTCTGCTCTATTCTCTGCCAACGTACCGGTCGAATGTGACACGCCGTCGAACAGGTTGCCACATCGCCAGGCGCCGCCCTAAAGCGATGGCCAGCACCGGAGATGAGAAGCAATCAAGATTGCGCGGCCGGTGGCGCCGCTACCGAGGGAAGGTCCCGGCTGACGGGGCGTGCGTTGACCGTGATCGCGTCCGCACCCGATTGCATGATCGGTGGGAATATCACCCGGATCGCAAGCCCAGGCGTGTTGTCGTGCATCTCGAGCGTGGCGCCATGCAGGCGGGCGACCGCGGCAACAAGACTCAAGCCCAAACCGTTGCCGGGCGTGCGGCGGCTGCGCTCGAGCCGATAGAAGCGCTTCAGCACGCGCTCGCGCTCGGCAAGCGGAATGCCCGGCCCGTCATCGGTGACGGACACGACGGGAGCACCGTCGTGAAGCGCGACCTCGAGTGCAACCCGTCCGCCCGCGCGCCCGTGCTTGATCGCGTTATCGACCAAGTTGGCGAGCGCGTCGAACAACAAATCGCGATCACCGTTGATGAGCGCGCGATCCTGAGCAATCACCTCGAGGCGCCCGCCGCGTTCCTCGGCGGCGGCATCGAACAACTCCGCCACATCGCGTGCCACTTGCGCGAGATCAAGGGTGCCGAATGCCGCCGTGCGCGCATTCGCCTCGATCTGCGCAATGCGCGTGAGCGAGGTGAACATGGCGAGCACGGCATCGAGATCAGCCAAGGTATCGGCGATCAGGTTTGCATCACCGGCCCCGGAGCCTGACCGCGCATAGGCCCGTTCCAGCCGCCCGCGAATGCGCGTGAGCGGCGTGCGCAGGTCATGCGCCACGTTGTCCGTCACCTGCTTGACCTCGTTCATCAGCAACTCGATGCGGTCCAGCATCGAATTGAGGTTGGCGGCGAGCTCATCCCATTCGTCGTGCGTCCCCCGCCTGGGAATGCGCTGGCCGAGCCCGCTCTGCATGATGGCACGGCTCGTGGCGTTGATCGCCTCGATGCGTCCGACCGTACGCCGCGTCACCGACAGGCTGGCAACGCCGGCGAGGACAAAAATCAGCACAATGCCGGCGCCGAGCGCGATATTGATGCGACGCACAAACGCATCGAGATCGGCGATGTCGCGGCCAACCAGCAGATGCGCGCCATCAGGCAAAGTGACCAAAACAGCGCGCACTTGCGGAGTCCCGCCGAACTGGCTGTGCAGCGGCCTGAAACTGTTCCAGCCGCCGGAGTCGCGCAGTTCGGGTGGCCAGGCCTTGAGATTGCCGGCGAGCGGAGCAAATTCCGCGTCGGCGAGCAGATAGACGCCACCATCCGGCCGCGGCGTGGCGGTGTGCTGCACGATTGCGGCGACGAGCTCGCGACGCCCGCCCGTTGCGTAGGCGCTTTGCAGCGTTGCCAATTCGGCGGCGATCGCCTGATCGGCACGGCTCTGCAGGTAGGACGCCGTCGCCCAGTAGACATAACCGAACAGCGCAATGACCACGGCGCCAAAAACAGCGATGCAGATCAGCGCCAGCCGCAGCGTGGACGATCGTAGTGTCTTAACCAGGAGCACGGAGGCAAAACCCGATACCACGGACCGTGTGAATCAGCGGATAAGCCTGGGCGGCATCGACCTTGCGGCGCACGCGCCCGACATAGACGTCGATGATGTTGGTGGTGGGATCGAAATGCAAGTCCCACACGTGCTGCAACAGCATCGCCCTGGATACGACCTGGCCTTCGTTGCGGACCAGATATTCGAGCAGCTGGAACTCGCGCGGCAAGAGATCGATGTCGCGGCCGCACCGGCGCACCGTGCGGGACACGAGATCAAGCTCGAGATCACCGACGCGCAGGATCGTTTCCTTCACCACCGTGCCGCTGCGACGCGCGAGCGCCTCCACACGCGCCAGCAGTTCGGCAAAGGCAAACGGTTTGACCAGATAATCATCGCCGCCAGCGCGCAGTCCGCGCACCTTGTCGTCGACCTCGCCGAGCGCACTGACGATCAGCGTCGGCGTGACAATGCCTTCTTCACGCAGCCGGCGGATCACGGCCAGTCCATCAACACCAGGAAGCATGCGGTCGATGGTCATGACCGCGTAGGACGCGGCACGGCCGCGACGCAGGCCGTCATCGCCGTCGCAGGCGAGATCAACCTCATAACCAACTGCGCCAAGCGCATCGACAAGCTGGCCAGCCGTTTCCTGATCGTCCTCGACGACGAGAATGCGCCGGCGAGCACCATTCATGTAGTTCATCTCCAGTAAATCGTAGCCCGGATGGAGCGCAGCGCAATCCGGGGCAGCTTCGTCGCATGTTTGATGCACGCGATTTTGATCGATGATCTTGTCAGAAAACAAGAAATTCCAAACTGACATTTTTGTTAGAAACTGTCGCATTAGTCATTTGAGTCATGTGCATCTCCTCTTTATGGCGATGGGCCCTGTGCTCAACCCATGGAGATCTCACGATGCGCAAGGCATTAATCGTGTTGGCCGCCGCGTCGGCTCTCATTGCCGGTTCCACGGCCGATGTGTCGGCGCGAGGGGGAGGAGGACACGGCGGCGGTGGCGGCCATGGAGGGTTTGGCGGCGGGCACGGTTTTGGTGGCCATGGTTTCGGCGGCCATGGCTTTAGTGGATTTGGTGGACACGGCTTTGGTGGACACGGCTTTGGTGGACATGGCTTTAGCGGAATCCGCGGCGGCTTTGCGCATGCCGGGCTCGCGCGCGGCGGCTTCAGCCCCGTCGGCTTTGCGCGTGGCGGCGTCGGACGCGCGGCGTTCTTCCACGGCAATCGCTTTGCCGGGCATCCTGCTTTCTTCCACAATCGGTTCGCGTTCCGACATCACCGCTTCTTCCGCAACCGCTTCGCGTTCGTTGGCGTAGGGGCCGGTTTCGACTTCTATGACTCCGGCTATGACAGCTGCTACGCGCGGACCTGGACCCCCTACGGCTGGCGATGGACCAACGTTTGTTACTAGGGACGCACGGTCGTGCGGCTTCTCACCCTCCCCTGGAGGGGGAGGGTCGGCGCGCAGCGCCGGGGTGGGGTGATCAAACAAGAAAATGTCACCCCCACCCGACCGCCTACGGCGGTCGACCTCCCCCCTCCAGGGGGAGGTGAAAACCCCCCGTCCTGGCCTCCACGTCACGCCCTGTGCGATAAGCCTCGTCCAAGCCCATCAAGCCAGGACGAGGAGACTTAAGGATGAAAGCGGCGGTCGCAACCGACAAGGGTTTAGAAGTCCGGGATATTCCGCAGCCAAAGCCGAAGCCGCATGAGATCCTGGTGCGGGTCAAGGCCGCGGGCCTCAATCGCGCGGACCTCAATGCGGCCCGCGGGGTTGGCGGCCACGGCGCCGTCGGCGCAACGCTCGGCATCGATTGGGCTGGCGAGGTGGTCGAAGCGGGCAGCGAGGTGCAGGGCGGCTTCAAGCCCGGCGACCGGGTGATGTGCGCTGGCGCCGGCGGCTATGCCGAATACGCAGTGGCGGATTGGGGGCGGGTCTCGCCGATGCCGGCGGGCTTCAGCTTCGAGGTGGCGGCGACCCTCCCGGTTGCAGTCAACACCATGCACGACGCGCTCATCACCAACGGGCGGCTCAAGCCCGGCGAGAGCGTGCTCATTCAAGGTGCGAGCTCGGGCGTCGGCCTGATGGCGCTGCAGATCGCCAAGCTGATGGGGGCGCGGCTCGTCATCGGCACCTCCACGAACGCGGCGCGGCGCGGGCGGCTCAAGGAGTTCGGCGCCGACCTTGCGGTCGATACCAGCAACCCAGCCTGGCCGGACGAGGTTCTCAAAGCGACCGACGGCAAGGGCGTCAACCTGATCATCGACCAGGTCTCCGGCAGCGTGGCGATCGGCAACCTGAGGGCGACCGCGATCCTCGGCCGCATCGTCAATGTCGGCCGGCTGGGCGGCGGCAAGGCCGAGTTCGATTTCGACCTGCACGCGGCGCGGCGCATTGCCTATATCGGGGTGACGCACCGCACCCGCTCGGTCGACGAGCTGCGCGAGGAGACGCGCGTCATGTGGAAGGACCTCGCGGCGCCGATTGCCGCCGGCAAGCTGCACCTGCCGATCGACAAAGTTTTCCCGCTCGGTGAGGCCGCAGCCGCGCACGCGCATATGAAAGCGAACCAGCATTTCGGGAAGATCTTGTTGATCCCGTGAGACGATGAGCGATCAGCACCAAGGCCCCGCTCCTGTTCCCGCCCGGTTCGGCGTCGGGATTGATGATCTGATCATCTGGCCGCTGGTGCTGATCGCGTTCACCACACGACGCGTGGTGCAGAAGATCGTGTTGCTGCTGATCACGATCTTCGATTACGCCTTCCCGATCTTGCTGCAGCTCGTTCGTTTTCCTCTGTTCACCGCCCGCATCCTTGGCGACGGCATCGCCGCTTTGCTCGCCGGGGTCGTTCGCTTCATCCCAATGCCGGCGGCGCGGCGCGACGCGTGGCGCGCGCTTGTCCGCCGATCCTGGGCATGGCTGCGCCAGAAGTTCAGCTACAAGGCATTCGAGGAGGCCATCCATCACGCCTTCGAGGGCGGCATGGCCTGGGTCTTCCGCAAGTGCCGCGCGCTGACGCCGACCACCGCACTGCTGGTCATCCTCGGTGCGATGCTGTGGCTGCCGATCTCGTTCGGCATCGCCACCGCGATACACGCGATCCTGCTCGCGGAAGCAACCGTATTGCCGGCCTGGATGCAGCTGCTGCACCCGCTTGCGACGTTGATTGCGAAGAGCAAGCTCCTGGTTCTGCCGGTCTATCCCGCGGCGTGGCCGCAGGCGAAGCAGCATCCCCTCGTGCAGGCGATGTTCGGGTTCTACATGTACGTGGCGGGCCTCGCGGTGATGCGCAAAATCGGCCAGCGCTATGACGAGACCGCACGCGCCGGCAACGCGATGGCCGAGATCTGCGCGCGCGGCGCCGACCGCATCGGCTGGCCGGATCTGGTCGAGCAATTCAAGCTCGCCACGACTGAAGCCGGCCGCGAGATGCGATTCGCGCTGCGTCAGACAATCGCCGCGTGTGCCCGGTTGCCCGTGATCGGCGCGCTCATCCGACGCTACGTCAAACACTACGGCGACACTGCAGTATCGGAGAAACTCAGCGTCAGAACGCGTGCATTGTTTGCTCGCTGGTCGACCAACTTTACCGCCGAATATTACGAAGCCAAGGATCGGGACGCGCAGCGCGCGTGACGCTTTGGCACTCGTCAAGAAGATCTAATCGCGTTTGATCCCGAGCGAAACGAGCGCCGTCTCGCTCAACCGTTCGGGGTCGCGCTCTCCGCGGGCCGCCAGTTGGATGATGCGTTTTGCGACTATTTCCTGAACCAGCACAGGTTGTCCGTTGTCGTGCAGCTCGCGCAGCGCCCGGTCATAGGCGGCACTGAGAACCTGAATGGATTCGGGATCGAAGGCCTGACCAGGTTCGATGAACTGGAGGATGGACCCCATGCGGGGCTCCCGTTTTTGCGCCCGGCAGAGCGGCTTTACCGGACGAGGTATCCCGCGGCCAGCATAGGCCGAATTGCCACACCCCACGAGTCAAATCGCCCCGCCTGTGGCATCGACGGAACCCGGACGACGGTATCGGCCTTAGCAATCGGGGATAAGCAAACCGAGGCAGGCCGTTGTCAGATTCGCTAACCAGGGCGCAGAGATATCGCGCGTGCGTGGCCGAGTGCGTCGAACTCGCCAAGGCCGCAACCAACAACGAAATTCGCTCGCATCATTACGCCATCGCGGAACACTACCTGCGCCTCGCGGAGGCCGAAGAGAAACTCGCGCACCGCGGCAACAACAGGCCTGACGACGATTAGCTTCAACACACCTTCTCGCGCACGAAATTCCAGTGGGCGAGACCCGGAACTTGCACCGGGTGATAGCAGCCATAGGAGCCGCGCGGCGCATAGGGCCACGCATTGCCGTACGGGTATCCCCAGGGATAGAAGCCCTGCCCCGGGTAGAAGCTGCCCCAGCCGCCGGCGTAGGTGCCGCGGCGCCATCGCCAATTGCCGGCCCATCCGCGCCCCCCGTGCCACTCCCAGCCGGCGCCCTTCCAGACGCCATTCTGCCATCCGGGCGAATCCGGCGTACCGGCGAACGCGGGTCGCGCCACAAGGGTTGCAAGGGCAGCGAGTGCGGCAAGGCAGATCAGTTGGTAACGTGACATGCGTGAATCATCCCCGTGGGTCTTGAGCAATATATCGAAGATACCCCGATTGCTTAATAGTTGACTCCCCAACTGCCGATCCAGATGCTAGTTGGCGACCAGGGCGCTGCGGCTGCGGGCGGCCGGGACATGCGCCACAGCGGAGGATCCCATGGCAGGCGAAGCGAGAACCAATATCGAGCTCGGTAAAGTCGGCGACAAGATCATCTTCGAGAACGACGCCATTCGGGTGTGGAGCTTGTCGGTGCCGGCGGGCGGCATCAAGCGCATGCACCGCCATGATCTGCCCTATCTGATCGTGCCGATGACTGGCGGCCGGGTCGAGTTGACGACCATCGATGGCCACGTGCGCTACGGCGAGGACAAGAAGGGCGAAGCGTTCTTCCTTCCCGCCGGCGAGACCCATCAGCTGCGCAATCTCAACGATCACGCATACGACAATGTGCTGGTGGAGTTGAAGAAGAGCTGAGTCAGAGCTCTCCGTAGCCCGCACGCGTCTTCAGCGCCGAGCGTGAGACCAGAGATTATAGGAGTTTCCCATGTACACCGATGTTTCATTGTTGATCGACGGCAGCTGGCGGCCGGCCGTCAGCGGCAAGACCATGGCGGTGCTCAATCCGGCGACCGGTGATGCCATCGGCAGCGTCGCGCATGCCGAGAAGAGCGATCTCGATCTCGCGCTCAGCGCGGCACAAAAAGGCTTCGAGCTCTGGCGCAAGGTGTCGGCGTTTGATCGCTACAAGGTGATGCGCAAGGCGGCCGACAATCTGCGCGCCGATGCCGATGCGACCGCGACCAAGATGACCATGGAGCAAGGCAAGCCGCGCGGTGAGGCCAAGATGGAAGTGCTGGCCGGCGCGGACATCATCGACTGGTTTGCCGAGGAGGGCCGGCGCACCTACGGTCGAACCATTCCGGCGCGCGCCGACGGGATCTATCAGCTCGAGATCAAACAGCCGGTCGGACCGGTGGCGGCATTCACGCCCTGGAATTTTCCCATCAATCAGGCCGTGCGCAAAATCTCGGCGGCGGTCGCGACCGGATGTTCCATCATCATCAAGGGTCCGGAAGAAACACCGGCGTCCTGCGCGGCCCTAGTCGACGCGTTCGTGAAGGCCGGGCTGCCGCCCGGCGTGATCAACCTGGTGTTCGGCGTGCCGGCGGAGATTTCGGCTTACCTCATTCCGCATCCGGTGATCCGCAAGATCTCCTTCACCGGCTCGACCGCGGTCGGCAAGCAGCTCGCGATGCTCGCCGGCGCGCACATGAAGCGCGTCACCATGGAGCTCGGCGGGCACGCGCCGGCCGTTGTATTTGCTGATGCTGATCTCGACGCCGCTGCCAAGATGCTGAGCGCCGCCAAGTTCCGCAATGCCGGCCAGGTCTGCGTGTCGCCGACCCGGTTCATGGTGCAGAAGCCGGCCTATGACGAGTTCATGGGCAAGTTTGTCAACGCCGCCAAGGCGGTCAAAGTCGGCGACGGCATGGAGGACGGAACCCGCATGGGACCGCTCGCGCACGCGCGGCGGCTCGATGCCATGGAGGCCTTGGTCAGCGATGCCGTTGCCAAGGGCGCCAAGGTTGAAACCGGCGGACGCCGCATCGGCAACAAGGGTTATTTCTTCGAGCCGACGGTGCTGAGCAACGTACCGCACAGCGCGCGCATCATGAACGAGGAGCCGTTTGGCCCAATCGCCCTGGTGGCGCCGTTCGATAGCTTCGATGATGCGGTCACGGAAGCGAACCGGCTCTCCTACGGGCTTGCGGCCTATGCCTATACGCGCTCGGCCAAGACCGCGGCCGCGCTTGGTCAATCGATCGAGAGCGGCATGGTGACGATCAACCACCTCGGCCTCGCTCTGCCGGAAGTGCCGTTCGGCGGCGTGAAGGACTCAGGCTACGGCACCGAAGGCGGCGCCGACGCGCTCGAGGCCTATCTGGTCACCAAGTTCGTCACCCAGATGAATGCGTGATCGGGAATTAAAGCGGGGGGACCATGGACCACGATTTTCTGATGCTGCTGGCGCGCATTTGCCTGAGCGCCATCTATCTCTACAGCGGCGTCGATAAGCTCGTGTGCTGGGACGACGGCCTCAAGTTCTGTCTCGACTTTAAGATGCCGCAGCCGAAGACCGTGCTGGCGGTCACCGCCATCTTGCACCTGATCTGCGGCATGATGGTGCTGTTCGGGTTCTACGCGCGCACCGGCGCGGTGATCCTGCTCCTGTTCACCATCGTGGCGACGTACTGGGTGCACAATCCGATGGGCCGTACCGGCGATGATTTCAGGCGCGAGATGACGATCTCACTCGAGCATCTGGCAATCATCGGCGGATTGTTGCTGCTCGCCGCCGTGGGGCCGGGAGCGCTTGCGCTCAACTAAGCGACACCCCGCGCGTGGCCGCGCGGGGACCCACTCGCAAATAAAGCGGCGTTAGCGCCCGATCTGCTGGCTAACCGCGTTTTCTTGCTGATTGAGCGCCTTCTGTTCTGTCTTCGTGATATGCCCGCCATTGACGCTCGACATCGCGCGCTCTTCCTGGCGAATGGCGTGATCTTCCTGATGTAGCTGCCGGGCCTGTCCCTTGCTGATCTCGCCTTCGCGCACTTCCTGCTTGATCCGCTGGTTCTGATTCTGAAGTCGGTCGTTGACTTGCTCACGACGCGGGTGATTTGCGTCCCAATTGCTTTGCGCCGACGCCACGGCAATCGACGCTCCTAACAAGCCGGTTGCGATCAACAGAACGCTCATATGACGTAGCTGCTTCATCCCACCCCTCCATAACTGATGCGTTGCCAAACGCGATCATGATCGAGCTGCACTGAACTCAATCTGAAGTCACGGTTCATGTGTAATTCAATCTGGCGGCCACTTTATGCTCGCCCGATGTTCGGCTTGTGGCGGCGCCGGTATGCAACGGTAGGATGAGAACCGCATGATACCCGTTGCACGACATCCAATTAGTCTATATATTGACAAATAATCGAGACGATCTGTGGGAGGACATTGTGATGGACGTCGCGCTCAAGGAGTCCGGCCAGCGCTACAGCGGCTACGCAGCCCCGCGCCATGAAGGGGCAGGCTTTGATCTCGCCTCCGTGGGCCGCGGGACTCCGGGTGGTGAGTACCTGCGCCGCTTCTGGCACCCTGTGGCCTTCCTCGATGAGCTCAAGGATGTTCCACTGCGGGCGAGGATCCTTGGCGAAGACCTGGTCGTGTTCCGCGATGGAGGTGGCGATGTCGGAGTGCTGCACCTCAACTGCTGCCATCGCGGCACATCACTTGAGTTCGGCCTGATCGCGGACAAGGGAATTCGCTGCTGCTACCACGGCCGCGTGTTCGATACCGATGGCTCGATCCTGGAGATGCCAGGAGAGTTGAACGCGGATCGCCTGCGGCAGATCATGCGCCAGCCTGCCTATCCGGTGCATCTGTTTGCCGGGATGGCGTTCACCTACATGGGGCCGCCGGACAAGCAGCCACCATTCCCCATGCTCGATCGTTTCGATCTTCCCGGGGTGAAGCTCGTGCCCAGCATGCGGCAGCCGTTCGCGTGCAACTGGGTGCAGATCAAAGACAATGCCGCCGATCCCGCCCATACGGCGGTATTGCATGCCATCAAGGGCGCCGACCAATTCTCTGATGAGTTCGGTCATTTTCCGGAGCTTGCGTTCGCTGAGACGCCAGTCGGAATGTCCTACTGGGGCGTGCGGCTCGTCGGCGACAATATCTGGATCCGATCAAACGATGTGATGATGCCGACGATCCATTGCATCCCGTCAATCATCGAGGACGGGCGCAGGCACAAGCGCTGCTCGGCGCCATGGCTCACGATTTGGACGACACCGGTCGATGACGAAAGCAGCATCAATTTTCTCCTCAGCCATATCGCGGATGACGATCCGACATCGCCCGAACGGCGCCATCATTTGGAAAGCTTCGGCCAGTCGGCGGACCGCAGCTACGCCGAACGTCAGCGTTTGCCAGGCGATTACGATGCGATGGTGAGTCAAGGCGCGATCGCCGATCGGCGACGCGAGAACCTCGGTACCCTCGACCAGGGTGTCACGCTGTTCCGCCGGCAGTTGCGCCGCGGCATCGAGGCGGTGCAACGCGGCGAGGACCCGCAGGGTGTCTTTCGCGGCTCGGGGCCAATACCGACCTACGGAAATGACCGTGTGATTGCGGCAAACGAGATGACCGGGGATCCGAACGATCCCGCGGCCCGGCGCGCATTCGCTCGCGCCGTCGCGCAAGACTATCTGGCGCACCCACCCCTGCAGGATTGGAAGCGCGGCTAATGCGCCATGAACAAGGAGATGAGATCCGCAGTTGATGTCGCGGCTTTGATTGACCGTCAAGATGTGGGCCCATTTCAGGCCCGCATCGTCGCCGTGTGTTTTGCGATCCTGATCTTCGATGGGTTCGACGCTCAGGTCATCGGCTTTGTTGCACCGGCGCTGCTTGGCGCATTGAAGCTCGAACGGGGGATGCTCGCTCCGATCTTCACCGCGGGGCTCGTGGGTTACGGGTTTGGTTCGATCATATTCGGATCGCTGGCCGACCGCTTCGGGCGCAAGACCATGCTCGTAACGTCGACGATCGTATTCGGTGTGTTCACACTGCTGAAAGCCACGGCGACTTCGCTTCCTGAACTGGCCTTCTGGCAGTTCGTTGCAGGCCTGGGCATCGCCGGCGCAACGCCCAATGCCGTTGCCCTGATATCGGAATACTCACCGACGCGACTGCGCGCGACGCTCACCACGATAGCGCTTTCCGGCTTCCTGATCGGCTCGACGATCGGCGGCCTGATCTCGGCCTTTCTCATACCGGCCTACGGGTGGCAGTCGGTGTTCTATGTCGGGGGGATCGCGCCGCTGCTGATGATTCCGATCCTGCTTATTGGCGTGCCTGAGTCCGTGCGATTTCTCCTCCTGCGCGGGGCATCGCAGGTCAGGATTGGCGCGATCTTGCGCCGGCTCATCCCGAACTTCGAGCTTGGCAAAGATACGACCTTCGTCATTCCAGAACGTAGCAAAGGTTTTCCTATTGTTGAGCTCTTTCGCGGTGGGCGCGCCACGACGACGGTCTTGCTCTGGGTCACCATGTTCATGACATTGCTGGTCACGTATTTCCTGTTGAGCTGGCTCCCGGTGCTGATCAACAGCGCTGGCCTCTCTGTTCAGCAATCAGTACTCGCCAGCACCATGTTCCCGGCCGGCGGCGTTGTGGGCGCGTTGCTGTGGGGCAGGATGATCGATCGCTATTGGCCACCAGCGGTACTCGCCACGGCCTATGCGCTGTTTGCACTATTCACGGCTGCAATCGGCCCGAGCAGCGCATCTTTCGCGGCACTTGTTGTGGTGCTGTGCGGCACCGGGATCGGAGCAGGCGCGCAAATGGCGACCAATGCTTTCGGTGGCGTCGTCTATCCGACCCCGATGAAGGCAACTGGCGTCGGCTGGATGCTCGGGATTGGACGCACCGGCTCGATGATCGGTCCGCTGCTGGGCGGCGCGATGCTGGCGCTACACTGGTCGGTCAGTGAAATTCTGCTCGCCACCGCCATCCCAGCGAGTATTGCGGCACTCTGCGTCTATTTGATCGGGCGCATGCCGAAATCGGCCGCGGTCGTAGCGGCTGCCCGCAACTAATCCAGATCGTCGTCGGGCTCGGCCTGCAGCTGTCGTTTGTTCTCCTGAAGCAAAGCTGCGCGGAGATCGCGTTTGATGCGCTGCTTGAGGGCGGGGTGCTCTGCCAAAAATACGTCCTCGGTGCGATCGAGGACCGGCAGCGCCAGTTTCAGCCGCTTCGCTCCTTCCTTTGTGATCGTCAATTTGCGCGCGCGGGCGTCATCCGATTTTACCGTTTGCACGACCAAGCCGTTGCGCTCCAGGAGGCGCACGACGCGCGACGTCAACGCCCGACTAGCCTTGTGATAATGCCCCAGATCTTTTTGCGTGACTTCGGCACCATCCTGGGCGAGCCACGCCAGGCCAATCAGGAAAATGAACTGGGTGTGGGTGAGGCCGATCTCAGCAAGCCGCGCGTTCATTTGCCGGCGCCACAAACTCGCCAGCTGGTGCAAGAGGTACCCGAGCGAATCGTCGGGCTCGCCGTAGCGCGTGTGCGTGAAATCGATCGACATCCCTCACTTCGTCACAATCAGCGCATCGAGCGCGGTGACGCCCTGCCCCTTGGGGTGCACCATCAACGGATTGATGTCGATTTCCTGGATCTCCGGCGCGGTCTGCATCAGACGACCGATCAGTGCGGCCGTGTGCGCGACCGCTTCGACGTCGACCGCGGGGGCGCCGCGGAAGCCGCCCAGCAACTTCGCGCCCTGCAATTTGTTGAGCTCATCGACGATCGCGCTCTCGGCGAGATCGGGCGGCAGCAGCCGCACGTCGCCGAGCGCCTCGATGAAGATGCCGCCGAGCCCGACCAGTACGATCGGTCCCCATTCCGGATCACGCTTGGCGCCGACCACAAGCTCAAGCCCGCGCGGCGACATGCGCTCGACCAGCATGCCGTCGAGC
>Ga0306920_100009775_pt1 | contig 12822 bp, 10 predicted proteins | sample flu12Cox44000170_FD_204666 | JGI IMG/M metagenome (GOLD analysis project Ga0306920, IMG submission 204666) | Lab enrichment of tropical soil microbial communities from Luquillo Experimental Forest, Puerto Rico - flux4day.12C.oxic.44.000.170 (v2)... | ecosystem: Environmental > Terrestrial >...
CGCCGCGCAACGCCGCTTCCAGACGTGGCTCGCGAAGCGCTACGACACGATCGAAGCGCTCAACGAAGCATGGGGCAACGTGTTCTGGAGCATGGAGTACCCGTCGTTCGAAGCGGTGGGGCTGCCGGTGCGCACGCCCACCGACGCCAACCCGGCGCATCATCTCGACTTTCGCCGCTACATGTCGGACGAAGTCGCGAGCTTTCATCGCGAGCAGGCGAAGGTGCTGCGCCGCCACGCGCCGAACGCCGACGTGCTGCACAACTTCATGGGCTTCTTCACGACCTTCGACCACTACCGGTTCGCGGCGGACGGGGCCATCGACGTGGCGACCTGGGACAGCTATCCGATCGCCCGCACGGAAGTGACTGGATTGCCGGAGACGGAGAAGGCCCGCTATGCGCGTACCGCGCACCCCGACGTCTCCGCGTTCGATCACGACCGCTACCGCGCGATCGGCGGCGGACGCTTCTGGGTGATGGAGCAGCAGGCGGGGCCGGTGAACTGGGCGCCGTGGAACCCGGTGCCGGCGCCCGGCATGGTGCGCCTGTGGGCCTGGGAGGCCTTCGCGCACGGCGCAGAACTCGTTTCGTACTTCCGCTGGCGGCAGTGCCCCTATGCGCAGGAGCAGATGCATTCGGGCCTCAATCTGCCCAACAACGAGCTGTCTCCGGGCGGGCGCGAAGTGGAGCTGGCCGCGCGCGAGATCGCGGCGAGCGAGGTATTGCGCACGCTGGCGCCGGCGGGCCGCGCACAGGTGGCGCTCGTGTTCGACTATGAGACGCAGTGGATGTTCGAGATCCAGCGCCACGGTGCGAGTTTCGATTATCAAACGCTTGCGTTCGACTACTACAGTGCGCTGCGCGAACTCGGGCTCGATGTCGATATCGTTTCGCGGCGTGCGGACCTTTCGGCGTACCGGCTCGTGGCGGTGCCGTCGCTCGCCGTGATCGACGATGCGTTCGTCGATCAGGTCGAACGCAGCGACGCACAGTGGGTGTTCGGGCCGCGCAGCGGCTCGAAGACGGAACACTTCGCCATCCCTGGCGACCTGCCGCCCGGCGCGCTGCAGCGTGTGTTGCCCTTACAGGTGCTCGAAGCCGAATCGCTGCGGCCAACGCTCGCACCGGCGCTCACGCTTGGCGACGCGCAGGGGGCGGCGCTGCATTGGCGCGATCACGTGCGCGCGAATGGGGCGACGCGCGTCGAGGCGCGATTCGAAGACGGCTGGCCCGCGCTGCTCTCACACGGCCGCGTGCGTTACGCCGCCGCGTGGCTCACGCGCGAACTGCATCTCGCCATGCTCGGCGACGCGGCACGCGCCGCGGGCCTCGATACGCAGCGCTTGGCGGAGGGTTTGCGCGTGAGCCGTCGCGGCGGCGTGTGCTTTGCCTTCAACTTTGGGGGGCAGCACGCGCAGGCCCCGGCACCCCAAGGGGCGGAGTTCGTGCTGGGGCAGCGCGAGCTGGCGAGAGGCGACGTATGCGCGTGGCGGGAGCGCGCGTAGCGGTGCGGCCAGGAGGGCGTGCCGCGCGACGCGGCACACACGTGCATCAGAACAGATGCCGCATCCCGATGCTCGCGCCCACCGTCGAGCCGGAGACGCCAAACAGGGCGTTGTTGATCGACAAGCCCGTATCCATGCGCCCGTGGTTGTACACGTAGCCGAGCTGGCCGTAAAGCGTCGTGCGCTTGGAAAGATAGAACTGCACGCCGCTCGACGCCATGAGCGAGTGATTGCTGCCGTCGTTGCCGTCACGCGTGTACCAGACGCCCGCGTCGACGTCGAGGTAGGGCGTGATCATATAGCTGAGCCCGCCCGAATAGACGCTGTTGTCGAACGACTGCGCGACCTTGAAGAGCGCGTACGAAGCGGAGATCGTGAGCGAGTTCGGGAAGCGATAGCTCGCGCCGATGGTGCGTCCGACGAACTCCACGGTGCTCGGGACCGGCGTCGTGGCCGCGCTGCCGCCGGCGTTGCCGCTGTAGAGCGCGCCCGTGAGCGTGAAGCCCGCGATGCGGTAGCGCAGGCTCGCCGAATATTGGCGTCCCGCCTGGAAGTCGCCCGCCGTGCCGCCCATGGCGAACATGCCCATCGCCTGAATGCCGGCGATTTCCGGCGACGTGTACGTGAGCGCGTTGCTATTGAAGAGGCCGGTCACGTACACGTTGTCCACGTAGCTCACGAGGCCGCTGCCGAAGTACGACATGCCGCGCGGGTCCGTCTGGTAGAGCGAGAGGAAGAACGGTGAGTACTGCAAACCTGCCTTGACCGTGCCGTACGGACTTTCCATGCCGATCCAGGCCTGGCGCCCGAAAAAGTTGCCGTTGGAGTTGCCGAACTTGCCGTTCGCGATGCTGATGCCGCTTTCGAGCGCGAACACCGCGCGCAGGCCGCCGCCCAGGTCCTCCGTGCCGCGCAGGCCGAAGTTCGAGCCCGTCATGCCGCTGTCCGTAAAGGAGAACTGGTGGCCGGCATTCTGGCCCGTCTGCGTGTTCATCGTGCGGCTCGTATAGAGGATCGACCCGTCGACGATGCCGTACAGGGTGACACTGCTCTGCGCGCTCGCGACACCTGCTGCGCCCATCAAACCGGCCGCCGCGAGGCAGCGGACCAGCCATTTCATGCTGAGGTTGTCGCGTTGTAACATTTCGTCATCCTTAGTGTTATATGCAGATTGAGGTCGATGTTGACAGGGTGTTTCGGACACTACGGGCAAAGCTCCAGGCAATGCTTAAGGCATAAACCGGCAAAAACAGCCAAAAGACGGGCAAAAGGAGGCCGGGGCTCCTCGCGGAGCCGCACGAATCGGGATGCAGGGGGTGCTACGGAGTGGCGCGGCGGCCGGGGCCCGCACGCGTGCGCAGAAGCAGCGTGGGCGAGCGCGTGATCATCTTGGGCCTGCTACGAGGCATGAGCCGGATTGAATGCGCGTTCACCGATCGCTTCTCCACTGACGAGGGGTGTGCAACGTTGACGTAAGGCCAGGTTCGATGGAGGCTATTTTGGTACGACCGTGCGGAATCTGTCACCCTGGGAGAAACGATCACACTGCGCATCAGATTGATGCATCCGGCGCATGGCTTTTTCCGCGGGCGTTCGACTCAACCCGCCGGGTTCTCCTCATCCTGGGAAGGCGCACTCCCCGCAGGCGTGCCCAGAATACTGACCCGGAAGGTCGGTGTGCCCGCAAGCGATTCGAGGCTCGGGTCCTCAGGGTACGTGAGCAGCAGCGGCAGGACGACCGAGCCGCCGATCACGGCGCGGCGGCTGTCGTCGGCGGGATGCAGGCCCCACACATCCTGGTACACGAGCGGCACTGTCTTGCCGTCGCGCTCCGTGTTGCCGAGGTAGAGCATCACGTGGCCGCCAATATAGATCAGCGTGCGCATGGGCGCACCATGATGAACGAGCCAGTCGAGCCGCTGCGCGGGCGTGGAAGCCGAAAGGTCGGTCATCGCGCCGGCGCTCATCTGCGTGGACGAATGGCGCGGCAGCCACACGCCGAACGCCGCGAAAATGCTTTGCAGCTCGGCGGAACAGTCATTGTCGAAGTTCGTGTTGCCCCAGCCGTACGGGCGTCCGATCAGCGCCTTCATGAGTTGCGCGAGATGGCGCGGCGTGGCCGCGAGCGGCGCGGGCACGATCTCGTTCGAATCGAGTCGAGCGGTGCGGATCGTCGCGCGGCCGTCGATGTCGCGCGCCGGCACGAGCACCTGGCCCGGTGCCGCGCCGGAAGCGGGACGTAGCGGCAGCAGCGTGCCGGCGGGGGCTTCGAAGCGGAACACGCCGCCGCCGTCGCTCAGCGCAGCGGAGGCCACCACCACGACGCCGAGCGACTGCCGCGCCGCTGCGCGCCAGGCGCTCACGAACGCATCGTCCACGCTCGCCACGCCGTCGCTGCGCACCCAGCCCTGGACGTCCGGCGTTTGCACATAGCGCCAGGCGCCGTCCGCGCTCGTGCCGAGCACGTAGAGGGGCGTGCCCGGCCGCACTGCGCTGACCTGGAGGTTGTCGAAGGGGTAGCCTTCGCCCGCAATGCGATGCGAGTAGAACGACGGATCGATGGTGGGCAGCTCGCGCACGTACAGCGCCGTCGTGGTGATCGCACGGCGCGCGGCGTCGAAGCCGCTGGCCTGCTCGAACTGGCTGACGTTGGCGTTGCGCCCGATGGCGTCGATCCACGCCTTCGTGTGCGGCCGGAAATTCATGCCGTAGCCGATGCGGCCCGGCGCTTTGTCCGTGTTGTCGAACCAGGCGAGACGTCGCGTTTGTAGCGCGGCAATGTCGCTGCCGCCGTCGCGATACACGCGCTGCTCGACAAATGCACGATTCCATGGCGAGGGATCGTTCGGACCCGCACCGAAATAGCGCGCCATGAGTGCGTCGAATTGCGCGCGCTGGACTTCCGGCGAAAGGAAGGGCTGGTCGTAAGCGGCGCTGGCCGGATCGATCCAGTGATCGACGTTCTGATCGTAGTGCTCGATGGGGAAGAGCGTGACCGTATCGGGCGGGAGCGCGTTTGCGGCCTGCGTTTGCGAGGCCGGGCCCGTTGCGCACCCCGGCAGCACGCACGCGGCGGCAAATGCCAGCGCGAGGAGGCTGGCGCGCGGAGCCCGGGCGAAAGCGGAAAGGCGGGAGGAAGAATCGAGGGCGGTGCGCATGGGCGAGCGGGCGGTTCGACAACCCGTGGATGATACAGGACGCGCCTCGCCCGCCACCCTCGACAATCAATCGATCATTGCTCGATCTGCCGGTTCCAGCGCGAATCCCACTGCGCGCGGTGCTCGTTGATGACGTCCCAGTCGACCACCGTCACCTTCTTCACGAGCTGGTCGAGGTTGCCCAGGCTCTTTTGCATGTCCGGCGGCATGGTCGCGTTCTGGTTGGTCGGAATCTGCTTGCCTGCTGTCGCCGCCTTGCTTTGCGCGGGCGCCGAGAGCAGGAACTGCGCGAGCTTCTGCGCGAGCTGCGGGTCGGGGTTGTTCCTCACGACGCACAGGTCCACGAGCAGGAGCACGGCGCCTTCCTTCGGGCTGGCGTACGCCACGGGCAGGCCCTTGTCCTTCAGGTCGCCCACGGCCGTGGGCGTGAGCGGGAAGATTCCGGCCTCGCCGGTCTGGATCATCTCCGAGAGCTTGGCCGAGTTCGGAATGTATTCGACGACGTTCGGCCCCACCGTGCTGCCCCATTTGGTGAAGCCCGGCTCGACGTTGTTCTCGCTGCCGCCCATCAAGCGGTTGATGGCGAGAAAGCCGTGCAGGCCGAAGGTGCTGCTGGACGCCGACTGGAACACCACCTTGCCTTTGTACTTCGGATTGGCGAAATCGAGCCACGAGGTCGGCGGCGCCCAGCCTTTATCCGTGAACAGCTTCGTGTTGTAGCCGATGCCCGTCATGCCGAGCTGCACACCCGCGCCCACGTCGCCTTTCATGCGCGCGAACGGGTAGAGCTCCTTGAGCACCGGCGAATCGTCGAGCTTTTCGCACACGCCCATGCTCACGGCGCGCGCCATCACACCGTCGTCGAGAAAGGCGACATGGATCTGCGGGCTGTTGCGGTTGGCCAGCAGCTTCGCGAGCACGTCGGAGGACGTGCCCGGCACGACCACCACCTTGACGTTGTTGGCCTTCTCGAAGTCGGGCAGGACCTGGCTCGTATAAGCCTTCTCCATCGGGCCGCCATTCATGCCCACGTAGATCGTCTTCGTCTGCGACCAGGCAGCGGCGGAGAAACCAAAAGCGACGAGTGCGGCTAGCGAGGCCAGGGTGCGTGTGAGTTTCATCGTGGGGACTCCTTATTTGATTGGGAGAGCGGCATGAACGGAAGACTGCGTGAAGCGGCCGATGGCGAACGCTTCAATGGGCGTGCTCGTCGCGCCTTCGGTGACGAGTTCGGCGAGGACCTCGCCCACGCCCGGCGCCAGCAGGAAGCCGCCGCCGGAAAAGCCGAAGGCGTGCAGGAGGCGCGGCGTGGTGGTGCTGAACCCGATGATGGGGTTGCTGTCCGGCGTTTCGCCTTCCACGCCGCTCCACGTGCGGATGAGGAGGGCGTCGCGCAGGCCTGGCAGCAGCGCGCAGGCGTCGCGCATGACGGCTCGCGTGGTGGCGGTGGAAGGCTGCGCGTATTCGCCGTCGCCGTGTCCGCGGCCGCCGCCTATCACGCAGTTGCCGCGCTCCACCTGGCGCGCGTAGACGCCGCCGCCATACACGCCCACGTTGTGCTGGATGAAGCGCGGCAGCGGCTCGGTCACCCACATGTTCGGGTAGATCGGTTTCATCGGCACGGTTTCGCCGAATGCGCCCGCAACCGTATTGGCCCAGGCGCCCGACGCGTTGATGAGCCAGTCGGCGCTGATGCGGGCATCGCCCGCGCGCATCTGGAAGCCCCGGCCGTCGAAGCTCAGGTCGCTGAGCGCGGTTTGCTCCTGCACGTGCGCGCCTGCGCGCCGTGCGGCCGCCGCGAAGCCGGGCGAGACGAGACGCGGATTGGCCTGGCCGTCGCTCGCGCAGAGCGCCCCGCCTGTTGCGGCCTGGCCGACCCATGGGTAGCGGCGGCGAAACGCTGCGCCGCTCATGACCTGCGATTCCACGCCGAATTCGCGCGCCATCGCGGACCACGCGTGCAGCGCGTCGACGTCGCTGTCGCGGCGCGCGAGCCGCAAGTGCCCCGACACGACGAATTCGCCATCGGTGCCGATCAGCTCGGGCAACCGGCTCCAGACGCGTCGGGCCCGCACCGCGAGCGGCAACTGCTCCGCGGACCGGCCGTGGGTGCGCACGCCGCCGTAGTTCACGCCGCTCGCCTGCGCGCCGCAAAAGCGCCGCTCGAACAAGCCGACGCTCACGCCCTTGCGCGCGAGCGCGAGCGCCGCCGATGCGCCGACGAGCCCGCCGCCCGCAATCACAACCTCGAAGTGGCGCGTGTCATTCATCGTGGGCTTCCTCTTCGATGACCTGCACGCCGTCGTCGAACAGCATCGGCGAAATCGGAATCGGCTTGATGGGCGCCTGGCTGCGCAGGCGGCCCACTTCGTGCAGCGGCTTGCCGGTTTCCGCGCTCAGGAGAGCCGCGGCGGATTCGCCGCACATGCGCCCCTGGCAGCGTCCCATGCCGATGCGCGTGAGCGCCTTCAGGCGGTTGACGTCGCTCGCGAAGCCGTTGCGGATGCAACTGCGCAACGTGCCAGCGTCGACTTCCTCGCAGCGGCAGAGGGTCAGGTCGTCGGGCCAGTTTGCGGCGCAGTTGGCGGGCGGTGCGAACGCCTCTTCGATGCCCGCGCGAAAGCGCGCAATGCGCGCGAGTTGCTTTTCGATGGCGTTTGCATCGGGCGCGTGTGCGTCGCGCGGCGCGGCAATGCCGAGGTCTTCGAGCACGGCGAGCGCGGCGCGGCGGCCCGCGAGTTCGGCGGCATCGGCGCCTGCAATGCCAGCGCCGTCTCCGGCAAGATAGACGCCTGGCACCGAGCTGCGGCCCGACGCGTCGCGTTCGGGCAGCCAGCAGCGGTTGAGGGCGTCGAAGGCGAAGCGGCAGCCCGCGAGATCGGCGAGCTGTGTTTCGGGCCGCAAGCCGTAGCCGAGGCCGACGGCATCGCAGGCGATTGCATGCTCCTTTCCGTCGGCCGAGTGCCAGCGGATGTGACGCACCGCCTCGTCGCCTTCGATGGCCGCGAGGGAGACGCCGTGCTCCATGCGCACGCCATGCGCCTTGAGCCACGCGACGTAATACACGCCCTTGGCGAACGTGCCCGGCTGGTTGAGCAGCTTCGGCGCGCAGGAAGCCTGGCGCGCGAACGGGCTCGTATCGAGTACCGCCGCCACTTGCGCGCCCGCTTTCGCGTACTGGTAAGCGACGAGGTAGAGCAGCGGCCCCGTGCCCGCGAACACGGTGCGCTGGCCGATCGCGCAGCCCTGCGCCTTCAGCGCGACCTGCGCGCCGCCGTGCGTATAGACGCCTGGCAGCGTCCAGCCTGGCAGCGGCACGATGCGGTCGGTCGCGCCGCTCGCGATGATCAGGTGTGACCATGGCACGCTGGCTTCGCGGCCCTCGCGCAACGTGTCGAGCCGCCCCGGTTCGCACGACCACGCCAGCGTGTCGGGCCGATAGTCGATCTTCGGGAGAAGCTCGGCCATGGCGCGATGGACCGCGTCGGCTTTCTTCGCCTCGAAGCCGTAGAGCGCGGCCTTCGTGCGCGAAAAACCCGCACCGGCGGCAGGCTGGCGGTAGATCTGGCCGCCCCAGCGTGCGTTTTCGTCCAGCACGGTGGGGCGCAGGCCCGCGGCCACGAGCGTCTGCGCGGCGCGGATGCCGGCCGGGCCCGCGCCGACGATGACGATGCGAGAAGGCGTGCCCGTGCTCATCGCGCACCTCCTCCATTCATTTCGGAATCCGTATGGAATCGCGTCAGCACGCGCATGCCTTCGCGCAGCGGCGTGGAGCATGCGCGCAGCCGTGTGCCGTCCTCGCTGCATACCCAGCAATCCTGGCAGGCGCCGATGAGGCAAAAGCCCGCACGTGGCTCGCCGCTGAATTCGCTGCGGCGCACGTGCCGCTGCTGCGTGAGGATGGCGGTGAGTATTGTGTCGCCCGCGAGCGCCTGGACTTCGACGCCATCGAGAACGAAGGAAACGCGCGCGCGCGCGGTTTCGGCAACGCGGACGAGCTGGGCAAGGGGTTGCGGCGTGACGGTGCTCATGAAAGTTCAGTTGCGCGGCTGCAGGAATCGAAGGGAAGTCGGGTGGCGCTCAGTGCGGCGCTCAGTGCTGCCCGATCAGAATGCGGTTGAGCCCGTACACGCGATCGAGCAGCAGCATCGCACCCGCCGTGATGAAGATGACGAGCGCGGAGACGGAGGCCATCATCGGGTCGATCGACTCGGTCGCGTACATGTACATGCGCACGGGCAGCGTGACGGTTTGCGGCGAGGTCACGAAGATCGACATCGTCAGTTCGTCGAAGCTGTTGATGAACGCGAGCAGCCAGCCGCCCGTGATGCCGGGCACGATCATGGGCAGCGTGACACGGTGGAAGGTGGTCCACGCGTTCGCGCCGAGCGAGGCGGCCGCATGCTCGATGCTGCGGTCGAGGCCGCTGACCGAGGCGAGCACGAGGCGCATGACGAACGGCGTGATGATGATCATGTGCGCGAGGATCAGCCATGCGAACGAGCCGGTCACGCCGATCAGCGCGAAGAAGCGCAGCAGCGCAATGCCGAGCACGAGCCCCGGAATCACGAGCGGAGAAAGCAGCAGCGCATTGAGAAAGCCGCGGCCGGGAAAGCGCGCACGGCCGATAGCCAGGCCCGCGGGCAGCGCGACGACGAGCGAGAGCGTGGCCGAAGCGAAAGCGAGCTTCAGGCTGTTGAAGAACGCGGTGATGAAGTCGGGGTAGTCGAGAATCGCGCGGAACCAGCGCAGCGAGAGGCCGTGCGTGGGGAGCGTCAAGGTTTCGTCGGGCGTGAAGGCCACGAGAATCACGATGACGAGCGGCGCCAGCACGAACAGGATGACGAAGCTGTGGAACGTGAGGGCGAGCGGTCCGTTTTTGCGCATGATCTTTGTCCTTAGCCCATGCTGCGCGCGTAGCGTCGTTCGAGCACGCGGTAGTAGGTGAGCATCACCACCAGATTGGCGATAAGCAGCAGCACGGCGATGGTCGCGCCGAGCGGCCAGTTCATCGAACTGAGGAACTGGTCGTACACGGCAGTGGCCGCCACTTTCAGACGCCGGCCGCCAAGCAGGCCAGGAATCGCGAACGCGCTTGCCGAGAGCCCGAACACCATGAGGCTGCCCGAGAGGATGCCGGGCATGAGTTGCGGCAGCACGATGCGGCGCATCGTGGTGAACGGCGAGGCCATGAGCGAGAGGGCCGCGTTTTCGGTTTGCGGGTCGAGCCTTTGCAGCGCGGTCCACACCGGAATCACCATGAACGGCAGCATCACATGCACGAGCGCGATGACGATCGCGAAGGTCGTGTATTCGAGCTTGAAGGGCCCCGCGCCGAACAGGCCAAAGAGCTGGTTCACGAGACCGTTCGTGTTGAGCAGCATGCTCCAGCCGAACGCGCGGACGACGACGGAAACGAGCAGCGGCGCGAGGATCACGAGCAGAAAGAGCGAGCGCCACGGGTCGCGCATGCGCGAGAGGATGTACGCCTCCGGCGTGCCGGTCACGACGCACAGCAGCGTGGTGAGCGCGGCAATGCCGAAGGTGCGCAGGAAGATCGTGTGAAAGTACGACGAGCCCAGCACTTCTGCGTAGTTGTGCAGATCGAATGCGGCGATGGGCCCGCTCATCGGATCGAAGCGGTAGAACGTGAGTGCGAAGGTCATCGCGAGCGGCACGAGCACGAGCGCGGAGAACAGCAGCAGCGCAGGCGCGCTCATGAGCCACAGCGGCAGCCAGGCCTGCCAGCCCGCGCGCACCGTCGCGCGCGGTGCGAGTTGCGAGTCGGGCTGTGAAGCGGGAAGCGTGCTAGACACGGGCGCCCTCCTGCTGGATGAAGCGGATCGCGTCGCTATGCCAGTCGATGCCCACCTGGTCGCCTTCGGCAAGCGGCTCCTTGCCCTCGTTCTGGCAGCACACGAGTATCTCGCCCGCGCGGCTGTCGAGGCGGTAGAGCCACTGGCTGCCCAGGAAGAAGCGGCTCGTCACGCGGCCCGGAAGACGCCCTGAGCCCTGCGCGCACAGCTTGAGCTTTTCGGGGCGGATGCACAGCGTGATCGCGTCGCCCACGCCCACCGCGCGGCCGCGCTCGGGCAATTGCGACATCGAGCCCGTTTCCGCGAGGTCGTTGCCGAGATCCACGCGTATCGTGTCGCCCTCGCGCGCGACGATGCGACCCGCGAGCATGTTGGCCTTGCCGATGAACTGCGAAACGAAATCGTTCTCGGGGCGCTCGTACGCGCGGTAAGGCGTATCGACCTGCGTGATGCGGCCGCTTTCCATCACGACCACGCGGTCGCTGATCGAGAGCGCTTCCGACTGATCGTGCGTGACCATCAGCGTCGTCGTGCCGATCTTGCGCTGAATGGCGCGCAGCTCGAACTGCATGTCTTCGCGCAGTTTGGCGTCGAGGTTGGACATCGGCTCGTCGAGCAGCAGCACGGGCGGCGCGATCACGATCGCGCGCGCGATCGCTACGCGCTGGCGCTGGCCGCCCGAAAGCTCGCGGGGAAAGCGGTGCGCGTAGGCGTCGAGGCGCACGAGTGCGAGCGCGTCGCGAATGCGCGCCTTGCGCTCGCCCTTGTCGATGTCGCGCATTTCGAGGCCGAAGCTCACGTTCTGCTCCACGCTCATGTGCGGGAAGAGCGCGTAGCTCTGGAACACGATGCCGAGGCCGCGCTTGTTCGGCGGCATGTGCGTGATGTCGCGCCCGTCGAGCGTGATGCGGCCGCGCGTGGTTTCCACGAAGCCGGCGATCATCTGCAGCGTCGTGGTTTTGCCGCAACCCGAGGGGCCGAGCAGCGAGACGAACTCGCCTTTCTCCACCGACAAATTGATGCCGGCGACCGCCTGCAGGTCGCCGAACGATTTCGATACATCGGTCAGGGTGAGGAACGACATGATGTGGCCTTCCACGTGCAGTGCATTGCGTTGTGCCGACTCTAGCTAGCCAAATTTTTGGTCGTCAATTTAAAATTCCATCAAGCGATAGAAATCTGACTTATATTCCGTTTGATGGAATACATAAGCGAGTTAGGCCGACGATCGTTTCATCCGGCGGACTTCGGGAAATCCCTGAACGACCGGTTCGCAATTGAGCCGAGCGGTGAATGAGCGCAGTGTCGGGCGTCACACGCATTCGTATGAGCACGCCACAGACATTCCGTTGAATGGAATAATTCGAGGTCGATATGACGGCAGTGGAAGAGAAAAGTGGAACACTGGGCGACGACGCGCGCGGTGCGGGCGTCTTGCAGCGCGCCTTCGCGGTGATCCGCGCGCTGGGCGAGGCCCAGGCCGATGGCAGCCGCGTGACCGCGCTCGCCAAGGCCGTGGGGCTCACGCAGGCCACCGTGCATCGTCTGCTGCAGGGGTTGATTGCCGAAGGTGTGGTCGAGCAGGACGAAGGCACGAAGCGCTACCGGCTGAGTGTGGATTTTTTTGCGCTCGCGGCGCAGGCGGGCAATCCGAGCGGCATGCGCACGCTGTGCCGTCCCGCGCTGCTGCGCCTGTGCGCAAGCCTTGGCGACACCATCTTTTTGCTCGTGAAGAGCAGCTTCGACGCGGTTTGCCTCGACATGTGCGAAGGGCCGTTTCCGATCCGCTCGTTCACGGGCGATATTGGCGGGCGCGTAGCGCTGGGCGTGGGGCAGGGAAGCCTTGCCATTCTCGCGTTCCAGCCCGAGGCCGAGCGCGAAGAGATCATCCGTTTCAACGTGCCGCGCTTGCGCAGTTACGGCGTGCTGGACGAGGTGTATCTGCGCACGGAGATCGAGCGCGTGCGCAAGCTCGGCTACGCGGGCCGCAATACCGGCGTGCTGGAGGGCATGGCGGGCGTGGCCGTGCCGATTCTCGACCGCAACGGGTGCGCCGTGGGTGCGCTGAGCGTGGGCACGCTGGCTGCGCGTCTGACCGAAGACCGGCTGCCTACGATCGTCGAGCTGCTCAAGCGCCAGGCTGAGATCATCGGGCCGCAGACGAACCCGTTCGACGTGGCGGTGCGCCGCCCCATGCACGGGCTCACGCGCACGATGACGACGCAACCATTGGCGTAAGCCTCGGCCGGACCAGACTTGCTTGTCAATTAAAACGGACTCCTGATGATATTCTTCTGATCGAAAATCGTTATCGTCAGACGTGCGGTGCACAGCTGGATTG
>Ga0306920_100009777_pt1 | contig 12821 bp, 11 predicted proteins | sample flu12Cox44000170_FD_204666 | JGI IMG/M metagenome (GOLD analysis project Ga0306920, IMG submission 204666) | Lab enrichment of tropical soil microbial communities from Luquillo Experimental Forest, Puerto Rico - flux4day.12C.oxic.44.000.170 (v2)... | ecosystem: Environmental > Terrestrial >...
GTTCTAGGGAGTCGTAGTCGAACTCTCCCCTCCCAGCTTTTTCGAGCTCCGCCTGGATCCGTTTCGATGAAATTCGCCCCCACCCATCGATCACCGACATCTTGACCACGGCGTAAGTTGTGCCGGCGAAGAAGAGAACCCAACCTACCCGGAATAGCCATTCCTGAACTTCAGCCAGCAGTTCAGGGCTGACGCGGCGGCGCTTAAACAGCCGTCGAAGCGTAATTTCGGACAACCGGGCTCGGGTTACTTCTCTATTGCCTCTAGTGATGCCGCGAAGCTCCTGCTGCTTGGTTGCGAGGAGATGGACGATCAGCATGGCGCATTGACGCTCATCCGGTCGGCTGGCGCGAGTCCTAGGGCTGCCCCTTGAGATATGTGTCCCTATTTCGAGTGGATTGAGCTGCGAAGCGGTTTCTCACACTTCTTATTATACAGGATTTTGCAAGAGCGGAGAGCCCCCTCGCCTATTCGGCGTCGAAACTCCAAAAGCACGGATTGAAGCCGCTCGCGTCGTTGATATGAGCGCCTCGAATTCCTGGGCCGAATTTGCCGGAATTTTCCGCAGCACCCGGCCAGCCTTTCTGCAGCATGAGCGCGCCAAGGCCGAGCTGAAGACGCTGATACCGGACGATGCCAAGGAAGCGATCGGCCATGGTGTTCGCGCCAAGCGTTCCAAATCGGGTGCCATCAGCTTTGAAGTCCAGGAAATGGGGGGCAAGCATGCAGCGCTCTAGTGAGAGTATTGGCACCATCGCTGCGGCACTCGCCAAAGCCCAGGCCCAGCTCGTTAATCCGGAGAAGTCGTTGGTGGCGACCGTTCGGTTGGATGGACGACGGGGGGCTGAACAAACCTTTCGTTACGCGCCGCTGTCGAGCGGTCTCGACATCGTGCGCAAGACCCTAAGCCAGTATGAGATCGCAACCGTTCAAACTACTTCGATTGATGAAGCGGCGGGCATTGTCCGGCTCAGCACAGTTCTGGCGCATGCCTCCGGAGAATGGATTGCCTCCGATTGGCCGGTCTGCCCGATTGCGGAGACGGAGAGGCCGCAGCACATGGGTGCGGTCCTGACCTATGCGCGGCGTTATTCCTTGTTTACGTTGGTCGGAATTGCCGGTGAAGATGATCTCGATGCACCGGATCTCACGGATCCCAATCCGGGAATCGAGAATCTGAGGGCCAACAGCAAGACTGCCGGCAATGGCGGTCAGCAAACCGTTTCGGACCGCCTGCCCGGTCGGGGCAGTCGTGCCCATAAGTCGGGTTCAGCTTCGCTCCAGTCCGAGCTTTCGACGAGCCTCTCCGCGAGCTTAAGAACCGAACTCCTCCGCGAGATTGAAAGACTCGGCTCGGCGGAAGATGCCGCGCTATGGGCGCGGCGACGGTTGCCTGCAAAGAATCAATTGTCCGCAACTGACGCCCAACAGGTGGAGGTGGCGTTCGCCGACAGATTAGCAATAGTTTTGGCACCAAGCGCAATAACTGACGACGTTACCACTACAACACTCACTGATCAGGGTTTGGCGGTGCAGCCATCACAGATCGACAAGCGTATCCTCGGATTCCCTGAGCCGCGCCGCATTCGTGACCGCGACCACATTCGACATGTCATTAAACAATCATGCCTGATTTGCGGTCGGCATCCGTCGGATCCTCACCATTTGCGTTTTGCACAGTCGCGTGCGCTCGGACGCAAGGTGAGCGATGAGTTCACTGTCCCATTATGCCGAGGTCATCACCGCGAACTCCATCGTCACGGTAATGAAAGCGCCTGGTGGCAGAAGATAGGTATTGATCCGTTCCCAGTAGCGCGTGCGATGTGGCTGCAAACGCGCCCGCTAAAATCTGAAAAACCGGCTGAACCCCAGCTAGCCTAGATCGATAAGAGTTCCGATGTCCGCTATTGCGCGCGCATAACAGACATTTCTCGGACATCGCACGATGTTCGCGATGTGCCAATCAGCGACATCGGCCTGCTCATTCGACCAGGTCGTCGGCAATGGAAAGTATGCCGGGCGGAATCGTGAGACCGAGCGTCTTAGCAGTCGTTAGATTAATAACGAGCTCGAATTTCGCTGGCTGCTGGACCGGAAGATCTGACGGGCGCGCACCCTTGAGAATTTGATCCACATAATCGGCAGTGCGCCGGAAGAGGTCCATTTCATCCGGGCCATAGGAGATAAGGCCGCCATCCGTCGCGAAATAGCGGAAGTAGTAAATTGCCGGTAGGCGGTACTGTGCGGTGAGTTCGATAATCCGCTTGCGGTGAACAATGTTATGACTGTCTGGCAAAACGAAAAGGCCACTGTTTGGTTCGCTCCCGACCTTGCGAATGACATTCTCAATGTCGGCTTCGCTATGCACCTGGATTGGAATCGATTCGATTCCCAGCAAAGACGTGCCGGCATCAATTGATTGCAAATACAGCCCGTAATAGGGCGCAGTCTCGGGGTTGAACATGGCGGTGACTCGCCGAACACCCGGTACAATCTGCTTGAGAATCTCAAGCCATTTAGTGCCAAGTGAAACCTCAAAGACGGAGAAACCAGTGATATTTCCACCTGGATGCGAGAGACTTGAGACTAAACCTTGACCCAATGGATCGGTAACTGTGAGGAAAACAATCGGTATCGTTCGGGTCTGCTTTAGAAGCCCCTTGGCAGAAGGAGTGGAGTGACCGACGAGAACATCGGGTTGCAGGTCGACTAGCTCTTTGGCGAGGTCTTGAATTCGATCTGGGTTGCCATTTCCCCAGCGATAATCGATGCGAATATTGTTGCCATCCTTCCAACCGAGTTTTTGAAGTCTTTCCTGCAAGATGCTGATTCCCTTTCGAGCATCAGCATCGCTTTCAGCGACCGCCAATTAAGACGACAAGCCGCCGCATCCGCTCGGCTTGCTGCGCCCGGGCTGTGATGGGCCAAGCACCGCTGCGCCACTGACTAGCGCGATGAATTCTCGCCGCCTCACCAGGCTTCTCCCTCAGCCGAAGCTTATACCCTACCACATGGTGAGTAGGTGCGGTGTTGTGCGTTACAGCCAAATTGGACAGCTAAGGTCCGCTAGGGGTCAAAGTCGGACTAAACCCGATCTCCGTCTCACGTCTGCTTTGCTCTCAATAGAGACTGGAAAGCGGACATCGCGGTCGGTCGGTTCGGTACCAAAAACGCGCACGACTCGCGTCCACGCGTAGTCCGTCCCGCAGTCCATTGACGCGGCCTTGGCGCGAGAGTTAGCTGGCAGTACCTGCGGTGTCGGGACTTTTGTGGGGATCATCATGTCAGAGCACGGCGGACACCAACACGCACATCACCATCACCATCATGATTGCGGCAATCTCTTCGGCTGCGGCGATGAGAAGGGCACGGGGATCCTCCGCGAGGACATCAAGGATGGCGTCTTCGACAAGCGTGCCTCGGATCGCTTACTCCACATGGACGAAGTCGATCAGGAGACTTTTGACGGCTACCTCTCGGTGCGCGGCCGTAATCGCCGAAAGTTCCTGGTAGCAAGCAGCTTCATGAGAGCTCTTGCTGCTGTCGAGCCGTGGTTCGCCAGACTTGCGCGCGCCGAACAGGCCGGTGCCGGGCCGCGGCGGCAAGCCCATTTTGAGGGACACGAACATGTTGTGCCCTCGACCAAGGAAACTGTGAAGCTCGGTGTGTTCGACACGACGCTGCCGCCAATTCTCACTATCGACTCAGGCGACATCGTCAGTTTCCCTGATACCTGGTCACATTTCCTCAACCAAATGCAGCCTGGCGTGCCGGTCGACACCTTGGCAAAGCTCCGCGTAGACAATCCAGGTCGAGGGCCACATTCGATCATCGGACCGATCGCCGTGAACAAGGCCGAGCCGGGCGATGTGCTGGAAATTCGCTATCAGCGAATCCGTCCTTACGAGTGGGGGGCTGTTTTCAACAACCCGGGTTCGCTGGGCACCGGTCTGCTGCCGCAGGACTATGCGCAGGGACAGATCAAATACGTTGATCTCGATCTGGGCGCTATGAAGGGCAAGTTCATGCCCAAGATCACGGTTCCACTTAAGCCCTTCCAGGGCACTTTGGGCCTTGCGCCGCCCGATGGTTATTTTCCGCCGCTTAGTCCTGGCGTCACGACCTCGGTGCCGCCGGGTCCGCACGCAGGAAATCTTGATCTCAGCGAGCTGTCTGAGGGTTCGACGCTCTACATCCCGGTATGGAAGCCCGGTGCGCTTATTTACACGGGCGACAGCCATGCGGTGCAGGGTGACGGTGAGATTTCGCTCACCGCACTTGAGACACGCATGAAGGAACTGCGGATTCAAGTCATCCTGCACAAGCAGAAGAACTTGGCCTGGCCAGTGGCCGAGACGAATTCACATTGGATCATTATTGGGCTCGACAAGGACCTCAACGCGGCGATGACGATGGCAGCGCGTAACGCGATCAAGTTTCTGGCGGCTCAGGCGAAGATCAGCGAACTCGATGCGTACGCGTTGTGCAGCATCGCCGTCAGCTTCCGCGTGACGCAGGTCGTAGACATTGTGCGCGGCGTTCATGCACTCATCCCCAAGACAATCTTTGCGCCCGATCTCAGGCGCGAGATGACGATGGTGTAAACATCTCAACTGCGGGTTACGACTTCCCGCTTTGCATCAAAAGCAGACATTGGAGGAAAGCGCGACCGATGTCCGCTTTACCCCCGAAAGCATACATCGCCGAACGCCGTTGCGGGCACTTGATCTGCGGTAGGTCCAGTTATGTAGGCATCCGTTCGATTTGCTTGTGATCCACCTAACTTCCCAAGCTGTATGTCGAGGATTCGCTTCCCTTCGCCCGCTCCAATTTCTTGCGCAAACCCGCGGCTTTCTGGCGCACCGCGGCTTGACCTTCAGCGCGGTATGCCGGCAAGGTGGCGTCAATGACTGCGCCGATCGAAGGTCCTTGCCTGGGTGCCGCCATTGGGGAGATGGGGCGCCCTTGGGGATGCCGGGGGGAGCGGGAATTGGGTGCGCGCGCTACTTAAACTGAGCAGGTTGATCGACGCCATCAACGTGCAAATTGGCAAATGGTGCGCGTGGGCGATCCTGCTCGCGGTCGCCATATCAGCGATCAATGCCGTTGTCCGCAAGGCGTTCGACATGTCCTCGAACGCCTGGCTCGAACTGCAATGGATTCTGTTCAGTGTGGTGTTCCTGCTCTGCGCGCCCTGGACACTGCTCGACAACGAGCATATCCGCATCGACATCGTGAATAATCTCTTGCCACGCTGGCTTCGCAATACAATCGAGCTAATTGGTCACGCATTTTTCCTCCTGCCGCTTGCCATCGTCCTTGTCGCCACCGGAATCCCATTTTTTCTCAACTCCTATGAGGTCAATGAGCAATCGGGCAATGCCGGCGGGTTGCCGCAATGGCCGACCAAATCCCTGGTCATGATTGCGTTTGCATTGTTGTTGGCACAGGGCATTTCAGAGCTGATCAAACGCGTCGCCATCATGCGCGGCATGATTCCGGATCCGCATGTAACGCAGCCGAGCGCGCTGGAGGCTGAAGCCGAGCAGCTAATCGACGCGATGGGCATCGACAAAAAGTGAACGCTGCTCGGGCCAGAAACTGATGGAAGCTTTTCTCATTCAATACATGGCACCGATCATGTTCGCCTCGCTGGTGATCGTGCTGCTGCTTGGCTATCCGGCGGCATTTTCATTGGCGTTCGTCGGCCTGTTTTATGCGCTGCTCGGGATCTGGCTCGGATTATTCCAGCCGGATTTTCTGCAAGCCTTGCCGGAGCGCGTCTACGGGGTGATGAGCAACGACACGCTGTTGGCGATCCCGTTCTTCACCTTCATGGGATTGGTGCTCGAACGCTCCGGCATGGCGGAAGACCTGCTCGACACCATAGGTCAGCTGTTTGGCACTGTGCGCGGGGGACTCGCCTATGCGGTGGTCTTTGTCGGCGCCCTACTTGCCGCCACCACGGGCGTCGTTGCTGCCTCGGTTATTTCCATGGGATTGATTTCGCTGCCGATCATGCTGCGCTACGGCTATGACCGGCGCTTCGCCTCCGGCGTTATCGCCGCCTCCGGCACGCTCGCGCAAATCATCCCGCCATCGCTCGTGCTTATCGTCATGGCCGATCAGCTCGGCAAATCGGTTGGCGATATGTACGAAGGTGCTTTCATTCCCGGCATCGCTCTGGCGGGAATCTACGCGCTTTACACCTTCGGCGTCTCGACTGCGTTCCCAAAGACTACTCCTGGGCTGCCGGCAGAGGCGATCGGCTTTCGCGAGGACGACAAGAGTCGCGGGTTGTGGTCGTTGCTCGTCCTCGCCATTGCGAGCGCGGCGTTCGGCTGGTTCATGATGCGCAATTCCGACACGCATGGTGCCGATTACGTGGTACTGTCCATGTTCTTCGGCATTCTGTTCGCGTTCGGTGTGGCGATCGTGAACTGGGGAATCGATCGTCTGACCGGCTTCCGCTTCCTCTCGCGGATGGCGCAGCAGACGGCATTCGTTATGGTGCCGCCGCTGTTTCTGATATTTCTTGTGCTGGGCACGATTTTCATCGGCGTCGCCACCCCAACCGAGGGCGGCGCCATGGGCGCCAGCGGCGCGCTCATTCTCGGCGCGCTCAAACGGCGCTTGACCTGGGACCTGGTCCGCCAGGCGACCGAGGCCACGGCAAAATTGGCGTCGTTTGTAATTTTCATCCTGCTTGGTGCTCGTGTGTTCTCGCTGACTTTTTATGGCGTCAGCGGGCACATCTGGGTCGAAAGCATGCTCACCTCGCTGCCGGGCGGCCAGATCGGATTTTTGCTGTTCGTCAATGCCTTCGTGTTCGTGCTCGCTTTCTTCCTCGACTTTTTCGAACTGGCTTTCATCGTCATCCCGCTGCTCGGTCCTGCGGCGGAGCATCTTGGCATCGACCTGATCTGGTTTGGCGTCATGCTGGGCGTTAACATGCAGACATCGTTCATGCATCCGCCATTCGGCTTCGCGCTGTTCTATCTGCGCTCAGTGGCGCCGCGCGATTCGTTCCTTGATCGCGTCACCGGCAAGCTGACGCCCGGAGTGACAACCGGCCAGATTTATTGGGGCGCGGTGCCGTTCGTTTTAATCCAGGCGCTCATGGTGGTCACGGTGATCATGTTTCCCAGTATGGTCACGCACTACAAGTCGGGGCTGTCGACGATCGATCCCAATAAGGTGCAGATCAACATTCCGCAGGTCGATTTGCCGCCGATCGATCTCGGCCAGCCGCCCGAGATCAAATAGCAAGATGACGGTGTGGCGCATGCGAATGCGACTAGCGGATTCCGGGCCTCGATCGCCAGTTCGTCGACGTCGTCTGTGACTCCTGGCGACCTTGCGGCAAGACTGAAAAGCGCGAATATTCACATCAGCTTGAGAGTCATCCGGTGGATCCGGAAAAATCGGCGCGGGCTGGATGTTGGGATCCCTCGAACATTTCGTTGAAATCGTGTTGGCTGGCGCCAAGTGGCTGGCGCTCCCGGTCGTGACCTTACTGTTCCTGCAATGGCCGCTGCGCTCAATCGTCGGCCTTTATTCGCGGGAAGCCAACGATCTTGGGCAATGGCTGTTCGCGCTCTATGTAGCGGCCAGCATCACGGCTGCAACAAGGGCGAAAACTCACCTCGCCGCCGACACCATATCGCGGAATTATTCGGACGCGATGCGCCAATGGCTGGCGCGCGCCGGCGCGCTGTTCGGCCTTATTCCGTGGTCGATGATCGTGCTGGTTACGAGCTGGAGCATCGTGCGGGATTCGACGCTGTTGCTCGAGCGCTTTCCCGATACCGGCAATCCCGGCTATTTCATCATCAAGCTGGCGCTGCTGATTTTGGTGCTGCTGATCTTGATCGAGGGCGCGATCGGCCTATTTCGGCCGGTCCGAACGCCGTATCCGTGATGATCATGCCGTGGCTGGGCTTGGGCCTGTTGATCCTGGTCGGTCTCGGTGTCGTCTTCACCGGGATTCCGGCGGCCGTGGTTTTGCTGGCGACGGCTTGTTTCGGCACCGCAATAGGGGCCTTGAGCGGCGGTGTGCCAATTCAGCTGCTTGGCGCCTTGCCCGAACGCCTGATCAATCTCCTCGAGAACGACCTGCTCCAAGCCATTCCGCTCTATGTGCTGATGGGAGCGCTCATTAACCGCCTGCCGCTTGCCGACGCGCTCTATCGCTGCTGCCTCGCTATTATACCGGGACCGGCCGCTCCGGTGGTCTCGGGATTTGTGCTGGGCACTCTGATTGGACCGATGAACGGTTCGGTCGGTGCCAGCGTGCTCGCTTTATCGCGCGTGGCCGAACCGCGGCTTGCCGCATTGGGCGTCGCGCTGCCACGCCGTGCCGCGATCATCACCGTGGCGAGCACGCTCGGCGTCGTCGTGCCGCCGTCGCTGGTGCTCATCCTTCTCGGCGACGCGATGTTAAACGCGCATACAATCGCGGTGACCGCAACCGGCCGCGAAGATCGCGTGATCAACACGCAGGACGTGTTCCATGGTGCGCTGGCGCCCGCCGGGCTTTATCTCGCCGCCTGCCTGTTGCTCGGCTGGTGGTTCAATCGCCGGGCAAAACCAGGCGAAACGTCAACACCGAAAAATGTACCGCGACCAACGGTGCATGAAGCTGTGTTGGCAACGGTGACGGTGCTGGCGATATTGATTCTGCTCGGCGGCGTCGCGGCCGGATATTTCTATGCCGTCGAGGCTGCGGCGATGGGCGGCTTCATTCTTCTGCTCGCAGGATTGGTTAGTGGGCGCTTACCGATTCCGATCCTCAACGAGGTATTGCGCGAAGCGTTGGCGCTCACCGGCGCCCTATTCTTCCTGCTTGTCGCGGCCACTACGTTGACGCTGGTGTTGCGCATCCTCGGCACGGACCAGCTTGTCGCTGGTTGGATCGCCGCTATACCGGGCGGCTCGTTGAGCGCTACACTCATCGTACTCGCCGGGATAGGGCTGAGCGCTCTGGTGCTCGACGCCTTCGAGATTATTTTTGTGGTCTTACCGATCGTCATTCCGCCGCTTCTGATCCGCGTAGCGGATGCGCGCTGGGTTGCCGTTCTCGTGCTACTTGCTTTGCAGGCGAGCTTCATCAATCCTCTGATCGGCTACGCGGTGATGATGACGCGCACCGTCCTCAAGCAGGCGATTCCATTTCCGACACTGCTGCGATCGCTGCTGCCATATCTGTTTGCCCAGGCCGCCCTATTGCTTGCCGTTCTGCTGATACCGCAGCTGACGCATGTCGGCGAAGGCGCAAACGATGAGAGCCGCAAACCGCCCGCTATCTCAAACCAAGAATTAGAGAAACGCTTCGAGCAGATGATCCAACCGGCGCAGCCGCCGCCGCTCGACGTGACACCGGGGAGGTAATGGTCAGGGTCGCAATAAAGTAAAAAGGGGGGTCGGCTCTCGGCCAGCCCCAGTATGCCAAGATGGATGTTCAGCTCTTCGGCCGAGTGCGGATCATGAAGGTCTCGAAGCTATATTCAGCAACCTGCCACCACAGGTTTTCCTCATTGCGGAATGCCTGCTGCGATTCCCACATTTTCTTGTAGTCGGGATTGGTGGCGGACGTTTCTGCATTGACCTCGGTGGATGCCTTAAGGCAGGCCTCCATTACGTCCTGGCTGAACGGGCGCAGAATCGTCCCGTTAGCGACGAGGCGCCTAAGCGCCTGGGGATTGCGCGCGTCATACTTGGCCTGCACTTCCAAATTGGCATATCCGGCGGCCGCGGTGATGAGCCCCTGATAAGCCTTCGGCAGAGCGTTCCACTTGTCGATATTGACGAAGAAGTGCAGCGCCGTTCCGCCTTCCCACCAGCCAGGGTAGTAATAATTCTTGACGACCTTGTAGAAGCCGAGCTTTTCATCGTCGTAGGGACCGACCCACTCAGCGGCATCGATCGTGCCCTTCTCCAACGCTGGATAGATATCGCCACCGGGAATCTGCTGCGGAATAAGCCCGAGTTTGGCCATAGTCTTGCCGGCCCAGCCGCCGATCCGCATCTTGATGCCTTTCAGATCATCGACAGTCTTGATCTCCTTGCTGAACCAGCCGCCCATTTGCGTGCCCGTATTGCCGCCGGGGAGCGCATATAGATTGAATTTCTTGACGAACTCGTTGACCATCTCGTTGCCGCCGTGATCATAAAACCAGGCGTTTTGCTGTCGTGAATTCAGGCCGAACGGGACAGAACACAACAGCGCAAAGGTCGGATCCTTGCCGAAGAAATAGTAGGCGGCGGTATGGCACATTTCGACGGTCTGATTGCCGACAGCATCGACCACGCTGAATGGCGGTACGATCTCGCCACCCGCAAAGGTCTGAATTTGAAATTTGTTGTCGCTCGCTTGGGCAACGTATTTCGACATCGTTTCCGCCGCGCCAAACGGCACGTCGATCGACTTTGGCCAGCTCGTGGCTAAGCGCCATTTTAATTCCGGCATGGATTGAGCTATGGCGGGCGCAGCAACGGCGGCTCCGACAAGCCCGACGCCCGCTGTCTTCAAGAATTGACGACGTTTCATAGGTCCTCCCTTCCGCGGAGCCCTTCAGGCGCCGCGTCGCCTCATGGTAGGCGTTGCTGCAATTTTACGAGGCTTCCGCGAAGTCGGGAAGCGCTGGGAGGCCGGATCGAGGGCTTTGCTCCTGGCGGCAACACCGCGTTCTGCAGTACTGTGCCGCTAAGTCGCAGGCTGTGCGGAGCCGCCCCGATCAGTTTTTTTCTTTTCTTCCAGGAGCGCCAGCCTGCCTCCCAGCCAGCGGGTGGTCGGGGCCTGGATGAGGATGGTCATCAGAATGGCGATAAAGGTCACAGAAGCGATCATCTGCGCTCCGGGCGCTTTCATGCCGAGCAGGATGCCGGCGAGCGCAGCGGGAATGACGCCGGTTTCGCGCGTCCAGCACATGAACAGCATCTCGTTGAGGCTCCACCGCGCGCGCCGGTCGGGCAGCGTGCAAGCGAACACCGTGACCGGCCGGGCCACCAGCATGAAGATCGCAACCACGGCAACGCCGCCCAGCAGATAGCGATTCATCAGGCCGAAATCGACTTGGCTGCCGAGCAGGATGAAAATAAATAAGCGCATGATGAATGACGTCGTCTCGACATATTGATCGAGCCTCTGCGCTTCGGTCTTGTCCATTTTGAATCCAAACGAATCCTTATTGCCGAGCATGATGCCGAACACGAACACCGCCATGAAGCCACTGGCCCGCATGCCGTCGGCGGCGAAATAGGCGCCGATCACCGCCATGATTGTCACCACCGGGGCATATTCCATGAAAAACGCCCAGCGTTCGTGGGCGATCAAGAGCGCGGCGAGATAGCCGAGCACGGCGCCGGCGGCGACGCCGAGCGTCGCCTGTGTGAGCAGATCGAGCAAAGACGACGACAATGAAAACTCGCCGGTTCCCATCGCCACCGTCAGCACGCCGAACGTGATAATGGCGCCGGTAGCGTCATTGAAGGCAGACTCGCACATTACGGTTTGCGCCACGCGGTCGCGGACATGGACCTGGTGAAAGATCGGGACCAAAGTCGCCGGATCGGTGGAGGCAAGCGTGGCGCCGAGCAGCGCCGCCACGATCCAGGGCACGCCGAGAATGAGATGTGCGGCGGCGCTGGTGATGATTGCGGTAATCAGCACACCGACGGTGGCGATGCTGATGATCGTAATCCAAACCTGCTTCATCACGTGGAAACGCAGCGAGGCGCCGCCATCGAACAGGATGTAGCTGGCGCCGAACAACAAAAGAATTTGATAGAGCGCGGAATCAGCTTTGATGTCGATCAGGCCGAGAGCTTGCGGTCCGATCATCATTCCCGCGACCAGAAACACCGCGACGTCGGGAATTTTCGTCTTTTGCGCGAATAGTCCGGCGACTGTGCCCACCGCCAGGATGAGCCCGCCGGACATCAGCGTCTGTTTGGCGATTTCGACTGAAGCCGGCTGGTCCAATTGCTTCCTCCCCGATCGTCGAAAGACTTTTTTGCGGCGCACACAGCCCGAAGGAAACTATAACAAAGTTCGCCGACATGCATTGCACCCGGCTAGCATGGGCTGTCGACATGCCCTAACTTGCACAACCAGTGTAAGGAACAAGTGATACTGGTTGCAGGTTCTTATATCGCCGTGACCGCACTTTTAGACGCGATCAATCGATCGGCAAGGATCAATAGGCGCAAAGTGAATCAGCCACGGACCAATCGGCACAGCTCCCACTCAGGCTGGAGCTGGTGGTATCTGCTCTTTCTGATTCAGTTCGTCGCCGTGCTTTGGCCGCCCTTCTACAATTCGGTCGAGCCGTCCTGGGCGGGCATTCCGTTCTTTTATTGGTACCAGCTCCTGTGGATCATCATCGGCGCGATCCTGACTGGAATCGTCTATTTCGCGACCGAAACTTAGGAGAAGTCCGCCCTCGCTGAAATCCGCGGGCGGCAGATGGCGATACGACGCGAGAGAAATGCCGTGGTCGACGTGAACTGGACCGCTCTGATCATTTTCGTCTTGCTGTTTGCGTTCGTCACTTGGCTGGGCTTCGCGGCGGCGCATTGGCGCAAGGGCGACCTCGATCTGCTGCACGAATGGGGGCTGGGCGGCCGGCGCTTCGGCACGATCATCACCTGGTTCCTGGTCGGCGGCGACCTTTACACGGCCTATACATTCATTGCTGTCCCGGCGCTCGCCTTTGGCGCCGGCGCGATCGCCTTCTTCGCGGTGCCGTACACGGTCGTCGTCTATCCGATCCTGTTTCTGGTCTTTCCGCGGCTGTGGTACGTCTGCCACAAGCACAATT
>Ga0306920_100009778_pt1 | contig 12821 bp, 15 predicted proteins | sample flu12Cox44000170_FD_204666 | JGI IMG/M metagenome (GOLD analysis project Ga0306920, IMG submission 204666) | Lab enrichment of tropical soil microbial communities from Luquillo Experimental Forest, Puerto Rico - flux4day.12C.oxic.44.000.170 (v2)... | ecosystem: Environmental > Terrestrial >...
CCGGTGTCTTTGAGACCCTGGTGAAAAGCGCGCAGACGATCCGCGTACATGTCAGGCGACGTGGGGTCGAGGAACCCGACCACTGGCATCGCCGGCTGCTGCGCGCGCGCCGCGAGCGGCCACGCAACCGCTGCGCCGCCTAGGAGCGTGATGAACTGGCGTCGCTTCAATGGATCGAAATGCATCGCTGCCCCAGCCAGGGACTCCGTGGCAGCATACCGCATTGGCGAGGATCAGTCAGGGGCTCGCTGCGCTGCGGGATTTCAAGGCGGTCTAGGTCGGCTCAGGGTCAGACCCGGTCATTCACGACCGCTCTTCCACCGAAAACGGAAGTCGATATGCGATCTTGCTATGTCGCAGAAGTGCCAGGACGCGACGAACGGCACTGCAACAAAAATACTACTCAATCACCTCGTCGGCGCGCAGCAGGATTGATGTCGGCATATTAATGCCGAGCGCCTTAGCGGTCTTGAGATTGAGCGCAAACATGAATTTTGTAGCCCGCTCGATTGGGATGTCCGCGGGCGAGGCGCCCTTGAGAATCTTGTCGACGAATGCCGCCGCCCGCCGATAGCTTGCCACAAAATCAATTCCATAGCCCATCAGAGCGCCGGCCAGCGCAAGTTCCGGCGCTCCAATCGAGGGAAGCCGTCGCTTCAAGATCAACGCTGCGAGCACTTGGATATTGGCAATGAGCACTGCGTCGTCCTGGGTCACGACCCCTTCAACATGTCCTTGCTCCATGCGTTCAAAGACGTCATTGAAGTCACTAGGCTCACGCACGGGGAACTGTTGCAGTCCTACGTTCATAGTCCGCGCGACAGTCTCCATGGCCCGATTAAATTCCGGTCCGGACGAAGGATTATCCGGATTCGAAAGGACACCGATTTGATTCAGGTGCGGCACCGCCTCCTTGAGCAGCTCGACTCTTTTCGCTTCGACTTCCTGGCTAAAAAAGCTCGATCCCGTGATATTTCCGCCTGGCCGCGCCAAGCTTGTAACCACACCTGAAGCAACGGGGTCTCCAATAATCGCCATTACGATGGGGATCGTGCTGGATGCCTTCTTGGCCGCGAGACTCGCCGGTGTTCCATGCGTCACGACGACGTCGACGTGGGAGCGGAGGAGCTCAGCTGCTAGTTCGGGAAGTCGCTCGTAATTCCCCTCTGCCCAGCGGTAGGTGATGACCACGTTTGTGCCTTCAATGTAGCCGAGTTCACGCAGACCTAAACGGAATCCCTCGAGTCGATTGGCCTGGCCGGATGCCGATGTAGCTCCCAGGAATCCGATCCGAGCGACCTTCCCCGCCTGCTGCGCGCCCGCGGCAAGCGGCCAAGCAGCGGCTGATCCAGCAATTACTTTGATGAAATCGCGCCGTCGCATTGCCTTCCCTAAGGCCGGGACTACGCCGATTGGGACGTGATTACAGCAGGGTGTACCGTACTGCTGCAAGGTCAATGGCTTAGTTTGTCCAGCAGGCGTTAAAGCGCCCTTTGTGCGCAAATAACAATTTCCGGGATTGTCCAGCAATGCCGGCTGCCGCTTCCCGCCGCCCTGGTCGGTCGGAGAACAAGTGGCGCGGCTTTGTTGTGTGTGACAACTACGGGCAGGCGCTCGCGGAGGAACCCGGCAGAAAGCGAAAACAAGCGTTGAGTTTGCTGCGACGCAGCGGACCGGCGCGCCAAACATTCAGCCTGAGTTCATTTTTGAAAGACGAAAATTCAGTCAGTGAGTGACCGGGGGCGCGAGGTCACAATGAAGAGCCCCTTAGTCATTGTCCTCGTCGCGGTTGTGCTTGTGGCCGTCAGCGCGCTGGCGATTATGAACAACGCCTGCAAGAGCAGCCAACATGCGTGGTGCGCTCCTACGTCCATGCGCCACCACATAAAAACTGGCTGAGTTCCGGCAATTAACCCGGTGCCGTTATCTCGCCGTCATTGATTTTGATCAAATTGCGGATGCGACGGGGTGGGCTAAAGTTTTGGTAGCGGCCGTTCTCGGAGTCAGCCGCTATGCTGGTTCCTTTCCTTGGTTACGTTGTCGCGACCACGGTACTCACCGCCGTCGCGGTGTTGCTGACCGGCTTGGTCAACACCGCAATGCTAGAAAAAGGGCGTCACCATCCCCCTCCTGTGATCGCTCGGACAGTTAAGGTGGAGGTACAACGACACTCACCGGTCGCGAAAGAAGCATCCCCGGCAAAGGATGCCTCTCCGGCCGCGAAAGAAGCATTCCCAGCAAAGGATGCCTCTCCGGTCGTTTCCACTGCAACAGCGGACACTAAAAAAAGCAAGCATTACAAACCCAAAGTGCTCGCTTACAAACCCAAAGTGCTCGCCCGTCAGCGCAACAACTACCGCTATGGGAACGCGCTGGGTTATGCCCAAGAATATGGGTACGGACCAAGGGGTCTTTTTTTCCAGTGATCCGGCGCACGGATGACTCGCCGCTTCCCGCCGCCTCGGTCATGATGCTTTATGCAAAACCTTGGCTCCCGCTAAAAGCATGCACGCGATCAGAAAGCCAAGCGCGATATAATGGACAGTGTGCATAGCGTCGTCCCCACGATGCCCTTAGCGCGCGATTCGGCATAGCAATGTGACCAGAGCGCTGTGACAGAACGCCGCTTGCCGCCGCCCTGGTCTGTCGAAGAGCAAGAGGCGTGCTTCGTCGTGCGTGACCACGGCGGCCAGGCGCTTGCGTATGTCTATTTCGAGGAGGAGCCCGGCCGGCGATCGGCCGCCAAGTTGCTTTCTAAGGATGAGGCGCGGCGGATCGCGGCGAATATCGCCAAGCTGCCGAAGTTAACGAAAGCCTAAACGGCCTATCGGCTTTAACCGATGTGAAAATACAGGTCGCGGTCATTCACGGTCAGCTCGGGAAATCTCCGTTCGACCGTGAATGCGTGGTGGGCCCGGGAGGACTTCCCTGAGCTAGCGGTGCCCCACCTTTGGCCAGCTCCTGCCTAGCTTCTCCCCTCGCTCGTTACAGCGAAAAATTGACATTCGCCCTCGCAATTTGAAGCTCGCTCGTCATTCAGCCGGCAATCGGCCACACGCGGTGCGGCGGGTGCGACACGACTATTCAAAACTTATCCCCCGGGCGCGCCACGGCGACAGGGCAGTGCTGTGCGCGTTCGATCTGATCCACCTTGACGGCGAAGACCTGCGCCGCGCCCCAATCGAGCACCGCAAGGCAAAGCTCGCTCGGTTAGTGCGCGTGGTCACACCCCGGCATCATCCTCAATGAGCACTACGAGAGCGACGGCGCTATCGTGTTTCGCGAGGCTTGTCTTCTCGGTCGCGATTGCGAGGAGCTATAAGCGCCGATACATCCATTGTCATTCCTGGCGGTCGGCATGGGCGGCGGCGCGGTGTTGCTGCTACCGGCGATGGCGCTCGAGATTGCCGCCGGGCAATCAATGGTTCTCGATTTCGTCACCACGTCGAGCCTGCTCTACGTCTGCATATTTCCGTCGCTGCTTGGATATCTTTTCCTCAACCGCGGCATCGAACTCATCGGCGCCAATCGGGCGGCGCCCTTCATTCATCTCGTGCCGGTATTTGGGTCGGTCCTGGCCATAGCGCTGTTAGGCGAGCGGCTGCAATTCTTTCATGCCGTCGGATATCTGTTGGTGCTCGCGGGCATCACGGTGGCGACGCGGCCCTGAGGCGCGTTTTAGAACTGCAGCGGCTTGACCTGTTGCACATTCGGAATCTGCCGCACCTTCGCCAGCACCTCGGGCGGCACGCTGCCATCGACTTCGACCAGCGCAATGGCGTTGCCGCCCAGCGAATCGCGCCCGAGATGGAAGGTCGCGATATTGATGCCGGCCTCAGCAAGCAGGGTGGCGAACCGTCCGATGAATCCTGGCTTGTCTTGATTGGTCACGTACAGCATGGATGGCGCGAATTCGGCATCCATCCGAATACCCTTGATATCGATGATGCGCGGCCGGCCGTCGGCAAACACTGTGCCTGATACTGCGCGCGTCTGCCGGTCGGTGACCACCGCGAGCGTGATCAAGCTGTCGTAGTCGCCCTCGGCGTCGCGCCGCGTGTCCTCGACGATGATGCCGCGATCCTTCGCCACGATCGGCGCCGAGACGACGTTGACCTCCTGCAGCATCGGCCGCAGCAGGCCCGCGACCGCGGCGGAGGTGAGCGCCTTGGTGTTCATCTGGGCAACCACGCCTTCATAGGTAATCCGCACCTGCTTGATGCCGCTCTCGGTGAGTTGCCCGGCGAACGAACCGAGCTTTTCGGCAAGCGCAACGAACGGCTTTAGCTTCGGCGCTTCCTCGGCGCTGATTGAAGGGAAATTCACCGCGTTGGAAATAGCGCCGCGCAGCAGATAATCCGACATCTGCTCGGCGATTTGCAGCGCGACGTTCTCCTGCGCCTCCATGGTCGAGGCGCCGAGATGCGGCGTGCAGACCACATTGGGAAGCCCAAACAGCACGCTTTGGGTGGCCGGCTCCTCGCGAAACACGTCCAGCGCCGCGCCGGCAACGTGACCGGATTTAAGGGCTGCGGCGAGCGCGGCATCATCGACCAGCTCGCCGCGCGCGCAATTGATCAGCCGTACGCCGCGCCTCATATGCGCCAGCGTTTCCGCGTTGATGATATTGCGAGTCTTTTCGGTGAGCGGCGTGTGCAGCGTGATGAAATCGGCGCGCCGCCACAATTCGTCCAGTTCGACCTTCTCCACGCCGAGCTTGACCGCGCGCTCGGCCGACAGGAACGGGTCGTAGGCGATGACTTTCATCTTCAAGCCAAGCGCGCGGTCGGCGACGATCGAGCCGACATTGCCGCAGCCGATGATGCCCAGCGTCTTGCCGAAGATCTCCACCCCGAGAAATTTGTTTTTCTCCCACTTGCCGGCGCGGGTCGAGCTGTCGGCTTCCGGGATTTGCCGGGCCAATGCCAGCATCAGCGAGATCGCATGTTCGGCGGTGGTGATCGAATTGCCGAATGGCGTATTCATCACGATGATGCCACGCGCGGTCGCCGCCGGAATATCGACGTTGTCGACGCCGATGCCGGCGCGCCCGATCACTTTCAGGTTCTTGGCATGCTCCAGGAGCTTGCCCGTGACCTTGGTCGCGGAGCGTATTGCCAGCCCATCGAAGCCGTTGATGGTCGCGGCCAGCTTATCCTTGTTCTTGCCGAGATTAGGTTGAAACTCGACGTCGAGGCCGCGATCCTTAAAAATCGCGACCGCCGCCGGCGACAGGGCATCGGAAATAAGGACTCTCGGCGCCATGCGTTTGTCCTCTCAAACGGGATTCCTATTCTTCGACCTACTCGGCCGCCACCTTTGCAGCCGGATCAACTGCTTCGACGCGCGCGGCTTTGTTCTTTGCTATCGTTCATCGTGCACACCTTGGCTTACCAATGTCCCAGCGGCTTGGTCAGTTCATCGGGAAAATATTTTAGCACGCACAGCAAGGGATTTGGCGGCCTGACCGAGACCGCAAATCGAGGCGTCCCGCATCAGCGCGGACAGTTCATCGAGGAGCGCGGCATCCCACGGGCCTTTGGCCATAAGCTGTGCCGCCTTTTCGGTACCGACCCGGCATGGTGTGCATTGGCCGCAGCTCTCGTCTTCGAAGAACTTCATCAGGTTAAGCGCCACGGCTTTCATATCGTCCTGGTCGGACAGGATCACAACCGCATGCGAGCCGACGAAACAGCCGTACTTTTCCAGTGTGCCGAAATCGAGCGGGATATCGGCCATGGACGCCGGCAAAATGCCGCCTGACGCTCCTCCTGGCAGATAGCCCTTGAAGACATGGCCGTCGGCCATGCCGCCGCAGAATTCGTCGATCAGTTCGCGCACGGTAATGCCAGCCGGCGCGAGCTTGACGCCTGGATTCTTCACCCGGCCCGAGACCGAAAAGCTGCGGAAGCCTTTGCGCTCATGTCGGCCCTGCGAGGTAAACCAATCGACGCCGCGCTCGACAATATCGCGCACCCAAAACAGCGTCTCGACATTCTGCTCAAGCGTCGGGCGACCGAACAAACCGACCTGGGCGACGTAAGGCGGGCGATGACGCGGCAGGCCGCGCTTGCCTTCGATCGATTCGATCATCGCGGATTCTTCGCCGCAGATGTAAGCGCCGGCGCCACGGCGCAGATGAATCTTGCTGTGCTTCGCAAGCCCGGCCTGCTCGACATTGGCGATTTCCGCGGCAAGGAGCAGCCGCACTTCGGGATATTCGTCGCGGATATAGATGTAGGTGTCGGCAGCCTCGACCACCCAGGCTGCGATCAGCATGCCTTCGATGAAACGGTGCGGATCGCGTTCCAGATAGAACCGATCCTTGAACGTGCCGGGCTCGCCTTCGTCGGCGTTCACAGCGAACAGCCGCGGCGCCGGCTCGGCGCGCACCAGGGACCATTTGCGCCCCGTGGGAAAGCCGGCGCCGCCAAGGCCGCGCAAACCGGCATCGCTGACGATCTTGATGATCTCGTCGCGGCTGCGTGTGCCGGCAAGGCATGACTTGAACAGCTCATAACCGCCGCTGCGACAATAAGCGTCGAACGGCGTTGGCGTTGGATAGACATGCGGATGCGGCGGCTGCGCCGCAGCAGCAGCCACCTTGGCGCTATCCGCCTGCATGACCTGTACATGGCCGACTGCGCAAACCGGCGCGCGGTCGCAGGCGCCCATGCACGGCGCGCGCACGACGCGCACGCCTGGTCCGAGCTTGTTCGTCAGTTCGGCAAGGAGCCGCTCCGCGCCTTTGAGCGCACAGGACAACGAATCGCAGACACGCACCGTCACCGCTGGCGGCGGCGTCTGCCCCTCCTTCACCACATCGAAATGCGCGTAGAAAGTTGCGACCTCATAGACCTCGGCCAAGGCAAGCCGCATCTCGTGCGCCAAAGCAGCAAGATGCGCGGCCGACAGATATCCGTAGCGGTCCTGAATGAGATGCAAATGTTCAATCAGGAGATCGCGCCGGCGCTCGCGCTCGCCGAGCAGCGCGCGTATTTCCGCAAGCGCCTGCGGATCAACTTGCCGGCCCTTGGGCGTGCGCGGCGGGCCGGCCGCCCGCCTCGCTCGCGGGTGCGGCTCTCGGCCGGCACAGTCGGCGGCAGTTCCGTGGCGCTCATTTCCTCCTCGCAAAAGCGAAAAAATCGAATGAAATCACTTAAATTCAACAAAGGGTGGGAAATAATACACCTCGTTCGGGACGAGGGGGTCGCAGGTTCAAATCCTGCCACCCCGATCAACACTTAGCTAAATTGCCGGTCCCATCCGGCACCACTTCCGGCACCGATACGCCGATTGCCACGTGGTGTTTCGCCAATACCCCCGTACGGTTCAACCCCCAAGTGGCGTGAGCGACCCGGCCTCTGCAGCGACTTGTCCACCTGCGCGATGGTGGACGGGATTCGAGTAATCAACGATCGCAGGGAGATGCTGATTTGTCATTGATCAGCGCTATTCATTTTTAATCCTTCTTCTTCAATTGCGCTTCGTTCGCAGCAATAAACGCGCGAATGTCATTCGACATGTCCAGCAGCTTCAGCCACTGTTCTTTATATAGGGTGACGGGAAACCGCCCCAGTCCGTAAGCTGAGACTGCTCCTTTTTCGCTCACCTTCAGGCGGATGCCGGACGCGGATCCCCTCTTAAGCGCGGCATTCTCGTTACGGAGCCGCTCAAGTTCGGCCTTCAAATCTTCGTCGGACATGGCTTCTCACCAGCTTTTGTAGCGATCGAACGCTACAGGAGATCGCTAAGGATCGGATGGGCATAATTTGTACTGCCCCATCTTGGAAGTCCACGCGCAGGCATTGCCGCGGATCGGACGACACACAATGCTAACGACGCTCCCACATCGTCTTATGCGTGGCTTGGATAACGAAGGCTGGCGGCTGGTGTGTCTCAAAGGCAACCACGAGGACATCATGCCACCAATTCGTTGGATCCGCGTTTCGGGAACGCGTCACATCTTCACATAAATCGCAGTAGCGTCGTCCGTGGCGGCCGGCCTTGTCGGGAACTTTGCTACGTGGTCTGGTGTTGGCATTCAAAGGTCGCCCGATGATTTCGAGATCACCATCTAGCGGCAAAGACCAACGAATCGGGGTACGCATTCAGTGCGCCCCAGCTACGAGGAAAACGATTGGAATTGTTGTAGTTGCAGCCTTGAGCGCCAAGACCGAAGGAGTCGTTGTCCAGCCTTTGGCATAGTCCCGAGCGCAGCACACCGACTTTTTACCGTCCACTTGAAAATCTAATTCAGCAAAATCAGGGGCTTATGAACTCCGTTCCGGAAAAAAGTCCGGGCGAACCCATTCGCATGACCGCGAGTGCAAGAGGGAGCTCTATGCCGCTGGCAAGCTGATCCTCAACGAAGTTCGCGCGGGCGTCGGGCTGCCGCCGGTTGAGCGCGACGGCGACCGAGCTAGTCGAATGTCCCAGCATGATTTTTACCGATTGGGGCATTTGGAACCGACTGTTTTTGTTGAAGAATTTACCTCTCGTGGACGAGAAAAATTAGGAAGCACTTTGCTTGGAAGCGAATGGGGCCGAAACTTTGGTGGATCAGTGGCGCAATCACTGCTCCGTCCTATCTAGCGATGGTCATGTGCGAAACGTTGAAGCTCCCCGCGATCTCCATCAGCGTTTTCAACAACTAGCACTTCCTTTGATGAGTGCGCAGCACAGTCTCACTACTCGTGCGCACTCGGTGCGCCCAACACTGCGAATGCAATCTCACGCTTGCGGTGATTGTGAGAAGTATGGGCTTTTGGATTTTCACGTAACTTGGTGAGCATCATTGCCCGACGCGCGCAGAGCAAATTTTGGCCCCCCACCCCCGGCATCGAGGCCAAATCCAAATGGTCCATCGCAATCGCTCGCGCAGGAGCAGCGCACGAGCAGCGCACAGCCACGATCTGTTATCCATTGCTCTGAAATTATATGGAAATGATATAGGAAGCTGCCCAGAGAAAACCTAAGAAATGCTAAAAGTTGACAAGCCTCTGACGATGATACTAGCCATCGTTGTAGTCGTAGCAATAATTATCTTGCTTCAGATAGCGTTCCCATGAACAATCCTAATTGGCGCTATCGTGAAATTGGTAGCACCGCCGTACTCTGGATGCGCACTGAGTGCGCACAAGTGAGACTGGCCTAGAGCCAAGTGAGATTGAGACAGGCTAGGTTGCGATGGGTTTTACTATGACGGTGTAGGCCGATAGACTGGTGCTGACACAGAAAGGAGATGTTTAGAAATGCAGACTTGGCTCGTGGCCCTAATCCTCGCTGCTGCTGTGGGTGCGGTTTTCCTAATCGCACGTCGAGGGTATTGGGGTTATCCGCAGCGTCTTTCAGATGAGTCGCGTAACGGGCAATGATTGGGAACGGGTATTGCCATAGCCACGTTTTCTCATTTGGCCGGCCGGGGGCCGTGGCCATGCTACCCGGCCGCGCCAGTGGCCCCGGATCGCTCGACGCCCAAAACTCCAGCGTAATCTGGGGCCACACCGAGTCGTCGGACTAACGGCATCTGCGGAAAGCCCTGCCGTTACCCATTTTGTACCAAGCCGCGAAGCGCGGGCACATCAGACCGGGCGTCCTTCCGTTCTGCGACCTTCGGAGACAAAGTGCGCTCCTCTGGCTGCACTCCGGTTCGAAAGCCCCGACGATGCTGGTGCCGCTCCGGATACACTCGGCATTGTTTGGGCCGCTAAGGCAAAGCCGCCGGTTTTACGCATGCCCGGCAGCTTTGCTGTGTGAGACGGCAAGGTACGACAGCCGACGGAAAGAGCCCTCAAAGCCGGATATGCTTTCGTCGTTGGGCTGGTTGGTTAAGCAGCTACACCACCAGTTCAACAACCCTGATGCTGTGTGAGGCACGGCATCATGGGGAGATTGGCAAAGCCGTTGGCTGTTTGGTCGCCGGCGGCTTTGCTGTGATGGTCGCATATAGCTAGCCGCGACGGTCAATCGGGGTCATGACTGGTCGTACAAATTGGTCGCGAATACAGCAGCGCCGCCTTATGCGTCGGCGGGGCGTCGAAGATGCTAAAGCTAAGACACCGGTCATCGCGCCTGCGAAACAGCCTCGCCGCAAATTGAGCAAGGCCGAACTTCGTGAGCAAGCAGCGGCCGCATTCCTCGCTTGGCGCGCGGGCCAAACGTCCAAAGACAAGTAGCGCGGCGCGAAACGGCTCGGCTCGATCTATCGCTCTGGCCGGTCGCCCTTGTGGTTGAAAGTCAAAAATCCGAAAGCGCCAGCAGTGAGGCGCGAGGCCGAGGAGGATTGGGGGCGCTAGGGCATCGACCCATGCGTGAGGTGGTGATCGTTGCGATAGCGGGCGCGCTAATCGGGATTATAGTGGTCGCTTTACTCGTTCACTTTTTGCCGTGAGTGGCGCGATGACTGCGCGCCACTTCCCACCACCATGGACAGTCGAAGGACGCCTGCCTGTTTTGTGGTACGCGATCACAACGAGCAGCAGCTTGCTTATGGCTATTTCGAAGAAGAGCCGGCGCGGCGATCAGCGGCGAAGCTGCTCAGCAAAGATGAAGCAAGACGCATTGCCGCGAACATTGCTAAGCTCCCCGACTTGCTGCGCGGGGATTGAGTGGTGGATTGGCTGGACCATTGGCAGGCTATCCTTGCGGCCATCGTCGCAATCGGCACTCCTATCGTCGCGATCCTCGGGTGGTTCAAGCCGCTACTACGCTGGTGGCGTTCGCGCTTTAAAAAGAAGCTGCTTAGCTTTGCGCAAAACGATGTCTTCTGTTTTTGGGGTGAAGGCAAGCTTAACGAGGCCCCGCCGGAGATCACACGAAAAGGGACTTACCGGGAAGCGCCCGGTGGTCGCGCGTGCCAATTCAATCGTCGCTGGGTAGCGGCGGCAACTTGATCAAATAATCAATCAAGCGATTCCAAGCCTCGCGCTCAAACTGTTGCAAGGCACCTCGTGACATCGCGGGGAATTTGCTTCTTAAATGGCGCGCCTCATGCAGGTCGGCGAACGCCTCCACAACTACACCATCGGCTTGCTCGAACCCCCGCGCGCGTTCCGGTTTTGCTCGGCCGCTCCCGCTCCCCACGCCAAACCATGCCATGACACGTCCGATTCCACTTCCTTACCTTGACGTCCTCATCTCAGAGCTGCAACCAATCCTCAGCGCCCCACGAGAGCGCCGCGAGCGAACAACTGAGCAGCCAACGATGCAAGCATCTTTCGCAAATGATCGAAATGCCCGACGACGGCCCGGCGGTGCGACCTGCGATGAGCCGCATACAGTCGATAGCACGCTCTAATTTCGCCGGGAGACATGCCGTGCCCTCAGTAGCTCTTTCCAATAAGTCGGACCGCCGCCCATTGTTCCCTGCAGCGCGCGCGCCGGCAGCTCTCGCTGCAATGCGGCACGAAGTCTTCGCGGGTGCGATATGTTCGAGATGGAGCGAACAAGGATTGGATTACTCAGAACTTGCGTCCCGCTTCACAGGCTGCCAGGGATGTCTCTGCAGCCATCGATCCTATCATGGCGCGGGCCTGTAACTCTGCCCTAATGCCTGACAATAAAAACTAGCCAAACGCGGCTCTTTGATCGCGCAGGCCATGGCGGCCGCTTGCAGTAAGCGGCCCAGGCGTTCATCAGCTCGCCGCGATAAGCACACTCTTTTCACGGCATATACTGTCAACCAGAGCCATTTTCCCTTTGCAGCGTAGGAGAATTCTCTGTGGCCACGTCCTCATCATCTTCATGCCGCGGCGGCGGTCGCACAAACACAACCCGTATGCCATACTTCTCAGCGTCTGACAGCCGCTCGGCCTTTGCTGCTTCGACCGGGCTCACTTTCGGATGCAAGTATGGAGCGGCGGCCATCGCCATTGCATCGCGGCGCTTCGACTCAGAATTAACGTCGCGCATGACCCCTAACATATAATCGAGGGGCAAAATGCCTGTAGCTTTCGCCGCAGCTCGAGCTTCCGCGGTCGCACAATTGCGAGCGCCCTTCTGTCGTCCACCAGTTTTGCGGCCTAGTGCCATGCTGTCTAATGATCTAATTTAGATCGACACATCAAGCTAGAGGATAATTTTTCCGACCCGCCCCGGTGTGCGGCGCGCACTGAAAATTCCCTTCGACGTTCAAAGCGGCGAAATGCGCCGCACCTGGCGAGCAAATGATTGGTAAACCGCAATTGTTGTAAATCTCCCAGCCCCACCACGCATTCGCGATCGAACGGAGATTTGCCGATGACCGTGAATGACCGACAGCCTTTCCGATGCCCTGCTGCCCCGCTTGCCTATGCGGATCGGCTCCGGCGCTCGGCTGAGACTGAAGCTGTCATGGCTCCCCGCCGAACCGGCTCTCCGCCGCTTTGTGATGATATTGGAGCGCGATCATCAAGCCCTTCATCGGACGCAAGGGACCGAACGTGACCACCAAGATCAGTGGCAGCCACAGCGCTGCATGTACCCAATAAGGCGGGTGAAACAGAATTTCGGTGATGAGCGCGGCGCCGACCACAATCGCACCAGCCAGGAACATGATGAAGACGGCCGGGCCGTCACCGGAATCGGCGAAGCCGTAATCAAGCCCGCAACGCTCGCAGTTAGGCCGTAAGGTCAAGAAACCGGCAAATAGCCGACCCTCGCCGCAGTCGAACGTTCGCAGGTCGCGTCATGCGCCGTCCGGCGGGCAGGAAAGATGGCTCGGCGATATCCAAGCCAGAATCCGGAGGGCGGCATGATCCTGTACCACTTCACCGTCGAGCAGAACTTGAAGGGTATTGGCGAGCGCGGTCTCGTGCCAGCCATCGGCGAACATTCGTCGG
>Ga0306920_100009779_pt1 | contig 12820 bp, 12 predicted proteins | sample flu12Cox44000170_FD_204666 | JGI IMG/M metagenome (GOLD analysis project Ga0306920, IMG submission 204666) | Lab enrichment of tropical soil microbial communities from Luquillo Experimental Forest, Puerto Rico - flux4day.12C.oxic.44.000.170 (v2)... | ecosystem: Environmental > Terrestrial >...
GCGCGAGCTCATCGAGCGCGCGGTCCGGGTGAAGGCCAGCGTGGTGACCGCGGACCTGCGTGAGACCGGGCCGCGGGAGATGCTCAACTACGGGCACACCCTCGGTCACGCGATCGAGCGGGCCGAGCACTACCGGATCCGGCACGGGGCGGCCGTCGCGATCGGCATGGTGTACGCCGCGGCCGTGGCGAGGCGGGCGGGCCGGCTCGACGAGGCGACCGGGCGGCGGCACCGGGCGATCCTGGCCGCGGCCGGGCTGCCGACCGGCTACCGGGCCGGGGCCTGGCCGGAGCTGCGGGAGGCGATGGCGGTGGACAAGAAGTCCCGCGCGGCCCGGCTCCGGCTGGTGGTGCTCGACGGTCTGGCCCGGCCCGGCATCCTGGACGACCCGCCCGAGGACCTGCTGGAACAGGCGTACGCGGAATTGTCATTGTCCGAGCCAAAGGGTGCGGTGAGCGCGTGATGCGGGACGTGCTGGTGCTGAACGGGCCCAACCTGGGACGGCTCGGCTCCCGTGAGCCCGAGGTGTACGGCACCGCGACCCTGGACGACCTGGCCGAGGCGTGCGTGGCGGCCGGGCGGGAACTGGGCCTGCACGTCGAGGTCCGGCAGACCGACGACGAGGCCGAGCTGGTCGGCTGGGTGCATGAGGCGGCCGACGGCCGCGTGCCGGTGGTGCTCAACCCGGCTGCGTTCACCCACTACTCCTACGCGCTGCGGGATGCCCTGGCCATGCGCACGGCCCCGCTGGTCGAGGTGCACCTGACCAACCCGGCGGCCAGGGAGGCCTTCCGGCATACCTCCGTGGTGGCCGGGGTGGCCGACGGCACCGTGGCCGGGTTCGGCGTGCTGTCGTACGAGCTCGCGCTGCGGGCGCTGGCCGCCCTGCTCGCGGAGCGCGGCCCCGCCGGGCCCCAGCCTTGACAACCGCGGGCTGCGCGGTATCCGATGGCGGCACCCCGGCGGATCAGCGTCCTCGCGGCCGCCAGCTGGTGAAAGGACCTGCCTCATGCGCATCGGGATGTCACTGAACTACGCCGGCGGCTTCGCCGAGACGGTCGCCGAGCTCGCTGACTACGAGAAGGCTGGTCTGGACCTCGTGTTCGTGCCCGAGGCGTACAGCTACGACGCGGTGAGCCAGCTGGGGTACGTGGCGGCGAAGACCGAGCGGCTGCAGCTCGCCTCCGGCATCCTGCAGCTGTACTCGCGGACTCCGACGCTGACCGCGATGACCGCGGCCGGGCTCGACTACGTCTCCGGCGGCCGGTTCGTGCTCGGCATCGGGGCCTCGGGGCCGCAGGTGATCGAGGGCTGGCACGGCGTGCCGTACGACGCGCCGATCGGCCGGACCCGGGAGATCATCGAGATCTGCCGCAAGGTCTGGCGGCGGGAGCGGCTGGAGTACGCCGGCCGGTACTACACGATCCCGCTGCCGCCGGACCAGGGCACCGGGCTCGGCAAGCCGCTCAAGCTGATCAACCACCCGGTCCGGGACCGGATACCGATCTTCGTGGCGGCGCTCGGGCCGAAGAACGTGGAACTGGCCGCCGAGCTGGCCGAGGGCTGGCAGCCGATCTGGTACTTCCCGGAGAAGGCGGCCTCGGTGTGGGGCGCGGCGCTGGCCGCGGGCCGGGCCAAGCGCGATCCGTCGCTCGGGCCGCTGGAGGTGGTGCCGGCCACGGCGTCGCTGGCGATCGGCGACGACGTCGCCGGGCTGCTGGAGCTGGGCCGGCCGATGCAGGCGCTGTATATCGGGGGGATGGGCGCGAAGGGACGCAACTTCTACAACGACCTGGTCGGCAGGTACGGGTACGAGGCCGAGGCCGCCGCAATCCAGGACGCCTACCTGGACGGCAGGAAGGACGAGGCCGCCGCGCTGGTGCCCGCCTCGCTGCTCGAGGGGACCTCGCTGATCGGGCCGCGTTCCTGGGTGGCCGAGCGGGTGGCCGCGTTCCGCGAGTCCGGCGTGACCACGCTCAACGTGGCGCCCCTGGCCCCTACCCACGCCGAGCGGGTGCGGCTGATCGAGCAGATCCGCGACCTCGCCGCCTGAGCCCCGGCGGCGGGTCAGGCCACGGAGAGGCCGAGGCCGCTCAGGTCCTGCCTGAGCCGGGCGGCCGACGAGAAGCGCAGGCCCACGAGGCCGAGCTCGCGGGCGGCAGCGACATTGCGGGCCTGGTCATCGATGAACACGCAGGCCTGCGGGTGCAGCCCGTGACGGTGCAGCAGGATGTCGAAGATCCGCCGGTCCGGCTTGGCCACGCCCTCCAGGCCGGAGATGACGTAGGCGTCGAACCAGCCCATGAACGGGAACCGGGCCCGCCGGACCCGGAACGCGTCGGGCTCCATGTTGCTGAGCGCGTAGCAGCGCACCCCGGTGGCCTTCACGGCCCCGAGGACCTGCACGGTGTCGTCGAACTGGTCGGCCGCCATCTCCTCGCCGCGCTCGGCCCAGACCATGATCATGTCCCGGTGCTCCGGATACCTCAGCGCGAGCTGCTCGCACGACTCCGTGATGTCCGCTCCCAGGTCATGGGCCCGATGCCAGTCCGGGGTGCAGACCGAGCCGAGGAATTCCTCCATATCGGCCGGATCGTCGAACAGCGGCCGGTACACATAGCGCGGATCCCAGTCGATCAGCACCCCGCCGAGGTCGAATACGACGGCTTCGATGTCCCGCTGCGGGCTGGCCATGGCGTGACCGTACATCAGCCCGGCCCCCGGGCGATCCGGGTCGCGGCCGTACAGTCATGGTTATGCCGCAGATACATGCCGCCCGCCGAGAGCGCGCGCAGGAGAAGATCGCCGAGCTGGGCCCGGATGCGGCGCTGATCACCAGCCCGGCCAACGTCCGCTATCTCACCGGCCTGGTCAGCTCCAACGCGGCGCTGCTGCTGCCCGCCGCCGAGCCGGGCGTACTGGCCACCGACTCCCGGTACGAGGAGGCGGCGCGGCGCGACTGCCCGGACCTGGAGCTGGTTACCGAGCGCTTCATCGAGCCAGCCCTGGCCCGCCTGGCCGCGGCCAGGGGCCTGGCGACCGTGGCGTTCGAGGCTCAGGAAATGACCGTGGAACGGCACGCGGACCTCGCCGCGCTGGACGACGGCCCGGCGCTGGTGCCGCTGGGGCGGATGGTCGAGGAACTGCGGATGGTGAAGGACGAGACCGAGATCGCGCTGCTCGCCCGGGCGTGCGCGATCACCGACGAGGCGTTCTCCGCCGCGCTGCGGGACATCGTGCCGGGCCGGACCGAGCGGGAGTTCGCGGTCCTGCTGGAGCGGGCGATGATCGACCTCGGTGCCGAGGCGCCGGCCTTCGACACCATCGTGGCCAGCGGGCCGAACGGCGCGATCCCGCACCACGTGCCCGCTGACCGGCCGTTCGCGGCCGGGGACCTGATCACGATCGACTGCGGCGCCCGGTCCGGCGGTTACCACGCCGACATGACCCGCACCGTGGCACTCGGCGAGCCCGCCGCGTGGCAGCGCGACATCTACGAGCTCGTGGCCACCGCGCAGCGCGCTGGCGTGGAGGCCGCCACGGTCGGCGCGGACGTCAGCGACGTGGACGCCGCCGCCCGCGACCTGATCGAGGCCGAAGGCTACGGCGGCAACTTCCGGCACGGGCTCGGCCACGGCATCGGGCTGGAGGTCCACGAGGCCCCGACCATCGGCTACGCCAGGACCGGTACACTCGTTGACCGGGTTCCCGTCACCATCGAACCCGGGATCTACCTACCCGGCCGGGGCGGCGTCAGGATCGAGGACACCCTGGTGGTGCGCGATGACGCTGCGGGATCACGCCAGATACTTACCAGGACCGTAAGGGAGCTTCTCGTCCTGTAGCCGGACGAGCCGTTCCCGCCCGTACGCAGGAGACGCGACGCAGTGGCCACCACCAACGACCTCAAGAACGGCATGACGCTCAACATCGACGGCCAGCTCTGGAACGTCGTGGACTTCCAGCACGTCAAGCCCGGCAAGGGCGGCGCGTTCGTGCGCACCAAGCTGAAGAACGTGCTGTCGGGCAAGGTCGTCGACCGGACCTTCAACGCCGGGGTCCGCGTCGAGCAGGCCAGCGTGGACCGGCGGGAGATGCAGTACCTGTACCGTGAGGGCGACGACTTCGTCTTCATGGACACCGAAACCTACGACCAGCCGCACATCCCGTCCGCGACCATCGGCGACGCGGCCAACTACCTGCTCGAGGAGCAGAACGCCGTGGTGGCCTTCAACGAGGGCGTGCCGCTGTACGTGGAGCTGCCCGCGGCCGTGGAGCTGACCGTCAGCCAGACCGACCCCGGCCTGCAGGGGGACCGGGCGACCGGCGGCACCAAGCCGGCCACCCTGGAGACCGGCGCCCAGATCCAGGTCCCGCTGTTCATCACCACCGGCGAGAAGATCAGGGTGGACACGCGCACCGGCCAGTACCTCGGCCGGGCGTGACAGCCCGCCCGGGCCGCAGGCGCCCCGAGGGCGGTCATGCCTGCGCGCACTAAGGCCAGGAAGCGGGCGCTGGACATCCTCTTCGAGGCCGAGATCAGGGGCGAGCCCGTGCTCGACCTGCTGGCCGAGCGCTCCGCCGCGGGAAGCCGGGCTGCCGATGGCACCCCGCCGGTCTCCGGTTACGCGGCCGAGCTGGTGCGGGGCGTCCAGGCCCACCGGGAGCGCATCGACGAGCTGCTGGCCCGGTACTCCCAGGGCTGGTCGCTGGACCGGATGCCCGCGGTGGACCGGAACATCCTGCGGATCGGGGCGTATGAGCTGCTGTGGGGCACCGGCGTCCCGGACGCGGTGGTGATCAGCGAGGCCGTCCTGCTCGCCCGCGACCTGTCTACGGACGGATCGCCGGCCTTCGTCAACGGCCTGCTGGCCCGCCTGCTCGAGCTCAGGCCGGAACTGGAGCCGGAGCCAGCCCCCGACCAGTGACGCCGGCCGGGGACTCACGGCCCGGGCCGCCGGAACGTCGGCCGGGTAAATGTCGGCGGCCGGCAGTACATTGGCGGCCGTAGCGGCGTGAGGAGGCGCCAGTGGCGCACGGACGTGCCCGCGGCGATGCGGGCGGGCCGGACCCGGATGACACGGGCTGCCGCATCCTGCACGTCGACATGGACGCGTTCTACGCCAGCGTGGAGATCAGGGACCGGCCCGAGCTGGCGGGCAAGCCGGTCATCGTGGGCGGCCGGAGCGGGCGCGGGGTGGTGCTGTCGGCCACCTACGAGGCGCGCGCCTTCGGGGTGCGCTCGGCGATGCCGATGGCGCGGGCGGTGCGGCTCTGCCCCCGGGCCGTGGTCATCCCGCCCCGCCACGGCCTGTACGCCGCCGTGTCCCGTGAGGTCATGGCGGTCTTCCGGGCCATAACCCCCGAGGTCGAGCCGCTGGCGCTGGACGAGGCCTTCCTCGACGTGGTCGGCGCGCGGCGCAGGCTCGGGATGCGGCCCGCGGAGATCGGGCAGCTGATCCGGGCCCAGATCCGCGAGCAGCAGGGCATCACCTGCTCGGTGGGAGTCGCGACGACCAAGTTCATCGCCAAGCTGGCGTCCGTGCACTGCAAGCCGGACGGCCTGCTGGTGATCCCGGCGGATGGCGTGCTGGATTTCCTGCACCCACTGCCGGTCGCCGCGCTGTGGGGGGTAGGGCGGCAGACCGGCCAGGTCCTGGCGCGGCTCGGGCTGCGCACGGTCGCGGACATCGCTCAGACGCCGATCGGCAGCCTGGAACGCGAGCTCGGCCGCGCGGCCGCCACTCACCTGTCGGCCCTGGCCGCGGGGCGCGACGAGCGTAAGGTCGTGCCCGGCGCCAGGGAGAAGAGCATCGGCGCCGAGGAAACCTTTCCCGCCGACATCGATGATCCTGAGGTGATCCGGCGCGAGCTGCTGCGGCTATCCGGGCGGACCGCGCGCCACCTGCGCGCGGCGGGCTGCTCAGCCCGCACGATCGTGGTGAAGCTGCGGCTGGCCAGCTTCAAGACGATCACGCGGTCACGGACGCTGCCCGAGCCGACCGATGTGGCCCAGCAGATTTACCGGACGGCGTGCGAGCTCTACGCCGCGGCCGGGCTGGACGCCGGGGCACGGCTCCGGCTGGTCGGCGTGCGGGCGAACGGCCTGGTCCCGGCCTCGGCCGTGATGGCGCAGCTGGCGTTCGGGGACCGCCCGGTCTCCTGGCGCGAGGCCGAGCGGGCCGTAGACAAGATCGCCGGCCGGTTCGGTGCCGATACCGTGCGCCCGGCGATCCTGGTGGACGGCGAGCGAGGCACGCCGTGATCTTGACCCGCCGGCCTGCCGCCCCCGCCCCGGCCCGCCGGCCTGCCGCCCCCGCCCCAGCTCGCTGCCCCGCCGGCTCCACCCAGGCCAGGGGCCCTGCGAGGGCCCGCGGCCGCCGGATCCGGTTCCGGCTTTCTGATGATATGCCGGTGACCTCCGGCCCCGGTCAGGCGGCCGCGCGGGCTGGTGCAGGGCCGAGACCGGCGTACCCTTCCGCAGGACGCGTCTGCGCTCGTATTCTTGACGTAAGCCAGGCCGCGAGGAGAAGCTCAATGAGCCCCGTCCCCGCGCGCAAGTTTTATGGGAGGCACCGTGCCGCTCTCGGAGCACGAGCAGCGCCAGCTCGAGCAGATTGAGCAGGCGCTCTACGCCGATTATCCGCGGTTCGCCAACGCCGTACGCGCGAGCGATCCGCGCGTGCACTACAAGCGCCGGGTTATCCAGGCCGCGTTGGGGTTCCTGCTGGGCGTCGGGATGCTCGTGGCCGGAGTGGTGACCAAGTACATCTGGATCGGCGTGGCCGGCTTCGTGGTCATGCTGGCCTGCAGCATGTGGGCGCTGACCAGCTACCGGCACATGACCGGCGTGGCCACCGGGAAGGGCACCGCCAGGCCGAAGGATCGGCGGGCCAGCCGCACGGCACGCGCGCCGATGATGGAGCGGCTCGAGGAGCGCTGGCGCCGGCGGCAGGAGCGGGGCAACTGATCCCGGTCCCCGGCCGCCCTGCGGCCTGCCCGGCCGGTCCGGGCCCGGCTATTCCTGCGGCCTGACCTCATCGCCGAGCTTGCCGCCGCGGGGCTCCCGGCCGCGGAGCTTCATCCCGGCTGCATCCATCCACCCGAACACGTCCAGTGCCTGCTGGAGCGCGGGGCGGATCGGGGTGAGCATCGACGTGGGCAGCAGTCGTGCGCGCCAGCGTTCGGCCCGGCCCGCCTGCCGGGCCAGCGCCCGCCGGATCGTGGCGCAGTCCGCCCGCAGGGTCGGCGAGGGAAGCGGCGCCGTCGCGTAGCGCGCGCGTTCCTCGGCGCTGGCCACCCGGGCCAGGGCCTCGCGGGCCGACGGGTCAAGCTGCAGGGTGGTGCTGGCCCGGGTGGCGACCGCGCGGGGTGACTCGCTGGGGCGGCAGGCGAACCCGTAGTCGGCCAGGTCGTCGCGGGCCTCGCACCATGCCGCGTGCGCCAGCCTGGCGTCCCCCGCCGTCTGCAGCCTGCGGCGGCGGACCGCCGACCTGGCTACCGGCAGTGCGATCGCGGCGGCCGCGATGACAATCGCCGCGATCAGCAGGACCCAGAGGGCGATGCCGCGGCCCGGGACGGCGGCCCGCGACGCGCTGCCGGTGCCTTCCAGGCCCAGGTTGTGCAGGTGGGCGGCGTTCTGGCCGCCAGCCCCGGGCCCGGTCTTGGCGTGCGGGTTCTGGCTGCCTGGCAGGGTCGTCGGCTCGGTGCCGAACCCCGGAGGCGCACCGTAGTTCGGCACGGTCGCCGTGCCCTGGCCGCTGGGGCCGCCGGGAGTCGGCTCGAAGCGAATCCAGCCGAGGCCGACGAAATACAGCTCGGGCCAGGCGTGCGCGTCGGCGGTGGTGACCTTCCAGGTTCGGTGGCCAGCCGGGGACCCTGCCGTGTAGCCGACGGCGATCCGGGACGGGATGCCGAGCAGGCGGGCGAGCCCGGCCATCGCGAAGGCGAACTGCTGACAGTAGCCGGTCTTGGTGTGGAAAAGGAACTCGGTCAGCCCCGCGATGCCGGCCGTGAAGCTCACACTGGTGCTGTAGCGGAACTGCCCGGACAGGAAGTAGTTCTGCAGGGCTACTGCCTTCTGGTACGGGGTCCGGGCGTGGGCCCGGGCGGCGATCTGGCCCGCGAGCTTGGCCAGCTCCCGATGCGGGCCAGCCTGGAAGCCCAGATAGCCGTCGGCGATGTTCTTCGGGTAGGTCCCGCGGGAGCTCTCGTCGGCGGGGTCCGGGACGGCTTCCTGGCTGGTCACCGTGTAGGACAGGCCGGACATCTGCGGCGAGGTCGAATACACCATCAGCGTCGCGTTGTCTTCCGTCCAGCTTCCCGGAGCCTGCACCGTCTGCGGCGCGTACGGCAGCGGGAGGAAACCCAGCTTCGCGTCGTACCCGGTGTTTCCCTGGCTGAGCGTGATCCTGGTGGTCGTCGTGGTCGCCGGCGTGCGGTCGGTGACCCCCGGGGCCCGCTTGAGCTGGCCGCTGCCCACCGCAGTGGTAGGGCCGCCCAGCGACGCCAGGGTCCACGCCTGCCCGACATAGTTCAGTACGTAAACCTGCAGGTACTGCTCCCGGGGCTGCGGGTCGTTCGTGGTATAGGTCAGGACGGCCCGCGGCGAGGTATTCAGCAGCTGATCGTTCATCTGGACCAGCGGAGTGGGCGGCGGGATCAGCCGCCCGCCCGGCCCCGAGGCGGTCGCGTCCGTCTTGAGCAGGTCGTGCACGCTGATGCCGGGAACCAGCAGCGGGAAGGCCAGCGCGATACAGGCCGCGGCCAGGCCGATGCGGCGGCCCGAGGCCGCCAGCGCCTTGGTGTCGGGCGCCTCGACCGCCTCCGCCGCTCCGGCGGCTGAGCCGTGCCAGACGGTCACCAGCCTGCCCCAGATGCGGAGCCTTTCCCGCCCGTCGGCCGCGAGCAGCGCCAGGTAGCCGATCATGGCCAGGCAGAACACTACGGTGGCGCCGACGCCGCCCTGCCGGGCGGCGGTGGTGATCCGGACGCAGTACAGCGCGAGCAGCGGCAGGCCCGCGATCGCCGGGCTGCGCAGCCGGACCGCGAGCAGGTCGGTGAGCACCGCCATCAGGCCGATGCCCCCCGCGGCCAGCAGGACGACCCCCGGGCTGCTCGGCACCGGGGGCTCGAAGACCCGCTCGGCCATGCCCTGGTTGACGAGGGTGGACAAGTAGGAAAGCGAGGCCTTGGTGGGCACGATGCCCGCGGTCGACAGGTGGCTGGCAAACAGCGCGTTCAGGTAGATCAGCAGCGCGGACAGGTAGATGATCACGCAGGCGAGCGCCTGCACCACGCGCAGCCGGGGCTGGCTGGCCGCGGTGACGGCCACGATGGCCGCGCCGGCCGCCTTCAACCCCCAGTACGGGCTGACCAGCAGCGGGGCCGCGGCGATCAGCGCGAGCGCCGAGCCCGCCACCGCCGCGTGCATGGTCGGCAGCCTGGTGATGATCCCCGCGGCAGCCGCGACGATCACGGCGCCGACCCCGGCCCAGAACCACGCCGCGGTCTCGATCAGCGGGTAGACCGACACCGACGCGAGGATCACGGCCACGGCCGCGGTCACGGTGAGCCGGATATTCATACCGCTGCTCCGCGCAACGGGACGGCGGGGGACAGGCCCAGCTGCTGCCACGCCACGGCCAGCGGCGTGGCCACGTCGAGACAGGTCACCCGCCAGCCCGCGGCCCGCAGGATCGCCGCGGCCTGATCGGTCTCGCCGGTACCGGGCCCGCCTGCGGCCCGGCCCGCGTCGGCGGCGGGGGCGGCGCCCGGGAACCGCGGATCGGCTCCCGGGCCGCTCCAGGTGGACACGTCCAGCAGCAGGGCGATCGCGGGGCCGGCGTCGCGGCGGCTCGCGGCGAGCTGCCGGGCCGCGCCCGCGGACAGCCGTCCGGTTATCGCAACGATGAGCCCGCTCGCGCCGCGGAGCGCGGACAGGCCAGGGCTGAGGTCGTGGCCGCGGGATGGCCTGATCACGGCCAGCGAGTTGAGCAGCACGTCCTCGAAGATGCCGGGCGCGCTGAGGGCCCCGGTGTCGGTGATCAGCTGGCCCTCCAGGCCCTCGTGCGCGAGGTGCACGCCGATGGACGCAGCGGCGCTGACCGCGAACTCGAACGACGACGCCGCCCCGCTGCCCGCGTGAGCGCCGCGGCGGGTGTCGAGCAGCAGCAGCAGCCGGTTGCGCCACTGCTGCTCTTCGCGCCGGACCATGAGCTCCCCGTACCGGGCGGTTGAGCGCCAGTGCACCCGGCGCAGCTCATCGCCGTCCCGGTAGGCGCGCGGCACCACGTCGTCCTCGCCGGCGGCGGCCGCGGAACGGGCCCTGCGGTCCCCGTCGCCCAGCCAGCTGCCGGTGATCACCGCCCGGGGGAGCGGGATGACCTTGGGGGTGACCACGAACGTGGTGCGGGAGGAGAAGGACCGGCCGAGCTCGACCAGGCCGAACGCGTCCGCGATCCGGATCTCCAGCGGGCCGACCACGAATTTGCCGCGCAGGTCGGAGCGCAGCGGGTAACTCAGCTCGCGCGACCCGCCGCGCTCGATTCCGTTCAGGACGTACCGGGGGCGGGTGCCCAGCGCGTAGGGAACCGTGTCCTCGGCCAGCAGCAACCCGGTCGGCAGCCGCGAGACGTTCTCCAGGTGCACCCGCACCAGGGCACTCTGGCCCGCCGCCACCCGGGGCGGGCTGATGCTGCGGACGCAGCTGAGGCGGTAGCGCGCGCGCCCGGCGGCCAGCGCGGAGAACAGGGGCAGCACGAGCAGGAAGATGCCGACGCTGACCAGATCGCGCTCGCCGAGGAAGAGCCCGGCGAGGGACGCGGCGGCGCCCGCGGCCAGGAATGAGGTGCCGCGCGTGGTGAACGCCGCGAGCAGCGACCGCATGTCGGCCCTCCTTCCGCCGTGCTCACCAATCTACGGCCAGCGGGGGCCTATCGGGCCGGCGGCAGCGGCAGTCTCTCCACGATCCGGGCCAGGGCACGATCGGGGAGCTCCTGACCCACCAGCGCCTCGGGCGTGGGCAGCAGCCGGTGCGCGAGCACCGGGCCGGCCAGCGCCTGCACGTCATCGGGGATCACGAAATCCCGGCCGTCGAGGGCGGCGTAAGCGCGGCTGGCGCGCAGCAGGTGCAGCGTGGCCCGCGGCGAGGCGCCGAGCCTGAGCTCGGGGGAGGTTCGCGTGGCGTTGACCAGGCTGATGACGTACTGCCTGATCGCTTGGGCCACGTGCACGCCGCGCACCGCCGCGATGAGGGCGCGGATGTCGCTGCCGTGTGCGACCGGCTCGAGCTGGTCGAGCGGCGATGACGATCCGTGCGAGTCCAGCATCGAGAGCTCGGCGTCGGGGTCCGGGTACCCGATGGAGATGCGGGCGGTAAAGCGGTCCCGCTGCGCTTCCGGCAACGGGTAGGTGCCCTCCATCTCGATCGGGTTCTGGGTGGCTATCACCATGAACGGCAATTCCAGCGGGTAAGTGGCGCCGTCCACGGTGACCTGGCGCTCCTCCATGCACTCCAGGAGCGCGGATTGGGTCTTGGGCGAGGCCCGGTTGATCTCGTCGCCGAGGACGATGTTGGCGAAGATGGGCCCCGGCTTGAACTCGAACTCCCGCAGTTCCTGGTTGAACGCGCTGACCCCGGTCAGGTCCCCGGGGAGCAGGTCGGGGGTGAACTGAACCCGCCGGACCGAGCAGTCGATGGACCGCGCCAGCGCCTTGGCCAGGAGCGTCTTGCCCACCCCCGGCACGTCCTCGATCAGCACGTGCCCCTCGGCGAGCAGGACGGTCATCGCGAGCTTGATGGCGTCGGGCTTGCCGGAGATCACGGTCTCCACGGCCGCGCTGACGCGGTGGGCCACCGGCACAAGCTCGTCCAGCTTGCGCTCCTGGTTCCCCGTGTCGATGACCACATGTCCTCCTCGCGTCACTCTCGGCGCGATTCTCGGGCTGCCCGGCCGGACAGGACCCGTGAGCTTTGGCATGGCCGTGCGTTCAGACAGTACGTCCTGCGGCGGCCCCCATGCGACTTGCTTCCCTCCCCACTTCACTCCACGCCTATGACCTTGGGTTGGTGGGGGCAGTACCCCGGTCCTGGGCCGTCTCGGCGTTGACGGTGGGGAATTGTGGAGTACAGTGGAGGACCGTGGGGCAGAAAGGGCCCCAGAAGTGGGTCGGGTGGGGGACCGGGGAGGTGGGCGCTGGTGTTTCTCGGCACTCACACTCCGCGCCTGGACGAGAAAGGGCGGCTGATCCTGCCGGCCAAGTACCGTGAGGAACTCACCCGGGGAATCGTCCTGACCAAGGGCGAGGAACGCTGTCTCTACTTGTTTCCGCAGTCAGAGTTCGACCAGATCGCCGCGGGACGACGGCCGGAACCGGGAGACGCCAAGCCGCAGCGCGGCTACAACCGGGTTTTCTTCGCCAGCGCCGAGGACGCGATCCCGGACCGGCAGGGCCGGATCACGATTCCGCCCGCGCTGCGCGAGTATGCGGCGCTGCAGCGCGACTGCGTGGTGATCGGGAACAACACCCGCCTGGAGATCTGGGACTCCGCGGCGTGGGAGGCCTACCTGGCCGAGCAGGAGGACGTGTTCTCCGAGGGGGCCGAGGGGGTGACGCCTGGAGCCTGAGTGAAGCGAGCGCCCCATCGCGGGGTGCCCGGCGAGGTCTCCACCCGCGCTGGATGGCCAGGCCGGCTGACGTCACTTCCCCGGCGCCAGGCGGCATCGGCCATCGGCGCATCGCGCGGATGGGGACCTGGCCGGGCAAGTAGCGCAGCGGGCGCCGTCCGGTTCTGCCGCGTCGGCAGTGGCTGATGTTC
>Ga0306920_100009780_pt1 | contig 12820 bp, 11 predicted proteins | sample flu12Cox44000170_FD_204666 | JGI IMG/M metagenome (GOLD analysis project Ga0306920, IMG submission 204666) | Lab enrichment of tropical soil microbial communities from Luquillo Experimental Forest, Puerto Rico - flux4day.12C.oxic.44.000.170 (v2)... | ecosystem: Environmental > Terrestrial >...
CGTAGCGTGATCGCGGCCTAGACGGGCCGCGCTGTTGTGGACCCAACTCGGAGGACGGGATGGCGAAGGCGCTCGACGGGATCGTGGTGCTGGACCTCACTCAATATGAGGCGGGACCGAGCTGCGCACAGATGCTCGGCTGGCTCGGCGCCGACGTCATCAAGATCGAGCCGCCGGGTGGCGAGCCCGGGCGTCGCATGCTCTCCGAGAGCTCTGACCTGGATGCCTGGTTCTTCTTGATGCTCAACAACAACAAGAAGGGCATCACGCTCGATCTCAAGGCCCCCGAGGGACGGACGATTCTCAAGCGGATGGTCGAGCGCGCCGACGTCCTGATCGAGAACTTCGGTCCCGGTTCGTTCGAGCGGCTGGGCTTTGGCTGGGAGGACCTTCGCCGGATGAACCCGAGGATCATCTCGGCCTCGGTGAAGGGGTTCGGCAGCACCGGACCGTACGCGAGCTACAAGAGCTTCGAGATGATCGCGCAGGCCATGGGCGGCGCGATGAGCGTCACGGGCACGGCCGACGCGCCGCCCACGAAGGTCGAAGCCGGGCTCGGCGACACCGGCGCCGGCCTGCATCTGGCCATCGGCATCCTCGCCGCGATCGTCCAGCGCCAGACCACCGGCGTGGGGCAGCGCATCGAGGTCGCGCAGCAGGACGCCGTGCTGAATCTCGTCCGGATCCACCTGCGCGAGCACTATTCGAGTGGGAAGCCCGTTCCGCGGCGCGGCAATCGGTCGCCCGGGGGCGCCCCGTCCAACATGTATCGGTGCCGACCGTTCGGGCCGAACGACTACGTCTTCATCCATTGCGCGACCCTCGAGATGTGGAAGACGTTCTCGAAGATCCTCGGTCGTCCGGAGATGGGCGACGACCCCACGCTCGCCGACCGGATGGGGCGCGTGGCGCGCAACGACGAGCTCGACGCCCTCGTCGAAGGGTGGACCGCGAAGCGGACCAAGCACGAGGTGATGGAGACTCTCGGCGCCGCGGGGATTCCCTGCGGAGCGGTCCTCGACTCTGGCGAAGTGATGACGGATCCCTCGCTCGTGCAGCGCGGCATGATCGTCGACCTCGAGCATCCGTCGCGCGGGCAGTATCCGATGCCCGGCAACCCGGTGCGCATGTCCGATTCGCCGACGGAAGTCAGGCGCGCGCCGTTGCTCGGCGAGCACAACGCCGAGGTGCTCGGGCGCTGGCTCGGGTGCAGTGTCGAGGAGCTGACGGCACTCGCGAAGAAAAAGGTGATTTGACGCGTGACCGATCGCGCTAACCGCGCGATTCGGCACGCATTTATTCCGGAAAGCAGCGCGAGTCGGATTGGCAGTACAGCCTGTCACAGCGCCCGGGCTCGGGCGCTGTGAGCGACTGGCGTAAAACGCTGAGAACAATCACCAATCGCCCATGGGCATTCCATGGCACTTCGATTGCTCCCTGCTGGAGATCGTTCCCATGTCTGGCATAGCGAAACGCCCTGACAAGCCGTTCGAGAGACCGACGAAGCGCGTCCTCATCATCGACGATGAGGAAACGATCCGGCAGGTGCTGACCGAGTTCTTCAGCAGCTTCAACCACGGGCTGACCTACAAGGTCGAGACGGCCAAGAACGGCGCTGAAGGCGTCATGATGATGCTGCGAGGCCGCCCCGATCTGGTCCTCATCGACCTGCACATGCCGGTGATGGACGGGCTGCAGGCGCTCAAGCAGCTGCGCGGGCTCGACCCGAACGTCCCGATCATGGTGATCACCGCGAGCCGCGACACGAAGGCCGCCGCCGAGGCGCTCAATCAGGGCGTCTTCGCCTTCATCCCCAAGCCCTTCGACTTCGGCCAGCTCGAGCACCTGGTAGCGCTGGCGCTTCCCCAGGGCCGCCCGCGCCCGCCGTCGCTCAGTCACGCCTGATCGACCGCCTCTCATCGGCGCGCCCCGGCCGGCGGGGCCCCAGCCCCGCGACGGCCTGCGGCTGCACACGGCCGAAGACAGCAGTGGCCGGGGAAGAGCCCCGGCCACTCGCTCGAGCCGTCAGTCGTGCCGCGCTACTTGCTGATCATGCCGTAGAGCTTGCCGGCGTTGTCGCAGACGATCTTGCGGCGCACGTCGGCCGGAACGTGTCCGAGCTCTCTTGCGACGTACTCGCGTGAATCCGGCCAGACGCCGTCGGGATGCGGGAAGTCCGAGCCCCACATCACCTTGTCCGCACCGAGCTCGCCGAGGAGCTTCACGCCGATCGGGTCGGTCTGATACGTCGCCCAGCACTGGCGCTTCCAGTACTCGCTCGGCGGCATCGTCAGCGAGAGGTCCTTGAACTGGTCTTCCCACTCCGCGTCCATGCGCCAGAGCACGTAGGGAATCCAGCCGATCCCGGACTCGCCGAGCACCAGCTTCATGCGCGGGTAGCGCTCGAACACGCCCGAGAAGATCATCGAGGTGAGGATGTTGGACATGTTCATCTGGAACTGCGTGATGTTCGAGGCGAACGCCGAGCGCGCGACCGGGAGGTCCACCTTGGGCGCGTCCGGCGTGTTCGCGCGCGTCGGATCCGAGCCGATCGCGATGATCTTGCGGATGTGATCCGGCGTGTAGCCACCAACCGTGTGGAAGTGCAGCGGCAGGCCGCAGCCGTCGATCACGTCCCAGAGCGGGTTCCAGTACGGGTCCCAGAGCGGCTTGAGGTCGGCCGAGTTGGCGATGTCGAGCCCGCGCAGGGCGCCGCGCTTCACGACGCGTTGGACCTCCGCGATGGCCGCGTCGAGCGGATGATTCGGGATCGACGCGAGCCCCGCATAGCGATCGGGATGCGTCGAGCAGAAGTCGGCGAGCCACTCGTTGTAGATCCGGAGCACCTCGACCGCGGCCTCGGGATCGTTCATGCGTCCGGTGGTGCCGAGCACGCCGTAGAGCACCTCGGCCTGCACGCCGTCGCGGTCCTGGTCCTTCAGGCGCAGCTCGGGGTCGGTGATCCGACGGATCCCGCGCTTGCCGTCCTCGTAGAGACCCGTCGAGGCCATCCGGTCGGCGCGATGAACCCGTCCGGGAATGTACTCCCGGCCCGCCGAGCCCATCCCGCACGCCATGCCCAGGCTGGCGCCTCGGTTGGTGACCCAGACCGGGCCTCGAGGCCCTTCCTTCGTGTACGGCACCCGGTCTTTCAGCGCCGCGGAAGCCCTGGACGTGAACAGGTCGGGCGGAAGCCAGCAGAGATCGAGATGGCAGTCGGCAGAAATCATTTCGTATTTCATGCCGGGAGGGTAGCAGCAGCGAATTGACAAGGCAAGACGTGGGGCCTAGGGTCCCGAGCACGCCGTGTGCAGCCGCAGGCCGTCGCGAGGCTGGGGCCCCGCCGGCCGAGGCGCGCATGCGAGAAGGAGAGATCATGAGATTCCGAGGAAAGGTCGCGCTGATCACCGCCGCGGGCCGCGGCATCGGACGGGCGACGGCCGAGATCATCGGGCGAGAAGGCGGCACGGTGGTGGGCGTCGAGGTCGACAAGGACGCCCTCGATCACGTCGTGAGCGCGGTCCGCGCCGCGGGCGGCACCGCCCACGGCCTGGTGGCCGACGCGCTCGACGCCGCGCAGGTGGCCGGCGCCGTGAAGCGCGTCGTCGACGAGCACGGCCGCATCGACATCCTCGTCAACGCCGTCGGCGGCAGCACCATCATCGCCAGGCCGGCCGCCCACGTCGACGAGCTCACGCTCGACGAGTGGCAGAGGATGCTCCACTTCAACCTGACCGGCACGTTCCTCTTCGCGAACGCGGTGGCACCGGTGATGAAGCGCCAGCGGAGCGGCAAGATCGTCAACATCTCGTCGATCGCGGGCCGCGGTGTGAGCCCCACGAGCAGCAGCGCCTACGCGACCGCCAAGGGCGGGATCATCGCGTTCACCCGCAAGCTCTCGTTCGAGCTCGGGCCGTTCGGCGTCACCGTGAACGCGATCGCGCCGAGCCTCACCCTGAGCCCCCGGCTGCGTCCGCGCTGGGACCGGATGTCGGAAGAAGACCGCGCCCGCGAGTCGGCGCGTGTGCCTCTCGGTCGCGTGGCGCTGCCCGAGGATCAGGCGCGGGTCATCTGCTTTCTCGCGTCGAGCGACGCCGACTTCGTCACCGGCGTGACGATCGACGTGAACGGCGGTCAGTAGCCGCCGGCCTGGCGCGCGATCTCGACGTCGACCAGATCCTCGAAGCGGTGGGTGCGCTTGGTGAAGCCGCCGGCCAGGAGAATGGCCTGGAGCGTGTCGAAGCCCGGCCGCGTCAGGAGCGGATCGCGCGCCCAGGTCGACTGCCGCAGGTAGCGCTCGACAGCCGCCACGCGGATGCGCGGGTCGATGTCGGCGAACGCCGGCGCGATCACCGCAGCGATCGATTCCGCTCCGCTCGACGCCATCCACCGCTGCGCGCGCGCGAGACCGCGGACGAACCGCACGATCCGCTCGCGGTCGCGCATCAAGGTCGCGCGCCCCGCCATGAACGAGCTGAAGGGTACCGGGCCGGTCGCGTCGCCCATGGCGGCAACCAGGTGGCCGGCGCCGTCCGCGAGCAGGTGGTCGACAACCGGCGGGCCGTGCTCGATGAAATCACCCTTCCCGGCACGGAAGGCCGCGACGGCATCGGCCGTCGAGAGGCCGCGCAGGAAGGTGATCCGCGCCGGGTCGACGCCGTGACGACGGAGCACGGCCTGCATGCAGAGCCACGGCGTCGGGGCGCCGCCGAACGAGATCACCGTCTTCCCGACCAGGTCTGACCAGGCGAAGCCCGGCTGCCTCTCACGGCCGAGCAGGAAGAAGCCGTTGCGGTCGTTGACGGCGGCGAAGTGAACCAGCGGCGGTTCGCCGCGGTCGGCCTGATCGAAGCTCCGCATCAGACCCGACAACGCGATGTCGGCCTCGCCCCGCTGCATCATCCCGACCGTTCCTGCGCCGAACTCGGCCGTCACGACGTCGACGTCGAGCCCCTCGGCGGCGAAGTGGCCGCCGTGGACGGCGACCGCCAGCGGCGCGTAGAAGATCGAGCGGAACGTCTCGGCGACTCGGACTCGGCTCATCGCTCCCACGATCGTCGGAGTATAACGCCGCGCTGCGCCACAGTGGCCAGGCGCGTCCAGGATGATTTCTAGCCGTTCTGTGAGATGTTTCTTTCCATCCCCTCCCGCCAGCCGGGCCCTATCCTATTGATTTCGCGGACCAACACTTGTGGCACCCCCCTCGCATCCGAAAATGGGCGATGTCCACGGAAGCTCGCAGTCCCGCCCACGCTCGGCCCTCGCTCGAGCGGGCCCAGGACGACCCGACGGAGAGACAGTTCCGCCGCCGGCTCCGGCTCTACCAGGAGCTGACGGTCCGCGGCGGCGTCGCGCTGGTCATCGTCGCGTTCCAGCTCGTGTTCCCGGTCGAGCCGCCGGTCGTCTCGCGCTACATCTCGTTGCTGGCGCTCTTCGGACTCTTTCTAAACGGCCCGTACTTCCTCGCCGCGCGTGATGGGCGCGCGTTCCGCGCGCAGGCCTACGTCCGGATGCTCGTCGACGTGCTGCTGATCAGCGTCGGGCTCTACTTCGCCGGCGGGCTCGCCGCGGCGCACTTCCTCGGCGTCTATCTGATCGTGCTGATCTACGCCGGCATCACGTTCTCGAGCCGCGCGTGCCTGGCCGCCACCGCCGCGGCGACGGCCAGCTACGTCACGATCGTGTCGCTGCAGCACGCGGGGATCCTGAGCGCGCCGTTCGAGCTTCCGAACGCCACGATGATCGCGACGTTCAACCTGATCGTGCTGAACCTCGCGGGCGCCTTGACCGCCGTGCTCGCGCGCGCGCTGCGCGAGAGCCGCCAGCGGCTTCGCTCCACGTATCAGGAGCTGGAGCGTCTGGTCGAGGCGATCCCCGACGTCATCTACGTGGTCGACCGCGCGGGCCGGCTGACCCTCTGGAACCAGAAGCTCGAGAGCGTGACCGGCCGCGGGGCTACTGTCCTCAAGGGCGAGCTCCTGACCGATCTGCTCGCCGAGGACGATCGCCCAGCGTTCCGCGCGGCGCTCGACGCGGGGTTCGAGACGCGGCCGTTCGAGGTCGAGAGCCGGCTTCGTGGCGCCGACGGCGTCCTGATCGCCTATCAGTGGACCGGCGCCGCACTGAGCGACGAGCACGGCCGCGTGAGCGGGCTCACCGGCGTGGGCCGGGACGTCACCGAGCGCCGGCGCGCCGACGACATCCTGCGCCGGCGCGAGAACGAGATGCGGCAGCTCCAGAAGATCGAGGCGATCGGGCGGCTCGCGGGCGGTGTCGCGCACGACTTCAACAACGTGCTCACGGTCGTCATCGGGCGCTGCCAGCTCATGCTTTCGCGCTACCAGCCCGGCGATCCGGCGTACGAGGACCTCGACCAGATCGAGACCACCGCCCAGCGCGCCGCCGGCCTGACGCGGCAGCTCCTCGCGTTCAGCCGCAACCAGGACTCCGCGCGCCAGCCCCTCGATCTCAATGCCACCGTCACGAGCGTGAGCGAGATGCTCGCGCGGCTCATCGGTGAGCACATCGAGCTGGACGTCGCGCTCGATCCCAAGCTCGACCTCGTGACGGCCGACCCGAGCCAGATCGAGCAGGTCATCGTCAACTTCGCGATCAACGCACGCGACGCGATGCCGAACGGCGGGCGCCTGTCGATCGCCACGCGCAACGTCATGCTGAACGCGGCGTTCGTCGCCGCCCACCCGGCGGCCACCGCCGGACCGCACGTGCTCCTCGAGGTCGCCGACACCGGCTCGGGCATGGACGAGGCGACGCTGCAGCGGGTCTTCGAGCCCTTCTTCACGACCAAGGCGGCCGGCAAGGGATGCGGGCTCGGTCTCTCGACGGTGTACGGCATCGTCAAGCAGCACGAGGGATACGTCGCGGTGGAGAGCGCGCCGGGGCGCGGCGCCACGTTCCGCGTGTACCTGCCGCGGATCGAGGCGCCGGCGGTCGCGCGGCACGACCCGAACGGCCGGGGCCCCCTCCCCGGCGGCGAGGAGACGATCCTGCTCGTCGAGGATGAAGAAGCCGTCCGCGGCCTGGTCCGCGAGATCCTGAGCCGGCTCGGCTACCGCGTGCTGATGGCGGGCGACGGCATCGAGGCGCTCGCGCTCAGCCGGGAGCTCGGCGAGCCGATCCACCTCCTCTTGACCGACGTGATCATGCCCGGGATGGACGGACGCGAGCTGGCGGAGCGGATGATGGTCGCGCGCCCGGACACGCGCATCCTGTTCATGTCGGGCTACGCCGATCCGCCGATCCCCGACGACATCCTGCTCGAGAAGCCCGTTACCCCCGACGCGCTCGCCCGCAAAGTGGCCGAGATCCTGCGCCAGCCGGCGCTCGCCCACTGATCTCGCCTGGTACCCGCGCTCGGCGGGTTGACTTGCCGAGCGATTCGCCCATAATCGGCTGGCGTGCGTTACCCGTGGCCGGACGGCAAGCAATCCGCGGTCGTGCTCTCGTTCGATTTCGACGCCGAATCGGGCTTCCTCTTCCGCGAGCCGGAGAAGGCCAAGCGTAGCCTCGCCGACCTGGAGGAGCGCCGCTTCGGCCCGCGCGTCGGCGTCGACCGCATCTTGCGGCTGCTCGACCGGCTTCGCCTGCGGGCGAGCTTCTACATCCCGGGCTGGACGGTCGAGAACCACCTGCCGCAGTGCAAGCGCATTCGCGACGCCGGGCACGAGATCGGCGCGCACGGCAACGTCCACGAAGCGGTGGCGGCGCTGGATCCAGCGCAGGAGAAAGCCGTGCTGGCCGAGCAGCTCCGCATCCTCGAGGATCACCTGGGCGTCACACCGGCCGGCTACCGGTCGCCGTCGTGGGACGTCAACGTGTGGACGCCGGGCCTCTTGAAGAGCCACGGGCTCCGCTATGACAGCTCGCTGATGGGCAACGACGTGCCGTACGACGTCGCAACCCCCGAGGGCCCGCTGACCGAGATCCCGGTGCAGTGGATCATGGACGACGCGCCGCTCTTCCGGCACGTCTACGGCGCGACCAACGCGATCGCCGATCCCGGCCGCGTGTTGCAGATGTGGAGCAAGGAGTTCGCCGCGATGCACCGGGAGAACGGCTGCTTCGTGCTGACGTGCCATCCGTTCATCAGCGGCCGGGCCTCGCGGATCGCCCTGATCGAGGAGCTCGTCGCGTTCATGCGGCGCCAGCGCGGCGTGTGGTTCTCGACGGGTGAGGAGGTGGCGCGCTGGCACGAGGCGCACGGCCGGTCGGGATCGCCGCCGGCGCGGCGGCCGAAACGCGCCAAGCGCTGAAAGAGGAAAGGACATCCATGCCGCGATTCGTGACGGTGGCGAAGGCCGATAGTATCCAGCCCGGCCAGATGGTCAAGGTCGAGATCGACAACTTCCCGGTGGCGGTGGCGAACATCGGCGGGACCTTCCACGCGTTCGACGACACGTGCAGCCACGAGGACTGCTCGCTCGCCGAGGGCGAGCTCAACAAGATGGCCGTCGTCTGTCCGTGTCACTTCGCGGAGTTCGATGTCCGCACCGGTGCGGTGCTCGCGCCGCCGGCGACAGTGCCGATCAAGGTCTATCCGGTCCGCGTCCAGGGGAACGACCTGCAAGTGGAGTTCTGATGGCGACGATCGCCATCGTCGGCGCCAGCCTCACAGGGTCGTCGGCCGCCGCGACCCTGCGCGAGGAAGGCTTCGACGGCCGGGTGGTGCTCATCGGGGCCGAGCCCCAGCCTCCCTATGATCGCCCGCCGCTCTCCAAGAATTACCTGCGCGGGATGACGCCGTTCGAGAAGACCTTGCTGCGGCCGCCCGACTTCTATCGCGAGCGCGACATCGAGCTGCGGCTTTCCACGACGGTGGCGAGCGTCGACCCGGAAAAGCGCACGCTCGGACTCCCGGGTGGTGAGCGGCTCGAGTTCGATCAGCTGCTGATCGCCACCGGCGGACGCAATCGGCGATTCCCGATCCCGGGCCTCGATCTGCCCGGAGTCTACGACCTCCGCACGGTCGCCGACGCCGACCGCATCCGCGAGGCCATGACGGGCGGCGGCCGCGCCGTCGTCGTGGGCATGGGCTTCATCGGCGCCGAGGTCGCGGCGGCGGTGCGCCAGTCGGGGCTGGAGGTCGTCGCGGTCGAGCCGTTCAAGACCCCGCTCTACCGCGCCCTCGGCGAGGAGATCGGGCGCGTGGTCGAGGGCCTCCATCGGGATCACGGTGTCGAGATGATCCTGGATGACGCGGTGACGGCGTTCGAGGGCGCGGGCCGAGTCGAGCGGGTCGTCACCCGGAACGGTCGCCGCATCGAGTGCAGTCTGGCGGTGTTCGGGCTCGGCATCGAGCCCGCCACCGATCTCGTCGCCGGCACGGCCGTGCGCGTCGACAACGGGATCGTGGTCGACGACCAGTGCCGGACGAACGTGCCCGGGATCTTCGCCGCGGGCGACGTCGCGAATCACTACCATCCAGTGTGCGCGCGCCAGATGCGTGTCGAGCACTGGCAGAACGGTGTGAAGCAGGGCGCCGCCGCGGCCCGCAGCATGCTCGGCCGAGGCCAGGCCTACGACGAGGTCCACTGGTTCTGGTCCGATCAGTTCGACGCGAATATCCAGTACGCGGGCTTCCACGCGGCGTGCGACACGATCGTCGTGCGCGGCAGCCTGGCGGAGCGGAAGTTCCTCGCCTTCTATCTGGCCGCCGATCGCGTCGAGTCGGTCGTCGCCATCAATCAGGGGCGCGACCTGCGGCGGACCCTGCCCATCATCAAGGCGCGCGTGGCGGTGGATCCGGCGCGTCTCGCCGACCCGGCCGTCGACTTGCGAACGCTCGCGCCGGCGAGCGCGTAGCGACGGGCGAGAGCGCGGGCGCGGCCGCGCGGAGGAGCCCCCGAATGATCAAGCGATTCTCGACGCTCTACATCGGCCACATCGAGCTGGAGAACTGCGGGCACGCCGGGACACCCGCCGACGATCGGCGGTACTCGAACGACCGGGTGATCGAGGCGTTCGACACGACGCTCGAGCTGGCCCAGACGATGGACGAGCTCGGCTACGAGGCGCTCTGGCTGGCCGAGCACCACTTCCAGCACGAGGGCTACGAGTGCATCCCCAACATCCCGCTCCTGGCCGTCCACATCGCGAACCACACGCGGCGGCTCAAGATCGGCTGCGGGTTCAACATCACGCCCACCTGGCATCCGATCCGCCTGGCCGAGGACTACGCGACCGCCGACATCCTGACGGGCGGCCGGCTGATCTTCGGCGTCGGCCGGGGATACCACACGCGGGAAGTCGAGAGCTTCGGCAATCCGATGCTCGACGGCGAGGCCAATCGCGAGCTGTTCGAGGAGCAGCTCGAGATCATCGTGAAGGCGTTCAACCAGCCGTCGTTCTCGCACCGCGGGAAGTACTACACGATCCCGCCGGCGGTCCCCTATCGCGGCTACGAGCTCAAGGAGCTCACGCTGGTGCCGCGACCGATCCACCTGCCGGTCGAGATCTGGCAGCCCATCGTGAGCGGCAGCGCCCGCGGGCTCGAGTTCATGATCAACCACGGGATCAAGGGCGTCGTCTCCGCCACCGCCGAGCAGTTCGTCGACCGGTGGTTCCGCGACTATCAGGCCGCGGCGCGCGCGCACGGGCGCGAGCTCGCGCTCGGCCAGGATCTCATCCTCGGGTTCCGCATGAGCATCGACGACACGCAGGAGATCGCCATCAGCAAGGCGCGGCCGTACTTCGAGGAGCACGCCAAGTTCATGGGCCCGCTGGGCATGCTGCGCTACAGCGAGGAGCACGTGAAGGCGGTCGCCGAGCGCCGGGCGCAATCGCCGACCGCCGCGACGATCGAGAACGGCGTGCAGAACCGCACCTGGCTCTGCGGCCCCGCCGAGGAGTTCATCGGCTATCTGAAGGAGGTCGAGCGGCGGTATCCGGGGCTCGAGCACGTGATGGTCTCATGCCCGCTCGGGACGCCCAAGAAGATCATGAAGGACAACCTCACGCGCTTCGCGCGGGAGGTGATGCCGGCGTTCGCGTAGACCGCGGCGCCTCTACTGCTGCGCCCGCGGCGGTACCTTCACCCACGCCTCGGAGCAGGTCTGCACGCTCGGGTAGTAGGCCTTCGAGCCTGGACAGAAGTACCTGGAGGAGCCCGCGCTGATGCTGATCAATCCCGGTCCGTGGTTGGCGCCGCTCGAGGAGGTCCGGCTGAAGAAGCGAAAGGCTCCTCCGCGAGCGGCTCGGCGCGCGGCAGGTGCACACTGAACGTCGCGCCCCGCTCGTCGGGCGCGTCCAGCGAGATGCGGCCCCCGTGGCGCTGGATGAGCACGCGCGAGATGGCGAGCCCGAGCCCGACGCCGGCCGCCCCGGTCGAGCGCGACGCCCGGCCGCGGTAGAAGGGCTGGAACAGCCGCTCGGCCTCGTCGGGCGCGACCCCCGGGCCCGCGTCGGAGACCGCGATGACCGCCTCACCGTCGACCGCCGCGACGGCGATGCGGACCTGGCCGCCGGCCGGCGAGAATTTCACGGCGTTGTCGAGAATGTTGGCCAGGGCCACCTTCGCCGCGACCGGCGCTGCGTTCACGAGCACGTCGGGATGCTGCTCGGCCACCACCGACACCCCGTGCTGCTCGGCGCGCGGCCGGACGGCGAGCATCGCGGCGTCGATCAGGTCGCCGACCGAGACCGCCTCGGCCGCCTCCCGCTCGGTGTTGGTGTCGATGCGCGCGAGCTCGAGCAGCTCTTCGATCATGCCCTGGACCCGCTCGACCTCGTCGAGGCACGATCGCAGGGTCTCCTCGTATTCCGCCACCTGGCGCGGCCGGCGCAGCGCCACCTCCAGCTCCGCGCGCAGGCGCGACAGCGGCGAGCGCAGCTCGTGCGAGGCGTCGGCCGAGAACATGCGGCGGACCTCGAAGCTTCGCTCCAGACGCCCGAGCATCTCGTTCAGCGTCTCGACCAGCCGGCCGATCTCGTCGGCGGTGCCCGGATGCGGCAGGCGGTCGGCGAGATTGGCCTCGCCGATGCGGCGGGCGCGGCTCACGATCCGGTCGATCGGGCGAAGCGCGTTCCGCGCGAGCACGACGCCGGTGAGACCGATCACGACCAGGATCACGACGGACATGCTGAGGAACAGCCAGCGTCCGATCCGCGTCGCCGCGTACGCGTCGTCGAGCGACATCGCCACCTCGACCGCGTAGCGCCCGGCGCCGAGGTCGATCGGCAGCGAGACCATCCGGATCGGCTCGGCGAAGTCGGTGATGGTGTCGAAGACCGTTTCGCCACCCCGCAGGCGGGCCAGCAGCTCGGGCGACATCGGCAGGCGCGCCGATCCGAGGGACGCGCTGCGCGCCGCGACCCGACCGTCCAGATCCGTGATCTGGACGAGCTTGTCGAGGCGCACGAACGACGGTGGACCCGGTGTGATCTCGAGAATCCGCAGCGGCACGGTGCGGTTGCCCGCGAGCGCGGCCGCTTCAGCGTGGGCCAGCGCGAGGATCTCGTCGTCCACGCGCCCCAGCATCACCCGCCGGAGCGCCCAGTCGGCGCCGAACGCGGCGATGGCGAGCATGAGAGCCAGCACCGCCACGTGCCCGGCCCACAGACGGGTCCTGAAGCTGAGCGGCCTCATGCGTCGGTCGGATCGGGGAGCCCGAGCCGGTAGCCGAAGCCGCGAACCGTGTGGATCAGCGCGGGGCCCGTTCCGCGGTCGATCTTTTTGCGCAGGTGGCTCACGTGCACGTCGACGAGGTTGTCGAGCACCTCGGAGCCCTCGTCCCACACGCGCTCGACCAGACGCGTCCGGCTCACCGTCTCGCCGGCGTTCTGCATCAGCACCTCGAGGATC
>Ga0306920_100009781_pt1 | contig 12820 bp, 9 predicted proteins | sample flu12Cox44000170_FD_204666 | JGI IMG/M metagenome (GOLD analysis project Ga0306920, IMG submission 204666) | Lab enrichment of tropical soil microbial communities from Luquillo Experimental Forest, Puerto Rico - flux4day.12C.oxic.44.000.170 (v2)... | ecosystem: Environmental > Terrestrial >...
AGACCATCGACGACCTGCTCGGCCTGCCGCAAATGAACCAAGGGCAGCTGCCGGGCGCGACCGACCTGCGATCGCTGCTCGGCATCTGACGAGAATCCGCACGCGCGCGCGGGAGGCGATCCTCCCGCGCGCACAAACGCGGCCGGCGTGCATCCCCTATACTGAGGGGACGTTGACTGTGGAGGATTCGGTTGTGCGCGGGGCCTGGCTCGCGGGGCGAGCGCGGTGGCCGGAGATCGGGCTCGCCCTCGACGCCTTCGGCGCCCACGTCGCCGCCCTGCGCGCCGAGGGCGACGCGCCCAGCGACGAGGATCTCGCCAGCCAGGGCGCCGACATGTTCCTGGCCGCCGCCTGTCTGGCCGGCGATGCCCGCGCGCTGGCGGCGCTGGAGCGCGAGTTTCTAGCCCCGCTGCCGCGCACCGTGGCGGCGGTCGATGCCTCCCCCGGCTTCGGGACGGAGGTCGCCCAGGCGCTGCGCGAGCGGTTGCTGGTTCCGCCGCTCCTGCGCCTGCGGCAGTACAGCGGCGCGGGCTCGCTCGCCGGGTGGCTGCGCGTCGCCGCCAAGCGCCTGGCCGTCGATCTCAAGCGGCGCGAGGGGGCCTCCCTGCGGCAGATGGGCCAGCTGGAGACGGCGCTGGCCAAGTCGCCGCGCGATCCCGAGTGGGAGCTGGTTCACCGGCGCTTCCGGCAGCCGCTCGAGGCTGCGCTGCGGGCGGCGCTCGACGCCCTCGAGGCGCGCGACAGGATGGTGCTGCGGCTCTACCTCATCCGCGGCGAGAACATCGGCGCCATCGGCCGCATGTACGGCGTCCATCGCGCCACGGTCGCGCGCTGGATCGTGGCCGCGCAGCGCGCCATCATCGACGCCGTGACGGAGCGGCTCCAGAACGAGCTCGGGTTCTCCGCGCGCGAGTGCCAGAGCCTGGCGCGCGATCTCAAGAGCGGGCTGTCGTTCACGCTGGAGCGCCTGCTCTAGTCCCTGCCCGCGCTCAGTGGCCGCGCCCGCCGCGCCACCACCAGGTGAAGGCCGCGCCGGCGGCCACCGCCAGCACGGTGCCGGCGGCGAGCATCCCGTTGGCAAAGGTGGCGTAGCCCTGGCGGCGATCGAGGTCGGCCTGGGCCATGGCGCGCGTGGACCCGCTCGGCTCCTGCATCGCGATCGTGCCCGTGACGGCGGCGGCGGAGAACGAGATGGCGGCCAGCCCCGTCGCGACCGCGCCCGCGTAGGGCACCCAGCGCCGGGTGCGCGGAGGTGTCGCCTCCTGCGCGACGAGCGAGAGCGTCGGACCGGCGGCGATGGCGGGGGCCGGAGCGGCGGGGACCGCCGGCAAACGCGGCGCCTCGACCCGGACCGGGTAGAGCTCGCCGACGGCTGCGCGCAGCGCCGCCACGAGCTCGCCGAATCCGTCCGGGACGTCGGTCGACACCTGGGCTTCGACCTTGGCGGTCGTGGTGTCCGTCAGCGCCAGCTCCAGGTGGTACCCGCCGTCGCGCGCGGTCACCTTCGCGATCACCGCCTCGCTGGCGGCGGCGGCGCCGCCGAGCCGGACGAGACACCCGGAATCCTCCACGCAGGCGCCGAGCCCCGCCGCCGGCAGGACGTCCCCGAGGCGGCTGCGCAGCTCGCGCATGCCCACCAGCTCGCGATCGCCGTGCTCGGCGAGATCGGCGATCACGACCTCGGTCAGATCGTCCGCGAGCGCCGGCTCCTGCTCGGCGACGACCAGCACCGCGAGGCGCTCCCGCGCCGACGCCGGCCGCGCCGCAGCCAGCACGCAGATGCCGAGCAGCGTGGCCCAAAACCGGCGCGTCGTCAGTTCGTGCATGTACCTCCGTCGGGAGAACACGCGCCGCTCCGACATTGGTCGTTCGCGTCGCACGGCGTCCCGCCGGCGCCGGTCATGCGGCAGAGGTGCTCGTCCTGGCGGCAGAAGACGTTGGCGCGAATCAGCGGGTTCTTGACGCAGTCATCATCGGTGGTGCAGGTCATCGTGCAGATGGTCGGGCTGTGGATGAGGGTCCGCGGGTCGGGGAGCACGGAACGGCAGTCGAGCTCCGGCATGCAGTCGGCCGCGCTCGCGCAGGGGAGCCCGAACGACGTCGGGTAGCACCCCCCCGTGCCGCCGCCGAGGCAGACGTGGGGGATGCCGCCGCGCACGGGGCAGCTGAGGTCGGCCGCGCACGGGACGCGACACTCGCCGTGGGTCATGACCGGATCGAACGGGCCGACGGTGGTGCAGATGTATCCGTCCGGACAGTCGCTCGGCTGCTCGCAGTTCGTGCCGCTGAACTCCTCTTTCAGGATGCAGTGCTTTCCACCGCCGGGGACGCCTTCGACGCACAGGAACGTCGTCGACGTGCCGTCCAGGACCGCACAATCGACGTCCGTCTGACAGGCGATGAACGTGGGGACGCACTCGTTGAACCCCGCGCCCGTGGGTAAGCACTCTCCGAGCACGCAGTCCTGGTTCTGTTGGCAGCGAATCCCCGGCACCCCCGGCAGACAGAGCGACGGCGACCCCGACGATTGAGGGGAGACCGCGCAGCCAAAGTTCGGCGGGCACTCATTCCGCCCGTCGCAGGTGGGGACGCAGATGTCGTACTCGCTGGCGGTGGCCCCTTGGAAGTAGCCCGCCAGGCAGCCCTGGCCGGGCGGGCACGGCGTCCCGCCCGAGCCGCACATGGTGACGAGGCACTGGAGGCCGTCGACGTGGAAAGGCAGCGACGTGCGCTGCTGGATCACGGTCGACGCGCACACCGGCGCGTTCTCGGGGCAGTCCGCGTTCTGCGAGCAAACGGGCATCTTGATGCAGAGGCCCTGGTCCATCAGCAGATCGGTCCGGTAGCACCGTAGCCCCGCCGGGCAGCCGTCGGCGGCGCCGGCGTCGCCCGGCGGCGTGCAGGTCTGCAGCAGCGCCCCGGACGCCCCGGACGTCACGCACACGAAGCTCGGGTCGGCGGAGCCCTGGGCCGGATCGCAGGCCTCGGTGCAGAAGTCGTCGCCGCCGAGCTTGCTGGCGGCGTAGCAGGTCATCGGCTGGCCCGACCGGGTCGTGCCGCAGGTGTCGCTCGCGTTGTTCGCGCAGGTCCAGACCTTGGCGTAGAAGTCGTCGGTGCGCGCCTTGCAGCCCACGACGATGGCGATCGCCAGCGCGGCGACGCCGAGCGTGCCCAGGACCCTCACCGCGCCTCGCGTTCGACGATGGCGCGGATGACCGACGCCCGGGGTCCGTCGGGCGCCAGCTCGAGATACCGGCGGTACGCGGCGCGCGCCTCCGCGGGATCCGGAAGGCGCATGTAGCAGCGGCCCAGGAACTCCCACACCGCCGGCGCGCGGGGCGCCTGCGCGGCGGCCACCTGGCCGAGGGCGCAGGCCTCGCCCACGCGGCCGGCGCCGAGTCGCTCCTCGGCGCCACGGAGCGTCTCGACAGCGAGGTCGCCGCCGCCGGGCGCGGCGCCGGTGCCCGCCGCCACGCTGGCCACGACAACCTTGCGGCGGCGGGATGGGCGCGACGACGGAGCGCGCGGCTCGGACGACGGCGCCGCATGCGCGACCGGGGCCGCGGGCGGCGCGGCGGGGAGTGCGGGCGCGGCGGCGGCCACAGCGACGGCCGGCGCCGCGGCGACGGGTCGCGGTCGGCCCGCCGACGCCCGGTTGCGCGATCGAGCGAACGCCAGCCCCACCGCCAGCGCCAGCACGCCGAGCCCCGCCGCGCCCCAGCGCAACGACCGGGGCCGCCGCCCGGTGCCGGGCGGGCGCTGCAGCTCCTCGAGCGCGAGCAGCACCGCGGGCAGCGTGGGACGCCTGCGCGGATCGAGAGCCTGGCAGCGGCGCGCGAGCCGCGCCAGCGGCGCCTCGGCTCCCTCGGCGTCGGCGACGGGCGCCGGCAGGTGCGACCGCTCGCTCGGGAGCGCGTTCGTGAGCATGTCCGTCATCACGACGCCGAGCGAGTAGACGTCGGTCGCCTCGGTCACCGGCGCGCCGGCCAGCCGCTCGGGCGCGACGTATCCGGGGGTGCCCGAGAAGTGCGACGCCGTCGTCTCGGCGGCCGCCTCGACCAGCGCCCGCGTGGCCGCCAGGCCGAAGTCGGTGATCACCGCCCGCAGCGCCCCGCCCGCCTCCTCGACCAGCATGACGTTGTCCGCCTTGAGATCCTTGTGGATGACCTCCACGCCGTGGGCCGCGCGCAGGCCCGCCGCCAGCTGCCGGGCGACGTCGATCATCTGCGCCGGCGCGAGCGGCCGCCGGTCGCGAATGCGCGCTGCCAGCGTCGTGCCCGTGAGCAGCTCCATGGTCAGGAACGGCAGCAGCTGATCGCCGCCCGGCGCGTGCAGACCGAAGTCGAAGATGCGGCAGACGTTCGGGTGGGTCACCCGCCGCGCGAGCAGCACCTCCGACTTCAGCCGCTCCACCGCCCGCGGATGGTCGGCCACGGTGGCGCGCACGGTCTTGAGCGCCACCGGCTCGCCGAGCGATTGGTCGAGCGCCTCGTAGACCTCGCCCATCCCCCCGACCCCGAGCAGCCGGTCGATGCGGTAGCGACCGGCGAGCAAGGCGCCGGGCTCGAAGCTGGCGACGAGCGCCACCGCGCCTCGCTCGGCGGGCGAGCCGGACCTGCCGCTCTCGGGAATCGCCAGCATCAGCGAGCAGCGCGAGCAACCGTCGACGTGCGCCGTGATCTCGTCGCGCTCGGGCGCCGGGAGGCGCCCTTCGAGGAACCTCACCACCGTGTCGTCCGCCGGGCACGCCGCCAACGAAGAAGCCATGGAAAACCTCGTCAATATACCTCGTTGCGATGACGCCCCAGCCTCGCCGTCCGCGCACGCTCGAGCTCACGGTGACGGCCGCCCGGCGTGAGCGCCGCCCTCGCAAGTGGGCGTAATTGCACCGGCCGCGCCGGGTCGAGCCGGTCCGGCAAAAATTTGCGCACAGACCGGGCACCGCGCGCATCGCGGGAGGTCAGACGCCGCGCCCCTGGCCGACACGACTGGTCCCGGTCTGACGCTCGTACAGAAATCGGTTAGCAGAAAACCGGTGCGACGGGTCCGAGCCCCGCCCTCATCGAGTCGGAAGACTCGCGGCCAGCGAAGCGGAGGTCAGCGTCGCCGCCGGCGTCCGACCGCCAGCACGCCGAGGAGCGGCAGCAGCGCTGCACCCGTCCCGCCCGCGCCGGCGTCGACGGCGCACGCACATCCGGCGCTCGGAACCGGCCCGACGACGACCGCAACGGCGGCGGCGCCGCCAGGCCCGCTGCCAGCCGCACCGGCCGCGCCCGACGATCCGGTCGTGCCGCTCGTGCCCGTGACGCCGGCGGTGCCGCTCGACTCGCCGCCCATGCCTGCCGTCCCGCTCGAGCCGCCGGCGCTGGTGCCGCCAGCACCCCCGGCGGCGCGCGTCCCGCCGGTGCCCGTCGCGGGCACTCCCCCGGCCCCAGAAGTGCCGGCCGATCCGACGGTGCCGCCGGCGCCGGTTTCGCCGCCCGTCCCGGCCGCTCCACTGATTCCAGTGCCACCGCCCATTCCCGTGCTACCAGCCGCGCCGGTCGCACCGCCGAGCCCGCTCGCGCCGCCTATCCCCGTCGCACCACCCGTCCCGGTCGTGCCGCCCGTCCCCATCGTGCCGCCCGTCCCGCTCGCACCAGCGCTGCCGCCCGCACCACCGCTCCCGCTCGTCCCGCCCGTCCCCGTCCCCGAGCAGTCCGCCAGCGACACCGTCGCCGTCTCCCCCGCCCCGAGCGCGAGCCACGAGATCTGCTGCCCGCCGTAGCTCTCCGCCCCCGGCGTGCACAACCCCGTCACCGGCACCTTCGCCGCGTTCGTCACCTGCACCGTCAGGCTCGCCCCCGGCACGATCGTCGCCGCGACGCCCGAGGCGTTGAACGTCATCCGGTCCATCACCCGCTGTGCGAGCTCGTCCTGGGTCGGGCTCAGGATGGGCACGGTCGACAGCGCCTGGTAGCGGTCGAGCGTGGCGCCCAGCAGATCCGTGAGCAGGCTGTGGCCGGGCGCGAACTGGCGGGTGTTGGCCTGGTGGAACATCAGCGGGTCGTTGTTGCCGCTCACCATGTAGCCGACCAGCGTGCGGCTCTCCGACGAGATGATGTCGGCGTAGCTGCCGATCGCCGCCACGCGCGCCTTGTACGACGCGAGCCACTCGGCGGGCTGCGAGACGTCGTAGTCCAGGTTGGTCGGGATGCGCGGGATCTCGAGGATCCCCGACACCAGCGCGTTCCAGAAGCCGGCATTGGGCGTCGGGTTGTCCTCGCCCGCCACCGACGTGTCGCTCACGAGGTAGCGGATGCCGGTGTCGTAGGCCGCCTGCATGGCGTGGATGTTGTCGAGGCCGGTGATGCCGGGGGTCACGGCGTTGATGGTCGCGTACGGCATCAGCCCCAGCGCCCGGAGGGTCTGGTCGTTGCGCGTGAACTCGGTCAGCGCGGCGTCGTAGCCCATGTTGGTGAGGTCGGCGTGATCCCAGGTGTGGCTGATCCACGAGAACGTCGACCCGAGGGCCTGCGCCCGCTGCGTGAGCGGGTCGCTCGCGCCCGAGCCCTGCGCGTTGCACGCCCAGGCGAGCCGCAACGCCGCGAACAGCGGGTTGGCGCGTTCGCCCGCCTGCCAGTCGGCGAGGGCCTGCAGATCGCCGTCGGTGATCCGGTAGGTGGCGCCCGCCTCCGGGTAGATCGTGCTCGACAGGAAGAGGTCGTCGAGCTGGGGCGACAGATACACGTGGCGCTCGCCGACGAAGAGGCCGCGCGTGGCCCAGTTCACGAGGCCGTAGCCGAGCTGGAGCGTGAACAGGGCGTAGCTCGCCTGCGCGAACGTCAGCGCCAGCGCCTCGCGGCCGTCGGGGTAGGTCCGGGTCGCGGCGTAGACGTGGCCGGCGGCGTCGGTGATGATCGGGACCGTCGCGCCGTCCGCCGCCGCGGCCGGGTAGGCCCAGCCGAGGTCGATGGTGATCGGCGAGGCGAGGCAGCTCGTCCCCACGAACACCGCCGCGCCCGCGTCGGTGCAGTGGGCGATGATCGGCGACTTCATCGGATCGATCGACCCCGTGCTCGTGAGCCCGTAGTCGGGCGTCGGCGTGGCGTAGAGGGCCACCCGCCGCACACCGAACTTTGCCTCGTACGCGGCCAGCGTCGCCCACTCGTCGGCAGAGAAGGCGCTGGTCCCCCCCACGCCGAGGTCACCGACATCCAGGAAGATGGCGTGGTAGCGGCCGTGGTCGCCGGTGGCGAGCGTGTCGGCGGTCAGCGGCGCGCCGGTCGTGGCGTTGAGCACGTCGTACGGCGTGCCAAGTGTGCCCAGCACGCCCGCAATCGCGCCGAACGCCGCGTCGGTCCCGTTCGCCGTGATCACCAGGACGCGGGCGTCGACCGGCAGGCTGGGCGGCGCCGCGTGCCGCACGCCGGTGTCGGGCGAGGCGACGACTCCGGGCGCGGCCTCGAGCGGCCGCATCGGCGTCTGACGTGCCGGCGGTGGCCGTACGATTCGCTCGCGCACGATCGCCGGCGGCGCGTCGCTCTCCACCCGACCGCACGCCCCGAAGCTCCCCAGCCCGCAAGCGAGCGCCGCCAGGCCCCCCGCTCCCTTCCACACACGTTTGCCAACCACGGTCACGACGAGAAAGCAGCCGTCGTGCCATCGACAGCGCGTGGCCTTGTGACCACCCGCGCTGCAGCAAAGGTGCGTCGCCATTCGGCTTGCGGGCGGCGGGTCGCGGGACGGCGCCGGCGACCGCTACAGTTCGGTGCCATTTCTCGCCGGCCGCGCCGGCGGCCACCACGTTCTTGCTTAGCGCTGGCCGCCGGTGGATCCGGCGGCCGCCGGCGCGACGTCGACGTCGTACGCCGCGGTCTCGATCCGCCCGCCTCGCTTGATCTGCACGAAGACCCGGTAGGCACCCGGACGCGGGAAGACGTAGGGGAACCGGACCCGCGGCGGGAAGGTCATCCCGGCGTGGTGGCTGTGATCGACGACGGCCGCCGGGTCGACGAGCGCGAGCGCGGCCATGGGCACGGACCCGGTGGGGTGCACGTGGGCGAACACGGAGAAGTCGCGGGCGACGATCATGGCGTGGCCGGCCATCCCCATGTAGGGCTCGATGGCGTCGACTGGGCGGCCTCCGGGGTCCTCCGCTTCCAGCTCGAGCGCCACGGTTTCGCCGGCGCGCGGGGGGCGCGGGTCGAGCCAGCGCAGGCTGCCGCTGCCGTCCGGGAAGGCGAACGACGGCGCGGCGGCGGTCGCGGCCCGCGGGATCTCGGCGCTCGCGTCGTCGGGGTCGAAGCGGCTGGCGGCGAGGGGCGGCGGCCGGGCGTCGAGCGCCAGCGTGGCGCTGACCGTCTCGTCGAGGCCGCTCTTGTGGACGACGTCCCCGAACAGCCGGTAGGCCCCCGCGGGAATCGGCGGAAGCGCCTGGCTGAACCGCCCGTCTCCGTCGCGCGAGGGGTGGAGGTGCGCGACGGCGTCGAGCCCCGGCGCGCGCACGGCGAACAGGTGGAGGAGGTGGCCGTGATCGGGGACCAGATCGTCGGTGCGACGCCAGCGCAGCCAGCCCGGATCGACCAGCGCCAGCGTCAGCGCGTCGGGCGTGGGGCGCTCCACCTCGGCGCGCAGCGGCTTGTACACCAGGCGGCGGTAGAGGCGAGCCTCGTCCGTCCACCAGCCGTTCATGCCGAAGATCGCAGCGGCCACCACCGCGGCGGTCACGACCATGGCCACGCGCCCGCGGGCGCGCCGGCGGGCGTCGGGGACCGCCCCGGCGTCGAGATCCCCTTCGCGCACGCTGGCGCCGACGATCGACACGATGCCGAGCACGAGCAGCCCGAGCAGCGCCACCAGGAGGCCGCCGAGCACCCGCGACATCGGCCGGACCCCGCGGGACAGCGCGGGGACGGGGATCGACAGCACCCCCTCGCCGCGCGCCCCCGTGGCCGTGATCCGGACCTGCCAGGCGCCCGTCTGCATGAGCCAGAGCGAGCTCCGGTAGAGGTTCGGATCCTCGGCGCTCCGTCGCGCCACGTCGGCGGTCGGCGGCGAGCTCACGCCGGGGCCGCGCATCGGCAGCGGCACCACGGTGAGGCGCGCGACGTCGCCGTCGACCGAGCGGATCTCGATGTGGGCGACGCCCGGGGTGACGTCGGGCGGACGGATGGTCGCCAGCAGGTGGTACGGGCCCGCCCGCCCGTCGGAGACGGCGTCGGGGCTGCCGACGTGCGCCTCGGCGCCCGGCGCCGCCAGCGCGAGCGCGACGAACAGCGCAGCGGAGAGCGCGCCGGCGGCGGGCGCCCTTCGTCGGTGCGCCGTCCCCCGCGTTCGGTTCGCCGTCCCCGGCGTGGGCGGGCGCCTCATCGCCGCAGGCGCGCCAGCCAGCGCCCGACCCCGCGCCCCGCGGCGACGGAGAGCGTCGCGCCGAACGCCGCGATACCGAGCGCCCGCGCCAGCGACGCGCTCGGCTCGGTGAAGAAGGTATAGCTCCGGTAGTGCGACTCGGGCGGCAGCCAGAAGTCGAAGTAGCGCGCCCCCCAGAAGAAGTTGCGCGCGTGCGGCGACATCAAGAACGAGGCGAACGGCCACTGGCAGGCGACGAAGATGGCGGTGAACAGCAGGCCCCCGCCCGCCGCCGTGGCCAGCCCGGCCCCGCGTCCCACCGCGCCGCGCCGCCGCCAGAGCCAGGCGTCGAGCGCGACCGCCGCGGGGAGCAGCGCCAACGGGAACTCCGGCGGCACCAGGCTCGTCGTGGGCACCAGCACCGGCCCGAGCCGCGGCTGGACCGGCACGAGCGGAAACGTCCACAGCAGCGCGAGCAGAAACAGCGAGTACGCGGCGACGGCGATCGTCCCCGCCCAGCGGCGCCCGGTCCCCCCGCCCATCGCCGCCAGCACCACGGGGACGGCCGCCCCCACGACGACGTAGAACGTCCCGCCGTGCATGAACGGGCGGACGGTCTTCTCCATGAATACCTCCAGGAGAGCGACCACCGTGTTGCCGCCCACGATCAGCAGGAGCGCCTCCAGCGTCCGGCGGCGCCCGCCGTCGCTCCGGTTCATGGCCCCCGCCAGCATCACCGCCGCACCGATGTGCAGGGCGAGGATCCCCGACGCCAGCACCATGTGCGGCGGGCTCAGGATCTTGACGTCGAGCCCGTAGGCGTTGTGCCACCAGTCGTCGAACGGCGCCGACGCCAGCATGGCGATCCCGCCCCACGCGCAGATGAAAGCCCCCAGCGGCCCGCGGAACCCGAGCACCCGCACCGCCGCCGACGTGCGCGCCGCGCCGCCCCCGAACGTGGCGGGCAGGACCTGCGCGAGCGCCGCCAGCGCCCCGAGCACGGCCGAGGCGTAGATGGCGACGTGCGGCGGCGACCAGAACGCGTCGCGCCCGATCGATCGATGCCAGGCGATGTCCCAGTGGGTGCCGAACGCCGCCGCCAGCGACGATGCCAGCGCGCACCAGAGCGGCCAGACCGCGGCCCGCGCCACCGCGCCGACGGGCACCGCCGTCGCGCCGCCGAATTCCGAGGCCGCCGCCGAGGTCGCCATGCGGCGAGCTTAGCAAACCATTTGTTCGCCCGCGCCGACGGGCGCAAGCTCAGGGCGGGTGAGCGCGAAGCCACGCAAGCGGCAGACCAGGCGCGATGCGAGCGGGAACGTGCACCTCCTCGTGGTGGAGCGCGATCCGCGCGGGGGGCCGGACCGCGTGGCCCTCGCCCGGCCGCTGTTCGAGGCAGGCTGGCAGAACCAGGTCGCGGCGGCGGCCGCGGCCACGGCGCACGCGATCCTGAACGAGGGCCACACCGTCGAGCGGGCGGTGGCCCTGGGGCGAAACGCGATGGCCGGGACCTCGAAGATCGTCGACGGCCTGCTCGCCCAAGCGGCCGAGCGCCCGCCCGCCTGCCGCGCCGGCTGCGCGCACTGCTGTCACCAGCCGGTGGGCGTCACGCCGCCCGAGGTGCTCGCCATCACCGACCACCTGCGGTCGACGCGCACGCCTGCCGAGCTCGATGCGACCCTCCTCCGGGTGCGCGCCGCCGACGATCGGACGCGGGGGATGCCCGCCGCCGATCGGCTGTCGGCCGAGTTCCCTTGCCCCTTCCTCGAGGACGCGCGCTGCACGATCTACGAGGTTCGCCCGCTCTCCTGCCGCGGCGCCAACTCGCTCGACGCCGCGGCCTGCGAGCGCCCGCTGCGCGATCCCGAAGCGCGCGCCGCGTTCGCCGACGGGACGCTGGCCGTCCCCTGCTATCTCGAGCCGATTCGCGCCTTCCACGCCGTGACCGCCGGCCTGCAGCTCGCCGCCCACGAGCTCCACGGCCTTCAGATGTTGCCGCTCGAGCTCACCGCCGCCGCGCGGATCGCGCTCGACGACCCGGACGCCGTCGCGCGCGCCTGGCTAGCGGGCGAAGACCCGTTCACCCCCGCCCGCGGCGGCGACAACACCGCCGACCCGCGCCTCCGCGCCCTCGCGGGAACGATCGTCGAGCCGGCGTAGGCTTGTTGAGCGGCATGTTGCCGGTGCTCGAGCCGGTGTTGAGTTGACGGTGGTGCCGGCGTTCGAGCAGCTCGCCTCGCTTTTGCCGGTGTGAGCGGCTTCCCTGTGTAGGTGAATGTCGGCTGAAGCTGCCTGGGCCCCTGCAGAGGCGGCAGCGCGATCGGCCGCGGCTGCGCTAACCTGGAGTCCGCGTGGCGCCCCCCGATCCCGCTGTCCCCGAACCCGTCCCAGCGCCCGAGGCGTTCGATCCGGCCAACCCGCCCCAGCCCAAGCGCAAGGGCATCGCCGCGGGCCTCGGCGCCGCGCTGCTCGTGGTGCTCGCGAAAGCGAAGGTGCTGCTGGTCGGGCTCAAGGCGCTGAAGTTCGGGAAACTGCTGCTGACGATGGGATCGATGGCGGTGATGATCGCCGTCGAGGCACAGCGCGGGGGCTGGCTGTTCGGCCTCGGCTTCGTGCTCCTCATCCTGATCCACGAGATCGGCCACGGCGTCGAGATCAAGCGCGCTGGCCTCGAGGCCGGCTTCCCGGTCTTCATCCCGTTCTTCGGCGCGCTGATCTCGCTCAAGGGCCAGCCCCGATCGCCTCTCGAGGAGTCCCGCATCGCGCTCGCCGGGCCGCTGTGGGGCGGGGCGGCGGCGGTCGCGACCGCGGCGCTCTACCTCTGGACGCGGCAGCGGATCTACCTGTCGCTCGCCTACACAGGCTTCTTCCTCAACCTCTTCAACCTCACGCCGCTCGGGTTCCTCGACGGCGGGCGCGTGACGCGCGTGTTCGCCAAGCGCGCCTGGATCGTGGGGCTGGTGATCTTCGCGGCCCTGTTCGCGTTCACGCAGGCGCCGCAGATCCTGATCATCGGCCTCCTGGCGCTCGGCCAGGCCTGGACGCGCCCGGCCGTCGACGACGGCGCGGTGCCGGCGGGCGCCCGGGTCGGCGTGGCGGCGCGCTACTTCGGGCTATGCGCCGCTCTGGCCGCCGGGATCGCCTTCTGTCGGGCCCTGCTCGGGACCTGAGGCCGCGGGCGGCGTCGCGACGCCGGGGCTCGGCGGCACGGCGAGGTTCGGGTTCACCGCCAGGCCCGCCGTCGCCTCCTTCTTACGGCCGAAGACGCGCTTGAAGAAGGCGACGATGGCCAGGAACACCAGCACGATCCCCTTCTTGAGCGCGATGATGAGCGCGATGATCTTGCCGCCGAACTTGGCCAAGAGGCCGACCTTGACCAGCTTGAGCGCGACGGCCCCGGCGCCGCCGGCCACCAGCGCCGCCAGGCCGTACTCGGCGATCTTGTCGGTCTTGCTGTTGAAGTCCTCGTAGCGGGAGCCCGCGTTGAACG
>Ga0306920_100009782_pt1 | contig 12820 bp, 7 predicted proteins | sample flu12Cox44000170_FD_204666 | JGI IMG/M metagenome (GOLD analysis project Ga0306920, IMG submission 204666) | Lab enrichment of tropical soil microbial communities from Luquillo Experimental Forest, Puerto Rico - flux4day.12C.oxic.44.000.170 (v2)... | ecosystem: Environmental > Terrestrial >...
CTTTCTGCTGGATGTAGTGGATCGAGCGTTTAGCGTCGTCTGACGTAATCCAAGTGACATGCACTGGTCAAAATTCAGCGTTAACACGCACAGCTCGACGTTGATTCGATTCAAGCGCGAAGCAGCGCGGATTCCAAAAGATAACATCATTATTGCGGGAACAGTCAATCTGGCGGATTAGAGTGAATCCCACGCGAGTGCGCTCACGTTATCGCTGCGGACTGATTGTCCGTGCGAGCACTGCACGAGTAAAGAGACCGACTGCGAATAGCCCAAGCGCGGCGAGGCCATTCAACACATCTCCCATCAGCATCCCCACCAAGAAGATGAGGCTGCCGAGTGTGACCAAGCAAACTGACCAGGGGTATCCCCAAGCATGATAAGGTCGTGGTATGTCAGGTTCTCGATACCTTAATGCGAACAACGCGACGCAGCAGAGGCTATAGTTAACCGCCAGTAAGAAAGATGTTATTGCTATCAAACGCTGAAATGTGCCAGCTGCGATGAGACCAGCAGCGACCGCGGCCGTTAACAGTGTCGCAGCATCCGGCGTCCCGCGGGGATTCACAATCGATGTGCGCGACCAAAACAGCCCGTCACGTCCCATCGCGAAAATTACGCGGGTACCCATCATGGTAATCGCGTTCAACAGCGGCACAAGCGAAATCACTGACAATAGTATGATAAGATTCCGTCCCTGAGCTCCGGCAATGACGCGCGCCGCGTCGGCGGCCGGTAACGTCGCGCCTGAGAGCTCCGACATCGGCAGTACCTTGACGAGCGCGACATTAACGAGCAGGTAGATCACGATCACCGACAGCACACCGCCAATCATAGTTCGCGGAAGATTACGTGCTGGGTCCCGATCTTCCTCGATGAAATATAAGGGACTTTGCCATCCGCCGTATGTGATGACAATCGCCTGCAAGGCAATAACCAATCCGCTGAATGTCATCGATGAAGGGATGGGTGCCGATGGGTATCCGTCGTTTGGCACAAGGAGGCAGGCAGCAACAAGGACCAAAAATGCAACGCATTTCAGCGCGGTGGTAGCTTCTTGGAAAAGACTACTGATGCGGATGCCCAGCCATTGCAACGCCACAATGATAACGAGAATTAGAACCGAAAAGCTTCGAATGGCGCGCCCGGGTATCACTCCCAACGCCGCAATGAACTCGGCAATAGCGATCGACAAATATCCGAGGATCGAACAGTACATGATCCAGTCAGTCCATCCGACGGCAAATCCCGCCGTGTTGCCAAAAGCGCGGCGCACATAAACATAGAAGCCGCCGGCTCGCGGAAGCATGAGGCCCAATTCGGTAAAACAACTCGCTCCCAGCAACGTGTATATGCCTCCCGCAACCCACAACAACAAAATCAGCAATGGCACATGCAGTTGTTGCGCGACCAAGCCAGGGGTACGAAGAATACCGACACCAATCGTACCACCGATACTCACCGCGAGACCGAAGCCGACGCCTAACACACGTCGAAGCTGACCGGACGTTTCGGACGCCATAACAATATTCAGCCTAATGGTCTTGCACGCCTCAACCAGTCGAAATTTGTTTACCCATGACGCCGTTAACTCGATGTTGCTCAACGAATTCCTGAAAGAACAGAACAAAGCCCAGGAGCGCCAGGCGACGATCCCAGGGTGGAGTCAACTGTCGCTTGGCAACAGAAGAAAATGAAAGGTTCTCGCGGGGCAACTTAAGGAGCAGACCGCGCAACTTCAAAAAGGCGGCGCCCGATTTGAGGCGAGTAAACCCAGGACAAGAGTCGTTCTGAACGATCCGTAAACTGCCTTCGCCTCATGCTGATAGGGTCGTTGTCCGGCTATCGCTGCAACAACGGAAAATCGTAACAGAATCTTTTACCAAGAAAATTATGCTGTTTCGGCTACTGTTTCTGAGTCGCTAACCCGCAGTCAATCTCCTTTCGGCGCCAGTGAAGCGACGATTCGCTCAAAGCATGCATCTCCGCGCAGCGGGTCCCAAAAGGGCAACAGCTTCAATTCGCCGTAACTGATCTCGTTTCGGAGGTGGATGACGGCGGCAAGGCGTTCGCAGGCGAGATCGTTATCGCCAACCCAAGCAGCGATAATAGCCAGAACCCCGATCACCCGCGTGCCGTTGGTTGAATCTTTTTCCACGGGAAGCAGCTCAACCGCGCGCCAGCCCTCTCGGAGCGCTTCCTCTTTGCGCCCCAACGCAGCGTCGATCAATCCAAGCACGCAGAGAGCACCAGCGTCATCAGGATCGGCGCGAACAAGTTTTTCCTGCTCTGCGCGTGCAGCAGTAAAAGCGCCATGTGCTCTGGCACCATCTTTTGCCATCCGGCCAATGAGACCTTGCACGAAACGAGCGCCGTATTTTGGAATCGTGTTGCCAAGAGTGTTTTCGCCCATTGCCTCTAGGGCTTCGGTAGCGGCGCCAAGGTCGCGCTCTGCCAGGGCGCACTCGAGCCAGCCAGCAGCGACACTTTGGATTGCGCCATGACCTTTCGCGCGGATTTCATCTATCAAGCGGTGCAAAGGGCGGGTATCTGCTTTCCAATACATCTGCACGAACGCCCGCGTGACTTTCGTTTCCAAGTCGTCCGGCCGGATAGCCAACATACGATCCAAGACGGCTTCTTCATCGGCGTAGCGGCCGAGAAAGTGGTAGCTGAGAGCAGTCTGCTGTAGCACGAGAAAGTTGCGCGGATCGACATCAATCGCACGCTTGAGATTGTGTAACGCAGCTTCTTGATTCCCACCTGGGCGGCGACGCTCAACATAACCCAATAGCTCGAATAACCGGGCGTCATTGGGCAGCGTCTGGCGAGCGATTTCCAGCTCCCTCAACGCTCCGTTATAATCGAGGTATCCCCGATACAAGTGTCCCGCGCGTGCAAGGTGCGTCTCACCCGCATCGGGGCCGAGACGAAATGCTGCTTCAACCGCTGCTTCGGCTAACGCCAGACGCGCAGGGGTACGGTCCGCGCGAACGTGGTAAAGCTCATCGTGAACATAGGCGAGTTGGCAATACGCCTGGAAAAAAGTTGGATCGCGGACGACAGCCTGATTTAGCAGGTCAGCTGCCAGAAAAAGGTCGGAATAATCTTCCGTGGCCACAGCGGATATGGAAATAGTGCCGAGGCTTTTGGCGCGGCTATAGAGGTCGAACGCGGTGAGATCGGCCGTTGGCGGACGCTCGATGGCCAGTTTTTCGGCCAGCGAGATTTTGGCGTGCAGCTGTCCGGCGATCGCTTGCGCGATTTCACTTTGCACTGCAAAGAGGTCGGCTACATCGCGATCGTAGGTTTGCGCCCAAAGATGCGTGTCGGTACGTGCGTCGATTAGTTGCGCGTTGACTCGAAGGCGATTGCCGATTCGCTGGACGTTGCCTTCCAAAAGATGGGCAACGCCGAGTTGCTGCCCGATCTCGCGTGAGTTGCGCGCATTGCCGCTCTTATAAAGGTTCGCCGACGTGCGACTGATAACCTTGAGGTCGGCGATTCTCGCCAGGTCCGACATGATTTCATCCTGGACGCCCACAGCGAAAAACGCATTTTGTTTTTCTTCGCTAAGATTCTCGAAGGGCAAAACAGCGATGCTCTTCTCAGCGATCCGCGCAGGGACTGGTAAGACAGCGTCAGCCGGGGAACGTGAGCCGGGTGCCCGCGCACTGGTGGGCAAATCGCGATAGCGAACGAAAAATAATGCTGCCAAGCCAACGATAACAATCGCCGCAACGCCAGCCGTCCACAGCCATCCAGTTTTGGAAAGCAACGCCGAAACACCTCGCGGCTCATACGTCAAACGTTCGACGTCTTGCGATTTTTGTGGTGCCAGCATGATCGGCTGCGAAATCTTCGCCGTTTCCCCGTTTCGCCGCCTCCCCGTTTCATTGCCTTCTGAATCTGTCGGTCGCTCCTTGACTTCGGCCACAAAGCGATAGCCACGACCCGGGACAGTCACGATGTAGCTGTGCGAACCCGGCGTTTCGCCGAAGACCTGCCGCAATTTCCAGATCGCCTGCGCCAGATTGTTCTCCTCGACAATCGAATCGGGCCAAACCGCCTCCATAATCCGCTCCTTATCCATGACGCTGTCATGGTGCTCGACCATGTACAGGAGCGTGTCGAACACTCTTGGCGCCAGCGGAACCGGTGTTCCATCTAGTCGCCGCAAGAGCCGTTTCACCGGATCGAGCTGGAACGCGCCGAATTCGTAGAGGTTAGCCGGAGGAGTCTGCATCGCGGTTTGAGAAGAACTAAGAAAAATTAAGAAAAATTAAGCCAGGACCTAAAGACTTTCATAAGCGCGCCCCGCATTTTCCAACACGCGCAAGTTCGGTTCAGACCTCGCCTGCGCAAAGAACCAAAAACCCACGTGAATCATAACTCAAAAACCACATCTGAGAATTAAGAAATGAGAAAGCACCCTAAAAATACGATAACGAAAGCTGAGAACAAAAGATCCTTCTCTTTAATCATTCCACTGATCCTGGCTTGCTCTGCATTTTTGCCGCCGGCGCAAGCAGTGGTGCCGGCGCCGGATGGCGGTTATGCCGGGTTCAACACTGCGGAGGGACAAAACGCCCTCTTTAGCGTCACCACTGGGGTGGGGAACACAGCCGTTGGATGGCTCTCACTATGGAGTAACAGTGACGGCAGCTTCAACACGGGTGTCGGTGCGGGGGCGCTCCTTTTCAACGTCGGAGACCAAACTACTCGCGAAGGAATTGAAAATACGGCCATTGGCGGCGCGGCGCTCTTATCTAACACCAGCGGCTCCAAAAACACGGCCGTTGGAGTGGCCGCGCTTTTAAACAACACCACCGGCGGCTTCAACACGGCTATCGGTTCTTCCGCGCTTTCAAGCAATACAGAAGGCGACTTCAATACAGCTCACGGTGAAAGTGCACTCTTCAAGAACACTACAGGCGGCTACAACACAGCGACAGGTGCCAGTGCACTCTTTAACAACACTGAGGGCGATCAGAACACCGCGACTGGTTATGAAGCACTGTTGCTAAATACTACTGGCAACGGCAACACTGCCGACGGAAGTTTAGCGCTTCTTAATAACACCACCGGGAACGACAATACGGCCAGTGGTTTCGCCGCACTTGACCATAATACGACCGGCAACCAGAACACGGCTACCGGTTCTCAAGCGCTCGCTGTTAACACCACCGGAGATTTCAACACTGCGATCGGCGCCACCGCGCTCCTTCGCAACGACAACGGCATCGCAAATACGGCCGTCGGTTATCAGGCGCTTCTGAACAACTCCACAGGCGGTGGCAACACAGCGGTCGGTGAAAATGCCCTCCAGAACAACACCACCGGGGTCCAAAACGTCGCATTAGGATTTTCCGCCGCCAGTGCCATCACCACGGCTAATAACGTCATCTGTATCGGCTCGCTGATTTCCGGTACGAACACCAGCAATACCTGCTTCATTGGCAACATCCGCGGTGTGCCAACCGGGATCGGCGACGCTGTATCAGTAGTTATCGACTCAAACGGACAGCTCGGCACGCAGGTTTCCTCGCGCCGGTTCAAAAAGGAGGTCAAACCGATGGATCGAACCAGCGAAGCGATCCTGGCCCTTAAGCCGGTAACATTCCACTACAAGAGCGACAACACAAATAAGCCGCAATTCGGTTTGATTGCCGAGGAAGTAGCCGAGGTAAACCCGGACCTCGTGATGCGCGATAAGGACGGCGAGATTTACACCGTGCGCTACGACGCCGTGAACGCGATGATGCTTAACGAGTTTCTCAAGGAACATCGCAAAGTTGAGGAGTTAGAGAAGGAAATGGCGGTTCTTAGCGCGCAGCTCAAAGAGCAGGCCGCGCAAATCCAAAAGGTGAACGCCCAGATTCAGATACGTGGGCCGGCGCTCAAAACGGTCCTTAACAATCAGTAAGCTATCAGCCGCATCAACACCCCGGGGAAAAAGCAAGCCATAACGAAAGGAAGAACAATGAATCGATTAACTGAGCTCAAACAAAAAACGCCGACCTTACGGCTTATCGTCGCACCGGCTCTCACTACGGTGGCCGCATTGATACTCGTGCCGACCTTGTTTGGAGAAGGCACGCAGCATCGGGAGCAGCCTCCGGATGGAACAGTGTCGGGATATTTCGGTCGGATGTTCCATTTGCCGAAATTCGCGCCACCAAACAATGCGGTCCGCGACGCTCTTATGGAGCTCGGGCGAGAAGGCGGGATTCTGGACGCCAACGACGATCTGGCTGCGGGTCCTGTGGCGTTGATAACGGATCCAAACCTTCAACTGATCAACCGGAACAATCCCACTCATACTGCCGGGGTAACGTTTTTCGGTCAGTTTCTTGACCATGATATGACGTTTGACCTGACGTCCCGCCTCGGGTTCCCAACTCAACCCAGAAGATCACCTAACGCGCGGACTGCCTTCTTCGATCTGGATTCCGTGTATGGCGACGGACCAGGCGGTAACCCCGAGTTATTTGATCCCGCTGATCCAATCAAGTTCCGGGTGGAAAGTGGTGGCGAGTTCGAGGACCTGCCGCGAGATCCAACCAACAATGCAGCGATTATTGGCGACCCGCGCAACGACGAGAACATGATGATCGCAGGGATGCACGCGGCTTTTCTGTTATTCCATAATCATGCCGTGGATCTTGTTCGATCACAAAACCCGTCGATCCCCGACAATGACGCCTACCTCGAGGCCCGCCGCCTGACCTTGTGGCATTACCAGTGGATGATCCTTCACGAGTTCCTCCCGCACATTGTTCCTCAGCTGGTGATAGATGATGTTCTAACAAACGGGCGCCATTTCTATGACCCCCGACACAATGAAGCCTTTATCCCGGTGGAGTTTCAAATCATCTACCGATTTGGGCACAGCATGGTGCGGCCCTCGTATCGCGCCAATCTCCATGGCGATAACGGAGAACCATTCTTTGGTTTGATTTTCGACCCGGAGGAACAAGGCACCGCAGACCCCGTGGACTTGCGTGGCTTTACCAGAGCTCCGAGACGCTTTATCGGCTGGCAAACCTTCTTCGATTTCGGCGGCGCTTACACTGCCGAGGTGCGGCCGAACAAACGAATCGATACCAAGGTTTCAACGCCCCTGTTCCAGCTTCCCCTGGAGACGATCCCCAGCGGTACGCCGCCGGTCTCTTTGATGCAGCGCAATTTGTTAAGATGCCTGACCTGGTCGTTGCCATCTGGCCAACGCATCGCGCGCGAAATGGGTCTCCCGGAACTCAGTACCACCGAGTTAGCCGAGTTAGAGCCGATTCATCATTCATTTGTCGAATCGACACCGCTTTTCTACTACATCTTGAAAGAAGCTGAGCTAAGAGAGGACGGACTCCGCCTCGGCTCCGTGGGCGCGCGTATCGTAGTCGAGGTATTTATTGGACTGCTTCAGCTGGATTCCGAATCCTACTTCAACGTGCAACCGAACTGGGTGCCAACATTGCCCACGCACGACGGCACCCCGCAAAGTTTTCGCATGATCGATTTCCTGACCTTTGCCGGAGTGGATCCTACCAGCCGCGGGCAGTAGTCGTTGGGTAGCGTTTGAAAATTCGGCAGACCGCGCAATTCCGAAACCTGAGCACAAAAGTCGAGATGAGTCGGCCGACTACAAAAGTGATTCTCAATAATCCGTAAGGGAGGAGTCGACTGCAACAAACAAAGAAACACAGACTAACAACATTAAATCCTATGAAACGAGCAATCAAAATCAAAACGGAAACTCCATCATTGTTTACCCGCCTGCAACGCTATGCAAAGCAGTGCGGATATGTGGTCTTTGCGCTTGGCTGCTTTGCGCTTTTGCCAAAAGCGCCAGCGACTCCAGGGACTACCTTGCCCGGATTCAACACTGCCGACGGGGACCATGCCCTTTTTAACATCACCACCGGCATTGCGAACACAGCAGTTGGATGGTTTTCGCTAAAGAGTAACACAGAAGCCAAGTTCAACACAGCCATTGGCGCCGGAACACTTCTTGCGAACACTTCGGATGAAAATACGGCGACCGGCGCCGGGGCCCTTTTGAGCAACACGACTGGCCTGTTTAACACTGCCCAGGGTGCATTCGCGCTCTTCAGTAATACCGAAGGTGCTGCGAACACCGCCAGTGGCGATCAGGCGCTCTTTAGCAACACGACGGGTGGCCGCAACACGGCGAATGGCGTTAGTACGCTCTTTAGCAACACCACCGGCAGCAACAACACGGCCAACGGCGCGCTCGCGCTCTTTAGTAATACCACGGGCACCGAGAATACCGCCACCGGTTTTCAAGCGCTTAATCGCAATACGACGGGCATCGACAACACAGCCAACGGTGTTGACGCGCTCGTTAACAACACCGAAGGCGATTTCAACACTGCCAGCGGTGGCCTCACACTTGGTTCCAACATCACCGGTAACGAAAACACAGCCAATGGCCATTTGGCGCTCGCCCTCAACATCGACGGCGATGACAATACGGCTACGGGTGTTTCCGCGCTGTCCGGCAATATCACCGGCGACTTCAACACCGCCACTGGCGTCAGCGCGCTCTTTAGCAACTCTGAGGGCACCCACAACACGGCCACTGGTTTTCAAGCGCTGTTGTCTAACACCATTGGCGGTGGAAATACAGCCGACGGAAGCTTCGCGCTCGTTGACAATACGACCGGCGGCTCCAATACGGCCACCGGTTTTCAAGCGCTCTCGTCTAACACCACCGGTGGCGGAAATACAGCCGACGGAAGCTTCGCGCTCGCCAACAATAGCACCGGCATCAACAACACGGCCCTGGGAACTTTTGCTGGTTTAGACGTCACCACGGCCAATAACGTTATTTGTATCGGTGCCAACGTCGCAGGTTTTGACGTGAGCGATAGCTGCTTTATCGGGAACATTCGCGACGCTCCCGTAGCCCCCGACGCCGCACCAGTATTGATCGACTCTTCCGGTAAACTCGGCACCACCAGCGGCTCATCGCGGCGATTTAAGAACGAGGTCAAACGTATGGACAAAGCCAGCGAAGGGGTCCTGGCACTCAAGCCAGTAACATTTCGTTACAAAAGCGACAACACAAACACGCCGCAATTTGGTTTGATCGCTGAAGAAGTAGCAGAAATAAACCCCGATCTCGTGGTGCGAGACAGGAACGGTCAACTACTCACCGTGCGCTACGATGCGGTGAACGCGATGTTGCTCAACGAGTTCCTCAAAGAACACAAAAGAGTTCAGGAACAGCAAGTAAAAATCGTTCAGTTACAGTCAACTGCCGCCCAGCAAGAAAAACGAATGGAGGTTCTCGCCACCCAGCTCGAAGAGCAGGCCGCGCAAATCCAAAACGTCACCGCCAAATCGAGATCAGCAAGCTCGTTCGTCATAGGGCGGGACGAATCCGCCGTGGCGGATCGGATCCGCAAACCGTCGTCAATTCAGTAAAACCAATCAGGAAGAAGAAATATGAAAATATGCATTAACATTCAGTTATTCGTCATCAGAATATCAATCGCAGTCTTTGTGAGTACTCTAGCGTCGATGGTCATTTTCGGTGCCAGCAGTACACGCGCCGATGAAACTTGTTCTTCGCCGTACCTTGCTCGCATCGAGGGCCAGGAAGAGTTCGTCTATGTTTGGACGCTCGGCGTGGAAGGCCTCGGCGACGGCTCGGACAAACTAGTCACCATCGATGTTAAGCCCGGATCGCCCACCTACGGCAAAGTCGTCAGTACTATTTCCGTTGGTGGACGCAGCGAAGCGCACCACGGCGGATTCACCGATGACCGGCGCCAACTCTGGCTGGCCGGGCTCGAAAGCAGCCGGGTATTCATCTTCGACGTGTACAGTGACCCAGCGAAACCGCGACATGTGAAGACCATCGACAACTTCGCGAAAGCCACCGGTGGCGCAATTGGACCTCACGGTGCGTATGCTTTGCCGGGGCGTATGCTCATTCCATGTCTCTCGAATGAAAAAGATCACGGCGGTCGGACTGCACTGGTCGAGTTCAGCAACGACGGCAATTATATCGCCACCCATTGGCTGCCGACGAAGGATGATCCGCGCGGGGCGACGAATGCGAACTTTGCCGATGGCTACGGCTATGATGCGCGCGTCTTGCCGCGAAAGAATGCGCTGCTCACCTCATCGTTCACCGGGTTGAACAACTACATGATGGACTTCGCGAAATTGACCGCTGACCCGGAGGCGATGAAACATTTTGGGGCAACCATGGTGATGTGGGATTTCCATGCGCGTCAGCCCAAAAAAGTTTTCGAGGTACCGGGTGCGCCGCTGGAGATCCGTTGGGCTTGGGGCGACAAACACAATTACGCGTTCACTGCGTCGGCGCTGACATCCAAACTTTGGCTGGTCTATCAGGACGACCGTGGCGAATGGCAGGCAAAGGATGTTGCGGCAATCGGTAACGTCAAAGGCGGGGTCTTACCTGTCGATATTAGCCTTAGTGCTGATGACAAGACGTTGTTCGTCGATTGCTTCGGCGATGGAAAGTGCCGCGTGTTCGATGTTTCAGAACCACAGAAACCGAAGCAGATTTACGAGAAACAAATCGGGCGGCAGGTTAATATGCTGTCGCAGAGCTGGGATGGGAAACGAATCTACTTTACCAGTTCGCTTCTGGCCCACTGGGATAAGAAAGGTGAAGACAACGAACAGTTCTTGCGCGCCTACACGTGGGACGGCAAAGAACTGAAGCCCAGCTTCGATCTTGATTTTACAGCGTTGAAGCTTGGCCGTCCGCATCACATGCTCTTTGGATCGACAAAACTTGGCGAAAATCGCGTCGTCTCAGCGAAATGAGCACCGGCCATGGTCAACGTTAATTCGGTTCGAGTGCTCGCGCTCGTCTTTGCATTTTACCTGGGTGGGCGGATTGCATCCGTTGCTGGCGGTGCTCAGTTCCCACCCGATAGCGACTACGATTACGATCCACCCGTCCCGGGCAGTTATGCCTTGCCGGTTATCAAGGTGGCGCCCGACGGCGCGATTATTGATTCAGGTGGTAGAGCGTCAAATCTGCGCGAGCTAACGCATGGGCGTATCACGGTGCTAAGCTTCATCTATACTCGGTGCGCAGCGCCGAAAGCGTGCCCTTATGCCACAGGAGTGTTGTCCGACCTGCACACGCTCAGCGCGGGAGATACCGGACTGGCAAAGAACATGCGTCTGGTCAGCCTCAGCTTCGATCCCGATTACGACACGCCGCAACGTCTTGGCGCCTATTCGGAAGCGGTGCGCGATGAAAAGTCGGGCTGCGAATGGCGCTTCGCGACAGCGAAGTCGCGCGCGTCGCTGGAGTCCATACTGAACGGCTTCGGCCAGGCTATGGACAGGCGTTCAAATCCGAACGATCCGCAGGGCCCGCTGTATCACATTCTACGTGTCTTTCTTGTCGATCGCGAAAGTCGTATCCGAAATATTTATAGTTCCGCAACCCTGGATCCTCGTCTCGTCGTGGCCGACGTGAAAACTCTTCTGCTTGAGGAAACGAAGCTTTCGAGGTAGTAACTGGGCAGTTAAATCGATTGGTCCACCGGCTGCCGTGGTGGCCTCGAGACCGCAACTCCTTAAGCCTTTGGCTCGACCGAAGCGACAACTTGTTCGAAACATGGATCACCCCGCAATGGGTCCCACCAAGGCAACAGTTTTAACTGACCATAGGTGAGGGAACTAGTGTGACCAACAGCTGCGGCAAGCTGTTCGCAGGCTAAGCCCCTTTCGCCAACCCAAGCTGCGATCATCGCAAAATAGGCGATCATGATGCGCCCGTTCACTGCATCTTTTTCTACCGGAAGAAGCTCGACCGCGCGCCGGCCTTCGCGCAGTGCTTCTTCTTTTCGCCCGAGAGCTGCATCGATCAAACCGATTACGACTAATGGCGGGCCATAGTTCGGTTGAGTTTCGACCATTTTCTCCTGGTCCGCGCGCGCAACAGCGAAAGCTGAGCGCGCTTTTCTCTCGTCTTTAGTCATGCGAGCGATAACACCTTCCAGGAATGGCCGGCTAAACTGGATTGGTCCGTCCCCAAAAGCATTTTCACCGAGTACCTGCACGGCATTGGAAGCCGCTGCGGGATCACGTTCGGCTAATGCACAGACGAGCCAACTATCAGCGATGCTTTGCAGGCTAGCGGGATCTTTCGCTTGGATTTCCTTAATCACTTGATGCAGCGGGCGCGTGTCGGCTTTCCAGTCCATCTCAACCACTGCGTGCATGGTTTGGGTGGGACCATCGTTCGGCTGGATAGCCAGGGCGCGATCCAACACCGATTTTTCTTCGGCATATCGGCCGAGATCACCGTAACTCAGCGCAAGTTGCTGAAGCGTGTCGACGTTGCGGGGGTCAAACTCAAGCGCGCGCTCCAGGTTTTGTATGGAGTCGTCCCAGTGTCCCTGCCGCCTCTGGATGTAACCAGTCAGTTCAAGTATTTCCGAATCATTGGGCAAGGCCTTGCGAGCAATGTCCAGTTCAGTCAGAGCGCCATCATAATCGAGGTATCCCCAGTAAAGATTCCGCGCGCGCGCTACGTGGGTTTCGCCTGCGTCCGGACGAAGGCGGGAGCCTGCTTCCAGGGCCGCTTCGGCCAAGGCAAGGCGCACTGACGTGTGGTCATAGCCATAGAAATAAAGCAGACCATGAGCTAGAGCGAGTTGGCAATACGCATGGAAAAACGATGAATCATGCGCTACGGCCTCATCGAGCAGATCAGCCGCCTGTAACAAATTCTCTTTCGTGTTAGCCCCAAAGTTTACTGTTAGAAGAAGATTTCTTGCGCGGATGTAGAGATCGA
>Ga0306920_100009783_pt1 | contig 12819 bp, 7 predicted proteins | sample flu12Cox44000170_FD_204666 | JGI IMG/M metagenome (GOLD analysis project Ga0306920, IMG submission 204666) | Lab enrichment of tropical soil microbial communities from Luquillo Experimental Forest, Puerto Rico - flux4day.12C.oxic.44.000.170 (v2)... | ecosystem: Environmental > Terrestrial >...
CGCGCTCCACACCAGCGCCTGATCGCCGCGGGCCCCGCGCACACCGAGCTCGGCGGTGCGCGCAATCACCTGCTGCAGATCCGGATCACCGGCGAAGTCGTTGGGCAGCCCGCACGGAGCCGCGGGGTTGGCACAGCCGAGCTCGATGACGGTGGGCGCACGACTCGCCTCGCTGTAGTTGAAATAGAAAGTCGTCGCCGCGTGCGGCGTCAGCGTGAAGCCGAGTGACGGATTGAGGCGACTGAAGGTGTGATCGCCGCTGAGCGGGTGCGTCGCGCCAAAACCCGCGCCGAAATCACCGACGTCGCGGTCCACGCTGTAGCCGGCGAGTGTCTCGGTGCTGCGGTTGTAGCGGACCGACAGCGTGAGATGCAGTAGGGGGTTCGGCGATAGCGTGTCGGTCACATACACTCCATAGATCCTGTTATCGCCGCTCAGTGAGACGACCGTCGGGTCGTTGTAGGGGCTCTCCGCGTAGATGAGCGTTCGCTCGGCCGACAGCTGCCCGTACTGGTACGACTGCGTGAAGGTGTCTGCGGAGTCGCTGTAGTCGACGCCGAGGATCGCCTGGTTCGGCCAGCCGAACAGCTCCTGCGAATCGGTGAGTTGCGCAGCGAGGCCGCTGGTGCGCTGGGTCAGGCGCCCACTGGCGTTCTGACCCGGCGAGCACCAGATCAGCTCCGCCTGGCTCGTCGCCGGCCCGCTGCAGCTGAGCGGCGGCCCGCTGTAGGCACTGTCGAGGTAACCGTCGTTGATGTTGCCGTTGACGGTGCTCGTGACCAGGTGGCGATAGTAGGCGTTCCCCGAGAGCAACAGCTTCGGCGTCAGGAACTGGGTGGCAGTGAGGTTGACGAAATTGAGCAGGTTGTCGGTGAAGTCGGGCGTGTAGCTCGCCTCGCGCCGATAGTCGAGCATGCTCGTGGGGGTCGGGCCGTTGCCGTACAGGCGGGTATCGGCGTAGGTGTAGCTGAGGTCGAGGTCGGTCCGCTCGTTCTGCCAGCCGACCTTGCCGAAAGCCTGCCAGAAACGCGAAGGCGAGAAATCACGCCAGCCGGTCTCGTCGAAGTAGCTCGCGGTGAGAAAGTAGTCGAAGTTGCCGCGCTCCCCGGCGGTCGCACCTTCGAACGACCGCCGCCCGAAGGACCCGCCGTACGCCTCGAGCTCGGTCCCCGGGTCGTCGTGACCGCTCTTGGTCCGCACCGAGAGTGCTCCACCGAGAGTGTTCAGTCCGAATACGGGGCTCGAGCCTGAGATCAGGGTCACCGTGGAAATGGCCGATTGTGGAATCAGATCCCAGTTGACGATGTCGCCGAAGGATTCGTTGACGCGTACGCCGTCGAGGTACACCGACAGACCCTGCGGGGTGCCGAGCAGCGGCGAGGCCGTGAAGCCGTGATAGGTCACATCCAGCTGCAGCGGGCTGGCGGCGCTGTCGCTGACAGTGATGCCGCTGAAGTTGTTGTTGAGGTAATCGGCGAGATCCAGCGTCAGCTGCCGCCGCATATCTTCGCTGTCACCGGTCTGCACGTTGGTGGGTATCTGATTGGGCGGCAGGCCGAGACCCGCCAGCGGCGTGTTGGCTATCACGGTGACCTGCGGCAGCTCTTGCGCGGTAGCCGGATTGACGGGAGCGGCCACTGTCGCGTCCGCGGCCGCCACGGCCGGCGGCAGCCCGCTGGCTGCGATGCAAAGCAAACCCCACGGCCACCGATCTGCCATCGTCCTGCAGCCCGCGTTCCCTTCAGCCAGGCACGATGATACGGTGCGTCGACTTCACTTCTTCCATGACGAAGTAGGTGTGAGTCTGCTGCACGCCGCGCAGCGCGGCGATGCGATCGCCGAGGAAGCGCCGATAACTCTCCATGTCGGTGACGCGCACCTTCAGCAGATAGTCGAAGCCACCCGCCACCATGTGGCACTCCATCACCTCATCGTGCGCCAGCATTGCGTGCTTGAAGCGCTCGAAGGCATCCGGCGTGGTGCGATCGAGGGAGACCTCCACGTATGCAAGCAGCCCGAGGCCAAGCCGTCGCGGGCTGAGCCGCGCGAAGTAGCCCTCGATGTAGCCACTCGACTCCAGGCGCCGCACCCGCTCGAGAGTCGGGGTCACGGTGAGGTGCACCTCGCGCGCCAGTTGCGAGACCGCGGCTCGTCCATCCTGCTGCAACCGGGCGAGCAGCCGGCGGTCGATGCGGTCGAGAGTCCGGTCCGCGGGCGATGAGGGCGCCGACCGGCCCTTTGCGGCGTGCGTCTTTGCCGTCATGGCAGTCAATTTTACTGATAAAGAGCTTTAAATGGACAATTATCCTCTGCATATAGGGATAAAATAAGGATAATTCACTGCAAGCCGGAGCGTGTGCGACATGGTGGCGAACGGGCCGATCGACCGAGCGACTGGGGCAGGCGCGCTGGCTACCCTGCGCGCGCAGCTGCGCGCCGCCACACTACGCCCGGAAGCAGCCGCCTCCGGTGAAGCGCTCGCTGACCTCACCCCGGTCCAGGACGCACTCGAGCGCGCCCGCGTGCGCGCCGCGCGCTGGGTGGAGGCTGCCCGCGCCGATCAGCGCTCGCGACCCCTGGTGGAGCGCATGCTCGAGCAGTTTCCGCTCGACAGCGCGCAGGGCAAGGCGCTCATGAGCCTCGCCGAGGCACTGCTGCGCACTACCGACCCCAAGCGCGCCGATCAGCTGATCGCCGAACGGCTCGCCACCATTCGCGAGGCCGGTGTGCCGGGAGATAGCGATCTGCTGCTGCGCACCGGCTTCACGCTGCTCGGTGCCGCGGGCCGGCTCCTGCCGGACGTGTTGGGCGAGCTGTCCGGAGAGTTCTCCACCGCGAGCCTGACGCGGCCGGTGGTCGCACCGGTCGTGCGCGCAGCGCTGCGACAGTCGATGCAGCTCCTCGGCCATGCCTTCATCGTCGGTGAGACCATCGACGAGGCACTCGCGCGTGGCGCTTCCGATGCGGAGCTCGCGCTCTGCTCCTACGACGTGCTCGGCGAAGGCGCCCGCACCGAGGGGGCCGCGCAGCGCTATTTCGAGGCGTACGCCCACGCCATCGCGGCGCTGCGACGTCAGGACGCGCCTGGTATCCATGCGCGCTCGGGAATCTCGGTAAAGCTCTCAGCGCTCGAGCCGCGCTACACGCTGCTGCAGAGCTCGCGGGTCCACGAGCGGCTGGCACCGCGGATGCTGCAGCTTGCGCTCGAGGCCGCACGGGCGGATATCGGCTTTACGATCGATGCCGAAGAGGCCGACCGGCTCGATCTGTCGCTCGACATCATCGAGACGCTCGCCCGCGATCCGCGCACGCGCGAGTGGCAGGGTCTCGGGCTCGCCGTGCAGGCCTACGGCCGCCGCGCGCCACTCGTGCTCGCCTGGGTCGCGCAGCTGGCACGCGAGAGTGGCCGGCGCATGAGCGTGCGGCTGGTGAAGGGCGCTTACTGGGACAGCGAGATCAAGCGCGCCCAGGAGCGCGGTCTCGCGAGCTTCCCGGTGTACACCTCCAAGGCCGCGACCGACGCCAGCTATCTCGAGTGCGTGCAGGAGCTGTTCGCGGTGCGCGATGTGATCTACCCCCAGTTCGCCACCCACAACGCTTACACCGTGGCCGCGGTCCTCGAGCTCGGCCCGGCTGGGGCGGCGTACGAGTTCCAGCGTCTCCATGGTATGGGCGAGGCACTCTACGAGGCCGTTCGCGCCGAGGTACCTGACCTCGCGCCGGTGCGGGTGTACGCGCCCGTGGGCACTCACGAGGAGCTCCTGCCCTACCTGGTGCGTCGGCTGCTCGAGAACGGCGCCAACACCTCCTTCGTACACCAGTTCATGAATCCGCAGATCCCGGTCGAGCAGGTCGTGCGCGATCCCGTCACCTCGCTCGCCACCGAGGCCGGCACGACGACCCGCGTACGCGAGCCGCCGGCGTTGTTCGGCGCGGAACGCGCCAATTCGGCGGGCGAGGATTTCGGCGACCCCGAGGTACTCGGCGCGCTCGAGGCGGAAGTGCGCATGGAGGCGCGGGCGAGCTACACGGGCGGACCGATACTGAGCGGCCGCGTGCCGCGCGATGCGACCGTTCCGATCACGTCGCCCGCCGACACCAGCGAGGTCGTCGGTCTCACCCGCGACGCCACCGCCCAGGAGATCCGCATCGCCATGGAGGAAGCGGCCGCCGCGCAACCCGACTGGGATGCGATGCCTGCGGAAACGCGGGCGGCCTGCCTCACCGGGGCCGCCGATCTGCTCGAGCAACAACGGCGCATCTTCCTCAGCCTCCTGGTCCGCGAAGCCGGCAAGACGCTCCCGGATTCCATCGCGGAGCTGCGCGAAGCGGTGGACTTCTGCCGTTACTACGCGGCGCGCGCTCGCGAGCTTTTCGGCGCTCCCGAACAGCTGCCCGGACCCACCGGCGAGCGCAACACGCTCTCGCTCACCGGCCGCGGAGTGTTCGTGTGCATCAGCCCGTGGAACTTCCCGCTGGCCATCTTCACCGGGCAGATCACGGCGGCGCTGGTCGCCGGCAACGCGGTAGTCGCAAAGCCGGCACCGGCGACTCCGCTCATCGCGCACGCCATGACACGCCTGCTGCATGAGGCGGGCGTACCCCCGGCGCTGCTGCAACTCACGCCTGCCGACGGCCCGCCTTTCGGCGAGGTCGCACTCAAGCACCCGGCGCTCGCCGGGGTGGCCTTCACGGGCTCCACCGCCACGGCCAGCACCATCAATCGCACACTTGCCGCCCGCGAAGGCCCGATCGTGCCGCTGATCGCCGAGACGGGCGGGGTGAACGCGATGGTGGTGGATGCCACGGCGCTCCCCGAGCAGGTGGTGGATGACGCCATTACCTCGGCCTTCACCAGTGCGGGACAGCGATGCTCGGCACTGCGTGTGCTGTACCTGCAGGAGGAGATCGCCGACCGCGTCATCGAGATGCTGATCGGCGCCATGCGGGAGCTGAAGATCGGCTCACCGGGGCAACTGTCCACGGATGTCGGACCGGTAATCGGCGAAGCAGCTCGGGCGCGCCTGTGGCGGCACGTCGAGCGCATGCGCCGTGAGGCGAGGCTGCTGTACGCCCGCGAGCTCGATCCAGCGCTTGCCGCCCGGGGATACTTCTTTCCGCCGCACCTGGTCGAGCTGAGAAGCCTCGACCAGCTGCAGACCGAGGAGTTCGGGCCGATCCTGCACGTCGCGCGCTACCGCAGCGATCAGCTGCCGCGGGTGCTCGCCGCGATCCGCAGCACCGGCTACGGCCTCACGCTCGGGATCCACACCCGCGTGGAGAGCCTCGCCGAGCACGTGTTCCGCTCACTCCCCGTGGGTAACACCTACGTGAACCGCAACATGATCGGCGCCGTGGTGGGCGTGCAGCCCTTCGGGGGCCAGGGCCTCTCCGGGACCGGCCCCAAGGCCGGCGGCCCGCATTACCTGCTGCGCTTCGCCAATGAGCGTACCCTCACAATCAACACCGCCGCGATCGGCGGTAATGTCGAGCTGCTGTCGTGATCAAGACCTGAGGAGCGAAGCGATGAGCGAATACAAGGGGAAATGCTTCTGTGGCACGGTGGAATTCGCGGTGAGCGGCGAGCCTGTGGCAATGGGCTACTGTCATTGCGAGTCCTGCCGCCACTGGTCGGCAGGTCCGGTGAACGCCTTTACGCTCTGGCAACCCACTGCTCTCAGGGTCACCCGGGGCGCGGACAACATCGCCACTTACAACAAGACCCCCGTCAGCTACCGCAAGTGGTGCAAGACCTGCGGTGGCCATCTGTTCACCGAACACCCGCCGCTGCAGCTCACGGACGTGTATGCAGCGATGCTCCCGCAACTCAAGTTCCAGCCGGGGCTGCACGTCAACTACCAGGAAGCGGTGCTGCGGGTGAAGGACGGCCTGCCGAAGCTCAAGGACTTCCCAAAGGAATTCGGCGGCTCGGGAGAATCACTGCCGGAGTGAGCCGGAAACCGACGCCAGCTGGCGGCGAGCCTCCTCGAGGACATGCAGACTCCTCGGGTCGTGTCCTCCGGATTTCGCCACTGCCTGTTCAGCGATCCGTAGTGCACGCGCCGAATCGCGCAGCTCGGCGGGCTGGCAGGTGAGCAGAATCTGCGCGTAGCGGTTCAACTCATCCGGCGTGGCGGCAGGAAGGCTCGCCAGCTCGCGCGCGATCGCCATGCCGCGCGTTGTCAGCGTGCGCGCTTCCCCCACGCGGCCAAGCCGAGCGAGCAGCGAACCGGTCGCGACCAGGGATTCCGCGAGCGCCCCGCGCGTGAACAGATTGCCGGGGGCCGCAGCCGAGAGCTTCTCGAGGATCGCATTCGCCTGCCGGTACTCATTGAGCGCGCCCGCCGGGTCGCCCGTCTTGCTCTGCAGATCCGCGAGCGTCGTCAATGACAGCGCGAAGTTCGCGCTGGCCTGCGCGTTGTCCGGGTCTGCGGCCGCCAGGACGCGATTGATCTCGACCGCGTTACGGGCATTTTGCAGCGCTTCACCGAACTCGCCGCGCTGGCTGTCGAGATCGGCGAGCTTTCGATAGCTGAGCGCCAGCATTCTCCGGAACCGGTCGTTGGCGGGATCCTCGGCGGCGAGCGATTGGGCACGCTGCAGCGCGCCGCGATAGTTCTCGAGCGCGGCATCGAGATCGCCCTCGGCCTGACGCATATCGCCGATGCGGATGCGCATTACGGCCGCTCCGCCACGGGCCTTCTGATCGGCGGGGTTTTCGGCCGCCATGGCGTCGAAGACCGCCTGTGCCTTGCCGTAGCTGTCAAGCGCCCCGGCGCGATCGCCGAGATTCTGCAATCCACCGTGGCCGAGCAGATCACCGAGCGATTGATAGCAATCGGCCAGCAGGACGCGCAGATCGCGATCCTGAGGCGTCCGGTTGAGCAGCTGCTCGAAGAGCTTCGCCGCTGCCCGCAACTCAGTCGCACCGTCGCTGGGCTTGCCGAGCAGAGGCAGGACCTCGCCGAGCGACTGATGGCTGCGCGCCAGGTAGCGCTGCGCCTGCGCGTCGTTGCGATCCGCCTCAGTCAAAGCTGCGCTGATCAGAAGTGCTTTGCGGTAACTGTCCGCCGCGCCCTGCGTGTCTCCCAGGTTGGGCTCATAGGGATTGCCCTGCAGGTCGCCCACCTTGAGGTACGCCTCCGCCAGCTCGCGCTGCAGGCTGCGGTCCCCCTGCGACTGCTGCGCGAGCTTGCTCAGGTACTCGAGCGCGCGCTGCACCAGGAGCTTGCGCGCCGGGGTCGCGCCCGGGAGGTTCTGGATCGAGGTGTTGAATTCGAACAGGAACGAAGTGGCGAGCCTGCGCACGTCGTTGAACTGCTGCTGTGCCCGCGTGCGCTCTGCGCGCGCGACGCGTGCCTGCCACGAGGTGCCGACGACCCCCGTGATGAGCAGAAGGATCATCGCAGCGCTTGCCGCCACTCCGATGCGGTGGCGGGCGAGGAATCTGCTGGCGCGGTAACCGGCAGTGTCCGCCCGCGCCATCACTGGCAGCTTCGCCAGGTAGCGGCCGATGTCCTGCGAGAACTGCTCGACCGACGCGTAGCGGCGCTGCGGCTCCTTGCGCAGCGCCATCAGCACGATATTGTCGAGATCACCTGCCAGCCGCCGCCGCAGTCTGTCCCTCGTCGCTTCGCCCGCCGCGGGCCGCTCCGCCTGTGCCACCGCAACGCTCGGCCGTTCCGGCTGCTCATCGCAGATCGCTCGTTCGAGCGCGTTGGCGGCTGACGCTTCGGCTCGATACGGGGATGCTCTGCAGAGCAGCCGATAGAGCAGCACACCGAGCGAATAAACATCGCTCGCAGTGGTGAGCGCCTCCCCGCGCACCTGCTCGGGGCTCGCGTATTCCGGCGTGAGCCTCCTGAGGACGGTACGGGTCGCCTCGCTCGGCCCGGCCTCGGCCGCGAGGAGCTTCGCTATGCCGAAGTCGAGCAGCCGCGGCACCCCCTCGGAGGTGACCAGCACATTGGCCGGCTTGATGTCGCGATGAATGACGAGGTGTTGATGAGCGTAGTGAACCGCGGCGCAAACGCCCTGGAACAGCCGTAGCAGCGCATCGACATCGAGCGCGCGCGCATCGCAGTACTGGTCGATGGGCTGGCCCTCGACGTAATCCATGACGATGAAAGGCAGGCCGTCCGGCGTCGTGCCGCCATCGATGATGCGCACGATGTGCGGATGATCGAGCCGTGCCAGGATGTGACGCTCGCTCTCGAAGCGCCGCCTCACTTCCTCGCTATCGAGCCCGCGCTCGACTATCTTGATGGCGACCTGCTTTTCGAATGCCTGGTCAGCGCGCGCCGCGAGATACACCCGGCTCATGCCGCCGCGGCCGAGCTCCCGCACGATGCGGTACGGCCCGATGCGCTGCCCCTCCTGCACCCGCGCCGTGCGCTGCTCGAGCACCCTGAGCGCCTCGCCGAACGCCGCCCGCGTGAAGTCGAAGTCGCCGGTCTCGTGCGCCGCCAGCAACGCATCGACTTCGCCTCGCAGCTCGAGATCGCCGCCGCACGCGGTATCGAGCCACGCGGCACGGTTCCGCGGCGCGCAGTCGAGCGCGGACTGAAAGATCGCTTCGAGCCGCTGCCAGCGTTCAGCCCGCACGCTCGGACTCGGAGGCGATGGCGCGGCGCAGCCAGGCTTTGGCCATCCGCCAATCGCGCGCCACAGTCGCAGGTGAGACTTTCAGCACCTCTGCCGCCTCGTCCACCGACAGGCCACCGAAGTGCCGCAACTCGAAGATCCGGCCCTTGCGCAGGTCGAACGCCATCAGGCCCTCGAGCGCCGAGTCGACGGCAATCACCTCTTCGGCCCGCTCGTCCGAGATGACTGCGACATCATCCAGAGACACGGGTGGCACACCGCTGCCGCGCTTGGCGCGACAGCGCGCGCGTGCGTAGTCGACGAGAACGTGTCGCATGACCTGGGCCGCCACGGCGAAGAAGTGGTTGCGCGTCTCGTAGCTCGCCGCGGGTTGATCGACGAGACGCAGATAGGCCTCGTGCACGAGCGCGGTGGTCTGGAGGAGGTGATCGGGTCGCTCAGCTCGCATGTACGCCGATGCGAGTCGCCGCAGCTCCTCGTAGACGATTGGGACCAGCCGGTCGAACGCCACCGGATCCCCCGCACGCCACTCCGAGAGCAGAACCGTCAGTTCTCCCGGAGCCAGCGCCCCGACGTGTCTGGTCTTTTCCATGCCGGGAGTTCTTCAGGACTCCTCGTGAACCGATGCTACCTGAAGCGTGAACCGATGACAGGTTTCGGCTCGAAATGTCGCTTGAACAGGCGACGGATCCTGCGGGCGCACGCCCGGGACCCTGGGGCAGCGAAGATCATGAGCCGGAATAAAATCATGAGAAACAGTTACTTGGCACTGACATTGGTCCTCATTGCCGGGTTCGCCACGGGATGCACCGGGGGCGGAGGTCACGGGGGAGGAGGTGGCGGAGGAGGCAGAGGCGGTGGTGGCGGAGGCGGTGGTGGCGGAGGCGGGGGCGGCGGCAGCAACCCGGTGCCCACGATCAGTAGCGTCGCGCCGGCCAATGGCTTCACGGCCGATGCCGCGACTTCGGCGAGTGCGCAGACCCTGACCGTCAACGGGACGAATTTCGTCGCCTCCTCGAGCGTGCTGTGGAACGGCATGCCTCTTCCCGGAGCCACCGTGAGCGGCAACGCGCAGATCACCGTGCCGGTTCCCGCGAGCGACCTGCAGGCTTCCGGTACCGCGACCGTCGTGGTATCGAACCCCGCACCGGGTGGCGGCAATTCCAACGCGATCGTCGTCAACATCAACCCACCAACACCGGCCAATGCGGTGCTCGCCCCCGGCAGTGCGAGCGAGCTCAGCGGCGGGTTCGAGCTGAGCGTCACGGCCAACGCCGTGCTGTATGACTCGTTCGTGGTGTGGAACTGCGGCAACGCCACCTGCAGCAACCGTGATGCGATCGTGCTCAATACGCATCTCACGACGCCGCCTTCCTCCACCGGGGGCAGCGGCACACTGACTGCGGTCGTTCCCAACAGCCTGCTCGCGATGCAGGGCGCGGTGCCGCTGGCTGTGGCGACCCTGGATGCCAATGGCAACATCACTACGGCAGTTTCCGGGGCTGTGGACTTCAACGTCACCGTGCCCGTCGCGCCGGCGTGCCTGCTCGCAGGTGCGGGTGCCAACGCACTCACGTTTCGCAACTACGCTTTCGTCGCTACCGGATCGGACAGCAACGGCGCCGCCTCGATGGTCGGCAGCTTCCGCATCGACAGCAGCGGGGCAGTGGTCAATGCGCCGCAGCCCAACATCGTCAACAGCTTCGCCGATTTCAAGGATCCGAAGAATCTCTTTGCGGCCACCAACAACAATGGACGCATCCTGGGGGGAGCAGGGAGCTGCCTCGATACACCGGGCGTGCCGGGCGTCGGCAAGCTGATATTCACCGTCAACAGCATCCCGGGCGACACCTTCACGCTCAACTATGCGTTGCGCGAGAACGGCAACGGCGGACGCATCACGCTTACGGACTCGGCCAACAACCTGAAGGCGACCGGGCAGTTCCAGATCCAGTTCAGCACCAACGCCTTCAATCTGGGCAGTTTCGCCTTCGGCCTGCTCGGCGAGAATGGCTCGGCCGCGCGCTACGCGGTCGCAGGAGCGATGTGCACGAGCTCGCCCGTGTTCCTGCAAGCCGACTTCGCCGACAACCAGACAGCCGGATCCACCGTCACCGGCACCGCCAGCGCCTGGGTGCTCAACAACGGCGATGCGACCACCGGGCGCACCATGACCTCGCAGCTGAGCTTCACCAACGGGCGCGTGCTCAATCTGACGCTCTACGGCGTCAACGGCGGCAAGGCGTATGCCATGGAATCGAGCCCCGTCGCCGCTGATACCCAGGTCCTGAGCGGCGTCATCACCGGCTTCAAGGGACCGCAGTGTCCTGCCACCGGCAACGGCGGCAAGTTCGACAACGCTGCCCTCGTCAACTCCGTTTTCGGTGTCAGCAGCCAGGAAGGCGGCGGCGCGCTTGCAGTGCTCGGTGCCATCAACAACATCGCGCCGGCTGGCGGGGGCTCATGCCCGGCCGGCCAGGGGAGCGCGAGCCTGATCGCAGATGAGAATGGGAACGGTACCGGCGGCATGATCCCCGCGACACCCGCCTGCTACACGGTATCGTCCGCCGGCCGCGCCGTGCTCACCTATACCGATCCACTCACCCACAAGGGCGCGGGCGGTGTCTTCTATCTCGACGGCGCGGGCAGCGGGTACCTGATCGGGCAGGGCGGGGCGATTCCCTACGGCTTTGTGACGGCGCAGGCCGCTCCGGCGCCGCTGCCGCCGATCGGCGGTAACTACGGCTTCGCGCCGTTCGACTTCCCCGCAGGGTTGTTGGGCGTCACCAGCATTGCCATCAACTCCGCCACCGCGACGAGCGGCACGATCGCCGATCACACGGCCGGCGGCAGCTGCAATGGTGCGCCGTGCGCTTACACGCTCGACACCAGCACCGGGCGTGGCACCGCAATACTCAATTCCGCAACGACGTTCGGGGATACGAACGTGGTCTTTTACGAGGCGGGAGGACACCAGCTCTACATCATGGGGCAGACCTCGGCGTCGCCCGTCATCGGCGCGTTGCTCCGGTAGAAAGCGTTGCATCCGTAACCCATCATGAGGAGGCTTGCCGTGAAGATTCGACGCCTGGTATTCCCGACGGTCGGTGCTCTGGTGGCGGGACTCGCGTTACCGGCCTTCGCCGTCGCCCCTAGCACGGGTAAATTCGTGTTCACTTTCACGGTGACCGTCGGTTCGGCGTTGCCGAAGAACGGTGTTGTGGTCTGCAGCGCCAATGCGAGCGTCACCGAGTCGAGTGGTCAGAATATCGCGCAGACGGCCCTCGGTGTTGCGACTCCGAGCGGCGGCAAGGCCACCTGCATCGCAACCATGCCGTACTACTGGGAACTCGTAACTCCGAGCTCCGACAAGATCGTTCTCAGCTACAAGGTCGAGGTGGACTACGGGGTCGAACTCACGGCTGCGAACGGGACCGGAACGATCGTGGAACTCGCCTCCTCTGATAAGGTAGCTCAGAACCTGGGGTCAATCTCCGTGCCGGCGGACGGCACCACTACGCACGAAGCCGTGATCGTGACGCTCTAGGCAGGGGCGGGAGCGGCCTGCGGCTGCGGGTCGTCCTCGTGCAGTTGCTCGATCAGCGCATCGAGTGAATCGAGCGGGGCCGAGCAAGTAGTGCCCCGGCAGACGTAGGCGACGGTCCCGGCGCGCGGCGTTTTGTCCGCGAGGGCGGGCGGCAGGTCCGCGGCGTCGGCGGGAATCGCGAGCACCATGCGATGCGGGGCGTAGGTTTTAACCAGCTCGAGCCGCCAGCCCTCGATGGTCCGAGCCTCGCCGCGCAGCACCACGATCTCCGGCGGCGTCAGCAGCTCTTCGAGCGCGGCGAGCAGGCTCACGTGACCCTGAGGATACTTCGTGATGACCGGCCACGCGGCACGCAGCGTGCGCTCGGCGGCCGCGAGGTAGCGCGATTCCCCGAGCAGGTGTCCGAGGCGCAGCAGCACCCGCGCCGCAATGCCGTTGCCCGCCGGTGTCGCATCGTCGCCGAATACCCTGCTGCGGTGGATGAGGGCCTCGTGATCATCGGAGGTGAAATAGAAACCGCCGGCCGCGTCGTCCGCGAAGTACCGCAGCACCACCTCCAGGAGCTGCCGTGCGAAGCTCAGCTCGTCGGCGCGGAAGCGCACCTGCTGCAGCTCGAGGATCGCGTCGGCGAGGTAGACGTAGTCATCGAGGTAGGCGTTGAGATGCGC
>Ga0306920_100009784_pt1 | contig 12818 bp, 11 predicted proteins | sample flu12Cox44000170_FD_204666 | JGI IMG/M metagenome (GOLD analysis project Ga0306920, IMG submission 204666) | Lab enrichment of tropical soil microbial communities from Luquillo Experimental Forest, Puerto Rico - flux4day.12C.oxic.44.000.170 (v2)... | ecosystem: Environmental > Terrestrial >...
CGATGTACGACGGCGGGTACCGGCCCGACCGCGGCTTCTCCAAGTGCGCCCGGGTCGTCGGCGAGGTGATGGGCCAGTACCACCCGCACGGCGACAGCGCGATCTACGACGCGCTGGTCCGGCTGGCTCAGCCGTGGTCCATGCGGATGCCGCTGGTGGACAGCCAGGGCAACTTCGGCTCTCCGGGCAACGACCCGGCCGCGGCCATGCGGTACACCGAGTGCCGGCTGGCCCCGCTGGCCATGGAGATGCTGCGGGACATCGACAAGGAGACCGTCGACTTCCGGCCGAACTACGACGGCCGGTCCGCCGAGCCGGTGGTGCTGCCGGCCCGGTTCCCGAACCTGCTGGTCAACGGCTCGGAAGGGATCGCGGTCGGCATGGCGACCAAGATCCCGCCGCACAACCTGCGCGAGGTGGCCGACGGCGTCCAGTGGTACCTGGAGCATTTCGACGCCTCCGACACCGAGCTGCTCGAGGCGCTGATCGAGCGGATCAAGGGCCCGGACTTCCCCGGCGGGCCGGATGGCAGCACCGGCGCCCTGATCGTCGGCCGCCGCGGCATCCAGGAGGCCTACCGCACCGGCCGTGGTTCGATCACGATGCGTGCGGTCGTCGAGGTGGAGGAGGACCGCAAGGGCCGCGCCAACCTGGTCGTCACCGAGCTGCCCTACCAGGTCAACCCCGACAACCTGGCGTTGAAGATCGCCGAGCTGGCCCGGGACGGCCGGGTCGCCGGCATCGCCGACGTGCACGACGAGACCAGCGGCCGAACCGGCCAGCGGCTGGTGATCGTGCTGAAGCGGGACGCGGTCGCCAAGGTGGTGCTGAACAACCTGTACAAGCACACCCAGCTGCAGGAGACGTTCGGCGCGAACATGCTGGCCCTGGTCGACGGGGTACCGCGGACGCTGCGGCTGGACCAGCTGATCCGGCACTGGGTCAACCACCAGGTCGAGGTCATCGTCCGGCGCACCCGGTACCTGCTGCGCAAGGCCGAGGAGCGGGCGCACATCCTGCGCGCCCTGATCAAGGCGATCGACCGGATCGACGAGGTCATCGCGCTGATCAGGGCCAGCGAGTCGGCCGTGACCGCCCAGCAGGGCCTGATGGACCTGCTGGAGATCGACGAGATCCAGGCCCGCGCGATCCTGGACATGCAGCTGCGCAAGCTCGCCGCCCTGGAGCGGCAGCAGCTCATCGACGAGTACGACGAGCTGATGGCGGAGATCGCCGAGTACGAGGCCATCCTGGCCTCGCCGGAGCGGCAGCGGCAGATCATCGGCACCGAGCTGGCCGAGATCGTGGCGAAGTACGGCAACGACCGGCGCACGCAGATCATCGCCTACGACGGTGACGTGTCCGTGGCCGACCTCATCGCCGAGGAGGACGTGGTCGTCACGATCACCCGCGGCGGTTACGCCAAGCGCACCAAGACCGACCTGTACCGCGCGCAGCGCCGCGGCGGCAAGGGCGTGCGCGGGGCCCAGCTGCGGGCCGACGACATCGTCGAGCACTTCTTCGTGACCAGCACGCACAACTGGATCCTGTTCTTCACCAACAAGGGCCGGGTTTACCGGGCGAAGGCCTACGAGCTGCCCGACGCGGCGCGGGACGCCCGCGGCCAGCACGTGGCCAACCTGCTCGCGTTCCAGCCCGACGAGCGGATCGCCGAGGTGCTGGCGCTGTCCGACTATTCGGTGGCCCCGTACCTGGTGCTCGCCACCTCGTCCGGGCTGGTCAAGAAGACGAAGCTGGCGGAGTATGACTCGCCCAGGTCCGGCGGCATCATCGCGATCAACCTGCGCGAGGACGACGAGGTCATCGCGGCCCGGCTGGTGTCGGCCGACGACGACCTGCTCCTGGTCAGCAAGAACGCCCAGGCGATCAGGTTCCGCGCCACCGATGAGGCGCTGCGCCCGATGGGCCGGGCGACCTCGGGCGTCATCGGCATGCGGTTCGGCCCGGGCGACCGGCTGCTCGGCATGCACGTGGTGCACGATGGCGCCGACGTGCTCGTCGCGACCACCGGCGGCTACGCCAAGCGCACCCCGGCTGACCAGTACCCGGTGCAGGGCCGGGGCGGCCAGGGCGTGGTGACGGCCAGGATCGTCGAGGCCCGCGGCGAGCTGGTCGGCGCGCTGATGGTCCGCCCGGAGGACGAGGTCTTCGCGATTACCTCGGCCGGCGGCGTGATCAGGACGTCGGCGGCCGAGATTAAGCTGTCCGGCCGGCAGACTATGGGCGTTAGGCTGGTCAACCTGGCCCCCGGGCAGAGCCTGGTGGCCATCGCGCGCAACGAGGAGTCGCTCGACGGGGCCAACGGCGACGAGGCCGACGGCACGGCGGGCGACGACGAGGCCGATGAGGCCGGGGCTGACCAGCAGTGACGGTCGTCACTGAACTGACCGTCCGCCGCCCGGCTCACGCCTGCCGGCGGTGACACGGCGCAACTCAGCGGGCCTGGGCAGCGTCTTATAAGTGTTACCGCCGGTACCCAGTAAGGTCCGAGGGAACCCAGACCAGCCATAAGGGGATAACCTCTTGTGAGGCCAGTTTCCGGAGGAGGACGGGGTGGATCACCGCGTAGAGCCATCTATGTGGCTGACCGATGGATCGACCGAGGGTGCTCCGGCAGCCCCCGAGTCGGCGCCTGCAGACCCGAAACCAGCGCTGAGCGACCCGGCAGACGGGGCTGAACCACTGCCCGACCTGCCCATGCCCACCGGCTCCTACACCCCCCCGGCCAAGGAGATGCCGTACACGGGACAGTACTCCGCCGGGCACGACATGCCGTACACCCCGGCCGACGAGGAGGCCCCGGCCAACGGTGACGGGCTCAGGATTCCGCCGTACCAGCCCCAGATCCCGCCGCTCCCGGCCCACCAGGTCGCGCCGCCCCCGGCCCAGGATTTGCTGTCGCCCAGCGGCCCCCCGGCGTCCGGGGCAAGCATGGCGGCCATGGCGGCCAAGGTCACGGCGCCGTTCGCCGCCCTGACCAAGAGCAAGTCGAAGAAGGCCGACCGCCCGGCCAAGTCACCGAGGTTCAGGCCCACGGTGACCCCGTCCCCTGCGGAACGCACCACCGCCCAGGTCACCAGGCCCGCGCCGGTGCCCGTACCGCCGACGCCGACACCGACACCGGTGCCGGTGCCGGTGCCGGTGCCGGTGCCTGCCGCGTCCAGGCCCACGCCCGCCACCGCGCCGACGCGCCGGGCCCAGCTCGTGCTCGCCAGGATCGAGCCCTGGTCCGTGATGAAGTTCAGCTTCATGATCTCGCTGGTGGGCTGGGTCATCCTGTTCGTCGCGGTCGCGGCGCTCTACTACGTCCTGAGCAAGCTCGGCGTCTTCCATTCGGTCCAGTCGACGATCACGGACGTCACGTCCGGCAAGGGAACCGCCGGGTCCGACGCCAACGGCCGGTGGTTCTCGGCCTCCCGGATCCTCGGCTATACCATGCTGGTCGGCGCCGTGAACGTGGTCCTGATCACCGCCCTGGCCACCGTCGGAGCGGTGATCTACAACCTGGTCACGCACCTGGCCGGCGGCATCGAGGTCACACTCAAGGAGACCGACTGACCCTCAACCCCCGGCGTGCGGTAACCTAGGCCGGCGTGCCCGGCATGTTGGTTGGCCCGGCGCCCGTGAGGGCCTGTAGCTCAGTCGGTTAGAGCGCTTCCCTGATAAGGAAGAGGTCCGTGGTTCAAGTCCACGCAGGCCCACCCCGCAACACCCCAGCTCACCCGATCTCCAGGTCATCCATCGCGCATCCTTCATGATCCGTCCGGGGCCTTTCGTGCCCGCTGCCCGATCGGCGCGAAGCACTGCGGCCAGACGACCGCTTTTGCTCTTCCGCAGCTCCGAACCAGCCAGCTCGCTGAGGCCGTCAGCTATCGTCTGCTGCCGAGCATCGCTGCCGTGCAAGTAGATCAGCGCGGCCCGTGGGCTGCTATGGCCCATCCGGTCCATCAGCTCGCGAAGCTTCGCGCCAGTCGCGGCGGTCAGCGCGTTTCCCGTGTGGCGCAGGGGGCCCGGTGCTAGGCGACCCGGTCGGCGAAGGCGCGCGTGACGGCAGGCCTACGCGATCCGGTCTGCCAAGCCGCGGGTGACGGCGGCGGTGCGGCTGGATACCTGGAGCCGTTCGTAGATGTTCTCCAGGTGGGTGCGCACGGTCCCCTCGGAGATGCCCAGCCGCCGGGCAATCTGGGTGTTGGTGTGCCCCGCCGCCACTAGGTGCAGCAGATCCTTCTGCCGGGGGGTGAGCCGAGCGACGGGATGACGGCGGCGCTCGGCGTCCAGGTAGGCCTGGTGCAGGTGCGGGCGCAGCAACGTGAGCAGCGCCCGGTCCCGCTCGGAAAAGTCGGGCCCGGGGCCGCGGATAAAGTACAGCCGCGCGGTTCGGCCCGGTCCGACGGTCCGCGGTGATCCCTCGGGCAGGCACAGCTGCAGCTCGTGCTCGTGCCCCTGCGGCCGGTAAAAGTCGGTGTACATGCCGGTGGAACGCCATTGCCGGGCCGAGTAGAAGTCCTCGATCTTCAGCACGCTGCGCAGGTCGCCGGTGCGGTCAGGGTAGCTACAGGGCTGGCAGTCCCAGTAGTGCTCCCAGTGCATCCGCTCCAGATCTTCATACCCGGGTGTATCGGTGAACGGGACCTCCTGGCCGAACCATTCCACTTGCGCCTTGCTGTCCACGCCGACGAAACACACCTCATCGCAGCGGATCTGGCTCATCAGGTCGGCCAGCAGCGATTCCGGCAGCCCTCCGTCGGCGGGCAGGTCGGGACGGTCCTCGCCGATGATTCCGGCCAGGGCGACCAGGTCCCGTTCGCTGGCGGTTACCGGAGCCTTCATGGCGGCCCCCTTCCCCCTATGGCTTTCACGTTACGCCTGGCAGCACCGCCGCGGGCATCCGTAGAACGTCGGATAGCGGACGCCGGACGGGCCTATCCACACTCGCAGTTGACAGATCGCGCTACGTCTTGAGGGAGATCGTCATGAAACCCATCCGCCACATCCGTCGTCTGGCCGCCGCGCTGGCCGGACTGGCCTGCGCCTGGTTGGGGATTGCCGTCGCCGCGCCCGCGGCGTTCGCCGCCGTCAGAGTCCCGCCTCCGGTTGCCGGACCGCCCAGCGTCACTGTGCTGCATCACCCGCCGGGCTGGAACAAGCACCCGCCGCTGCCGCCCGGGCACGTGACCGGGCCGGCGTACCAGGTCCACGCCGTCATGGTGGGCGGGATGCCCGGCTGGCAGATCGCCCTGATCGCCATCGGCGCCGCGCTGTTCGCCGCCACCGCCGCGGTGCTGCTGGACCGGGCATGGACTGCACGCCGCCGGTCGGCCACCGCGGCCGCCTGAGCCATGTGCGCCGGTTTGAGTATCCGTAGAACGTCAGATGGCCGATTCCATACACGCTCGCAGACATTGGACTCGATCGGCCAAACGATCATAGGGATTGCAGCCAGGAGGTGTTATAGCGATGCCTAACCTGTCCGTTCTAGTGGTGATCCTCGGGCTAGTGGTGATCCTCGGGTCACCGACCCGGGAAGGTCTTTGAAGGGCATGATGATGTGGCCTCGCCGGTTCCGAAGGGTTGTTGCGGGCCCTGCCGCTGTCGCCCTGCTCACCCTGGGCCTCCTTGCCGTGGCCCCTCAGTTCAGCTCAGCCGCGAGCGCCCAGGGAAGTTCTGCTTCCTGCGCCACCCCGGTCACCAGCGCCCCGACCGGCCCTGCGACCGTGGCGACGGCATCGACATCATTTGGCAGGGTGCTGATCGTCGGTTCGGGTGCCAACGCCGGTTGCTCTTTGTACCTGCTGACGTCAGACCAACTCCGTTCACTGACCTTTGGCCTAGCTCCCTACGCGTGTAGCGACGGCCCAAACGTGATAGGCCACCCGTGCGACACCGTCCTGTGGCCAGCGCTGCTGACCAAGGGTGCCCCCATCGCAGGGCGTGGGGTCAACCGCGCCCTCCTGGGGACGGTGACCCGCACCGACGTGCTCCCTGGCCAGAGCGTGCAGCAGGTGACCTACGCTGGCTTGCCGCTGTACCGGTTCTTCTTGGACGAGACGCCGGGGCAAACCGACGGGGCTAACCTGTTCGACCCAGTGACCAGTCCCACCGGCACTTGGTACCTGGTCAAGCCAGGCCGGGGGCATCCGGCACCTGGCCGACTTCAATTGCGGGTGGAGACGGTCAACGGCGCCAAGGTGCTGGCGGCATCGATGGACAATGACTTTTCCCTCCTGCCCCATGGAAGCTTCCCCGTCTACACCTTGAGCAACGAAAGCGCCCGGGCCTGCCAGAGGTACTGTGCCCTGATCTGGCCTCCGGTCCTCACCTCCGGGCGACCCGAAGCTGGGCCGGGTGTCAATCAGCGCGCGCTCGGAGTCGTCGTAAGGCCGGACGGCTCCCGCCAGGTGACCTACAAGGGCAAGCCCTTGTACCTATTCATTAAGGACGCCTACATACTGGGCATCATCGGGACGCAGAGCATCAACGGTGCGGGCGCGGTGACTCCGTGGGGCGTGTTCAACACGATCCCGTTGACCTAACACGCGGACCGGCCCGGTCGCCTGTGCCGGTAGCCTGCCGCGCGATATGACGAATGACTCCCAAATTCCCAAGCACACCGAAAGCCCCGGCCGATGAGTCGGCCGGGGCTTCTTGTGCTCCGGACTCGCATGGACAATGCGCATTGACGAACCTGAGGTAGCGGACTGCTTCGAACGGGTCCGGACGTCAGCACAGATACCTACGGATCTGTGAGTGTCGTGCCCGCCGCGTGCCCGATCGGACGGTCGATCAGGGACCGTCACGGTTACTCGCGGACGGACCGGCGGACCTGCCGACCTGGGTTGCAGCAGGTGGCGCTGATCGCTGAAACTTCCCTGATAAGGAAGAGGTCCGTGGTTCAAGTCCACGCAGGCCCACCCAGCTCACAGCCCTGACGCCCGGCCAAGTGCCGGGCACCCTGGCGTGATGACAGCAAAAGTGACAGCGACAGGGACCCTAAACAGCCCGATGTGACTACCGCTGATCTTGGTGCTCGCTACCATGGCGCGCATGTCGCTCAAACAACAGGCGGCACGGGCGTTGCGCGGCGTTGCGTGGCGCATTGAGCGCCCTCCGAGCAGCCGCCGACACCAAGCCGCCCTGCCTCAGGACACGGGCGTGCTCGTTTCCACCGATGCGGCTCCGGGGTCCCGCACGGCCTCGTGGTTCTTCGAACAATTCCCGTTGTTCTACGTGACGAGCAGCACCGCTCCGACCACTACGCGGCTGAACCTGCGCTATGAAGCAATATTCGGCGAGAACCGGGACATCTTCGCGGGCGCGCGGGTACTCGACCTCGCTAGTCATGACGGCCGTTGGTCGCTGGCGGCGCTCGCGACCGGAGCACGGTCAGTGATCGGCATCGAGGCACGGCCGGAGCTGGTGAAGGCCGCGTCGGAGAACCTCGGCGAGTATGGATACGGCGCGGACTGCGCCCGCTTCGTCACCGGCGATGTGCACGAGGTGCTCAACACGCACGATTTCGAAGCGGACGTCGTGCTGTGCCTTGGGTTCTTCTATCACACTCTGCGTTACAACGAGTTGCTGGACGGAATCCGCCGGACCAATGCCCGGTATCTGATCGTCGACACATTCAGTCCGTACATGATGGGGCCGGTGCCGAGCGTGAACGTCATCACCGAGGATGCCGACGAGGAGGGGAAAGCTGCGGCCGATACCTACACCCATGGCCTGTCGGTCCTCGTCGGCCGCCCGAATCTCGCGGCGATCCAAACCATGGTGGGGGCGTACGGCTACCGGATTGAGCGGCTTTCGGACTGGGCTGGCCTGCTGCGCGACAACCCCGACACGGAGGACTGCGACGACTACGCGAACAAGAAGCGGATCACGGTCCGCTGCGTCGGCGCGCGGCCGCCCGCCACACAGTCCTCCACGGGCGGATGGAGAAGTAAAGGGTTGGCCTCGACCGCAGAACAAGCACGATGACGGGCAGAACCGGTGAGAATCTTCGCCTCGCGGGGGGTGGCCGCCTGTCTCGTCTGCACCGTCGTTGCCGCAGCGCTTCCGATTGCGGCTCTCAAATATCACAGCTTCAACAACGTGCCTCGCTGGCTGGCCTGGCTGGACTTGGGGGTGTGCGCACTGATGGCCTGGCTGGCGGCGGCGACCGCTGACGGCGCAAAGAAGAGGAAGCAGCGCGCTCTTGTGCCCGATCAGCCGGGAGATCACTTCTACGGGGATGCCGCTGTCGGATAGTAGTGACACGAAGCTGTGGCGCAACTCGCGTGGCGTCCAGTGCCGGGCGTCCACCCCGGGCGCTCTCTTGATAGCCCTCCGGACGTTGCGGCGAACATTCGCCGGAAGCAGCGCAGTGCCGTACCGGGTGGTGAACACCAAGCCGGTGTCATGCCAGCGCGGCCCGGCGGCAGTGCGCTCCTGGCCCTGACGGTCGCGCAGGTCGCGCAGGGCATCGACGCAGGGCCGAGGTACCTTCTAACGGTGCTCCTCCGAGGCCGATGCCGAAGCCGTTGGGGATCACGGTTTGCGTGACGATTGATCTCGTTGAGCCGGGCCGGATCGTGCATCCTGTGTACAAGGGGATACCCGCCGCGGGAAGGGACCTATGGTGAACGAGGCAAGGCCGGAAACTGGCGGCCCGAACCGTACTCCACGTAGCGAGATCCGTGCGGCTGTCTCCGCGAACCGCAAGAAGGAGCCGGTGCTTCTGCTGGACTTGTCGGGCAGTATGAACTGGGGCGCCGCTGACGAGTTCGGCCCAGAATGGCCAGATGTCGGCAGCCGCCGGGCCATCGTCATCGAAGCTCTTCACGGTCTGGTCCGGGTCTTGGAACAAGAAGACAGCGAGGCAGCTGCCGAGCAGGCCAGCGGCAGCGACGTACTAGGTGGTCTGATGACCCATGGGTTTGCCAACAACCACGTTGAGATCGGCGACCTCAACTCCAGCAACCTGGAACGCAGGCTCAACGAGATCACGTGGCGCGGCAAGACGTTCATCATGCCCGCCTGGAAGGCGGCGCTCGCCGACTACGACGAAGAGTTCGGCGACAGGGACCCCGACGAGCAGCCGACCATGCTCACCCTCGTGGTCACCGATGGGGAGGCCGACGACTGGCAGGACTTCGAGCCTGTCCTGGAGAAGGCCAACGCCAAGCGTGTGTTTGTGGTCGCGATCGTGGGCCATGGCCGCAAGCACGACGCCACCCTCGCGGCTTACCAGCAAGCGGCCAGGAAAAACGCCGCGCAGGACAAATTCGGGAAAGTGCACGTCCAAGTCGTTTCCTTTGACGCTGTCACCAATCCCGAGGAGATCGCACTCGACCTGATAACGCTGGTCAGCTAGCAACAGGTCGGCGGGCAGGTATAACGGTTCGATGCCAGCGCAGGGTCCGGCTGTGTGACGACCGACAACTCGACTGCTGATGGCGCTATGCCCGCTACGTGCCCGATGGGCCGGTCGGGTACGGGAACTGCTCCATGCAGCCGGGGGTGCACCCTCACCGTGACCAACAGCCTCGGGTCGTCAGCCACGGTGCCCCTCGTGTTCAAATACTGACCGCAAGGGTTCCCTCGCAGTGCAAGGCCAGCCCGGTGGGCAGTTGCCAGCGTTACGCTCCACCGGTCGTTGCCCACGCACTGAGCAAAATGGGATGAGCGTGTACTGCCGGGTTCCTTTGCAGCTCGTCTTTCAGACGTTGCGCATAGGTCTCCACGCCTATCTCCTCGGCGGTGGCCACTCCGGTGCGCTCGATTAGGGGCGCGGCGGTGCGGATGACCCCGGCCAGCAAGGCGACAGCGGCGGGATCCTCGGGGCCGAAGTGCGGCTGGATCCCGATCATTCCGCGCGGTCGCAACCCGGCTTCCTCGACAATGGGCCACAATCGCGGGCCAATCGCGGGAATGCCGCTTTTCGCAAACGTCTCGGTCAGCCAGGCTACTGCCTGGTTCACCAACGGGCTTGCTGGCAGCGCCCGGGCCGTCGTGAAGTCTATTTCTATCGGCACGACGAGGCCGCCAGCGCGCAGCACCGTTGCCTGTCGCCGCAAGACCTCGGCCGGGTCGGGAACATACATGAGCACTGCCCGCTCGACCACGGCATCGAACGGCCCGCCTGGCGCCGGGTCGTGGATGTCGCCCTCAAAGAACTCAACCTGCGTCAGGCCACGTTGCTCGGCGCGGATTCGGGCCCGGGCGAGAGCTTCCGGCGAGCGGTCGATACCGACCACATAGCCATCGGGTCCGACCAAGCCGGCGGCCACGAAAGCCACATCCCCGACCCCGCAGCCCAAGTCCAGCACCCGCATGCCCGGTCGGATACCAGCCGCGTCGAAGATCATATACGTAGCCGGGGCAAGCGCCCTGCCCGGCAGCTCCAGGCGCGCCAGCTCATCGTCTGCGCTGCCCAGCTGATAGTCGGAGTGGCTGTCACTCATCGCGTTCCCCGTCATGTCGCAACAGGTATCCCGTGCCCGCTACGTGCCTGATCGGGTGGTCGGTCAGGGAGACTTCGTGCCCGCTGGAAGTGTTCCGGGCAGCCGCCAGGATCAGCCCTGATGCCGCGGCCGTCGCTCAGCAGCTTGCATTGACGCCCAAGTGCGGGCGGAAGATGATCTGGACCATCATTTTGGTCCAATGGGGGGCATCAGATGGCACATCCGAACGAAGACCTGGTGCGGGAGGGATTCGCGGCCTTCGGGCGAGGCGACATGGACGCACTGCGGAAGCAGTTTTTCACCGATGACGTCCGCTGGCACACCCCGGCCGGGGCCTCATCTCGGGAGACTACGAGGGCATAGAGCAGGTGCTGCAGTATTTCGCCCGGATCGTCGAGCTGACGGGCGGCACGTTCAGCCTGGAACTGCATGATGTGCTCGCCAACGACGAGCACGCGGCGGCGCTGATTACCGTCCGGGGCGAGCGGGCGGGCAAGCAGCTGGCCGACAACGAGGTCCTGACCTATCACTTCCGTGACGGCAAAGTGTCCGAGGTCTGGGGTCATACAACTGACCTATACGCGGCGGACGAGTTCTTTTCGTAACCGCCCGCCCTGCCTGTCGCTCCGATAGTCCGGTCATGCATGACGACCGAGGGCGTGCCGGCGCTGAGCTGCGCTAGGAGGACGATGGCGACGATTCCCTCGAAGTCGTGAACGTCGCTGGGGATTCAGCTGTCGGGCGTGGCCGTATCCAATCGGCGCCGAACCTCCGACGTGTTCACGCCGAGAGCGCCCAGCAGCACCGCCGCAGGATCTGGTGGTTGGAGAGTGAGGATCTGGGCCAGCACCTGCTGGGCCGTGATCTGGAGCTTCCGGCGATTGGGCTTGGCCGCTTGCTCAAGGACTTTCTTTGCCGCGGGCGTCATGCGGAGGCGATCTTTTTGCATCATGATGTCTCTGAGCGTCGGCTTCTTCGGCACGGCGCGCATCGGCAGTGGGGGAGCGTCGGTGCCGGGCTCCAGGCCTAGGGCACCCAGGGCTTCGTGATCGAGCGACTCAAGGGCCTGGCGAGCTTGTTGCAGGCTCACGCCCAGCACGACTTCGATCGAGGGATCCTCCCACAAGGCGAGCAAGACGTGATCGGTGCCAGTTCGGCGATCACCTCGGCGACGAGCCTCCTCACTGGCCCGCAGATAGATGGCCCAGGCGTGAAGCACTTCTGGCGCTGCGGATTCGGTGGTCATGATGACTCCTTGTTGTATTTGGTGTGCACGGATTGGCGGGTGACGCCCAAGGCGTCTCCGATCTGCTGCCACGACCAGCCCTTTTCCCGGGCCGCCGCGACGTGGTTCGCCTCGACCCTCTCAGCCAGGCGATGGAGCGCCAACGAGGCGCGAAGCCCAACTGCCGGGTCATCCGACGAGACATCCACGCTGAGCTTTTCGATGTCCATGCCTGTCAGTTTAGACTGACAAGCATGGTCTGTCAACCTAAACTGACACAGTAGATCTCCAGAGCAGTAAGCCGAACGCCCAGGTCAGAGCCCATGACCGTTCATTGGCGAGAGCTATGACGCCGGATCAGCACTCGTGTGGCCTCTCGGAACGGCACCACCAGATACACCGCGAGACCGGCGTAAAGCGTCGCTGCCGCTACCGGCAGAAGGAGCCCGATGATAAATCGCGATCAGATACCCGATGACGGCGGGCAGGGTTTTCCGCTGTGTGCTCTGCAGCTCCTCGCCCTCTCCCGCCGGCGAGTAGAGGTGCTCGTACCGCGCGTACGCATCCAGGAGGGACCCCAGCAGTCGGATGGCCAGGAGCGTGAGCCCGTACATGGTGACATAGACCCGCTCATGGCCGGTGTTAGTCAGGGCGTCCGCGACGAGCCGAGTCGGGAACGGAAGGAAGACCACCGCGAGCAGGACAAGCAAGTTGAGGCGCAGGAAGAGTTGATCGATCCGCGCGAGCTGCTCGGTCAAGGCGGTGTGGAGGAGCCACGCACCGCCGATCGTCAGGAAGCTGGTGAGGTAGGCCAGGTACGCGGGCCAGGCGTGAAGCACCTGCTGCAGGGGGGTGCCGGGCGGATGAAGCGCAAGGTCCGCTACGAGCAGCGTCATGGCGAATCCGAACACGCCGTCGCTGAACCCTTCCATCCGGTTCTTGCTGAGGACCCGGGGTCCGCGCGGGGTGTCTGAATCAGATGACACGGCCTGCCTCCTTCGCGCCGATTGGCTGGCGGTCGTCCCACGCAGCGCCTGGCCGAGATGGCGGCCATCTCCGCAGGCATGCATGAAGACCGCCACTTCGGGTACCACCGTGCGCGGGCGTGCCCGTTACGTGCCCGACGA